>Ga0335083_10007243_pt1 | contig 13709 bp, 15 predicted proteins | sample Lox_Sample_42_FD_206716 | JGI IMG/M metagenome (GOLD analysis project Ga0335083, IMG submission 206716) | Soil microbial communities from Loxahatchee National Wildlife Refuge, Florida, United States - Lox_Sample_4.2 | ecosystem: Environmental > Terrestrial > Soil > Wetlands | place: USA...
TTTTATTGGCCGGGAAAGTCGCACTTATTGAGCGACGCGCCAAGAGGCCTTAGCCGGCGCGCATCGGCGGCAGCTTCTTGCCCTTCAGCCAGGCCGCGCCCTTGGCGTAAAGCGCATCGAGCTCCGGTCCATCGAGGCACGGCATGTCGCGCTTGACCTTGTAGCCTATGCGGGTCTGCAAGTAGGCGAGGTGGCGGTAGCCTTCGGGGAAGCTTTCGAGCAGCCCACGATCAAGCTTCAGCGTCGCTGACGGATCGACAGGGTCGAGACGGTCCTTCTCGTAGATCGTTTCCCGCAGCACGATCCCCCAGCGTCCGCGCCGCTTTTCAACGAAGTTATAGAAACGGCCGGTGCAGAGGACGTCGCACGCCACGCCGTCGACTGCCGCGCGTTGCGAGATGGTCATTTTCGTCTGCGCGATCGCGCGCTTGCCCTTCAACTCGATCGAGGTGCCGCCGAGGAAGTGCAGGAAGCGTACGCCCTTGTCGTAGCCTTCCTTGCCCAGACGGATGAATTCCTCGAACGGTCCCTGATACCAGGTCGCCATCATCCAGCCTTCCTTGTGCCAGACGGTGCGAAACTGGTCCCACAGGCGTGCGTCGCGCCAGACGGCCCAGTTCTCGACAAGATCGCGGATCGCCAGACGATCGGCGGTGTCACGGGGCATTTTTCGTTCTCCCTGTCGTCGCCGGGCTTGACCCGGCGATCTCGCTTAGGCGAGCAATGTGCCTAACCAAGCGCGATGGCCGGGACAAGCCCGGCCATGACAAGGGAGGCGGATATGGCGCGGCTCGCGGGCAAGGTTGCCATCGTTACCGGCGGCGCCAAGGGTATCGGCCGGCATTACTCGCAGGCGCTCGCTGCCGAGGGCGCGCGGGTGATGATCGCCGACATCGCCGACGGCAAGCGGCTCACCGAGGAGATCGCCAGCCGCCACGGCGCCAATTCGGTGGCGAGCGTCAAATTCGACGTCAGCGATGAAAAGGCGGTGAAGAGCCTGGTGGCGCAGACGCTGGAGCGTTTCGGACAGATCGATGTGCTGGTGAACAATGCCGCGCTTTATGCGACGCTGACGCCGCGGGAGTTCACCGAGTGGGACCCGGATCTGTGGGATCAGGTCATGGCTGTCAACGTGCGCGGGCCCTATCTGATGGTGCGGCACGTGGCGCCGCATATGATGGAGCGCCGCACCGGCAAGATCATCAACATCGCCTCCGGCGCTGCCTACAAGGGCGTGCCGCGCATGCTCCCTTACGTCACCTCCAAGGGCGCGATGATTGCGTTTACCCGTGCGCTGTCGCGCGAACTGGGCGCCTATGGCATTGCGGTGAATTCGCTGTCGCCGGGGTATATCCTGTCCGACACGGGCCTGGAAAACACCGCGCATGTCGACGACGAGCGCGTGCCGGTGCGCAATTCCCGCGCCTTTAAGCGCGATGCCTATCCCGAAGACCTGCTCGGGACGCTGGTGTTCCTTGCCTCGAACGACAGCGATTTCGTCACCGGCCAGTCGATCGTGGTCGATGGCGGCTCGGTGAATAATTGACGTGTCTTCCGGCCCTTTTGCCTGGGCCCGCCAGCGCCTATTGTAAGGGCTAACAGAGCAGGAAATCGGAGGAAGCGATGGACGCCGCCACGGCTCCGGCCGCCAAGAGCACCAGCAAAAAGGCGCAGAAATACGAGGGCAGCGCCAATCCGGTGCGCGCCGAATATTACGACCGCATCTCCCAGCACGACATGACGCCGTTGTGGGAAGTGCTCAAATATATCGTCACCAAGGAACCGGTTACCCAGTGCGTGCCCGCGATCTGGCATTTCGACGAGGTCAAGCCGCTGGTCATGGAATCCGGCGGTCTGCTCACCACCGAGGAAGCCGAGCGCCGCGTGCTGGTGCTGGAAAACCCGGCGCTGCGCGGCCAGTCGCGCATCACCAATACGCTTTATGCCGGCTTGCAGCTCATCCTGCCCGGCGAAGTCGCCGGCGCCCACCGTCACACCGCTTCCGCCATCCGCCTCATCCTTGACGGCGACGGTGCCTATACGCAGGTCGACGGCGAGAAGACCGTCATGAAGTACGGCGACTTCGTGCTGACGCCGAACTGGACCGCGCACGACCACGGCAACGAGTCGAAGGCGCCGATGATCTGGCTCGACGTGCTCGACGTGCCGACGGTCAACTTCTTCGAGACGGCGTTCGCCGAGCACCTCGAATCGGCGGTACAGAATACCGCGCGCGTCGACAACGATTCGCTGTGGCGCTTCGGCTCAAGCGTGCTGCCGGACGGCACCGACACCTCGATGATCCGCTCGCCGGTGATCAACTACGCCTATGAGCGGGTGCGGCCGATCCTCGACCGCTTGAAGAAGACGGGCGACGCCGACAGGCATCACGGCTTCCGCCTGCGCTATGCCAATCCGCTCAACGGCGGCTGGTCGGGGCCGACCATGGGCGCGCAGCTGTCGCTGCTGCCGAAAGGCTTCAAGGGCGAAAGCTATCGCTCGACCGACGCCACGATCTTCGCCTGCCTCGAAGGCGGCGGCGCGACCAAGGTCGGCGAGCAGACCATCGAATGGGGCCCGCGCGACGTCTTCGTCATCCCGACCTGGAAGCCCTATTCGCATCGCGCGGACAAGGAGGCGGTGCTGTTCTCGATCTCCGACCGGCCGGCGCAGGAAGCGCTCGGCATCTGGCGGGAGGCGCGCTGACCGGGCCTATTTCAGATATCGGCGGCGCGAATATACCGCGCCGCCATTTTTTTGTTTGCTGCGCTGATCGATCGTGGGGGCGAGCGCGTTACTGACGAACAGGAAAGTTGGGAAAATGCAATTGCAGGAACTCAGCGCCGGACACGGCACATTGACCGCGGTGAGAACGGGCGAGGGCAGCGACATCGTACTGCTGCATTCGCTGCTCGCCGACCGTCATGCCTTTGATCCTATCCTGCCGGCACTCGCCGCCAAGCATCGCGTCACGCTGTTCAACCTGCCGGGCTTCCATGGCTCGCAGCCGACGCCGCTGTCGCTGATGGATGCCTATGTCGCTTGCCTCGAAGACGGCTTCGACGAACTCAAGATCGGCAACGACGCCATTCTCATCGGCAACGGTTTCGGCGGTACCGTCGCGCTCGCCTTCGCCTTCGCGCATCCGCAGCGCATCGCCAAGCTGGTCGTCAGCGATGCCGCCGCGTGTTTTCCGCCGGAGGGCCGGCAGGCGTTCGCGGCGATGGCGGAGAAGGTCGCCGAGGGCGGCCTTGGCGCCATTGCTGAGATCGCCGCCAAGCGGGTGTTCTCGCCTGCCCATCTTGCCGCGCATCCGCAAGCGGTCGAGGAGCGCAAGCAGGTGCTGCTCGGGATCGCGCCGAAGGCGTTTCAGGCTGCCTGCAAGATTCTCCAGGAGGCTGATCTGACGCCCGAACTGCACAAGATACGGGTGCCGACCTTGGTCGTCTGCGGCGAGCACGATCAGGCGACGCCGCCGGCGCTCACCAAGGCGGTGGCGGACAAGATCAAGGGCGCGCGCTATGTCGAATTGCCCGGCTGCGGCCACTGTCCGCCGCTGGAGCAGCCACAGCAGTTTCTCGCCGCGATCAAGGAATTTGTGGGGCTCTGAGCGCAGCCCTGCGTCCCCGCTTTTGCGGGATGCAAGGAGAAAATTATCCGAGCGCCGACATCACCGCCTTGGCAATCGCCGTTGTCCCATCGCTGCCGCCGTATTCCATCGGCTTGAGGCCTTGGGCATAGGCCGTGTCCACCGCGCGCTCGATGCGCAGCGCAGCTTCCGCCGCCGGCGGATGATCGTGCGTCTGGCCAAGCCAATCGAGCATCATCGCCGCCGACAGGATCATCGCCGTCGGGTTGGCCTTGCCTTGGCCCATGATGTCCGGCGCGGTGCCGTGGCAGGGTTGGAACACCGCGTGCTTGTCGCCGATATCGGCCGACGGCGCGATGCCGAGGCCGCCGATCAGCCCGGCGGCGAGGTCGGAGAGAATGTCGCCGAACATGTTCTCCATCACCATGACGTCGAAGTCCCACGGCTTCTTCACCATCATCGCCGCGCAGGCGTCGACGTAGAGCTTGTCGGTCGCGACAGCGGGGAACGTCTTCGCGCGCACATCGAAAATGTCACGCTGCCAGTTGAAGGCCTTGAACACGTTGGCCTTGTCGACCAGCGTCAGCTTGCCGGGGTGTCCGCGGTTTTTCCGCCGTTCGGCGAGCCGCAGCGAGAAGTCGAACAGCCGCTCGGTGGTCTTGCGCGTCACCACCAGCGTCTCGCGCGCCTCCTCGTGCGTAGTGACGCCCTTGCCGCGCGAGGCGAACAGGCCTTCGGTCGACTCGCGGATGAGCACGAAATCGACGCCGTGCTCGGCGGCGCCGACGATCGGGCTCGGCACGCCGGGAATGAGCCGCGCCGGGCGCACGCCGGCGTAAAGATCGAAGATGAAGCGCAGTTCGACCTGCGGCATGATCTCGGTGTTGTCGGGATAACGCACGCTGGGCAGGCCGCAGGCGCCGAGCAGGATGGCGTCGGCCTCGTCGCAGAGTTTGACCGTCGATTCCGGCATCGACTGGCCGTGCTCGCGGTAATAGTCGGCGCCGGCGGGCGCTTCGCTGAAGCGGAATGCGAGGCTCGGCGTGGTTTTCTCGATGTGACGCAACACTTCGAGCGCAGGCGCCATGACCTCGTGGCCGATGCCGTCGCCGGGCAGCACTGCGATATGGAACGCGGTATTGGCGGACATCGATAATACCGGCTGGCGTCGCGGGTGTCGGGCGCGCTAATGAATACGGGCGCGCGGTTGCGCGCAAGTGTCATGGCGGGGAATAGTGCCGATGCCGCGTTTTGCCGCCAATCTGGGTTATCTGTTCACCGAACATCCGCTGATCGAGCGCGTCGGCGCCGCGGCGCGGGCGGGCTTTCGCGGCATCGAGCTGCAGTTTCCCTACGAGGTGCCGGCCGACGCCATGAAGGCGGAGATCGTGGCGAACCGGCTGACAATTCTCGGTGTCAATTCGCCGCGCGGTGAGCGCGACGGCGAATTTGGCCTCGCCGCGGTGCCCGGACGCGAGAAGGACTGGGAGGCCGCGTTCGCCAAGGCGCTCGACTACATCACGGCGATCGGCGGGACCGCGATTCACTGCCTGGCCGGCCATGTGGCGCCGAACGAGCGCCCGCCCGCCGACCGCGTCTTTGTCGCCAATTTGAGCCGCGCCGCCGATCTCGCCGCGGCGAGAAAGATCACGCTGCTGATCGAGCCGATCAATCCGCGCGACCGGCCGAATTATTTCCTCAACCATCTCGAACACGCCGCCGATGTCATCGCCAAAACCGGCAAGCCGAATGTGCGCATCCAGTTCGATTTTTATCACATGCAGATCGTCGGCGGCGATCTGCTCTACCGGCTGGAAAAATATCTGCCGCTGATCGGTCATCTGCAATGCGGTGCGGTGCCGTCGCGGCACGAGCCGGACGAGGGTGAGATCAATTACCGCGCGATCTTCGAGGCGGTGGATCGTCTTGGCTATCGTGGCTGGATCGGCGCTGAATACCGGCCGCGCGGCCGCACCGAAAACGGATTGGGCTGGGCACAGCCTTACGGCGTCGTGCCGCCGCCGGTCTAATGAGCGAGGGAGCAACAATGCGTTTGCAGAAAACCGTGGCGATCGTCACCGGCGGTGGCTCCGGCATGGGCGCGGCCATCGCCGAGACCTACGCCCGCGAGGGCGCGCATGTCGCCGTGCTCGATGTCGACGCCGACGCCGCCAAAAAAGTCGCGCGCAAAATCGGCAACCAGGCGATCGCCATCGCATGCGACGTCACTAGGCGCGGCGACATCGACGCCGCCATCGTCGAAACCGCGTCCGCCTTCGGCGGCCTCAACGTGCTGGTCAACAATGCCGGCGTTGCCCATGTCAACAAGCCGTTGCTCGACATCGACGAGAAGGAATTCGATCGCGTCTTCGCGGTGAATGTGAAGGGCCTGTTCATGTTCACGCAGGCCGTGGTGCCGCTGCTGCGCGGCAAGGGCGGCGTCATCATCAATATCGGCTCGACGGCCGGCCTGCGGCCGCGGCCCGGCCTTTCCGCCTACAACGCCACCAAAGGCGCCGTGCATAATCTCACCAAGACGCTCGCCGTCGAGCTTGCCCCCGACAAGATCCGCGTCTGCGCCATCGCGCCGGTCGCAACCGACACGCCACTGTTGCCGACCTTCCTCGGGCCGGCGCCGGGCATGCGCGAGAAGTTCATTGCCACGGTGCCGCTGGGGCGGCTGGCGACGGCGCAGGACATCGCCGACGCCGCGCTGTTTTTGGCCTCGGACGAAGCCAAGTTCCTGACCGGCAATATCATGGAGGTGGATGGGGGCCGCTGCGTCTAAGGCGTCTCCCGGAGCGCTTTAAGGCCTGTTTAACCAGCGAATGCATTGAAAAATCGTCATTTTTTGCTTTTCGCCCGCGCTGGCGATTGCTAAATTCGACGCCATGTTTGGACGCAAGAAAGCCGATCCGGGGCCGCCGCCACCCGAGGCGCCGAGGCCGCTGAAAGAGGCGGTGCGCGAGGCGCGCATCGAGGCGGCGGAGCGCTCCGGCGTCGTCGTCGACCTGCGCGACGCCGAGGTTGCCCGCCTCGAATTGCTCAACGAGGCGCTCGATCCGGTGTTTGCCGACATTCCAACCGAGGTCGATCTGTTCGACCGCGGCATCAGTCATGGCGACACGCCGCGGCTGTGGATCGACGTCATCGCGCATGTGGAGATGGGCCGCGACAAGCGGCAGTATCGGTTTGTGCAGGACACGCGCTACGGCCGCGCGGTGCTTGCCGAATCCTATCAGGTGCCCGAAATCGCGCATGCGGTGACGCGCTACGTGGCGCGGCGGATGGTCGAGCGCGAACGCGCGCTCGCAAGTGACGTGCCGCGCGGCCTCGGCGTGCCGGAACGGATCACGCAAGCGGAAAAGCGGCGGCGCTTTTTCCGCGGATTGCGCACCTTCATCCTCGGGCTGATCGTCGGCGTCACCGCGCTGTTCCTGCTGGCGATGTATTACGCCTCGCACTAGCCGGCTAATTTGATCCGCTTCAACTCGACGACGTCGCCGGCTGGGCCGATGCCGCGCGAGATCATTTCGCACGTCCAGGCGCCAACTGCTCCCCCAATGCGATAGATATTATAAGCGGCGTCAGCCTTGCCTTTGCCCGGCGCCGACGACGCCGAAGGCACGCCGACTGCCGCCACCCGCGCACCATCCGGGCCCTGCAGCCAGTTGAGCATACGCAGATGGTCATGGCCGTGGATCAAAAGCTCGGCGCCGTGCGCGGCGATCACGCGCATGAACTCGTCGGCGTCGGTCAGCCGCTTGCGCCACGAGGATTCGCTCATCGGCGGATGGTGGATCATGACTACGCGGAACAGGCGCTCCTGTTTCAGTTGATCGAGCGTGGTGGCAAGCCGTGCGAGCTGGTCGGCGCCGAGCCGGCCGCTGGCGAAAAACAGTTCGGTCGACAAGCCGCTGCAAAGCCCGATCAGCGCGACCGGCCCGCGCCGGCGCACATAGGGAAAGCTTTCGCCGGCATCGCCGCGCATGTGCACTCCCCAGGCTTGCTGAGCCAACTCCGCGGCGCCGAGGACATAGATGTCGTGATTACCGGGGACGACGCTCACATCCGTGGCCATGCCCAGGCTGGCGAGCCAGTCGCGGCCGCGAGTAAATTCGAACGGCAGCGAAACATTGGCGATGTCGCCGGACATCACGATGTGGTCCGGCTTTTGCGCCAACATGTCGGCGGTGATCTTCGTCAGCACCTCGGGGCGGTGGATAAATTGCCGGCTGCGCAGCCAGTTTACGTAGCCGGCAAACTGCTTGAACCGCAGGCGTGCGAAATTCGGTACGGGCAACGGCGCCAGATGCGAATCGGACAGATGGGCGAGGGCGAACATCGCGCCGGGAGTAGCGGCTCACGAACTCCCGATCAATATGCCGGCGATAAACACCAAGACGCCGCCGACCACCACCTGGAAGGCTGCCTGCAGGAACGGCGTGTCCATATAGCGGGTGCGGATCAGGGAAATGGCCACCAGTTCGACCGCGACAACACAGATGGAGACGATGGTGGCGGCGAGGAAATGCGGGATCAGATAAGGCAAGGTATGGCCGAGACCGCCGAGCGCGGTCATGCCCCCGGTCACCGAGCCGCGCAGCCACGGCGAGCCGCGGCCGGTGAGCGAGCCGTCGTCGGAGAGCGCTTCGGCGAAGGCCATGGAAATCCCGGCGCCGACCGAAGCGGCCATGCCGACCAGGAACGTCGCCCAGGTGTTGTGGGTGGCGAAGGCGGCGGCGAACAGCGGCGCCAAAGTCGAGACGGAGCCGTCCATCAGGCCGGCAAGCCCGGGCTGTACATATTGCAGCACGAACATGCGGTGGGCGGTTTCGTCTTCCTTTTCGCGCGCGCCTCTGGTGAGGATCGTTTCTGCAAGCTTGTGCGCAAGCGATTCGTGGCCGGCTTCCGCCTCGGCAAGCTCGATCAGCAGCTTGTGCACGTTGACGTCGCGCGTGTTCTCGGCGGCTTTGCGATAGAAGCGTTCCGCCTGGTACTCCATCTCTTCGGCAAACTTGCGCGCGGCGTCGAGCCCGAGAGGCCGCATCAGCCACGGCGTCGATTTCGGCTGCAGGAAGCCTCTGACGTCCTGCCGGCGGATCAGCGGCAGATATTCGCCGAACTTCTTGCGATAAAGTTCGAACAGCATGGTGCGATGATGCACCTCTTCCTCGGCCATCTCGTCGAATACCTTGGCGGACGAGGGAAACTGCTCGCGCAAGCCTTCGGCAAAGCCGCGGTAGATGCGGCTGTCCTCCTCCTCATTGGTGATGGCGAGCGCCAGCACTTCCTGTTCGGTCAGGTCGGAAAATCGCTTCAAGGGGGCCTCGTGGTTGCGGGGGAGACGAAGTCCTTTTTAGAACTTTTCTAAAGAATGGAGCGCCTATAAATAACTGCTTTCCACGAAAAAACCAGTAACCGACTGCTCACCGGCCCATGCCAGACAAGCTCATGTCGCTGCAACGCATCCGCCGCGCGCTGGAGCCGGTCATCCGTCCCATCGTGCATTTCTACTGGCGCTGGTCGCGCGGGACGACGCTCGGTGCCCGCGCCATGGTGATCGACGGCACCGGGCGGGTGCTGCTGATCAAGCATTCCTACGTCGACGGCTGGCATTTCCCCGGCGGCGGCGTTGAGTCCGGCGAGACCATGCTCACGGCGCTGGCGCGCGAATTGGCCGAGGAGGCCAATATCAAGCTGACCGGGCAGCCGCGGCTGCACGGCGTGTTCTTCAACAAGCGGGTGTCGCGCCGCGACCATATCGGCTTCTACATCGTGCGCGACTTCATTCAGGATGGGCTCCCCGTGCCCAATCGCGAAATCATCGCGCATGGCTTTTTCGCCCACGATGCCTTGCCGGAAGATACGAGCCGCGGCACCCGCGCGCGCATCGCCGAAGTGTTCGACGGCGTGGCGGTGAGTGAACTGTGGTGAATAGAGTCCGTTTGCGTGCCTGATGACGGTTTGACCTCGATCAATGCGCCTGGCGCGGGTCGCGTTTACGAGAAAAATACGGCGACTGCCACGTCGCAGATGGGGGCGAAACGAAAGGGGCATTGTCATGCACAAGCGCACAGGCCTCGTTATCGCTAGTGCGGTCGTCGTCGCAATCGGCGCCGCTGCAACTCAAGGCCATGCCCAGCCCTATGGTCCGGGCATGATGGGCGGCTATGGCTCGGGCTATGGCATGATGGGTGGCTATGGCCCCGGCTGGCAGGGCGGCGGTTACGGCCCCGGCATGATGGGATGGGGCAGCGGCTACGGCCCCGGCTGGATGATGCGTGGCGGCTACGGGCCTGGGCCCGGCATGATGTATGGCTACGGTGCAGGCAATGAGGGCGACCTCAATCTGACCGCCGATCAGGTCAAGGCCTATCTGCAGCAGATGATCCGCAACCCGAATTTGACCGTCGGCGACGTCAAGGAAAAGGACGCCGACACCATCGTCGCCGAGGTCGTTACCAAGCAGGGCAGTTCGCTGGTGCAGCGCCTCGACTTCAACCGCCACAACGGCTTCGTGCAACCGGAGCGGTAATCATGGGCTACGGATATGGACCCGGCTGGGGGATGGGCGGTTGGGGTGGCTACGGCTGGGGCTTCGGATTGATGCATGCTGCCGTGTCGGTGACCGTTATTGTCGCCGTCGTCTTTCTCGTGATCTGGGCGGTCCGTTCGCTCGCCGGCGGCCCGCATCACGGGCCGCATCCGCGGCGCTCGGCCGGCCTCGACGTGCTCGAAGAGCGTTACGCGCGCGGCGAGATTGGCCGCGACGAATATCTGCAGAAGCGCGGCGATCTCCTCGGCGAGGCGAGCAGCCGTTAGGCGCCGAACCGCCCGCGGTCATGGGGGGCAGCGAAGTCGAGTTGCGGCCCGACCGGAACGATTCCGGTCGGGTTGACCTGCCGCTGGCTGAAATAATAGTGCCGCTTGATCTGCTCGAGGCTCACCGTCTCGGCGACGCCTCCCTGCTGGTAGAGGTCGCGCGTGTAGTTCGACAGGTTGGGATATTCGTAGATGTGCCGCCAGTTGCACTTGAAGTGCGAATAATAGACGGCATCGAAGCGGATCAGCGTGGTGAAGAAACGCCAGTCGGCTTCGGTGACGACATCGCCGGCGAGATAGCGCCGCTGCGACAATAGCTGTTCCATCTCGTCGAGCGTATCGAATAGCCCGCGAAACGCCTTCTCGTAGGCCGCCTGTGACGTGGCGAAGCCGGCGCGGTAAACGCCATTGTTGACGTTGGAATAGATCCTGTCGTTGAGCCGGTCGATCTCGGCGCGCAAGCGTTCCGGATAATAATCGGTGTGCACGTTGGTGAAGGCATCGAACGCCGAATTGAGCATGCGGATGATTTCCGGCGACTCGTTGTTGACGATTGTCTTGCGCTTTTTGTCCCACAGTACCGGCACGCTGACGCGGCCCGAATATTTCGGATCGGCGAGCAGATAGATTTCCGACAGCTTGCTCTTGCCGTTCACTGCATCGCCGGACGAGCCCTCGTCGGTGTTGAAGGTCCAACCGTCTTTCAGCATGTCGGGCGAGACCGTGGACATGGAGATGACGTTCTCCAGGCCCTTCAGCTTGCGGAAAATGACGGTGCGGTGCGCCCAGGGGCAGGCGAGCGAAACATAGAGGTGGTAACGGCCGGCCTCGGCCGTGAAACCGGCGTCGCCGGAAGGCCCGGCGCTGCCGTCGGGCGTGACCCAATGGCGGAAACGGGTGGTCGGCCGGATGAATTCGCCGTCCTTGGTGCGCGAAACGTCTTGCTGCCACACGCCGTCGACCAGAAGTCCCATAACGAATTTCCCGCTTTGTTCGGACCAGGAACTGGGCCTGAATTTGCCTGAAATCAATGACGTTCACCAAATCGTCATGGCCGGGCTTGTCGCGGCCATCCACGTCTTTTATGCCGTTGGCGCGCTAAAGTCGTGGATGCCCGGCACAAGGCCGGACATGACGTCGGGGATATGAGCGAGCTTTCACTGACAATCCTGCCGGAGACGCCGGACGACGCGCAGGCAATCGATCGTCTGCACGAGCGCACCTTCGGCCCCGGCCGCTATGCGCGCAGCGCCTTTCGCATCCGCGAGGGCAGGGGGCACACGCTGGCGCTATCGTTTACCGCGCGTATCGGCACGCTGCTCGTCGGTTCAGTGCGGCTGACGGCGGTGTGCATCGGCAACACGCCAGCGCTGCTGCTCGGCCCGCTCACCGTCGAGCCGCCGTTCCGCTCCCGCGGCATCGGCACTGCCCTGGTCAAGCGCGCGCTGAAGGACGCCAAGGCCAAGGGCCACAGGCTTGTGGTGCTGGTCGGTGACGAGCCAATCTACGCCAGCAGCGGCTTCAAAACGATTCCCAAAGGTCAGGTGAAGATGCCGGGCCCCGTCGATCCGGCGCGACTGCTGGTGGCCGAACTCGTGCCCGGTGCGTTCGCCGGCGCCGCAGGCACGATCCGCCCCGATTGGGACGCAAAGTAACAAACCGTTCGTCCCCGCGAAGGCGGGGACCCAGTTCTTATGGCCACATCACGCTGCAAAGGCCGGATTCCCGCTTCCGCGGGAACGAACGGAGTAAATTGCCGCGCTCGTGACATCGCTGGCGCTGACTATCTGCCCTCTCTGGCCCATGTCGCGGCGAGTGCGCCGATCAGCAGCAGCAGACCGATCAGCCCGGCGAAAATCGGCAGCACGCCGATGCCGCGCACCACGGACACGTCGCGCATCTTCAGCCCGATCCAGTCGTCGCCCTGGAACGAGGTCGAGGTGCGCACCGGCACCACGCGCGGCACGTCGAGGCCGTGACCCTGATCAAGCCGGCGCGAGTCGCCGCCCGTCGCATTGGCGATCGCGCGCAGCACGTCGGTCGACGAGGTAACCTCGGCAAATTCGCGCGGGTTGGCCGGCCCGACATTGGCGAGCGCGGTGAGCGTGCCGTCGGTCGCGCGCCAGAGGCCGAGCTCGTTGGCAGTGAGCTGCGTGCGCCACAGGCCGGGCTCGACCGGCTGCAGGTTGAGCGTGCGCGTCGCGCCGGTCGGCGAGGTGAGAGTCACCGCGCCCACCGTATCGGCCATGGTCTGCCGCTGTACGGTGACGTCGCGGCCGTGCACGATCAGGCGCAGCGCTTCTTCCTCGAGGTCCGGCTGCTTCATCAGCCAGTGCGACAGCCGGCGCAGCAGATCGAGATGCGGGCCGCCGCCTTCATAGCCGCGCGCCCACAGCCAGATGTGATCGGACAGCAGCAGCGCCACACGGCCCTCGCCTTCATGCGCCAGCACCAGCAACGCCTTGGCGTCGGGGCCCTGCATCACCGTCGTGCCGTTGTTGGGCTTGGTATTGACGAGCCGGAAGAAGCGGCTCCAGTGCGGCGGATCGCTTTCGGAACCTTCGAGGCCGCGGGTGACCGGGTGCTTCTTGCCCGCGTCAGTGAGGCGGGCGTGAAACGGTTGCTCGGTGACGTCGCCGATCGGTTCGGCGGGCAGGATCGCGTCGAGCGGCGTGCGCCAGATGCTGGTCGGGCTCGCGTAATCCGGACCCGCGGCAATCAGCACCGCGCCGCCGTCGCGCACATATTTGGTGATGTTGTCGAAATAGATCATCGGCAGCACGCCCTGGCGGGCGTAACGGTCGAAGATGATGAGCTGGAATTCCGAGATCTTCTGCTGGAACAGCTCGCGCGTCGGAAACGCGATCAGTGATAGTTCATTGATCGGCGTGCCGTCCTGCTTTTCCGGCGGCCGCAGAATGGTGAAATGCACGAGGTCGACGGAGGCGTCGGACTTGAGCAGGTTGCGCCAGGTGCGCTCGCCGGCATGCGGCTCGCCGGAGACGAGCAGCACGCGCAGCTTGTCGCGCACGCCATCGATGGTGATCACGGCGCGGTTGTTCACCTGCGTCAGTTCGCCGGGCAGCGGCGCCGCCTCGATCTCGACGATGTTCTGCCCCTCGTGTGGGATCGGCACCACGACGTTGTTGGCGGCGCCGATATTGACGATGCGGCGGTCGAGCACGTCGCCGTCGCGGCGGATAATGACCTCGGCGGTGCCGGCCTGGGCGCCATGATCCTCGACGCGGAAGCCGATGGTCTGCGACTGGCCGACGATGCCGAAACGCGGCGTGGC
>Ga0335083_10007244_pt1 | contig 13709 bp, 12 predicted proteins | sample Lox_Sample_42_FD_206716 | JGI IMG/M metagenome (GOLD analysis project Ga0335083, IMG submission 206716) | Soil microbial communities from Loxahatchee National Wildlife Refuge, Florida, United States - Lox_Sample_4.2 | ecosystem: Environmental > Terrestrial > Soil > Wetlands | place: USA...
GCGTGGTGGGTCGTGCGAAGGGGCATGCGTTTCGTATGGGCGGGCGGCATGCGGGTAGTGTAGGCAGAATGCCGGTACCCGCATAGCAGCCCACGAAAGCCATGCTCACGCGCCGTCTCGCGAAGTTCCTGCGGGAGCGACGCACTTACATCGAAGGGGATTTATTTGAGCCGCCCCGCGAGGAACTGCTGGAGCCGTTCGCTGCGCGGCGTATTGAGCACTTCTTTGGGGTCGCCCTGCTCCTCGATCTTCCCCTTGTGCAGGAACACGACGTGATTCGAAACGTTGCGCGCGAACCCCATCTCGTGCGTGACGACGATCATCGTACGGCCTTCTTCCGCGAGCGCCTGCATCACTCGCAGGACTTCGCCCACGAGTTCCGGGTCGAGCGCGGAGGTGGGCTCGTCGAACAGCATCACTTCGGGTTCCATCGCGAGCGCGCGCGCGATCGCCACGCGCTGCTGCTGGCCGCCGGACAGGTGCGACGGATATTTGCTCTCGACGCCCGTCGCCAGCCCCACCTTGTCGAGGTACTTGCGCGCGCGGGCTTCGGCTTCGCTGCGGCTCAACCCGAGCACACTCACTGGCGCCTCGATGATGTTCTCGAGCACAGTCATGTGCGCCCACAGGTTGAAATGCTGAAAGACCATCGAGAGGCGCGTGCGCATGGTCTGCAATTGCTTCGGGTCGCTCACGCGCAGTGCGCCGCCGCGGTCGGTGGTGGTGCGGATTTCCTCGCCGTTGAGCGTGATGCGGCCCGAGCAGGGCGATTCGAGGAAGTTAATGCAACGCAGGAACGTGCTTTTTCCGGAGCCGCTCGAGCCAATCAGGCTGATCACGTCGCCAGCCTTTGCCTTGAGCGATACCCCCTTCAATACCTCGTTCTCGCCGAACTTCTTGTGCAGGTCGTCGACAGTCAGCTTGTACATTCTCGATACACTCCATCAGGACTGCGTGTAATTCAGTGCCCTTGCGGTTTCAGGTAAGCCAGCATGCGCGTTTCCATGCGGCGGAAAGCCCAGATCAGGGCGAAGACGACGGACGCATACAGCGCGGCCGCAATGCCATAGGCCTGGAACGTCATGTAGGTGGCGGAGTTCGCGTCGCGCGCCACTTTCAGGATGTCGGGCACGGTGGCCGTGAAGGCCAGTGTCGTGGCGTGCAGCATCAGGATCACTTCATTGCTGTACGAGGGCAGCGCGCGCCGCAACGCCGAGGGCAGGATGATGCGCGTGTACAGCTTCGTCTTCGACATGCCGTAGGCTTGAGCGGCCTCGATTTCGCCGTACGAGGTCTCCCGGATCGCGCCGGCGAAGATCTCGGTTGCGTAGGCGCACTCGTTCAGCGCGAACGCCAGCAGCGTGCAGTTCATCGCACTGCGAAAGAAGTCGGAAAGCACCGCGTTTTCGTGAACGAAGTGCAGGCTGTAGAGGCCGGTGTAGCAGAGCAGCAGCTGCACGTAGAGCGGCGTGCCGCGAAACACATAGGTGTAGACCCACACAGGGCGCGAAATCCAGCGGTTGCGCGACGCGCGCGCGATGGCGAGCGGCACGGCAAGCAGGAAACCCACCACGATCGAAACGACCAGCAGCCAGAGCGTGACGACGAGCCCGCTGTAGTTGTAGCCGTCGCTGAAGAGATAGTTGGGCCAGTATTGCCGCAGGAGTTCGATCACAGCGCTGCCCTCCGCACACCGGTCGAATAGCGCTTTTCGAGGCGGTGCAATGCCAGGTTGGAAACCGTGGTGATGGCGAGATAGATCGCGCCGGTCACGAGCGTGAAAAAGAAGAATGCCTGCGTGGCCTTGCCCGCGTCCTGCGCGGCCTTCACCACGTCGGCGAGGCCGATGATCGAGACGAGCGCCGTCGCCTTCACCAGCACCTGCCAGTTATTGCCGATGCCGGGCAGCGCGAAACGCATCATCTGCGGGAACAGGATGCGCGTGAACACGCGCCGGGCACTCATGCCGTAGGCAAAGCCGGCTTCGATCTGCCCGCGCGGGACGGCGAGAAACGCACCGCGGAACGTCTCCGTGAAGTACGCGCCGTAGATGAAGCCGAGCGTGATGACGCCGGCCACGAACGGGTCGATGTCGATCTGGTCCATGCCCATCGTGTCGGTGAGGTCGTTGAGCCAGATCTGGATGCTGTAGAAGAGCAGCAGCATCAGCACGAGGTCGGGTACCGCGCGAATGAGCGTCGTATACATCGTGCCGATGCGCGAGAGCACGCGGTTGGGCGAGAGCTTCGCCGCGGCGCCGGCGAGCCCGAGAATGAATGCCGCGGCGAGCGAGAGCACCGCGAGCTTGATGGTTTCCCACGTGCCCGCGAGGAGCAGCGGGCCGAAGCCTTGAAAGTCCATGGATGGATGTCCTCGAAGAGAGGGCGCGTGGCGCCCTTCTCAGTTCTTGCGGATGAAGACTACGGCGCTCAACCGCCGTACAGGTCGAAGTCGAAATACTTTGACTCGATCTTCTTGTACGTGCCGTCCTTGATCATGTCGGCGATCGTCTTGTCGATCTTCGCCTTGAGGTCGGCATCTTCCTTACGCAGGCCGATGGCGGCGGCGCCCGTGGGAATCTGCGGGCCGGCGAACGCGAAGCCTGTGCCGCGCGGCGTCTTCAGGAAGCCAAGATTGGCCTGCACTTCGTCCTGCAGCGCGGCGTCGAGGCGGCCCGACTGCAGGTCCAGATAGACCTGGTCCTGATTCTGGTAGGGAATCACGTTGACGCCCTTGGGCGCCCAGTTCTCCTTCGCATAGGTTTCCTGAATCGAGCCTTGCTCGACGCCCACCGACTTGCCCTGCAGCGCCGCGACCGTCGGCTGCAGCGGTGAACCTTGCTTTGCGACGAGGCGCGTCGGCGTGTTGTAGAGCTTCGTCGTAAAGGCGATCTGCTGCTCGCGCTGCGGGGTGATCGTGAGCGCGGAGAGCGCGCCGTCGAACTTCTTGGCCTTGAGGCCGGGAATCATGCCGTCGAAGTCCTGCTCGACCCATACGCACTTCGCGTTCAGGCGCTTGCAGATCTCGTTGCCGAGGTCGATGTCGAAGCCGACCAGCTTGCCATCGGTAGCCTTCGATTCGAAGGGCGCATAGCTCGCGTCGGTGCCGAAGCGGATGGTGGACCAGTCTTTCGCATACGCGCCACCGGCGGCAAGGGCGAGGGCGACACACAAGGCAAGTTTCTTCATGAAGTCTCCGTTAGGAAAGGTTGGCGCCGTGTCGCGGACCTGCTCACGTTGCACAAGCGCCTGTGCCCGGTCACGGGGTGGAGGTTCGGCCCGGCAAGTTGTCTATACAATTATGGGCGTGTGAGGAGGGTGGGCAATCGGTGTTATCACCGAGGTCCGCCGCAGTGCTGCAATCGAAAGATGCCGTAATTAAGCCGTTAGATAGCGGTAATGCGGGTATACGTGTAGCGGATTCAACTTGTATAGACAAGCTTGATTGGGTAATCTGCTTTCACCTTGTCCAGACAACTTTTACTGATCATGATCAAACTCACCCCCGGCCACCTGACCCTGCCCCAACTTCGCCAGATCGCACGTGAACACGTGAAGCTCGAACTGGATCCGGCCAGCTTCGCGGCCATCGACGCGGGCGCTCGCGCCGTCGCCGAGATCACGGCGAAAGGCGAGCCCGCCTATGGCATCAACACGGGCTTCGGGCGTCTCGCGAGTACACACATTCCGAACGACCAGCTCGAACTGCTGCAGCGCAATCTCGTGCTCTCGCACGCCGTGGGCGTGGGCGAGCCGATGTCGCGCCCGGTCGTGCGGCTCCTGATGGCGTTGAAGCTCTCGAGCCTGGGCCGTGGCCACTCCGGCATCCGCCGCGAAGTGATGGACACGCTCATCACGCTGTTCAACGCCGACGTGCTGCCTGTGATTCCGGTGAAGGGTTCGGTGGGCGCCTCGGGCGACCTCGCGCCGCTCGCGCATATGTCGGCCGTGCTGCTCGGCGTGGGCGACGTGTTCGCGAAGGGCGAGCGCATGAGCGCGGAAGAAGGGCTGCGGCTCGTTGGCCTCAAGCCGCTCGCGCTGCAGGCGAAGGAGGGTCTGGCGCTCCTGAACGGTACGCAAGCCTCCACGGCGCTCGCGCTCTACAACCTCTTCGCGATCGAAGACCTGTACCGCACGGCGCTCGTCGCCGGCGCGCTTTGCGTGGACGCGGCAGCGGGCTCGGTGAAGCCGTTCGATGCGCGCATCCACGAATTGCGCGGCCATCGCGGCCAGATCGAGGCTGCGGCGGCCTACCGCGCGCTGCTCGAAGGCTCGGCGATCAACCTCTCGCACCGCGACTGCGGCAAGGTGCAGGACCCGTATTCGCTGCGCTGCCAGCCGCAGGTGATGGGCGCGTGCCTCGACCAGATGCGCCACGCGGCGCAGGTGCTGCTCATCGAGGCGAACGCGGTCTCGGACAATCCGCTGATCTTCCCGGAGACGAACGAGGTGCTCTCGGGCGGCAACTTCCACGCCGAGCCGGTGGCTTTCGCCGCCGACAACCTCGCGCTGGCGGTGGCCGAAATCGGCGCGCTGGCCGAGCGCCGCATCGCGCTGCTGATCGACGCGACGCTCTCGGGCCTGCCGCCTTTCCTCGTGAAGGACGGCGGCGTGAATTCGGGCTTCATGATCGCGCACGTGACGGCGGCGGCACTCGCCTCGGAGAACAAGACGCTCGCGCATCCGGCCTCGGTCGATTCGCTGCCGACTTCGGCGAACCAGGAAGACCACGTTTCGATGGCGACGTTCGCGGCGCGCAAGCTCGCCGACATCGCGGAGAACACGGCCAACATCCTCGCGATCGAGCTGCTCGCCGCGGCGCAGGGCGTGGACCTGCGCGCGCCGCACCAGACGAGCCCGGCGCTCGCGCACGTCATGCAGACGGTGCGCGCCGAGGTGCCGCACTACGACCTCGACCGCTACTTCGCGCCTGACATCGCCGCGATCGCGCGCCTCGTGCAGAACGGCGTGATCGCCGCGCACAGCCCGCTCGTGTTCGAGTCTGAGGCGCGCTGAGGCGCACTGAGTCACGCCAAGGCGCACTGAGGTGCGCTGAGGTGCGAACCGCCGCACACGTTGACGCACAGGCCGAAGCGATGAACGCACCCGCGTATCAGGGCATCAAGGACTTCATCCTCGCGCGCATCCACGCAGGCGAGTGGAGCGAGGGCGACCAGGTGCCTTCGGAGAACGAACTGGCGCGCGAGTTCAAGGTCGCGCGCATGACCGTGAACCGCGCGCTGCGCGAACTGACCGCCGAGCAGGTGCTCACGCGTGTGCAGGGCGCGGGCACCTTCGTCGCGCGGCCCAAGTACGAGTCGACGCTGGTGGCGATCCGCAGCATCTCCGACGAAATCCTCGCGCGCGGGCACCGCTATCGCGCCGAGGTGCTCGAGATCGGCGTGCTCTGCGCCGATGAGCCGCTCGCCATCGAAATGGGACTCGCCGCCGCGGACAACGTGTTCTACTCGCGCGTGCTGCACTTCGAGAACGACGAGCCCGTGCAGCTCGAAGAGCGCTGGGTCAACCCCTCCATCGCGCCCGATTACGCGCAGCAGGACTTCACGCATATCACGCCGAATCAGTACCTCGTGCGCGTCGCGCCGCTGCAGGGCGTGGAGTACCGCATCGAGGCGCTCGCGCCCGAGGCCGACACGCGCGCGCGGCTCGACATGGGCGAGGCCGAGCCCTGCCTCGTGCTGCACCGACGCACCCGCTCGCGCGGACGCGTGGCTTCGGTGGCCAATCTCTGGCATCCGGGCAGCCGCTACCGCTTCACCGGGCATTTTTAGCGCGCGCGTTTGGACGCGGTTAGGCACACGGGCGCGCTTCGCCGTGATTTCCTCTGTCTTTTCCCTGCATGCTCCGCGGCCGCTGCCAGGCGGTGACCGGCATGCGTCTTGCTGGACTCCTTCACGTTAGCCGCAGCGCCACTCCGCCGAGGCGATCCGTGCGCCAGACAGGATGCGAAATGCGACGCGTTGGGACGCCAAACGGCGCAAGGCCTGCGGCTGCCCGTATCATGGCAGGTGATGCGAACGAAGGAGGAGCTCCGCCATGGACGATTCCAACGCCACGCTCATGCCGGTGTGGCGGGCCAATCTGGTGCTGCTCACGCGCGAGGTCGGCGCCGCCACGCGACTCGCGCGCATGATGACGTTCTCCGCGAGTTACATGAAGCTGATCGTCTCCGGCGAGCGTGATTTCAGCGAGGAGTTCGTGCGCGGTGTGGAGGCCGTCACGGGCCTGCCCGAAGGCTGGATGGACGCAAAGCATGTGAGTGCCGACGTGCCCGACGAAACGCGCGAGGCGATCGCGAGCGAGACGCCCCGCGCGCGCTTTCGCGGCACTGCGCACCCCGTTCGCAAGCCGCCGGTGCTGCGCGTCGAGCCGATCTTCGGCCAGGGTGCGGGGGCGAAACGCGAGGAAGTGTCGCCCACGCCCGAGGCGAACCGGCGCCTTGCGGGCACGCGCAAGATCCGCGATCTCGCGGCGCAGGACGTGCGCAAGCTCGAACGCTACCTGAGCGTGCCGCCGGTCGAGCCGGCGGTGCTGCGTGCTCACATCGAGGACGTGATCGCCTACGCCGACCCGGACGAGCGCGTGCGTGCCGATATCGAAGGCCGGCTCGAGCAGATCGAGAAGCACCGGGAACTGCTGCTGCGGCATGTCACGCGGCTGCATGCGCTGCTTTCGCGCCTCGGCGACGATTGAGGCATCGAGCGGGGCGTTACGTGGCGCATCGAGCGGCGCGTCAACCGGCGCGTCATTCAACCGGCGCGTCAATTCGCACATCTAACAGGCCCCAACCGGCGCATCGAATGAGCCGCCGCCTCGGCCACCTCCTGAGTCAGCGCTCCTGCACGCGCAGCTCGGCGAGGATCTGCTCGGCAAGAAAGTCACACGGCGGCCGGTTCGAGCGCGCGCTGCGCGCCAGCACCACTTCGAGCTCGGGCAGCGCGGGAAGCCCATGCGCGCGGCCCAGCGTGACGAAGGTCTCGGGCACGGCGCAGCGCGCGAGCGGCGCGATGGCGAGACCCGCGGCCACCATGCTGCACAGCCCCATCAGGCTCGGGCTTTCATAGGATGTGCGATAGGCGATCTTCGCGCGCTCCAGCGCCTGGATCGCGTTCGTGTGCGCGACGCTGCCACCGCCGAAGAGGGCGACCGGCAGCGGCCGCTCGCGCCAGATCTCGCGCCCGCTCGCCGCGCTCACAGCCGCGGGCGGCGCTGCCCAAACCATCGGCTCGAAGCGGATGAATTCGCCGGCGAGGCCGCGCGTGCGCGTGATGCACGCGAGGTCGATCTTGTTGTCCTTCAGGAGCGGCATGAGCGCGCTGCTCGGCAGCCCGATCACCTGAATCTCCACCTTCGGCCAGTTCGCCGAGAACTTGCGCAGCACCGGCGGCATCAACGAGGAAGCGTAGTCGTCGGGCACGCCGATCGACACGCGCCCCGTCACCTCCGGGTGCGCGAGCGAGGCCCACGCCTCGTCGCGCAGCGCGAGCATGCGCCGCGCGTAGGCGATGAGCGTCTGGCCGTCGGGCGTGGGCGTGACGTTGCGCGGCGCGCGGATGAAGAGCGGCTTGCCGATGGATTCCTCGAGCGCGCGGATCTGCATGCTGAGCGCCGCCTGCGAGCGGTGCACGAGCGCCGCCCCGCGCACGAAGCTGCCGGCGTCGGCCACGGCCACGACCATGGCGAGGACGTCGAGATCGAGGGTCTTCATCGGTATAAGAAAAATTGATCGAAAGGTTCAATATAACGCGTTTGTCTGAATATGACGATGCGCTGATACTGGGGGCGTTCCGTCCCTTCGTCTCTCATTCGCTCAAGCGCCTCGCTTCGGAGAACGCCATGTTGATGTCGCTGCCCGTTGATTTGACCTACGAACGATTCCAGCAACTGCAATTGCGGCTCGACATGTCGCGCGGCAAGCCTTCACCCGAACAACTCGATCTCTCCCAGGCGCTCATCGACGAAGCGGGGGAGGCCGGGCATCTCGCGCGTGACGGCTTCGACTGCCGCAACTATGGCCTCGCGAGCGGGTTGCCCGAGGCGCGCGAACTGGGCGCGCAGTTGCTCGGCGTGCCGTCGGCACAGGTGATTGCGGCCGGCAATTCGAGCCTCGAACTCATGCACGATGCGCTTACGTTCGCACTCCTGCATGGTGTGCCCGTGTGCGAGGCGGGAGAGCGCGTGAACTGCGGTGCGCCGTGGCGCGCGCAGGGCGAGATCGCATTCCTGTGCCCGACGCCCGGCTACGATCGCCACTTCGCGATCTGCGAGGCGCTCGGCGTGCGCATGATTGCCGTGCCCATGCGCGAGGACGGTCCCGACATGGACCGCGTGGAAGCGCTCGTGCGCGACGACCCGTCGATCAAGGGCATGTGGTGCGTGCCGCTCTACAGCAATCCCACGGGCGCGATCTGGTCCGACGAGGTGGTGCGGCGCCTGGCCGCGATGCCCGCCGCGCCCGACTTCCGCCTCTTCTGGGACGACGCCTACCGCTTCCACCATCTCACCGACGAGGCGTTCGCGACGCTCGACGTGGTCGAGGCGTGCGCGGCGGCGGGTCATGCGGAGCGCGTGCTGATGTTCGCCTCGCTCTCGAAAGTGACGTTCGCGGGCGGGGCGCTGGCGTGGCTGGCCGCTGCGCCGCACAACGTGACCTGGTGGCAGAAGCACGCGGCGGTGCGCACGATCGGGCCGGACAAACTCAACCAGTTGCGCCATGTGCGCTTGCTGCACGAGCGCGCGACGCTCACGGCGCTGATGGCGCGCCATCGTGCGTTGCTCAAGCCGAAATTCGACGCCGTCGACGCGGTATTTCGCGCGCGGCTCGCGGGCGTGCCCGGCGTGAGTTGGAACGTGCCGCGCGGCGGGTATTTCATCAGCCTTTATGCACCCGAGGGCTGCGCGCGCCGCACGGTCGAACTCGCGGCAGCGGCAGGCCTGATCCTGACGCCGGCGGGCGCAGCGTTTCCGTATGGCGTCGATCCTCGCGACAGCCATCTGCGGATTGCGCCGTCGTTTCCGGCGCTCGACGAGGTGCGGCTCGCAGCCGAAGGCATTGCGCTCGCGCTGCTGCGCGCGATCGACGAGCGGCGCGCATAGCGCAGAGAGAACAGGTGGAGGGCGCGCCGGGTGTCGCTGCGCTCCCAGGGCCCGGCGGCCCACGCGCCGATGTGCTACAACGGCAGACGTAACCCACTTCACGCGAGGTTGCCGTGCACGCTCTCGCCGCCTCCCTGCAACGCGCGCTCGCGCAGCGCGAGCGCGAAGGCCGTGCCGGTGCGGGCCGCTCGGCTACCGCTCGTTCCATCGCGGTGGGCCCGGGCTGGTCGGTCGCCGACGTCATCTGCACGCTTGGCCCCGGCGACCGGCCCTACGAAGAGCAGCACGCGAGCGCGTGCCTCGCCGTCGTCGCGGCGGGCGCATTCGGCTACCGTAGCGGCAACGCGCGGGCGCTGATGACGCCGGGCGCGCTGATGCTCGGCGAACCGGGTGCCTGCTTCGAATGTGGCCACCGTCACGCGGCGGGCGACCGCTGCATCGCATTCCATTACGACGCCGCCTGGCTCGACGAGCAGGCCGCCGCCGCGGGTCTCGCGCCTGCCGCGAGGCGCTGGCGGGCTGCGCGAGTGCCGCCCGTGCGCGCGCTCGCGCCGCTCGTGGCGCGAGCCTGTGCCGATGCGCTCGCCGAGGAGGGCGGCCACCCGAGCCACCCGAGCCACGCGGACGGGACGGCTGGCGCGGCGTGGGACGAGCTCGCACTGGAACTGGCGCTCACCACCTTACGCGAGATGGCGAGCGGCAAGGATGCGCTCACGCCAGCCGTGCCGGGCGCCGCCGCGGCGGCGCGCGCGGTGGCGACCCTGCGGCTCATCGACGAGACGCCCGACGCGGCGCACTCGCTCGCGAGCCTCGCGGCGGCGGCGGGCGTGAGCGAGTTCTACTTCCTGCGGACCTTTTCGGCCGTTGCTGGCGTGACGCCGCACCAGTACCTGCTGCGCGCGCGGCTACGCACCGCGGCGCTGCGTCTTGCCGCCGACGACGAAGCGAAGATCGTCGATATCGCGCTCGCGAGCGGTTTCAACGACCTGTCGAACTTCAACGCGGCGTTTCGCGCGGAGTTTGGCGCGAGCCCGCGTGCCTGGCGTGCCGCGCAGCGCGCGCGCCGCCTCGCACAGACCTCGTGGCCGCACGCCGCGCGAGCGGCACGCACCTGAGCCGCCCATGACGCGAGGCAAGCGCCAGAAGCGCGCCGCCCTGTGTTTCGCGTCGAGTCTCGTGGCGTGCCTTGCGGCGGTTCTCACATCAGGTTTCGCATCATGTCTAGCGCTGACGAGCACCAGCGCCGTTGCGCAAACGAGCGCACCCGACCCCGAAAGCGCCGCGCGCGCCGACATCGCCACGCAAAACGACATGCCACCCGCCACGCTCGAACGCGACGAACACCTGTTCGTCGTGCAGCAGGACGGTTCGGTCGAAGAAGACGACGACACGGTGCTGCGCGCCAACACGACCGCTGGCGTCGACCAGATCGCGCAGCGCTACGTCTGGTTCAATAAGGATATCGAAACGATTACGCGGCTCTCGGCCGAGACCATCGACCCCGACGGCACGCCGCACCCGGTCGGCCCGAGCGGCATTCGCGACGTGCAGGAGCCGCGCTCGGCGGGCGCGCCCACGTTCGAGGACGGCGTGCTGCGCACGGTGATTTTTCCCGGCGTGCAGGTCGGCTCGCGTGTGCATCTGCATTTCGCGAAGCGCCGCGCGAAGGCGCTCGAAGCGGGCACGTTCTCGTACTTCGTCGAGCCGACCGGCGAGCCCGTCGAGTTCCAGCGCCTCATCTTCGATCTGCCGGCCAGCCTGCCGCTGCACGCCGACGCGCGCGGCTACACGGCGCTCGCGCCCGTCACCGCGAACGCTCGCACCCGCTACGCGTTCGACTACCGGCACGGCCCGTACCCGCCGCTCGAAGCGGGCGCGGTGGCCTACGTGAACTGGGGCGACCGGCTGATGGTCTCGACGGTGCCCGATTTCGCGACCTTCGCCGCGCGCTACCGCGAGGCCGCCGCCGATCCCACCGCGACCGACCCGGCCATCGCGGCCCTTGCGCAATCGCTCACGGCGGGTGTGAGCGATCCGCGCGAGAAGGCGCGCCGCATCTACGACTGGATGCGCTTCAATATCCGCTACGTCGCGCTCTTTCTCGGCGAGACCGCGGCCGTGCCGCATCGCGCGATCGACATCCTGCGCAACCGCTACGGCGACTGCAAGGACCACGTCGCGCTCTTTACCGCATTGCTGGCGGCGGCGGGCATACGTGCCGAGGCCGTGATGCTGGATCTCGGCCCCGTATACACGCTGCCCGACGTGCCGGGCTACGGCGTGCACGCGATCAACCATCTGATTGCCTGGCTGCCCGACCTTGGCGTGTTCGCGGACACTTCCTCGGGCGGCTACGCGTTCGGCTACCTGCCGCCGGGCGCGATGGACCGGCCGGCGCTGCTCGTCGACGACGGCGTGCTCACGCGCACGCCCGCCACTGAGCGGCGCGAGCGCACCGCGCGCCTTGCGCTCGCCGTCGATGCATCCGGCGACGCCGCCTACAGCTACTACGTGGAAGACGAGGGCGCGGGCGCGGAGCCCGAGCGCAACTCGTTTCGCCGCGCGACGCACGCGGGCGCGCAGGAACTCGCGGCGCAGCGCCTGCGGCTCACCGGGCTCGCCGGCACCGTGCGCGTGAGCACGAGCCCGACCGCGGCGACCGACGGTCCGTTCTCGGTGACGATGGCGGGCACGCTCGATCACGTGGTCTGGCGCGATGGCACGACCGCGATCGGTGCCGCGAGTAGCTTCGCGGGCGGCATCGCCACGCAGATCGACAGCTGGCTCGCGCAGCCGCGCCGCACGCAGCCGTGGGCCTGCATCGGCGGGGAGTTCGAGGAGAGTGCGCAGATCGTGCTGCCCGCGTTCGCGCGCGTGACCGACGTGCCGCAGGACACGCGCGTGAGCGACGCATTTCTCTCGTACGCGTCGCACTATGTGTTCGATGCGCGCTCGCGCACGCTGCAGATCGAGCGGCGCCTTTCAGCGCGCTTTGGCCACCAGATGTGCTCGGCCGAGGAATTCGCGCAGATGCGCGATGCGCTCGTGCGCATCGAGCGCGACACGCGCGCGCAGGTCGTCGTGCGGGCGCGCGGCGAGCCGGGGTGACGCGAGGCCGCTCGACGCAGGCGAATCGGAAGCTCAGCCGCCGCGCGTCATCACCGGCACCCACACGCCTTTTTTCACCTGCCAGAGCGTGGAGGCGCCGTTCTTGAGCGAGCCGTCCTGCTCGAAGGCGATGTGGCCCGTCACGCCGTCGAAGGAGATGGCCTTGAGCGCGCTGCGGTACATCTCGGGTTTCGCCGATTTCGCAGTGACCATGGCGTGTATCGCGGCCCAGGCCGCGTCATAGCCGAACGGCGCGTAGGCCAGCACGCTGGTGCCGAAGCGGCTCTTGTAGGCCTGTTCGAAGCGCGGGCCATCGGGCAGTTGCGCAAGCGGGCGGCCGTATTCCCAGGCCATTGCGCCTTCGCCGGCCGCGCCGGCCGCCTCGGTGAAGTCGGGGTTCGCCACGCCGCCGCCGCCGAGGAACTGGGCGCTCACGCTGCGCTCCTTCATCTGCTTCACGAGCGCCGCGCTCTGGCGCGCGAGGCCGCCGAAGTAGAGCAGGTCGGCATTGGCGGCCTTGATCTTCGCGAGCTGCGGGCCGAAGTCGTCGGTGGCGCCTTGCGTGAACTCGCGCGCGACCACGTTGCCGCCGTGCGCGCGCACGGTGCGCTCGAAGACGTCGGCCTCGCCCTGGCCGAAGGCGCTGCGGTCGTCGACGATGGCGATGCGCTTCGCCTTCATGTCGTCCACGGCCCACGCGCCGGCGATGCCCGCGTTTTGCGCGTCGTTCGCGATCACCATGAACGTGTTGGCGAAGCCCTGCGACGTGATGACGGGATTGGTGGCGGCGGGGCTGATCATCGGAATGCCGGCGCTCTCGTAGACGCGCGAGGCCGGGATGGCCGAGCCCGAGTTGAAGTGGCCGACCACGGCGGAGACACCCTGGTTCGCCAGCGTCGCGGCGGCCTGCACGCCGAGACGCGGGTCGCTGCGGTCGTCGATGGGCACGAGCTCGAAGTGCGCCGTTTGATCGCCGATCTTCAGGTTTTGCGCATTCGCTTCGTCGATTGCGAGCTGCACGCCGTTTTCGAGGTCGCGGCCATAGTTCGCGTCTTCGCCCGTGAGCGGGGAAACGAAACCGATGCGCACGTCGAGCGGCCCGGCCGCCTGTGCGCTGCCGCTCGCGCCGAACGCAAGCGCGGCCGCGACGGCGAGCACGCGAGGGCCCCAGAGCTTGGCCAGGCGTGCGGCGAAGGCGTTGACGGCGGCGGTTCTCAGCGTGGCTGCGAGACTCATCGTGACTCCTTGCGCGACAGCGGCGCGGTGTTCTTGTGGTAATACGCCGGACCGCGCGCCGGCCGGGGCGGCTTACGCGGTGCGTTTCGTCTTCAGGGGCTTGCCGGGGTGTTGCTCGGTTTTTGCTCGGGTCTTGCAGGGGTCTTGCTCAAGTCTTGCTCGGGTCTTGCTCGGATCTTGCCGATTGTGCCTGTGGTTTGCCGGGGGGGCTTGCTGCGCGGGCCGGCCGCACTGGTGGGCAGCGGGCTC
>Ga0335083_10007246_pt1 | contig 13708 bp, 12 predicted proteins | sample Lox_Sample_42_FD_206716 | JGI IMG/M metagenome (GOLD analysis project Ga0335083, IMG submission 206716) | Soil microbial communities from Loxahatchee National Wildlife Refuge, Florida, United States - Lox_Sample_4.2 | ecosystem: Environmental > Terrestrial > Soil > Wetlands | place: USA...
GGCTTGTCCCGGCCACCCATACCCACGGTCTTAGACTGAGGTTATGGGTGGCCGCCACGGGGGCGGCCATGACGGTTGGGGTGTGATTCTGTTAAATCGGAAACAGCTCTAGCACGGGGACGGCGCATTGCGGATTTTCGCCGCCAGCTTGATCTCGTCGAGCATGCGCGCGGCAAAAGCGTCGCGACTGAATTCCGCGGCGAGCGCGCGGCAGCCGCCGGCGAGCGATCGCGCAAGGCCGGGCTCGTTCCTCAGCCGCAGGATCGCCGCCACGAGCGCGTCGGCGTTCTCGGGCGGTACCGCAAGGCCGGCATGGCGATCGCGCACCAGATCGACGGCAATTCCTTCCGCCCCGATGATGATCGGCTTTTCCATCGCGGCGAGCTCGAAGATCTTCGAGGGCATGGTGTCGGACAGCGTCTCGGTCTGGCGCAGCGGAACCAGCGCCGCATCGCAACAGGCAATGTAGTCGGGGACTTCGGCCGCGGGCACACTGCGTACGAACCGGACATTGCCGAGGTGGCGCTGGCGCACCTGCTTCACAAGATCGTGATGACGCGCGCCTTCGCCGACGAGAAAAAACACGACATCGCTGCCGCGCAGCTTTTCCGCCGCGGCGATGATGGTCTCCATATCGTGGGCCAAGCCCTGGGTACCGATATAACCGACGACGAATTGTCCTTCGAGCCTGTGGGTCTCGAGCAACGCTGCGGGCGCCGCGCGCGGATAGAAAATGGCGGCGTCGACGCCGTTCGGCACGACGCCGATCTTCTCGGCCGGCACCCCGCGGGCGATCAGCCGTTTGCGCAGGCCCTCGTTGGTGGTGACGATGCGCGCCGCGCGGCGGTAGATGTGGCGCTCGACCCAACGCAGCATCCTGACCGCAACGCTTCGCTCCGACATCATGCCGAGACTGACGACCGAGTCGGGCCATAGATCGCGCACTTCGAGCAGGAAGGGCATCGCGCGAACCCAGGCCAGAAGCGCGCCCGCGGCCCCCGCGAGAAGCTGGGGCGAGGTGGCGACGACCACATCGGCCTTTTGCCAAAGTCCGGCGAGGAACGCGCTGATGCCGAAGCTTGCGAAATCGATCGAGCGCCGCACGCTGCCTTCGTTCGGGGCGAAATATGTCCAGACACGGACGACCTCGACACCGTCGATGGTTTCGCGTTGAATGAGGCGGTTCCGATAGGGCGCAATTACAACACCGGCAGGAAAATTGGGCACAGATGTCAGGACGGTGACCCCGATCCCCGCCTGCCCCCAGCGCTTGCAATGGGCGTGCGTGCGGAGCGCGGGCGCATTGCGCTCAGGCACGAAGTTGTCTGTCACAACAAGGACATGCATGGACGGCGCGCGGAGACTGCAAAAAGTTAACGGAATTCCCCCGAATTGAAGCGGTATAGCAGGTGCCCGCAAAACAAAAAGGCCAAAATGTTTCAAAGGTATGAGCAGGGGCGGCTTGCGGCTGACGCCGGGAAATGAGACGGTACCGGTCAAATTCGCTTGCGGGGGCAAGGCGCGGACAGCCGCTCGTTCGGTCTCAGTCCGCCAAGACGAAAGAACCGGGTTCAGTTTCGGGGGTTGATGTCCATGTTGCATGAGGGGGGTAAGGCCGGCGGTTCACGGCTTACGCGCCCGGTAGTTATCGAGCCCATGGAGCGGGCGGCAGGTCTGCCGTACCTGGCGCTGCCGACGGCCCATATTCCACGAACGGCCTGTGTGGGATGCGGCTATTGGGGCAAAAAGGTCGCCCGCAACCTGGCCGAGCTCAACGCGCTCCATGCGGCGGTGGACGTTTCCGCCGGCGCGCTGGCGGAAGTCGTCCAGAATCATGGTGTTCCGGGGCACGATCTCGATGCGGTCCTGGCGGACACCCAATGCGAGGCGGTCGCCATCGCCTCTCCCGCGGCCCTTCACGGCGAGCATGTGCGCCGCGCGCTGCTCGCCGGAAAGCATGTCTTCGTCGAGAAGCCGCTGGCGTTGCAGCTGTTCGAGGCGCATGCGCTCGTCAAACTTGCCCGCGAACGCGGCCTCGTCCTGATGGTCGGACACCTGCTGCGGTATCACCCCGTGGTGGTGGCGCTGGCGGAAATGACCCGCGCCGGCAGGTTCGGCGAAATCAAGCACGTCTATTCCCGCCGCTTCGGTCTCGGAAAAATCCGCACCGAGGAAGACGTGATATGGTCTTTCGCACCGCACGACATCTCGATCATTCTGGCGCTGGTCGGAGAGACGCCGAGCTATGTTTCGGCGGAGACGACGAGCATCGTCACGGCGGGCATCGCCGACATCGCCAATATCAATCTCGCCTTCCCGAGCGGCATAACCGCGCGCGTCTCGGTGTCGTGGCTCAATCCCACCAAGGAACAGCGCACCGTCATCATCGGCTCGCAGGCACATGCGGTGTTCGACGACACGCAGGACTGGAACAGGAAGCTGCAGGTCTTCGATCATCGCATCGACGTCTCCGGCGGCGAGCCCACGATCGATCGCGCCGATCCGGTCTCGCCGGTGCTGGCGAGAGCCGAGCCGCTCAAGGAAGAGCTCTCGCATTTCCTGCATTGCGTCGCCGCAGGCCGCCAGCCACTGACGGACGGGCACGAGGCGATCAGCGTACTCGGCGTGCTGGAAGAGGCCGCCAAATCGGCGCGCTCAAAGGCCTACTAGAAGACCTGATTTCTCCGTTTTTCGATGGCGCCCGCTCCAGCAGGCTTGCCAACCTTGCCTTTGCGTAACATTGTCCAGCCGCGGCGGCGGCGACCGCCGTTCCACAAGGGGAGTCTCGAATGTTTTCAGTGCGCACTCTGGCCGTTTCGGCGGCCTTGGCCGGGCTCGCGATGTGCGCCGCTCCGGCGCAGGCGTTCGTCCATGGCGCCTATCACATCATGCCGACGCCGTCCTACATGGCGAAACTGCAGAAGCAGGGCCATGTGCCGTCGGGCCTGATGAACTATTACGGCGGCTCGGTCTTCTCGAATTCGAAGGTCGTGTCGGTGCTGTGGGGCTCCGACGTCAATTCCACGATCGTTGCAACCATCCCGGGTTTCTCCGGCGCGATCGTCAACAGCACCTATGTGGATCAGATGGCCGAATACGGCACGCATCTCAAGGGCATCAACGGCCACAAGGGGACGAAGCAGGATATCGGCCGCGGAACCTATCTCGGCCAGATCCAGATCAAGCCCAAGAACAAGAACACGACGCTGCAGGATAGCGACGTCCAGGCCGAGCTCGAGCATCAGATCAAGAAGGGCGTTCTGCCGCCGCGCGATCTGAGCACGCTCTATATGGTCTATTTCCCGCAAGACATCACCATCGAGCTCGACGGGCTGACCTCCTGCATCGATTTCGGCGCCTATCACTTCGCCACCATCGACACCAAGCTGTCGAAGAAGAATCTGTTCTACGCGGTTGAACCCGATTGCGGCGGCTCGATCGCCAACATCACCTTTGCCGCCAGCCACGAATTCGCCGAAGCGACAACGGACAACGTGCCGACGCCCGGCTCCAATCCCGACTTTCCGCAGGCCTGGAACGACGCGGACGGCTTCGAGATCGGCGACAAGTGCGGCGGCAGCGGCCAACTCACCGCCGGCTCCAGCCATTGGACCGTGACGCAGTATTTCCTCAACAGTACCGGCAAGTGCAGCACGGGCAACTACACGAGCCCGTAGGCGCGGAATCACTTCCGCCGTTGCGGGGAGGTCGAAGCGCGGAAAGCGCATCGGGTGGGGTGTGTGTGATATCCCCCACCCGATTTGTCTTCGCTTCGCGCCGCTCCACGCCACTTCGACAAGTCCCCGAAAGGGGGAGGTCGAAGATGGCGAGACCCTGCACGATGGTCTCATCCTGCAAACGGCGGAGGCAGACATGAAAAGAATCGTCAGCGCGGCAGCGATCGCCATCTGCCTGCTGCTTCCCGCCGCGGCGCGCGCCGACGAGGCGGCCTGCCCGCGCCCGGCCCCCGGCAGCGACGTCCAGCGGCCGCCGGATCTTTACAGCCAGAACGGCCGCCTCGACGTGACCATGGATTACCTGGCGCAAGTCGACAGCGCCGGCCGCAATCTTTTTTGTTTCGTCACCAAGGACGGACTCGAATCGCCGACTTTGCACGTCAATCCGGGCGACACGCTCCACATCAAGCTCACCAACCTGGTTCCGCCGAAGTTCGGCGCGGCGATGCGCATGCCGGCGATGCGCATGCCGAAGGACGTCTGCGGCGATGCCGAAATGACGCCCACATCCGTGAACATGCATTTCCACGGCACCAACACCTCGCCCAGATGTCACAGCGACGAGGTGATCCGCACGCTGATCAATTCCGGCCGCAGCTTCGAATACACGCTGCACATCCCCAAGGACGAGCCGCCGGGGCTCTATTGGTATCATCCCCACGTCCACGGAATTTCGTCGCCCACCGTGCAGGGCGGCGCCACCGGCGCGCTCGAGGTGGAAGGCATCGCCGACATCCAGCCCGCGGTCGCGGGCCTGCCGGAGCGCTATCTCGTGCTGCGCGACCAGCGCCTCGTCCAGCTCACCAACCCGCCTTCCGGCGGAGCGTATCTGCCGATGCCGTTCTGGGACGTCTCGGTCAACTATGTGCCGGTGCCCTGGCCGCAATATCCGCCGTCCATCGTCCGCATGCAGACCGGCTCGAAGGAGTTCTGGCGCGTGGTCAATGCCGGCGCCAACACCATCATGGACATCAAGCTCGTCTATGACGGCGCAGCCCAGCCCTTGCAGATCGTGGCGTTCGACGGCGTGCCGACAGGCTCTAAGGATGGGCACCATCAAGGCACGATCGTCACGCAGGATCATATCCTGCTTCCGCCTTCGGCCCGCGCGGAATTCATCGTCGCGGCGCCGTCGTCTTCGTCGGTCAAGGCCATGCTCGAGACGGAAGCGATCGATGGCGGCCCGCTATCCGACAGCAATCCGCGCCGCCCGCTCGTCCAGATCGTCGCAAGCGACGCGCCCCCCGCTCTGCCCGGGATGCCGGCACCGAAAGGCGCCTGGCCGCACACCCGCTTCGAGGATCTGGCCGATGCCAAGGTGACGGCCAAGCGCGGTCTCTATTTCGACGAGGTCTCGCCGCCCAACGCGCGCGACAAGGAAGGCGCGAGTTTCTTCATCACCGTCGACGGCCAGGACGAAGAGGTCTACGACCCCGACAATCCGCCGGCCATCACCACTACCCAGGGCTCCGTCGAGGAGTGGACGATCGAGAACCACACCAAGGAGGTGCACGACTTCCATATCCACCAGATCCACTTCCTGGTGGAGGCGGTCAACGGCGTCGCGATCCCCAAGGAGCAGCAGCAGCTCTATGACGTCTTCCAGGTCCCCTATTACACGGGGCAGGGCGACTATCCGAGCATCAAGATCAAGCTCGATTTCCGTGGACCTGACACCGGCGACTTCGTCTATCACTGCCACATCCTCGACCACGAGGACCGCGGCATGATGGCGATCATCCGGGTGCGGCCGAGGCACTCATAGCAGAGGCGTCATCGCCCGCTCCCTGCGGCCGACGCATTTTTGCGCATCCGGGACAGAGGATGGGTGGGCCGGGATGCTTTCGCGCCGGGCGCTGACGATTCATTGAGAGAAAGTACGACTTTGGGCCATCGTCTCGAAAATCTGGTAAACCATCCGTTAACGAACCGCTGTGCTAATGGCTGCCGCAGCGGCACGAGGGTATTCGTCCTGAGGCTTCCATGAACGTCTGCATGATCGTCCAGAACAACGTCACGCGCGACGGGCGGGTGATGCGCGAGGCGAACTCGCTGCAGCGCGCCGGCCACAGCGTGACGGTGTTGGGGGTGCTGGACGCCGATGCGGCATCGCCGGTCGAATACCTGGACAGCGGCGTGCGTATTTTCCGCGTGTTCTGGCTCGCCAATGCCTATCGCAGCCTGGTGTGGTCGGCGCTGTTCCGCGTGCTTCCGGTTTTCACGGTGATCGTGGCCCTGCTTGGGGCCGTCGCTTATGGCTTGAGGCTCTTGTTCGCGCCGGGCGGGCCGATCGCGCGCGGGGCCGAGGCGCTCTGGCAGTTCCTGCGCGGCGTCATGCTGTGGAGTTTCCTCGATGCCGTCTATGCCCTGCTGGTCCTGCTGCTGGCTTTGGCGCTTGCCTATGTGGTCCTGCGGGCAGGGCGCGCGTATCTCGGTCTCTTCGGCACGGGCGCGCGCATGCGCGCCAGCGAAGAGGATACGGTGCGGCGCTACGCCGAAGCGCTGATCAAGGAAGGCGCGCTGGACGATGCGGCGTTCCCGTCGGTCAAGTCGCGCATCCCGTCCTGGATTCCGGACTGGCTGCTCGCCATCACGCTGGAGCCGCTCGAATGGTTCGGGGGCAACGCCACGCGCTTCACGCTGCTGCGCTATCGCGCGCGCGAGATGACGGAGGTCGCGGTACGGCTCAAGCCCGACATCGTGCATTGCCACGATTGCCTCACTTTGCCGACCGGCGTGCGGATCAAGAAGAAGCTGCGCATTCCGCTGATCTACGATGCGCATGAAATCTATGAAGCGGCGGCGACTCGCATGGCGGGCGTCACCGACTATTACGCGCGCATTCACAAGAAGTACCTGCGCCACGTCGACGGCTTCATTGCCGTCAACGACAGCGCCGCGCTGTATTACCAGCATGCCTATCCCGAGATTCCCAAGCCGGTGGTGATCCGCAACGCCATTCAGCTATCGCCCGGCGACTCCTATGACGGCCGCCTGCACGAAGCCGCAGGCCTTCCCGACGACCGCCGCATTCTTCTGTATCAGGGGGGCTTCTCCGACGGCCGCGGCCTGCCCACGCTGGTACGTGCGGCGTTTCTTCTGCCGCAGGACTGGAGCCTTGTGATGATGGGCTGGGGGCCGCTCGCCGGCCAGCTCAAGCAGATCGCCGCTCAGGCCGTGATCCGCTCCGGACGCGAAGACGACCAGGACAAGGTGCGGTTCATTCCGCCGGCGCCGCAAAAAGAGCTGAAATCCTGGACCCAGGGCGCCACGGTCGGCATCATCCCCTATGAGGGGATGATGCTGAACCACTGGATAGCGACCCCCAACAAGCTTTGGGAATATCCAAGTGCCGGAGTGCCCTTGATCGTCCAGCCGTTCCCGGAGATGCGCCGAGTCGTCACCGCGTACAAATGCGGCTGGCTGCTGCCCGAAACCTTGACCGCCAGCGGCATCGCCGATCTTGTGGCCTCTCTTTCCGACGAAGAGATCGCGCAGGCGCGCCTCGGCTGCATGCGCTTCATCGAGGTCGACAATTGGGCCGCGCGCTACGAGAAGCGGCTGCTCGAGCTGTATGCGGGATTCGGCGAGGGGACGGAATGATTTCTTTTTCTCCCTCCACCGTCATGGCCGCCCTCGCGGCGGCCATCCATAGCCTCACTATTGGACCGAGTGTATGGGTGGCCGGGACAAGCCCGGCCATGACGCGTAAAAGGGCGAAGCCACGGTGACCGCAACCCAGCTCCTCATCCTCCTCGCCGTCTTCGTCGCCGGCATCGCCGTCGCGGCCGCCTTCATGGTCTTGCGCGAGCGCTGGAACGGCCAGGCCCAGTCGCGCATGTCGGCGATACGCGACAGCTACGAACCGCTGCTGGCCGATCTCTGGTCGGACCAGATGCACCGCAGGATGGCCGCACTCCTCGTGGCCCAGCGAATCGCACGGTCGAGCCAGGGCGCGCGGGGCCTCGGCAATGTGCTGATCTCTTTCGTGCGGCGACGATTGTCAGCCGAAAGCGAAAACGACGCCTATGACGACGTCCGGCTGGCGTTGACGCTGCTCTCGGGACACGCGGTACGCCAGGCCCTGGGCGAAGGCGGACAGGGACTCGATCTCAGCGGTATCGATTTTCGCGGCGCCTCGCTTGCCGGCATCAATCTTCAGGGATTTCGCCTTGCCCAATGCGTGTTCGATCGCTGCCGTCTGGCGGGCGCGCGACTGAGCGGCTGCGATCTCTCCGGCGCCTCGCTCGTCGGCGCCGATCTGTCCGGCGCCAATCTGCGCAAGGCCGATTTTTCGGAAGCCGATCTGAGCGATGCCGATTTCACCCGTGCCAAGGTCCAGGGCGCGAACTTCACCAACAGCAACATCGGCGGAACGATCCTCTCAGAGGCCGACGGCCTCATCCAGGAGCAGCTCGACCAAGCCTTCGGCGACAGCGGAACGGCGGTTCCCGAGCGCATGCGCTTCGTCCCCGGCCGCGTCCAACGTCTGCGCCGCGAGTAGCCCATGAGCCAGGATTACTACTGCCACCCGACCGCCGTCGTCGACGAGGGCGCAGTCATCGGCAGCGGAACCAAGATCTGGCACTTCGCCCATATCCTCGGCGGCTCGCGCGTCGGCGAGCGCTGCGTCATCAGCCAGAACGTGATGATCGGTCCCAACGTCGCGGTCGGCAACGGCTGCAAGATCCAGAACAACGTCTCGATCTACGAAGGCGTCACGCTGGAGGACGACGTATTCTGCGGCCCTTCCATGGTCTTCACCAACGTGCTCTATCCGCGGGCGCATGTGAACCGCCGCGGGGAATTCCTGCCGACGCTCATTCGCCGCGGCGCCACCATCGGGGCCAATGCGACGATTATTTGCGGCACGGCCGTGGGCGCCTATGCGATGGTCGGCGCCGGTTCGGTGGTGACGCGCGATGTCGGCGAATACGCGCTGGTGATCGGCGCGCCGGCAAGGCGCATCGGCTGGGTCAGCCGCAGCGGGGACCGGCTGGGGCAGGATCTGGTCTGTCCCAGGACCGGCGAACGCTACAAGCTCGACGGCGACCATCTGCGCCTCGAGGTCTGACCGCTTTGGCTTGAAAAGCGCGTCTGGCTCGCGCCATAGTCGCGCCTCGACAAGTCTCCAAGGATCGGGATCGCGGCATGAGACTGAAGCTCCTCAACGAAGAAATCGCCAAGGCGTGCAATGTGCGCCCACAAGTGGTGGCGGCGATCCAGGCCGAAACCTTCCGCCGGATCCGCGCGGCGGTGGAAAAGGGCGAAAAGGTCAACGTGCCCGACTGGGGCGTGTTCATGCCGCGCGACATGCCGGGCAAGGAGGGCGAACCGCCCAGGAAAGCCATCCGTTTCCGCGACCGTGTCGCCGAAGCCGCGACGAAGGCCATGCAGGATGCGGCGGCAAAGACCACGGACGAGGACTGACACGGGATCGTCCCGGTGATTTTTGTCTGCGATCCGTATTTGCGGACGGTCGCGCGTCTGTGGTCTTATCCCTGCCAGCTAAGCCATGGAGAGACGCAATGCAGAACTATCTCAAATTCTACATCGACGGCCAGTGGGTCGATCCGGTCTCGCCCAGGACCGAGGACGTGATCAATCCCGCCACGGAGGAAGCTTTCGCGCGCGTCTCGCTGGGCTCCAAGGCCGATGTCGACAAGGCGGTCGCCGCCGCGCGTCGCGCCTTCGAAACCTTCTCCCAGACGACCAAGGAAGAGCGGCTGGCGCTGCTTCAGAAAATCGTCGAAGTCTATCAGAAGCGTTACGGCGACATCGTCGAGGCGATCAGCCGCGAGATGGGCGCCCCCCTCGGTCTTTCCAAGAACGCGCAGGCCGCGATGGGCGTCGCCCATCTGACGACGGCGATGAAGGTGCTCAAGGATTTTGAATTCCAGAAGGTGCAGGGAACGACCGCGGTGGTCTACGAGCCGGTCGGCGTCGTCGGCATGATCACGCCTTGGAACTGGCCCATCAATCAGATCGCCTGCAAGGTGGCGCCGGCGCTCGCGGCCGGCTGCACCATGGTGCTCAAGCCGTCCGAAGTGGCGCCGATCAACGCCGTCCTCTTCGCCGAAGTGCTGCATGAAGCCGGCGTGCCCAAGGGCGTGTTCAATCTCGTGAACGGCGACGGGCCGACGGTGGGCGAGGCGATGTCGAACCATCCCGGCATCGACATGATGTCGTTCACAGGCTCGACGCGCGCCGGCATCGCGGTCGCCAAGTCCGCCGCCAATACGGTCAAGCGCGTGGCGCAGGAATTGGGCGGCAAGTCCGCGAACATCATCCTCGACGACGCCGATCTGAAAAAGGCCGTGGTCGGCGGCGTGATGAACATGTTCTCCAACACCGGCCAGTCCTGCAATGCGCCCAGCCGCATGTTCGTGCCGCGCGCCAAGCAGGATGAAGCCGCGGCAATCGCAAAGGCGACGGCGGAAAAGGTCAAGGTCGGCGATCCCTTCGCTGAGGGCACGACCATGGGCCCCGTCGTCAACGAGACCCAGTTCAACAAGATCCAGGGCCTCATCCAGAAGGGCATCGACGAGGGCGCGCGGCTGGTCTGCGGCGGCGTCGGCCGTCCGGACGGGATGAACCGCGGCTATTTCGTCAAGCCCACGGTCTTCGCCGACGTCACCAACGACATGACCATCGCGCGGGAGGAGATCTTCGGCCCCGTGCTCGCCATGCTGCCCTATGACAGCGAGGAAGAGGCCATCCGCCAGGCGAATGACACCGTGTACGGATTGTCCGGGTACGTCCAATCCGGCAGCATCGAGCATGCGCGCAAGGTGGCGGCGCGGCTGCGCACCGGCAACGTGCATCTCAACGGCGCCGGCGTCGATCTGGGCGCGCCCTTCGGCGGCTACAAGCAGTCGGGCACGGGCCGCGAATGGGGCGAGTTCGGCTTCGAGGAGTTCCTCGAGGTCAAGGCCGTGATGGGGTACGAGGCGGCGTAGCAGGAGAATGGCACGCGGAGGCGCGGAGAATGCGGAGTGGATCGCGATTTCCGCGTTCTCCGCGTCCCACAAACACGGTGTCATTCCCGGCCGAACGAGCCGAAGGCGAGTGAGGGGAAGGGAATCCATTCTGGCAAGCTTGGATTCCCTTCCCCTCGCTACGCTCGGCCGGGAATGACAATCGATATTGAATGAAACAACATCCCAGAATGCCAGAGCGCACTTTCTCCATCGCCTCCGTGCGCATCCCCGGGCGCGCGCTGATTGCACCGATGACGGGGGTGTCGGACCTGCCGTTTCGGCGCGCGGCGTCGCGCTGCGGCGCGGCTTACGTCGCGACCGAGATGGTGGCGTGCGATGCGTTTGCGCGTGGGCGTCCCGATGTCGTCCGCCGCGCCGCGGTGGGCGACGGCTTGCCGCTGATGGTGATCCAGCTCGTCGGCCGCGATGCGGAATGGATCGCGCGCGGCGCCGCGCTCGCCGGACGGGCCGGCGCCGACATCGTCGACATCAACATGGGCTGTCCGGCCAAGGAGGTCGCGGGCGCGCAATCCGGCGCGGCGCTGATGCGCGACCTCGATCATGCGGAAGCGTTGATCGCGGCGGCGGCGAATGCGGCGTCGTGCGCGGTGACCGTGAAGATGCGGCTGGGCTGGGACAGCGTGGTGGCGCCGGAATTGGCGATGCGCGCCGAACGCGCCGGCGCACAGGCCGTCACGGTGCATGGCCGCACGCGGCAGCAGTTCTATAGCGGCGTGGCGGATTGGCGCGCGGTTGCGGCAGTGAAGCAGGCGGTATCCATTCCGGTGATCGTCAACGGCGACGTGACCGACGCTGCATCGGCGCGCGAGGCGCTGGCGCAGTCGGTCGCCGACGCCGTCATGATCGGCCGCGGCGCGTATGGGCGCCCCTGGATCGCAAGCCAGCTGGACGGCAAGCGCAACGAACCCGACCTCGACGCGCGCCTCGCCATCGCGCTCGATCATTTTGCGGACACGCTGCGCTTCTACGGCGATGCGCTGGGCCTGCGCGTGTTCCGCAAGCATCTGGGCTGGTACATCGAGCATGCACCATGGGGCAGTGCGCAGGAACGCCGCGCGGCCAAGTCCGCTCTGTGCCGCCTGACCACGGCGCGCGACGTCGAGTGGACATTGACGTCGCTCTGGCACGGCGAATGGAGGCTGGCGGCATGATCGAGAAGCGCGTGGACATCGCGACGCAAGACGGCGTGATGGCGACATTCATCGTCCATCCCGAGCGCGGCGGACCGCATCCCGTCGTCCTGTTCTTCATGGATGCGCCCGGCATCCGCGAGGAACTGCGCGACATGGCGCGGCGGCTGGCGACGTCCGGCTATTACGTGATGCTGCCCAACCTGTTCTACCGCTCCGGGGTGGAGGAGCTGGGCAACTTCATCGGCGAGGAAGGTGCCGCGGTCCGCAAGAAGATGTTCGCCCTGATCTCCACCTTGTCGATCCCGCTGGTGATGGCCGACGGGGACGCGCTGTTGGCCTTTGCCGATCGCGATCCCGCGGCGTCGAAGGGGGCTGTCGGCACGCTCGGCTACTGCATGAGCGGACAGTACGCCATCGCCGCCGCCGGGCACCGTCCCGATCGCATCCGCGCCGCGGCCTCGATCTATGGCGTGCGCCTCAAGACGGACGCGGAAGACTCGCCGCATCTCGCCGCAGCGAAATCGCAGGCGGAAATCTACGTCGCCTGGGCCGAGACCGATCACTACGCGCCGCTGGAGGAGCTTGCGCCGTTCCAAGCCGCGTTGCGCGAGGCCGGGGTCAAGCACGAGGTCGAACTCTACAAGGGCGCCGAGCACGGCTTCGCGTTCCCTGAGCGCCCCGCCTACAACAAGGACGCCGCCGAACGCCATTGGGAGCGGCTGCTGGCGCTGTATGAAAGGACGCTCAGGGCGCGATAACGCGCACGGTCGGGAAGTAAGTCCGGATCCGGGTGGCATCACGCGTCAACAAGGGCCAGCCCTCTGCCGCCGCGTGCGCGCCGATGAAAAAGTCCGGCAACACGCCGGTTTTCGCACCACGTTGCCTGCGATATCGCTGGAATGCCTTTCCCGCTCCAAATAATGCGGGGCGCGTGATGGGCCAAAACGCAAGGTGCCATTCGGCTAGCGTCGTCTCCAAATCAGAGCGGTCGTCATATCCGATGGAAAGTTCGGCATAGACAACATCATTGATGGCAAGACCGCTTCCTTCCGATCCTTCTATCAATCGTGACTTCGACCACGAACACCATTGAGGATCGTCGCTCAGTACATCGAGCACGACACTCGTATCGACCAGAATCACGGCTCAGTCTTCGCCGCGGGTCATTGCCAGGATTTCGTCGGTCGTGATCTTCCCCTTAAGGCTTCCCGCCAAGCGATCGAACCGGGTTCTTGCCGGGGTTTCCTGGCTCCGCTCCTCTTTCGCTTTATGAATGAAAACTTCGCCGGCACCCTGATATTCGAACACAACTTCGCTTCCCGGTTTGAGGCCGAGAGCTTCGCGGATTGGTTCGGGAATAGTCACTTGTCCCGAGTCGCTGATTGTCGCCATGGCACGTCGCGTTCTTGTGCCTGGAGAAGGTACTACTTACTGAAGGTAAGTGCAAGTCAGTCCTTCGCCCGCTCCACGTAGGAGCCGTCCTCGGTGAGCACGACGATGCGCGTGCCGGGGACGATATGCGTCGGCACCATGGTGCGCACGCCGTTCGACAGCATCGCCGGCTTGAACGAGCCCGACGCGGTCTGGCCCTTCACCACCGGTTCGGTCTCCATCACTTCGAGCGTCACGCGCTGCGGCAGCTCGATGGAGATCGGCGTGCCGTTGAAGGTGGCGAGCCTGACTTCCATGTTCTCCTGCAGGTAGGGCGCCATGTCGCCCAGGATGTCGGAACCGACATGGACCTGGTCGAAGGTCTCCGGCTGCATGAAGACGTAATGCTCGCCGTCCTGATAGAGATAGTTGAAGGTCTGGTATTCGATGAACGCCTTCTCCAGCG
>Ga0335083_10007247_pt1 | contig 13708 bp, 12 predicted proteins | sample Lox_Sample_42_FD_206716 | JGI IMG/M metagenome (GOLD analysis project Ga0335083, IMG submission 206716) | Soil microbial communities from Loxahatchee National Wildlife Refuge, Florida, United States - Lox_Sample_4.2 | ecosystem: Environmental > Terrestrial > Soil > Wetlands | place: USA...
CCGTCGCGCCTGCCGTCCAGGCAGGCCGCCGCGGGCGCGGTGTCGTCCCATGGCGCCACGGCCTCGAGCCTGATGACGTGTTCCCAGCTGTCGCCGAAGTCATAGAGGTAGCACAGCGTGTCGCCGGGATCCGCGAGCACTTCGTCGAGGCGTACCTCTTCCTCGGGCACGCCGGGCTCGCCCTCCTCCACCTGATACGGGCACAGGTAGTACTCAGTCTCGGGACCGTGATACCGCGAACCGGAGCCGAACTGGTGCAGGTGACTGTCGGTCCAGCCGAACGCGACCTGGAGGATCTCGTGAACCTCGTCGAGAAACAAGCCGGATGCCAGCTCAAGTCGCCGCCACAAGGGCGGCTTGGCTCCGGAGAGATCGACCCTGACCCGGTACCTGACCAGATCGGGCCGTCGCAGGCGCCGCCGGGACTCAGATGCGGCGAGATCAGCCGGGTCGACCGCGGACGGCGGGCCACCGGAGATCTCGGCGGTAAGCCGCCGGATCAGATCCGCTGGAGACTCAGGGATATCGCCGGAATGGTGGCCGCGCGGCATGCCGCCAGGCTACCGGTCCCGGCTTCGTTCTACATTTGCTTACGCTTGTAGAACTGATGGCTGCCGCAGAACGAGCGCCACAAAGAGGAGAGAACCGATGAGCGTCCTACCGGACCTGGGGTTGCCGAACACCATGAGCGAGGCCGAGTATGAGGCGCTCCCGGCCGGTGTAGCCCAGCGGATCGAGGTGGTTCACGGTTACGTGATCGTCTGCGAGTCGCCGACACCCCAGCACCAGCAGGTGGCCCGGCGTCTGGCGAACACGTTCGAGACCGCCCGGCCGAAAGAACCGCGTACTCGCGTGCAGATGGAGACCGACGTGGTGCTGTGGCATGTTCCGAAGTACGCGTTCCGGCGTCCCGATGTGGTGGTATACCGCTGCAAGGAAGACCGCAACGCGAAGCCGGAGGCATCGGACGTCCTGCTGATGGTCGAGGTGTCCTCTCCGTCGACCGAACGGGAAGATCTGGTGGACAAGATGGCGCAGTACGCAGCGGCCGGGATTCCTGCTTATGTGGTGGTCCGGATGTCCGCCGATGGCGACATCATCGACACGCGGGAGTTTCACCTGGACGCCGCCACGTGCCAGTACCGGATGGAATCGGTCATGGAGCACGGTGTGGTGCTGACCTATCCGTTCAAGATCGCCGTCCCATTCGAAGAGCTGACCGAATAGGCGACGCAGGTCTCTGCGCGACAGTATCCGGGATGCGCGGTCGCACACCCCGACAGGGAACCGCGAATTCGCTGTCGGCTTATGCCCGCCTGATCGCCGTGACCACGCTTACCGAGATGGCCGGACGGCCTGGCGTCCTGCGCGGCACTGGCCCGGTTGACCCGGATCCCGGAGCAAATACACCAGTTCGTTACCGAAGCGTGATATGTCGCCCTGCGGGCCCTGGAACACGATAAGCTCATCCGCCCAGGTCAGTCAGCTTAGGAAGCTTAGTCGGAGGGGTCACTCTTGGAGGAGCTCCTGACGACCCGCTCTGTCCGGCAGGACGCCGACACAATGCGCGGTCACGTAGGCGATACGTCACTTAGCGTAGCGTGTCTCAGCAAGACGAGCTAGCCAATTATGCCAAACTGGTGGTGGAGGGGTCCTGCCCCCGCTGACCAACGGGCAGCGCGACATGCTGACGTTGATCTTCTGCACCAAGCCCTCGCATGCAGGCGCATCGGTGATGATGTGAGAGCGATTGATGCGCCACCGGCGCGGCCCCGCTCGAGCGCGCGCGGGGTGCGCTGGTCACAGCCGGGGGTGCGCGACGGTCATGATCGGATGTCGCAGGCGGCGAGCGAGCGACCGCGGCGGCAGGGTCGCGGTGAACGCGCTGTTCCTCGCCGTGATCGGGGACTGTGCGGAGAGCACATGGGTGTGCCGGTCAGGTACGGCGTGACATGCATTCCACTGAGCCTGCGCAGCGGGCGGTCACTGACTGTTGTCGCAGTTGCTCCAGCGGGGAGACGGCAGGCTGGGTTTGGTCTGCTGCATGCTCGCGAGCCGTAGGGTTAACCGGCATTCCGGGATGTGGCAGGCGGCCCTGGCATCGCGGCATTCCATCGCAGATGCGTCCACGTTGGCTGCAGCCAACATAGACACGCTGCCATTCGATGTTGGATCCAGGCAACTTTCTGTTCCTTGATTTACGATATTGTCGTGAGCCGACATGAGGATCCGAAGTCCTGGTTCTGGCTGCGCGGAGCGGACGGCGCGGCCCGAGCGCTGGCCGCTGTACGCCATCAGATGGGGCTGACCCAGGCGCAGATCGCCGGGCAGCTGGACATGGACCGGACCACCGTCCTGAACATGGAGGCCGGCAGGAACCCTGCGGTTAACCGCTTCATCAGTCTTTTCAACTGGATGGGCTATGACCTGATAGCGGTACCGCGGGGAGCGCGGGTGACGGTGGACACCCGCGCGAACGCCGACGCGGACGCGGCCCCATGAGAACCGGCAATCCCGGTTCCGGGGCGCTCGACGTCTGGCTGGGCGACCGTGTCGTGGCTGAGCTGACAATGAGCCGCCGGCAGCTCGCTCAGCTCCGTTACCGCGAGGACTACGTGAGGGAGCGGGGCGAGGGAGCGCTCGGGCTGACCGTGCCATTGCCGGTCAGCGGCCGCCGGTACAGGGGCGAGCTTGTCGATTACTGGATAGAGAGCCTGCTCCCTGAAGGGGAGACCAGGACGGTCCTTGAGCAGTACTTCCGGGTCCGGCGTGGTGACGGGTTCGCGCTGCTGACGGCCATCGGCCGAGACTGCGCGGGCGCGGTCGCGGTAACGCCGGCGGGAGAGCCCGTGACCACAGCTGCCAGCGAGCTCAAGCCACTGACGCCTGACGAAGTCGGCCAGGCGGTCGCGGCACTGCGCCAGCACCCGCTGGGGGTAGATGAGGATGTGCGGGTCTCGCTCGGCGGGCTGCAGTCGAAGCTGCTCCTTGTGCAGGCTGACGGCGGGTGGGCACGTCCGGTCGGAGGGATGCCGAGTACGCATATCCTCAAGCCCGACCCGCCGGAATTCCCGGGCCTCGTGGCGAGCGAGGCGTTCGCGCTGCGAGCGGCGGCGCTGGCTGGCCTAGAGGCCGCCGAGGCGCGGCTGGACACCTTCGGCGGCAGGACCGTTCTCGTAGTCACCCGGTTCGACCGTTCCCTGAAGGACGGCAAGCTGGCCCGGCTGCATCAGGAAGACGGCTGCCAGGCTCTGGGCATCGCCCCATCTGGCCCTGCCAGGTACCAGACGACCGGGGACGCCGCGTTCTACCGGCGCCTTGCGGCGCTGCTGGCCACGCACGCCAGGGACCCGGCTGACCAGCTGCGCAGGCTTGGCTCGGCGCTCACATTCACGGTTGCCATCGGCAACACCGACGCACATCTGCGCAACCATGCCTTCCTGCACCAGGCGGGCACGCTCGCACTGTCCCCCGCCTACGACGCCGGCCCTACCGCCGAGTTCACGGGTACCCGCCACCTCGCGCTGTGGATCGGCGGCCAGTCACTGCTCGCCGTAGTAACACGCCGCCACCTGCTGCGCGAGCTGGCCAGCTGGGGTATGGCACCCGACAGTGCGGCCGACGTCATCGATTCCACGCTCGACAACCTCGCCGACGCCTATGACCAGGCGGCACGACTGACACCCGAGGTGTCACCGGCCATCGTCGCGGCATGCCGGGCACGAACCGAGCGACTGCGCCGCACCGCGTCTGACCACGCGGCAGGCTGAGAAGACCCGTACAACATCCCGTATGAGGCAGGCGGCCGCACGTGCACCTGCAACGGCGGGCCCAAGTGCCGCTACGACCATAGGCTCAAGCAGCACCCCCGGTGGAAGGTGGACCAGCTCCGGACGGCACCTTCCGGTGGACCACCCCATCGGGACGCCAGTATACGAGCGAGCCGACCAGGTACCCGGTCTAGCCGCCGGAGGGATGGTCAGCGGAGGGTAATGGCGTTACGCTTCCCTGCATCACGCTGATGGGGAGGCGCCGTGATGGCAGGGCCTGGAGACGAGAGAGCAGCCGGGGCCGCGGGCCGCGGGCAGTTCCGCGCGTCGCACGCCGACCGCGAGCAGGCGATCGAGGTGCTCAAGGACGCGTTCGCGCAGGGCCGACTGACTGCCGACGAGCTTGACGCGCGGGCTGGCCAGGTGCTCGCGTCCCGGACCTACGCGGACCTGGCCGCTGTGACCGCCGACATCCCCGCCGGGCCGGTTCCGGCCGGGCCGCCCGGCACACCTGCCCGGACGCTGGCGAAAGCGGCCCGGAGGGCGGGGGTGTGCATTCTCTTCGCGTTCGCCGTGGTGGGGTTCGTGGCCCTGACTAACGCGCTAGTCCTGGTGCTCCCCGGCCTTATCTGCGTGGTCGCGGCGATAATCGCCGCGTCGGGGTTTTTGGGGTACGGGGTGGTCGACGCCTGGCAAGAGAGGCGGTCCCGCGGGCAGCTGCCGCCGCAGGCGGGCCGGGACGGCAGGGGACTAGAGGACGGCAGGGGACTAGAGGACGGCAGGGGACTAGAGGACGGCAGGGGACTGAAGGGCACGGGGCTGGAGAGCGGTCGGCCTGGCCGCGCCGGCCGTGATCCGGGTGCGCCTGGAGCCCGGCCCGACCAGGCCCGGACCGACATGCGGACCGGTCGTTCACGGGCGGGGCGACCGCACCATTCCAGGCGGGGCTCCCTGGCACCGCGCGGTCTGCGGCCGGTACCGGGCGCCGGGTAACGAGGCACCTTCGCCAGACGTCAGTGCCCGAGCGAGCTGCCGGGGCTATCCCCTGGCGGTGGCGGCGCGCTTGGCGGCTGATTCCAGGGCCGACGGCGGGAGCCAGCCGTCGTGCGACCAGATGATCTTGCCGGAGGCGGAGACCAGGGCGAACCAGGGCTGATCCTGGACGCCGTAGCCATCGGCCACGCGCCCGCTGGCGTCCAGGGCGACTGGATAGTTCAGCGTGGTGCCGAGACTGTGCAGGTAGGAGCCGACGGCCCGGGCGGAGGGCTCGACCACCGTTTCGTCCACCGCCACCAGCTGAGGCAGGCCCTCCCGGCGCGCCGCCGCCACGTAGGCGTTGGCGCCGGCGAGTTCGGACTTCAGGTCCGAGACCTCGGACAGCCAGGTGGCGAAGAACATGACCAGGCGCGGCTGCCCCGGCCCGAGCGCGACGGCGCCGCCCGAGGTCCCGGCGGACGGCAGGGTCAGGTGATCCGAGGGACCCTGCACGGCGATGGACGCGAGCGACTGCTGGCTGGCGACCTTGGGATGGCCGGGCAGCAGGGTGGAGATTTCGTCCGCGAGCACCTCCGCGGACTGCCCGACGCTGGAGTAGGCCATCTGCGTCAGGTAGAGCTTGCGCTCCCGGCCCTGCTGATCGATCACGAACAAGGCGGGAGTGTGGTCGATCTGCCCCTGCTCGATCTGGACGGCGATGCCGTAGCTGCGCCAGATCGCCTTCAGCTGGGCCAGCGGCCCGGTGAGGAAGTCCCACTGGTTGACCAGGCCGTGCGCCCGCGAGTAGGCGAGCACGTCCGCGACGCTGGTGGCATCGGGGTTGGCGTCTATGCCGAGGAGCTGGACCTTCTCGCCCGCGGCACCAAGCAGGTCCTTCGCCTGGAGCATGCTCTGCGTGGTCAGCGGGCAGACCGTGGTGCACTCGGAGTCCTCGAACCCCAGCATGACCACCTTGCCGCGGAACTGGCTCAGCGACATCGGCTGGCCGAACTGGTTCTGCAGCCGGAAGTCCGGGGCCGGGCGCCCGCCGAGTGAGCTCCCGAGGTCCAGGTTGGGGTTGTCCATCGCGGCGGCGTTCGCCCCCGCGGTCTGCGATCCGGCGGACTGCGAGCTCGCCGGCGTGCCGGTACTGCATCCGGCCAGGACAGACAGCGCGCCGAGCAGGGCCACGGCTGACAGCGCGGCACGCGCGCGGAACCTGTTCATCGTGAGGCCAGCCTACTTCGGGCAAATCGGTCCGTCGCAGCGAACTACTACGGTCTGTAGGAATTAATTGCGGCGGCGGCCGGGGGCTACTCCCGGCTAACCGGCTCCGCGGTGCTGGCTGACTCCGCGGTGCTGGCTGACTCCGCGGCGTTGGCTGGCTCGTCTGTGTTGCCGGGTTCGTCTCCGACGATCACCGCGCCGCCGTGGCCCCAGAGGACGTACCGGTACGCCAGGTTGATCAGTGTGGTCACGCGGTTGCGCCCGCCGAGCAGGTAGACCAGGTGCAGGGCGAACCAGGCGAGCCAGGCGAGCGTGCCGCGGATCCGCAGGCCGCCGGCCAGCTGGACCACGGCGGACCGGCGCCCGATGGTGGCCATGATGCCCTTGTCGCGGTACTTGAACGGCTCGGTGGGCGCCTTGGCCTCCAGCTTGACGATCTGCGCGGCGGCGTGCTTACCCATCTGGATCGCGGGCTGGGCTAGCTGCGGCGTGGGATCGTCCGGGTTCACCGCGATGTCTCCCACGGCGAAGATCCGCTCCTGGCCCTGTACCCGCAGGTCCGGCCCGACCAGGATGCGGCCGTTCTTGCCCTGGGGCAGCCCCCAGCCGGCCACCGCCGGATCAGCCGCCACACCGGCCGCCCATACGGTGATGTCGCTGGGCACGTCGTCGCCGTTGTCAAGCCGCACGTGGTTCGGGGTGACCTCGCTGATTGTGCTGTTCAGCCGGACGTCGACGTTCCGGGCCAGCAGCTGAACCCTGGCGTACTCGCGCAGCTTCTCGTGGAACGGGCCGAGCAGCGACGGCGCCATCTCGACCAGGCGCACGTGCACCCGGGACGGGTCGACGTCGGGGAACGTGGCACGGAGCACAGTGCCGCGTAGCTCGGCCAGCGTGCCAGCCAGCTCCACGCCGGTGGCCCCGCCGCCGACCACGGTGACCGAGAGATCGCCGCCGCCCGAGCTCAGCCGCTCGAAGCCGGCCATAAGGTGGTCGCGGAGCACGATGGCGTCAGTCCGGGTGTACAGGCCGAAAGTGTTCTGCTGCGCTCCCTTGATGCTGTAGAACGCGGTCGTCACACCGTTGGCCAGGATGAGGTAGTCATACCCGAACTCGTGGCCGTTGGTGAGCTTGACATGGCGGGACTCCGCGTCGATGGCGGCCAGTTCACCCCGCCGGAAGATGGCGCCATACCGCTGGATGAAGGCACCGGCGGGATAGGCCACGTCGCCGGGGTTGAGCCCCCCGGTGGCGACCTGGTAGAGCAGCGGCTGGAAGGTGCTGTACAGGTGGCCGTCCACCAGGGTCACCCGCAGGCCCGCGCGGGTCAGCCTCGAGATGGCGGAAAGGCCGCCGAAGCCCGCGCCGCAGATGACCACGTGGGGCGCGTTCGGGTCAGCCTGATGTCGTCTCGCGATCGTCCTCACCTCCAGCCCCCGCGGCGATGTCGAGTTGGTCGCGCCGCTTCTCTACGTATAGCCGGAACGCATGGCGGTCTTGTTCCGTGTAGGGCGGCGGGGCCAGGCTGCGCGGCCACAGCCGGTAGGTCCGCACCACGTTGATCTCGACCGCGTACAAGGTGAGCTGGGCCTGCAGGTAGAGCCAGGCGATCAGCCCGAGCACCAGGGCGAACGTGCCGTACAGCGGCGAGGCGTGGGCCAGCTGGTGGGAGATGAAATAACTGCCGAAGGCCTGCAGGATCTGCCAGATGACCGCGCTGATGGCCGCGCCGAGCCAGAGCTGCCGCCAGGTGATCTCGCGGGCCGTGCCGACCCGGAAGCCCAGCCAGAACAGCCCGAAGTTCAGCACCAGCGACACCGCGTAGAACAGCACGGATGAGCCGGCGCCGGGCAGGACGCGGCCGACGCCGGCCGCCAGCCCGGAAATGATCGTGGTGCCGATGAAGCCCACGCCGATCACGATGATCAGCGCGGCGCTGCGCAGCCAGGACCACGGGAACCCGGGGCGGCGGGCGAACGGGATCTCCCACGCCGAGTTGAGCGCGTTCTGCAGCGAGTTCGCCACCCCCAGCGCCCCGATGAAGATACCTATCGCGGCGACGGCCAGCGCGACCCCGGTCTGGGTCAGGTGGCCGATGCTGTTCTCGAGCTGCGGGCCGATGACCGGGTACTGGTCCAGCGCGGCCTTCAGGACCCTCTGCTTGAGCTCGGGATTGTTCTTGAGCGCGATGTCCAGCACGGTCACCAGGAGAAGCAGCAGCGGGAAGATCGCGACCAGGGCGGAGTAGGCGATCAGCGCGGCCAGGTTGCCCGCCTGGTCGTCACCGAACTTCTTCCACACCGCAATCGGGAAGGCCAGCCAGGCGTGCCGCTGCTGGAGCGCGTCCACGGCGTGGATGACCCGCTGCACCATGTTCATCGCCAGGAAGACCTACCCGGACTCAGCGGTTCCACCCGCCCGGAGCCGTGCGGCGTTGCCGCAGGCCATCGGGGCGTTGCGAGTGATGTGCTACAGCGAGATGCTACAAGTTGAGCGCGACCAGCTCGGGGTGCAGGCAGTCCTGGGCCGACGGGCTGGCGCCGGGGCTGGGCGGGGAACCGGCCGGCCCGGAGGGGCCCGGTGAGGCTGAGGGACGGGCGGACGGGGTGGCGGACGGCGACCGGGGCGGCGACTCCGACGGCGACTCCGACGGCGACTCGGACGGCGACTCGGACGGCGAGGGGGCGGGGGCGGAAGCGCCGGAACCGGACGTGCTTGGCGAGGGGGCCAGCTGGCTGCAGGCCGCGATGACCACCAGGTCGCTGGCCGGGTCGGCGCTGCCGCCGACCCCGCTGAGGTCGACGAAGTAGTGCGGCCAGGGCAGCCCGGCCGCGGCCAGCGTGACCCGCTGAACCGCCAGATCGTAGCCCCAGGCGTCCCCGTTCGCGCCCTGGTCGAGCCCGAGGGCCACGCCGTCCCGGACCACGTACACCCCGGCCGACCCGTTGACCGCGGAGCCCGAGGCGGTCTGCTTGATCCGTCCGGTCCGCGGGTCGACCCCGACCAGGTTGGTTCCCTCGGTCAGGTAGATCCGTGGCGGCGTGGGATCGGTGCCTTCCGGCACCGCCCCGTGCGCGGACCACAGCCGGGCTCCGGTGATGCCGCTGTACGCGGTCACCCAGGCCGCCGAGGAGAACAGCACCACGCCGTCGAAGGCGGTGCTGAGCGTGCCGTGGTAGGACAGGCCCTCAAGCGGCCGGACGACCAGCTCGGCGCCGGTGGCCAGGTCGATCCGGCGCAGCGCGGTCACCGGGGCCGAGTCCGCGAAGCCGCCAGCCGATTCGGCCACGTAGAGCCAGTGGCCGTCAGTCCGCCAGGCCTGCGTCACCGGCCCGGTGGGCCGCCGCCAGCGGACGCGCCCGGTGGCGTTGTCGTAGCTCGTCACCGCGGTGGCGCCGACGATGACGGTGTACGCCGGGCTGCCCGCGACGGCCCCGCCGAACGCGGCCGCCGGGTACCGGCCGGTCAGGACGCCCGCCAGGTCGGAGATGACCACCTCGGTGCGCTGGGAAGCGCCGGAGCGGCCCGCGGGCCGGTAGGAGACGCCCGCGGTCACCTCCCCGCGCCAGGTGCGCACCGAGGTGATGGCGGCGCCGGCCGGGAAGCCGGTCAGCGTGTCCTGCCACTCCAGCGTGCCGGTCCTGGACGAGTACCCGTACACGGTCAGCCCCACGCCGACCGCGGCGATGCCGTAGCCCACCGACGCGTAAGCCAGGCCGGAGGCCGGCACCGTGCCGGTCATCCCGGCGGCCACGTCCCACGTCCCGGGCAGCACGGCGGTCCACCGGACCATGCTGGGCACCGACCCGGGCCGGCAGTCCGCCCGGCAGGCGGCGGCCGGCGGCGCGCCGGACGCACCCTGCGTGGGATAGGGCAGGAGGGCCACGCCCACCAGGGCCGCGGCCAGGACCCAGCGGCGCCACCGCGGCGACTTGGCCGCCGTGCCCAGGCGGATGCGGCCGAGGACGCCGCGGGCGGCCTCGCGGCGCATCCTGCGGAGGAACCGCGAGCCGGTCCCGCGGCGCGCCCGCCCGGAGATCTTGCGCCCCCGCTGCTTCACACCAACCACCGTAGGAGAACTCCGGCAGTCGATTGCTGCCTATCGCCCCAAACGTGATGATGCGGGTCCCGGCCCGGCGGGCCGGCCGCGGGGCTTACCGATAACGTGGGACCGACGCAGGCCACCAGTCCGCCTCGACGAGGAGGTTCACCCCATGACCAACCGCCCGCCGCTCCCCTACGACTTCCTGCCCGCCGTCCCGTCGTTCGACCTGAGCAGCGACGACGTCGCCGATGGCCAGATGATGTCGGGCAACCAGGTCTTCGACGGGTTCGGCATGACCGGGGGGAACATCTCCCCGTCGCTGCGCTGGTCCGGTTTCCCGGCCGGGACCCAGAGCTTCGCGGTCACCTGCTTCGACCCGGACGCGCCGACCGGTTCGGGGTTCTGGCACTGGATCGTGCTCGGCATTCCCGCCTCGGTGACCGAGCTGGAGACGGGCGCGGCGGGAACGGACGGCTCCGGCCTGCCCAAGGGGGCGTTCCACATCCGCAACGACTACGGCGCCAAGGACTTCGGGGGCGCGGCCCCGCCGGCCGGGGACCCGCCGCATCGCTACGTGTTCGCGGTGCACGCCCTGGACGTGGAGTCACTGGACGTCAACGACGAGATCTCACCGGCGGTGGCCGGCTTCAACCTGCGCTTCCACACCATCGCCCGGGCCGTGATGATCCCGGTGTACGGGCACTGATAAGGAGGAGCGCTCCCCGCAGCGGGCGGCGTCGTAGCCGGGCAGGCTGGCCAGCTGGGCCAGCAGCCACGGTGAGGTGAGCACCTTCAGCAGCCCCTGGACCTCGCGGGACGCGGCGTGCTTGGCCGGCAGCACCAGGTCGAACCGCTCGGAGGCCAACGGGATGAAGTCCAGCCCGTAGGCCAGCGCGGCCGGCTCGCTCGACACGCCTGCGTCCGCCAGGCCGCCGACGATGGCCGCCGCCACCTGCAGGTGGCCGGCGGCCCGGCTGTCGTAGCCGGGGAGTTCGGCCGGGTCCAGGCGCAGGCGCTGGCGCTCCCGGTCGAGCAGGGCGCGCGCCTGCGCGCCCGGCTCGCGGTTGACCAGCCGCAGTCCCTGCCTGGCCACGTCGTCAAGCCCGCGGACTGCGGACCCGCGCCGGACCACCAGGCCCTCGCGCCAGGAGGCGAACCCGACCACCTCGGCGCCGCCGGGGATGTCGGCCAGGCCCGGCGCGTCCGCGGGGTCGTCCTGGTCACCCGGGGGCTCGTGGGGTTCGACCCGGTGCACCCCGGCGGCGTGCACCAGCCCGGCGGCGGCCAGGCGCAGCGCCTCGCCGCTGGCGCACGGCCACCACGCGAACGCCAGCGGCGGGTCGAGCAGGGACAGCGGCGTCTCGAGCAGCGGCAGCGCGGGATCGCAGCCGGCCACCACCACGGTGGGCCGCGGCGGGCCGATGGGCCGCACCGCGAGCTGGCTTCCGCTTTCGCGGACCACCAGGCCGCCCGCGGGGCCGAAGCCCAGGCGCGCGGCCGTGTCCGCGTGCTGCGGCAGCGCGACGAACGTGTCGCCGACGGTGGCGAGCGCCACCCGGGACCCCGGGCCGCTGGCCGCCGCCACCGGCTGGGCCAGCACCGGATCGCCGGGATCCCCCGGGCCGAACAGCTCCTCGACGGTCATGCCGAGCGCGCGGGCCAGGCCCAGGGCGACCCGCAGCGACGGATCGGAGTGGCCGGACTCCACGGCGGACACCGCCTGCCTGGTGACGCCGGCCACGCCGGCCAGCTGCTGCTGGGACAGGCCGCGAGCCTGCCGGGCCAGCCGCAGCCGCGCCCCGTCCGGCTGGGTGATCTCCGTCATGTCCTGCCTCCGATCGTGCGTCTGTTCACTACCCTACGGGCATGAAGACGCAGATCATCGAGGTCCGTACCGGAGGCCGGGAGACGATCAGGGACATCACCCGCGAGTGCGCGGAGTTCACCAGCACCGCCGCCGAAGGCGGCGACGGCCTGCTGCACGTGTTCGTGCCGCACGCGACCGCGGGCATCGCGCTGATCGAGCTCGGCGCGCGCAGCGACGATGACCTGCTGGCCGTGCTGGCGGACCTGCTGCCCGCCGACGAGCGCTGGCGGCACGCGCACGGCTCGCGCGGGCACGGCCGGTCGCACGTGATGCCGGCCTTCGTGCCGCCGTACGCGACCCTCCCGGTGATCGACGGCCGCCTGGCCCTGGGCACCTGGCAGTCCATCGCCCTGGTCGACCTCAACGTGGACAACCCGGACCGCCGGATCCGCCTGTCGTTCCTGGGCTGATGCGCGTCCTGGTGGAGGGTTCGGGAGGGAGTTCCGGCTGGCCGGAGCCGGGCTGCCGGTGCGCCTCCTGCCTGCGCCAGGCCGCAGCCGGGAATGCGCGAGTGCGGTCGGCCATCATTATTGACGGACGGATGGTCGTGGGTGTCGAAGGGGTGGAGGGAACCGAGGGGTACCGGGTCCGGGCGCTGGGCCACGAGGGCTGGGACATCACGGGGCCGGACGGGAGGCGGCTGCTGTACGCGGGGGGCCCTGGCGCGGTGCCGGAGCCGCCGCGGGACGCGGCGCCTTACGACATCGCGTTCCTCGACCTGCTGGGCGAGCCGACCCAGCTGGGCCGGCTCCGGGCCAGGGGGCTGATCACGGCGGGCACGGTCACGGCCGTGGCGTCCGCGGACCACCGCGTGCCGTCGGAGGCCGAACTCGGGCGGCGCTGCGGCTTCTGGCGGGTGCGGCTGGTAGGGGACGGGGAGACGGTTAACGCCATTCGTTCGGTGGAAAAAGGCCTTGAAACCCGGCGGGTGCTGGTGCTGGGCGGGGCCCGCTCGGGCAAGTCGGAGCGGGCCGAACTGCGGCTGGCGGGCGAGCCCGAGGTGACCTACGTGGCCGCCGGCGGGGGCGGCGCGGGCGACCCGGAGTGGGCGGCGCGGGTGGCCGCGCACCGGGCGCGGCGGCCGGCCTGGTGGCGCACGGCCGAGACCACCGACCTGGCCGGCCTGCTGGCCGCCGCCCGCGGGGCGCTGCTGATCGACGGGATCGGCACCTGGCTGGCGGCGGTCCTGGACGAATGCGGCGCCTGGGAGGACCGGGACGCGGCCGGGGACAAGCTGGCCGGCCGGATCGCCGGGCTGATCGCCGCGTGGCGGCAGACCCGGGCCCACGTGGTCGCGGTGAGCGACGAGACCGGGCTGGGCGTGGTGCCCGCGACGCCGGCCGGGCGGCGGTTCCGGGACGAGCTCGGGCGGCTCAACCAGGCGCTGGCCGCCGAGTCCGAGGAGGCCGAGCTGATCGTCGCCGGCCGGGCCCTGCCGCTGGACGCGGGCTGACGAGATCGCCGGCGGGTAACAGTCCGGTGACAATCTCACCGGAACAGCGTGTTACCCAGCCATCCGGCGCCGCTGTCTGCTGAGCCCGCTGGCCAGCCAACCCCGCTGGCCGCTACCTTAGTAGAACCTGCCGGGGTGATGAGGTGATGGCGAGTATGGCGCGCGTGGTAGTCATTGGCGACCTGATGACGGACGCCGTCGCTCACGCTACCCTGCCGCTCGCCCGCGGCAGCGACACGCCCGCGAGCGTGACCATGCACGGCGGCGGTTCCGGGGCCAACATCGCCGCCTGGATGGCGGCCGACGGGGGCGACGTGGCGTTCGTCGGGCGCCGGGGGGCGGACATCGCCGGGCGCAACCGCGACATGGAG
>Ga0335083_10007248_pt1 | contig 13707 bp, 15 predicted proteins | sample Lox_Sample_42_FD_206716 | JGI IMG/M metagenome (GOLD analysis project Ga0335083, IMG submission 206716) | Soil microbial communities from Loxahatchee National Wildlife Refuge, Florida, United States - Lox_Sample_4.2 | ecosystem: Environmental > Terrestrial > Soil > Wetlands | place: USA...
GACAGGAGCTGACCGAGCAGATGAGCCAGAGCGCGACGACCGCAGCGACCCCGGCGGACGATCTGAACACGAAGATCGCCGCGCTCGGGCTTGAGCAGAACGTGCGCGAGCTCGAGGAGAGCGGCTACACGGTCATCCAGGATCCGGCGGCGCACGCGCTGACCGACCGCGTGCGCGCGGCGATCCTGAGGCTCGCGCAGGAAAGCGACCCGCCGCTCAAAGGCTGGTCGGCCGGATTGCTGCTCGGGCGCGATCCGGTGTTCGCAGAAGCGGTGCTCGTGCCGAAGCTGCTCGCCCTGATCGAATACAAGCTCGGACGCGGCGCGATCCTTTCGCAGCTGATCGGGTCGGTGCGCAAGAAAGGGCCCGGTTCGCTCGGACTGCACGCCGACAATTCCTGGTTTCCGGAGCCGTTTCCGGCCTGGGAGATCATGTGCACGGCCTGCTGGGTAACCGACGACTTCACGCTCGAGGGCGGCTCGACGCTCGTCATCCCGGGCACGCACAAGCTGAAGCGTCATCCGCCGCGCGATGTGAGGAAGACGCTCGAGAATGCGGTGCCCATCACGGCGCCGAAGGGCTCGCTCTGCCTTTGGGACGGATCCGTGTGGCACGGCAATTATCCGCGCCAGATCGACGGCGAGCGCGTGGTGCTGCACATGACCTATACGCGCATCGGCATGCAGCCGGTCGAAGATTATCGCCATCTGGACGAGGCGTGGCTCGCCGACAAGCCGGCGGCGATGCGCGACCTGCTGGGACGCAAGCTGTTCTTCGAATCCACGACGGAAAAGAACGGCGCGACCGTGCCCTCGCTGCTGCAGAACACCTACCGCCTCGTGCACGGGCCGAAGGGGTATTGATAAACGTTCCTCCCCCGCGGAGCGTGGGGCAGGTGCCGAATGAGCGCAGCGAATGAGGCGGAGAGGGCTTCCTTGCGAGATGCTCTTTCCACGCAACAAAAACTGTTGGCGTACAGCGCCCTGCTTCGTTGAGAGAGCGCTCTCTCTGGACGCCCCCTCTGTTGCGCTTCGCGCGACACCTCCCCCGCACTTTGTGCGGGGAGGAAAACTTAAGCGGTCTTTCGTTCCGCGCGGACCGGCAGTTTCCAGTTCGGGCGCGGATAGTGGCAGGTGTAGCCGTTGGGAATCCGCTCCAGATAATCCTGGTGCTCCGGCTCGGCCTGCCAGAACGGGCCGGCGGGTTCGACCCCGGTCACGACCTTGCCTGGCCAGAGACCGGACGCGTCGACGTCGGCGATCGTGTCCAGCGCGACGCGCTTTTGCTCTTCGCTCGTGTAGTAGATCGCCGAGCGGTAGCTCATCCCCATGTCGTTGCCCTGGCGGTTCTTCGTCGAGGGATCGTGGATCTGGAAGAAGAACTCGAGGAGCTGGCGATAGCTGAGCTTCGCGGGATCGAAGAGGACCTCGATGGCTTCGGCATGCGTGCCGTGGTTGCGGTATGTCGCGTTGGGGACGTCGCCGCCCGAATAGCCTACGCGCGTCGCGATCACGCCGGGCATCTTGCGGATGAGATCCTGCATGCCCCAGAAGCAGCCGCCTGCGAGAATGGCACGTTCCGTCGTCATCGGATGTCCTCCACCTGGTTCAGATAGGCGCCGTAGCCTTCCGCCTCCATCCTATCGCGCGGCACGAAGCGCAGCGAAGCGGAATTTATGCAGTAGCGCAGGCCGCCACGGTCGCGGGGCCCGTCGGGAAACACATGGCCGAGATGGCTGTCACCGTGTTTCGAGCGCACCTCGGTGCGCACCATGCCGTGCGAGGTGTCGTTCAGTTCGGCGACGTTCGCGGGCTCGATCGGCTTGGTAAAGCTCGGCCAGCCGCAACCGGATTCATATTTGTCCGACGACGCGAACAAGGGCTCGCCCGAGACGATGTCGACATAGATGCCGGGCTTCTTGTTGTTGAGGAGCTCGCCCGTCCAGGGCCGCTCGGTCGCGCTCTCCTGCGTGACCGCGTATTGCATGGGCGTAAGCTTCGCGATCGCGTCGGCGCGTTTCGTGTAGTTGGGCATCGGTTCCTCCGCCGGGGCTCGCCCGGATCCGACACGTTATATAGGACCGAGCGATGGTTCTTCGAGTGGTTGAGAGAACGCTCCGGCTGGACTTCTCCTCAGGCCGCTCGCGGCCACCCCCCACGCTTCGCGCGGGGGAGGAAATTCATTTCAGAACGTCGTCCGCGCTTTTGAACGGCAGGTTCTGCGCCTCGGCGACGGCTTTGTAGGTGAGCGCGCCCTTGTAGACGTTGAGGCCGGCCTTCAGATGCGGGTTCGCTTTCATCGCGCCCTCCGCACCCCTCTCGGCGAGCGCAATGGTGAAGGGCAAGGTCGCGTTGTTGAGCGCGAAGGTCGAGGTGCGCGCCACCGCGCCGGGCATATTGGCGACGCAGTAGTGCACCACGCCGTCGACGACATAGGTCGGATCGGCATGCGTCGTCGGGTGCGAGGTCTCGGCACAACCGCCCTGGTCGATCGCGACGTCGACGACGACGGAGCCCTTCTTCATCTGCTCGACCATCTTGCGGGTGATGAGCTTGGGCGCAGCCGCGCCCGGCAAGAGCACGCCGCCGATGACGAGATCGGCGCTCACCACCTGCTCCTCGATCGAGTCCATGGTCGAGAACAGCGTGTGCAGGCGCGAGCCGAATTGTTCGTCGAGCTGGTTGAGGCGAGGGAGCGAAACGTCGAGCACCATGACGTGCGCCTCCATGCCCATCGCCATGCGCGCGGCATTGGTGCCGACCACGCCGCCGCCGAGCACGACCACCTTGGCCGCCGGAACGCCCGGCACGCCGCCGAGCAGCGCCCCGCGTCCGCCTTGCGCGATCTCGAGGCAATGCGCGCCGGCCTGGATCGACATGCGGCCCGCGACTTCCGACATCGGCGCCAGCAGCGGCAGCCCGCCGCGCGCATCGGTGACGGTTTCGTACGCGATGCCGATGACGCCGGAGTTGAGGAGCCCCTTCGTCTGCTCCGGATCGGGTGCCAGATGAAGATAGGTAAAGAGCGTCTGTCCGGGCTTGAGCCGCTTGATCTCGATGGGCTGCGGCTCCTTCACCTTCACGATCATGTCGGCGGACGCGAAGACCTCCTCGGCGGTCTTGAGGATCTTCGCGCCGACGCGCGTGTACATCTCGTCGGTGAGGCCGATGGCATCGCCGGCACTGTGCTCCACGAACACCTCGTGCCCGCGCGCCGTGAGCTCGCGAACGGCGGCCGGGATCATGCCGACGCGGTATTCGTGGTTCTTGATTTCCTTCGGCACGCCGATGCGCATGAGGGAGTTCCTTCAGTTGATGCGGGCGAGCACCGCCCGGACGCTTTCGACCATGCGCGCGATCTCGCTCTCGCTCACTATCAGCGCGGGCGCGAGCGCGATGGTGTCGCCGGCGACGCGGATGACCATGTTCTCGTCGAAGAAACAGGCGCGCATCGCGTCGTAGCCGCGCCGGCCGGGCGCCCCGGCATCCGGCTCGATGTCGATACCGGCGGCGAGCCCGCAATTCCTGATATCGAGGACGCGTGCCGCACCCTTGAGACCATGAACGGCATCCTCGAGCACGCGCGCCATCTTCTGTGCGCGCTCGAAGAGCCCTTCCTCGCGGTAGAGCTCGAGCGTCGCGAGCGCGGCTGCGCAGGCGAGCGGATGCGCCGAATAGGTGTGGCCATGGAAAAACTCGATGGCGTGATCGGGGCCGCCTGCAAAAGCGGCATGGATCTCATCGCTCGCTATGAGGCCGCCCATCGGCACCGCGCCGTTGGTCACGCCTTTGGCGAAGGTGATGATATCCGGCGTCACGCCGTAGCGCTCCGCGGCGAAGCTCGTGCCGACGCGGCCGAATCCCGTGATCACTTCGTCGAAGATGAGCAGGATGCCGTGCGCGTCGCAAAGGGCGCGCAGGCGCGCGAGATAATTTTTCGGCGGCGCGAACACGCCTGCGGAGCCGGCGAAGGGCTCGACGATCACTGCTGCGATCGTGCCGGCGCCGTGCTGCGCAATGAAACTCTCGAGTGCGTCCGCATAGGGCGCACCGCCGTCCGGCTCGCCGCGCGTGAAGCCCATGGTGGCGCGGTCGTACGGCAAAGGCAGATGATCCTCGGTCCCGGGCAACAGCGGCTGGTAAGGATTGCGGTTGTTGGGCAGGCCGCCGACCGAGATGCCGCCGAACGTCACGCCGTGATAGGCCTTGTCGCGTCCGATGAGACGCGTGCGCCCCGGCTGGCCGAGCTTGTGGAAATAGGCGCGCGCCAGCTTGAGCGCGGCATCGGCCGCTTCCGATCCCGAATTGACGAAGAAGACGTGGTTCAGGCCGTCGGGCGCCATGCGCGCAAGCGCGCGGGCGAGCGCGAAAGCCTGCGGATGCGCGAACTGGAAGGTCGGCGCGAAGTCGAGCGCGTGCGCCTGGATCGAGATCGCGTCGGCGATTTCCTTCCGGCCATGGCCCGCATTCACGCACCAGAGTCCCGAGCAGGTGTCGAGCAGCGCACGGCCGCTCTCGTCGTGGAAATACATCCCCTCGGCGCGCGCCAGCATGCGCGGCGCGGCTTTGAAGCTCTTGTTCGGCGTGAAGGGAAGCCAGAACGCGTCGAGATCGTTGGGGCGCTCGAGAGTCATCCGATAAAGGCCCGCAGATTCGCGCCGGAAGCTATCAGGGAAAAGGGGGCCGTCAAGAACGCGGCCCGCATTGCGCCTGCGCGCAGCGGAAAAGACCGAAAGTTACGCCTCGCGCAGGGATTTCGTCAGATAGAGCACGAGGTCGTCGTCGACGCGGACGGAATCTCCCCATTTGACCCGGCTGCCGTTCCACATGGCGCCACGTCCGTCGGGGATGTAGCCGCGCTTCACGTAGAGGCGCTGCGCCGAACCGTAGTCCGGATCAAGTGCGACGCCGAGGCCGACCGTTGCGGATCTGGTGCTCGCCAGCGCCTCGGTCTCGTCCATCAGGCGCGCACCGATGCCGCGACGGCGAAATTCGGGAAGCACATTGAAGTCCTGAAGCTCGGGAATATCCGCATCACGAAACGGCGGATAGTCCGATTGCCATTTGATCGTGAGGTAGCCGGCGAAGCACTCGGCCCAGGTCGCGACGAGCGTCGTGCGCGCGCCGACCCGCGCTTCCTCGAGATAGCGCTCGTATTGCGACGCAGGCTTGTTCCAGCCGAGACGCGCGAAGGCATCGGCAATGAACCGAATGTCGGACAATGCGAGTGGGCGAATGGCGAGCATGTGGAAGAGAATATCCGGCACGGAGAGGAATTGCAGGTGGAGAGATCTCTCCTTCTGGACGCCCCTCCGCCTCGCTGCGCGACGCACCTCCCCCACGCTTCGCGCGGGGAAGGAAAGCTGTCAAAGTCGGTGCTGCTCAAGAGACCCGCCTCATGATCGCGCTTGCGAAGGACGTTTCCGTTCACGGCACCGTGGCGGTCGTGGAGTCCGAGACCACCGGACGGCGGAGCTACAAGCACAACGGGATTTTCCAGAGCGAGGCCGATGCCGATGGTGTCAGCACCGCGTCCTACGTTCACGCGATCTTCGGACTGGTGCGCCAGGTCCACGCCAAGCGCGTGCTGATGATCGGCTGCGGCGGCGGAACGCTCGGCACGATGCTGGCGCGCTTCGGTCACCGCGTGACGATCATCGATGTGAATCCGGCGGCGTTCCGGTTCGCGCGGCGCTACTTCCACCTGCCCCGGTCGGTCGAATGCCGCCTTGCCGACGGATACGACCATCTAAAAGACACCAACGCCCGCTACGACGCGATCGTACTGGACGCCTATGACGGCGATCGTTTCCCGGAACAGTTCCGTTCCGAGGCATTTCTCGCGCATGCGGCGACGGCAACGGGGAATGACGGGTTCTTTCTCGCCAATATCCACACACTCGACGATGACGACCGTGGGGCGGACGCGTACGCAGCCCTGCTCGCGCAGCTCTGGCCGGAGGTGCGGCTGCTGGACGCGCTCGGCGAGCCCAATCGCAACACCATCGCGATCGCCGGGCCGAAACGGCATCTCGTGCCGCCATGGCTCGAGCTGCCACCCAAAATCGACGCGAAGCTCATCGCCGATGAGCTGGGGGCGATGACGTTCCGCGAGGCGCGGACTTCCGGATAGTCCTCCCCCACGTCTTTGCTGCGCAAAGACGTGCCCCCTCCAGCAAGTGGAGGGGGCGATCCGTGACCACATGTCCAATCGCGGTCAATTATTGCGGTTGGCCGTGGTGATGGTCTCCGTCACCATTGCCGTTCCCATTGCCGTTCCCGTTCCCGTTGCCGCTGCCATTGCCGGTGCTGCCGGAACTGCCATGCGCATAGTTCGAGAAGATGCCGTTGCTGCCCGGCACGCCGGCGTCCGAATTGCTGCCATGGCCGTGGTCGTGTCCATTGCCGCCGGAATTTCCCCCGCCGGAAGTCCCGCCCGAGTTTCCACTGCCCGAACTCCCGCCATTCGAGCCGTCTGGCTGGAAGGTCGAGCCGTGGTCGTGATGTCCGCCCGAGCCGTTCCCGCTGCTGCCGTTGCCTGACGAACCCTGGCCGTTGCCGGTGAACGGATTGCCCGAGCCCTGACCGGAATCGTGGTGATGGCGCCCGCCATCGCCGCTGCCGCCATTGGTGTAGTTCGAACCCTGGCCGGAGTTGCGGTCGTGATGGTCGCCGCCCTGGCCGTTGCTCCCGTCGCCGCCATACCACTCGTCGTGGCCGCCGTGACGGTCGTGATGATCGTCGCCGCCGAAATTGTCGTGGCCGCCGTTCCAGTCGCCCCGGTCGTCATGGTGACCAGAATTGTACCAATCTCCGTGGTCGCGATCCCAATCGTGGCCGTGATCGCGGTCATGATCGTGGTGCCAGCGATAGCGCCACTCGTCGTTCCAGCGGAAACCATGGCTCTCGTAGAAATCGAGGCCGAGGGCCGGACCGTAACGGTCGACGCAGGCCCAGCCCGGTCGCGGGCCGTCCCATTCGTCGAGGTGCCAGCCGCCATGCAGCCAGAACCAGCGCCTTCCGTGCCAGTTCCGGTAATAGAGCGGCCCGCGATACCAGTCGCCGTCGAAATAGACGGGACAGTAGTAGACGGGATAGTCCCAGAACGCGTCGGGGCAACCCCAATGGTCGCAATAGCCCCCCGTCGAATACGAGAAACCGATTCCGCCGCCGCCGACGCTGAAGCCGAAGCTGTCGGCTTGTGCAGGCGATGCGGCGAAGGCAGCCGAAACGGCTGCGGCGGCAAGCGCCGCCTTCCAAGACAATTTCATCCGATGCTCCACCTTCGATGACAAGGAAGCGCGCCCGACCGGGTCCCCGTCCGTCCGACGCGCTCGTGATGCCGCAGGATCGTCCACGGCGTCACTGCTGAAAAGAGGGCTCCACTGTTACGCCGGAGCCCCCCTGACTTCAGTCTAGTGATGCCAATGGCCGCCGCCATGGTCGTGCCAGCCGCCGTGATCGTGCCAGCTGGGACGCGGGCCGCCGCGCCACTCGTCGCGATGCCAGCCGCCATGCACCCAATACTCGCGACGGCCGCCCCACTCGCGATAGCGATGCGGGCCGTAGAACCACTCGCCGCCGACGAACACGGGATCGTACCAGTAGGCCGACGGGCCGTAGCCGCGGCAGTAATACGGGTCGTAATAGGGGCTGTAAGGATCGCAATAGGCGTTGTAGCCGTAACCCGGGCCGTAGTAGCCGCCCGGCACCCCGATGCCGATTCCGATCGACACGCGCGCATCCGCGGGCGTCGCCATCGCGGTCGCGGCTCCGGCCAGCAGCACCGCACCCAGCGCCAGTTTCGCAAAGCGTTTCATTCCGTAGTCTCCTCTGTCTGGCCCTGCCCCGTGTTACGCGAGCGACTTTGGCGAAAGCGGCCTGAACCAGACATGAACGGAGTTGGCAGAATTTCCTTCGCTTTTTTCAGGCGGAGCGTCCGCGGCCTTCAATCGGCCACAAGGCCTCCAGCGTGTCGCCGCGCACCGCGTGATAGACCTCGTACAGGTTCACGGTCGGATCGCAGTGCGGCACGACGCAGGTGACCACGTCGCCCGGGCGAAGTTTCTGCGACTCATCCTGGTAAGCGATGCCGCCCTGCTCGTCGCCGAAGAAGAAATAACTCGCGCCCTTCGGCGCACCGGAGGCGATCAGCGGCGGTCCCGCATCGGTCGCGAAAGCCTTGAAGCCGGCATCGGTGGTCGCAAGGTGATTTCGGTTGGCGCTGATGACCGTGGTCTGCACGAAGAGCGAAGTCTCGAACGGCACGCGGTCGCCGGGCTTCTCCCAGACCTCGTTGTACTGGCGGTCCATGAAGATGTAGGAGCCGACCTGCAGCTCGGTCAGCACATGCGCGTCGGGATCTATGTCGAACGTGCCGGTGCCGCCTCCCGAAACGATCCCGGGCTTCAGCCCGCTTCTCTCGAGCGTTTCGCAGAGGCTGGCGAGATCCTTCATCGCCGCGAGCGATTTCTCGCGCCGCTCGTTGGGCGACTCCAGATGCTGCAGATTGCCCGCGTAGCACTGCAGCCCCGCGTATTCGAGCGCGCGCGAACGCGCCACCTGGTTCACGAGCGGCAACGCATTCTCGCGCTTTATCCCTGTGCGGCCCAAGCCCGGATCGATGTCGACGAGGACCTTGAGGCGCTTGCCGGACGCATGCGCTGCTTCGTCGAGGCGCGTGGCGACATCAGAATTGTCGCAGACGACGATGAGCTCCCTGAGCGTCTCGTTGAGCGCCATCAACCGAGCCATGCCGCGCTCGGTGACGACCGGCGAGGTGATGAGGATGGCGGGCACGCCGGCCTGGGCCAACGCTTCGGCCTCGCCGAGCTTGGCGGCGCACACGCCAAGCGCGCCGGCCTCGATCTGGAGCTTGGCGATCTCGCCGCTTTTGTGGGTCTTGGCATGCGGGCGGAGCTTGATCTTGGCGGCATGCGCATGCGCCGTCATGCGCGCCAGATTACGCTCGAACGCGTTCAGGTCGATGACGAGCGCGGGGGTCTGGAGCTTCCTTCGCCCGCCCGGAATTCCGAGGAGGTCTTCGTTCAGATAGGACATGCCAGGACAGCTCACTCGTCTTCCGGCTCGTCCAACGGCACCAGATAGACGGTGAAGTCCTCCGGATCAGCGTGCGGTTCTTCTTCCCAATCCTCGCCACGCGCCTCTTCGAACAAGTCCGCCTCGGCTTCGGTTGCAGCCCGCACGGCTATCGCGTCCTTTCCGTTCCACAAGGCCGCACCATTCGACGTCAGGTCGGTCAGTTCTTCGCGCACCTCTGCGCTGCCGGCATGGGCGCGCGCGTCATCGAGGTTGTCGGCCTCGAACGCCAGGATTGCCGTCCCTTTGATTTCCAACACAACAATCATGCTCGGTCGCCTTTCATGCGCGTCCCGCTTATAGCCGTTTCAAAAGCTGCCGTCTCGTGGCGGAAACGGGATGGGGTCAGAGTAGAAACTCACTTGGAAGCTGAAAGACGTGGGCGCATATCGCCCATGAGTTTCTACCATGACCCCAAACCTTCATAGTTCCCCACATGTCTTTCGCGCTGGGGCTGATTCTTCTTTCCGCGGTCGTGCATGCCGTCGTCAACGTCCTGACGAAGCGGGCCGACGACAAGTATGCGATGCGCCTCTTGACCGGCGTGTTCTCCGCCGTGCTGGTGGCGCCCGCGCTGTTCTTCCTGCCCCTGCCGCACGGCTTCGCAGTGTGGATGCTCATCGCGACCGCCGTGGTGCACGCGCTCTACGAGCTCCTGCTCGTCAAATCCTACGAGAGCGCGGCGTTCTCGGCCGTCTACCCTGTCGCGCGCGGCACCGGGCCGCTCTTCACGCTCATTGGCGCGATCCTCGTCCTGCACGAACATCCGTCGCCGTTTGCGCTCCTGGGCATTCTCTTCGTCTGCGGCGGCGTGATCGCGATCGGAATCTCGCACCGTTCGAGCGACGGCGCCATGGCCGGGCTCACCTACGCGCTCGGCACCGGCCTGACCATCGGCCTCTACACGTTGATCGATGCAACAGGCGTGAGGAGCGTCGCGCAACCCCTCACCTACGTGCTCTGGTTCTTCGTCGCGCATGGCTTCTGCGTACTGGTCACGGCGCCGGGCATCCGCGGCCGCGCCGTGGTGATCGAGGCGCGCAAACAATGGCGACTCGGCGTGCTTCTCGCGGCGCTCTCGATCACGAGCTACGGCTCGGCCATGCTCGCCTACCGCTACGGGGCGACGGCCCAGCTCGCCGCCCTGCGCGAGACGAGCGTCCTATTCGGCACGGCGCTCGCCATGAGCTTCCTGGGCGAAACCATGACATTCCGCCGCTGGCTGGCCGCGCTCGCCATCGCGGGCGGCGCGATCATGCTACAAGCGGGGTGATGAAGACCTTCTACTCGCCTTTGCATCAGGGCCACGCGCCGCCCCAGGAATTCGAGGGCGGGCGCCTGACGCCTGCGGTCGAGATCCCCGAACGCGCCGAGCGCGTGAAAGCGCGCATCGAGGAGAAGAAGCTCGGCCCGGTGTCGGCGCCCGGTGAATTCGGCAACGAGCCGATCCTGCGCGTCCACGATGCAGGCTTGGTCGGGTTCCTCTCGGAAGCCCATGACGTGTGGCGCAAGCGCTATGGAGACGACGCGCCGGCGGCCATCCCCTCGGCATGGCCGGCACGCGGCATGCGCGAGCGGCGCGCGGGCGATATCGAGTCGCGGCTCGGCAGCTATTCCTTCGACACCGCGACTCCCATCGTGCGCGGCACCTTTGCGGCGGCACGCGCGGCCGTGAACGTCGCGCTCTCCGCAGCGAAGGACGTGAAGGATGGCGCGAACGCGGCCTTCTCGCTGGCACGACCGCCCGGACACCATGCGAGCCACGATGTTTTCGGCGGCTATTGCTACCTGAACAACGCGGCCATCGTCGCACAATGGCTTGTCGATCAGGGCGTGAGGCCCGCGATCCTCGACGTCGATTACCACCACGGCAACGGCACGCAGGCCTTGTTCTATGGCCGCGACGACGTCTTCTTCTCATCGATCCACGCCGACCCGAGTTTCGCGTTTCCGCATTTCCTGGGCTTCGCGGACGAGCGCGGCGAAGGCAAGGGCGAAGACCACAACCTGAACCTGCCGCTGCCCATGTACACGGAGTGGGAGGCCTACGCGCAGGCGCTCGATCACGCGCTGGAGCGGATCGAAAAGTTCGAGCCCGATGCTCTGATCGTTTCGCTCGGGCTCGACACGTTCGAATTGGATCCGATCTCGCGCTTCAAGCTACGCACGACGGACTATCTGCGCATGGGCGAAAGGCTCACCGAGATGAAGCTCCCGACCGTGTTCAATTTCGAAGGCGGCTACAATATCGACGCGCTCGCCGAGATCACGGTCAATGTGCTCGAAGGGTTCGAGAGCGGATAACGGCAATCACGCGTTGTGTGGTGGTGCGTTTGGGTTTCAGCCTGCTGCGCTACTGTTTTTGTTCAGGCGTCTGACCACGCATCTTGTCGGCGGCTTTCTGCATCGCGTCTTTCGCGTGTGCCTTGCCCTCGTCCGCCTTGGACTGCATGCGATCGATCGCCTTGTCGAGTGCGGATTTGACGCTGGCGGCCGAGCCGCCCTTCTTTACTTCCGCCACGATCACGCCTTCGAGCTGAGTGACGATCGCGTCGACCGTATAGTCCTTGTTCAGGCTTTTCTCGCGATGGGCGATGACGCTGTAGATGTCGATCGAGTCGTCGATCATGCGGCCATATTCGAGCGCCTTGTAGAAGCGCGCACCTTCGGGATCGGACTTGAAGACGAGATCGATGGCCGCGATGGCGAGCGTCAGCGGGATCTGGATGAAATTGTGCAGGTTGTTCAGGAAGAGCTTGAACTGGAACACCGCGACGTCGCGCAGGAACGCCCAGCGCGCATCCGGCGGTGTGTTGGGGATCGCGGCCTCTTCATCGCTCATGCGCCCATTATGCGGAAATCAGGCGAGACCGCTACGGCGCGGCGACATCTGCGGATAGAGGCGGAAACCGGGAACCACGCGGTGCGCAAACGAGGCGTAGAATTCGTTGGCACCTTCGGTGGAGAGGAGATCGATGCGTGTCGCGCCGGTCCGGGCGAAGACCTCTTCGACAAGGCGCCGGCCGATGCCCTTCCTGCGATGCGCGGCCGAGACGCCGATCAGGATCAGCCAGGCCTGGATGGCGCCATCGCTCCCTGCGGTCGCGAAACCGGCCACTTCGTCGTCCTCGAGCGCAACGACAGTTTTGATGCCCGGCGCGGTGAGCGCGCCACGCGTCTTCGTGTCGTCTTCCAGATAGGACGGCCAGTTCTCGGCGCGGCAGATGGCGATGATGCCGTCGAGGTGCTGGGGTGAGAAATCGACGATGGCGAGCATGGGACCAATCCTATCGCCAAATGGGCGGTGTTTCCCCGCGTGGGGCCAAATTTTTCAACGCAGAGTGCGCGCTGAGTTTCGCAGAGCAAGAACTGCGCTTCGCGCGAACCACGTCTCGGCGAAACTCTGCACTCTGCGGACTCTGCGTTGAATTTTGCGAGGCGCAACGGACGTTCGATCAGAACTTCACGCCCTGGGCGTTGCAGAGGAACTTCATCAGCGGCGCCGCGGCGGAAAAGACGGAGGCCACCTCGTCGACCAGCTTCGGCGACGTCGCGTCCTTCACGCCGGACTCGTGCATCGCGAAGAAACTCTTCTTCTTGATGTCTTCGATCAGCGGGTGCTCCGGATCGTAGCCCCGCGGCGGGCGGGTGAGCGCGTCGCCCTCGACATCGTCGAACACCTTCCTGAAGGTCTTGTCGGCCTTCACGGCCTTCCATGCCGCCGGCTTCTTCACGATGGCGTCGCGGATCTTTCCGAGCGCATCGGGCTCAGGCATCCACATGCCGCCGCCGAAGAAGACCTCGTCGTCGGTGAAGTGCATGTAGAAGCCGGGCGCGTGCACGTCCTTGGCCAGTGCGTGACGGAAATGACAGGCCGCGTGCTCCTTGTAAGGGCGCTTGTCCCTGGAGAAGCGCACATCGCGATAGATGCGGAACATCGAGCCGCCATTGGGCCTGGGATCGGCGACGAAGTTCTTCGTGATCTTCTTCAGCCTTGGCGCCATCGCGCCGATGAAGGCCGACATCGGCGCCTGGACGCTGTCCTTGAAGCGCTGCTTGTTCTCCTCGAACCAAGGCCGTTCGTTGTTCGCCTTGAGCTCCTTGAAGAAGAGAAAGAAGTCCTTCGGGAAGCCGTCAAATCCGTCTGGCATGTGTCTTCGATCCTAGAGGCGGGACGGATCGTATTCCGTCCAGGTCTGCTCGAGCACCTTCCATTCGCCGCTCGGCCGGCGCGTGAACACGAAAAGATAGGTGCCGCGGGAGTGCATGGCCTTCCCGCCTTTGACCGGAACGATATCCTCTTCGAACGCCCCGCTGTCGAAACCGAGATCGCCGGAGCTCAGGCTCCTGAGCGACTGCAGGTGCAAACTGGCGTGGAATTGGGAAAGGCCGGCCGCGCAGTTCTTCCGGATCTCCGTTGTCCCGACCCAACGCTCGCCCGATGTCGGATGAAACACGGCGTCCGGCGCATAGAGCGCCATCAGTGCATCGAGCTTCGCGGCACTCCAATCGGCAGCCCAGGCGCCGCTGATCCCCGCCAGGTCCGGAGGCGGCGCCGGCGAAGACGCTCCGAGCAAGAACAGGAGGGCCGCAAAGAGCCCGATCGCCC
>Ga0335083_10007249_pt1 | contig 13706 bp, 11 predicted proteins | sample Lox_Sample_42_FD_206716 | JGI IMG/M metagenome (GOLD analysis project Ga0335083, IMG submission 206716) | Soil microbial communities from Loxahatchee National Wildlife Refuge, Florida, United States - Lox_Sample_4.2 | ecosystem: Environmental > Terrestrial > Soil > Wetlands | place: USA...
ACCTCGACCTCGGCCACTACGAGCGCTTCTCCTCGACGCGCATGACCAAGGCCAACAACTTCACCACCGGCCAGATCTACGAGCGCGTCATCAACAAGGAACGCCGCGGCGACTATCTCGGCGGCACGGTGCAGGTGATCCCGCACATCACCGACGAGATCAAGGCCTCCATCAAGAACGCGTGCAAGGACGCGGAAGTGGGCATCATCGAGATCGGCGGCACCGTGGGCGACATCGAATCGCTCCCGTTCCTCGAGGCGATCCGGCAGATGGGCATCGAGGAAGGCCGCGTCAATACCTGCTACATGCACTTGACGCTCGTGCCGCACCTCGCGAGCGTGGGCGAGATCAAGACCAAGCCCACGCAGCACTCGGTGAAGGAGCTGCGCGGCATCGGCATCCAGCCCGACATCGTGATGTGCCGTTCGGAAGTCCCGCTGCCCGAAGCCGAGCGGCGCAAGATCGCGCTCTTCACCAACGTGGACGTGCGCTCGGTGATCTCGGCCTACGACATGGACTCCATCTACAAGATCCCCGTGGCGCTGCACAAGCAGGGCCTGGACGAGATCGTGTGCCGCAAGCTGGACCTCGCCGCCTATCCCGCGGACCTTACGGCGTGGGAGAACATCGTCTTCGCGCTGGAGAATCCCGAGCACGAGGTGGACGTCGCGATGGTCGGCAAGTACATCGACCTCACGGATTCGTACAAGTCGCTCTCGGAAGCGCTGATCCACGCGGGCATCCACACGCGCACCAAGGTGAACATCCACTACGTGGATTCCGAGCAGATCGAGGCGAAGGGCGTCGAGACGCTGAAGGACATGGACGCTGTGCTCGTGCCCGGCGGCTTCGGCAAGCGCGGCATCGAGGGCAAGATCGCGGCGGTGCGCTACGCGCGCGAGAACAAGGTGCCGTACCTCGGAATCTGCCTCGGCATGCAGATCGCCGCCATCGAGATCGCGCGCGACAAGTGCGGGCTCGAGGGCGCCAACTCGACCGAGTTCGATCCGGACACGCCGCACCCCGTGATCGCGTTGATCACCGAATGGCAGAACCGCGACGGCAAGGTCGAGCGCAGGAACGAGAAGTCCAACCTGGGCGGCACCATGCGCCTGGGCGCGCAGCCGGCCAACGTGAAGCGCGGCACGCTCGCCAACAAGATCTACGGCAAGGACGTCGTGGCCGAGCGCCATCGCCATCGCTACGAGGTGAACAACCACTACGTCTCGCGGCTGGAAGACGCCGGCCTCAAGGTGAGCGCCAAGACCCAGAGCGAGGACCTCACCGAGATCGCGGAGCTCGCCGACCATCCGTGGTTCGTGGGCGTGCAGTACCACCCGGAATTCACCTCCACGCCGCGCGAGGGGCATCCGCTCTTCAAGTCGTTCATCAAGGCGGCGCTCGAGCAGCACAAGTTGCGCGTGCCGGAGCCCGCGTTGAAGGTGATTGGCGGGACGAGTAACTAAGGCGATCAAACCACGGAGACCACGGAGACCACGGAGGAAAAGCAAACCTTTTTTGCGTACGTGCCCAAGCTGGCTGGGTCACGAAGCTCAAGTTCGCTTTTGCCTTTCCTCCGTGGTCTCCGTGGTCTCCGTGGTTCAATGGACTCCATCAAATGAAACTCTGCGGTTTCGACGTCGGGCTGGACAAGCCCTTCTTCCTCATTGCTGGGCCCTGCGTTGTCGAGAGCGAGCAGCTCCAGATGGATGTCGCGGGGCAGCTTCGCGACATGACCAGGGAGCTGGGCATCCCGTTCATCTTCAAGTCCAGCTACGACAAGGCCAACCGCAGCTCCAGCAAGAGCTACCGCGGTCCCGGCATGCAGAAGGGCCTCGAGATCCTGGCCAAGGTGCGCAAGGAGCTGGGTGTTCCGGTGCTCACCGACGTGCACACGACCGAGGAGATTCCCGAGGTGGTGAAGCACGTGGACGTGCTCCAGACGCCCGCGTTCCTCTGCCGCCAGACGGATTTCATCCATGCGGTGGCGCGCGCCGGAAAGCCCGTGAACATCAAGAAGGGCCAGTTCCTCGCGCCCGGCGACATGAAGAACGTGGTGGCGAAGGCGCGCGAGGCGAGCGGGCAGGACAACATCATGGTCTGCGAGCGCGGCGCTTCCTTCGGCTACAACAACCTCGTCTCCGACATGCGCTCGCTCGCGATCATGCGCGAGACGGGCTGCCCCGTCGTGTTCGACGCGACGCACTCGGTGCAGCTTCCGGGCGGCCAGGGCACCTCGAGCGGCGGCCAGCGTGAGTTCGTTCCGGTGCTCGCGCGCGCCGCGGTCGCTACGGGCGTGTCGGGTGTCTTCATGGAGACGCACCCGGATCCCGCGAAGGCGCTCTCCGACGGGCCGAACGCGTGGCCGCTCGGGCTCATGAAGGCGCTCCTCGGCACGCTGAAGGAGATCGACGCGCTCGTGAAGAAGCGGGGTTTCGCCGAGTCCTCGCTTTGAAGACACTCGTCCTCGGCGCCGGAGGCATCGGCGGATATTTCGGCGGACGGCTCGCGGAAGCGGGCCGCGACGTGACCTTCCTCGTGCGCCCCGGGCGCCGCGAGCAGCTCGCTCGCGACGGGCTCGTGATCGAAAGCGTCAACGGCAACGCGAAGCTTCCGGTGAAGACCGTGCTCGCCGGGGAATTGAAGCCGGGCTACGACGTGATCCTCTTCACGTGCAAGGCGTACGACCTGGATTCGGCGATGGACGCCATCGCGCCCGCGGTGACCGGCGATGCGGCGATCGTGCCGCTGCTGAACGGGCTCGCGCACTTCGACACGCTCGACGCGCGCTTCGGCGGCGCCCGCGTGATGGGCGGCACGGCGCAGATCAACGCGATGCTGCGCAAGGACGGCACGGTGGTCAATGGCGACGCGCTGCACCGAATCATCTTCGGCGAGCGCGACAAGCGCGAGACCGAGCGCGCGAAAGCGCTCGCGGCCGAGTTCGCCGGCACGAAGTGCGACGCCAAGCTCTCGCCCGACATCGTGCAGGAGCTCTGGGAGAAGATCGTGTTCCTCTCGGCGCTCGCGGCGGCCACGTGCCTTTTCCGCGGCAACGTGCGCGAGATCATGGCGGCGCCCGGCGGGCGCGAGGCGATGCTGCGCTTGCTCAGGGCCAACACCGAGATCGCCACGAAAGCGGGCCGTTCGCCGCGCGACGCGGTGATCAAGAGCGCCACCGAGCGCTTGACCGATCCCGCGGGCGAGTGGAGCGCCTCGATGATGCGCGACATGGAAGCGGGCAACCGCGTCGAGGCCGACCACATCGTGGGCTGGATGCTTGCGAAGGCGCGCGAGTACGGCGTGGACGACGCGATGCTCTCGGCCGCCTACACGCACCTGAAGACCTACGAAGCCCGCCGCGCGGCCGGGCGATTGCCGAAAGCGTAGCGACATGCGGATCGCGGTCGCCATTGCGATCGTCGGGCTGCTGATCGTCGCTGTCGCACTCTTCAACTCGCATCCCGGGGTCACCGGGAAGGCGGCTTTCTCCCTGGCTTCCTCGAGCGGCAACGCGGCGAAGCGCGGCACGCTCACGCCCGACGCGGTGCTCGCGATCGCGCCGCCCAAGGGCGCGGCGGAAGCCGCCTCGTCCCGCAAGCTGCCGCCGTCCCTGCAGGAGTTCCACGACGCGAAGTCGTATGCCGCGATCTACGCGCGCCTTTCGAAATCCACGGCGCGCACGGGCGAGGAGGACTGGATGCTCGCGCAGATCCTGCAGCGCTGCGCGAAGTTCGCGGAAGACGAACCCGAACGGTTCAAGCCATTCAAGCTCGGCAGCCCCGAGGCGCGCGCGCGCTTCGCCGCGTCGCTCGCGCCCAACGATCCCGATCGCGACAAGCGCCTCGCCGCCTTCGATGGCCTGAACTTCGACCCATGCGGCGACCTTTCCAACATCGAGATGAGCCGCAAGGACCTGCGCACGCTCCTGCAGGCGGGGGCCGACGGGGGCGATCCCAAGGCGAAGGCCGCACTCGTTCAATACGACCTGCAGGACCAGTATCGCGGCCCCGACGGCAAGATGCGGTTCGCGCCTGACCTCATCGCGAAGATCAGCGATGCCCAGCTCGATACGCTGCGACAGGCCGTCGCCTCGGGCGACGGATACGCCGTGCGCACCGCGATCACCGCGCTCACGGGCAGCTATGGCAACTTCAGCCTGCGGGATGCCGACGATCGTCCCCTCAATCTCATGGGCCTTTGGCAGGCGAGCACTTTGGTGAGCTGCGATGCGGGCTTCGATTGCGGTCCGACCTCGCAGTGGGTGCAGAACGGGTGCGCGTTCCAGGGCTACTGCGCCGCCAACAACCTGAACGATTACCTGATGTACTACGTGTCCTCGCCCGCTTCGTCGCAGATGATCGCCACGTACGTGGCGGCGATACGCAACGCGGTGAACAATGGGGACTGGTCGTACTTTCATTTCTATCCGGGGCCGAATCCGGCGACCGCGGCCTACACCGCGCCCAAGGGGTAGCGGATGCGGCTTGCGATCGGCGTCTTCGTCGTCGCTGTACTGATCGGCTGGTTTGCACGCGGACAGTGGGACCATGCCTCGGCCGCGGCGAGCTCCGCGCCAGGCATTTCCCGGGGCGGCGTTGCGAAGCAGAGTCTTCCTCCCGATACGGTCCTGTCCGTGGGCCCGGGCCGTGCCGTCGCGCAGGCCCCTCGGCAGACGAAGCTCTCCGCGATGCGCCAGGACGTCAACGCGGGGCGCAACCTCGGGCCGATCTACGCGCGTCTCGCGAGCGCCAATCCGCGAACGCCGGAGGAGACGTGGCTCATGGCGCGCCTGCTCTCCATGTGTGGCCGCATCGCCCCCGATGCCCCACAGCAGGGGAGCACGTCGTTCAAGCCGCCCTCGGCACAGGAGTCGCGCTCCCGATTCATCGACTCCCTCGCGGCGGACGAGCCTGACCGGGACAGGCGCATTGCCGCATATGATGCGATGGCGCTCGATCGCACGCGGTGCGACGAGCTCAAGGATGTGCAGATCGCGCGGGCCGATTGGCGCCGCCTGCTGCAGGATGCCGCGGCCGCCGGCGAAATCAAGGCGCAGCTCGACCTCGCCAAGGAAGAGATCTACGACCAGTATCGTGCGCAGACGAAGACGGGGAAAGGTGGCCTCGCGACCGTCACCGAAGCGCAGATCGAGACGGCCAGGCGCGCCATTGCGTCGGGGGACCCGTACGGGATCGCCGAGGGCGTGAATCTGCTGACCGGGGGCTATGCAAACATGAGCCTGCGCGATGCCCGGGACCAGCCCGTCGACCTCAGGGCATTCCAGGCCGCCGGCAACCTATTGGCTTGCGACGCCGGCTATGCGTGCGGCGGCCAGAGCGGCGACCTGCTGCAGGGGTGCGCGCTGTTCGATCGCTGTGGAGCGGACAACCTTCGCGACTACACGATGTACTACAGCGCCTCCCCCTACCGGTCGCAGCTCATCGCCCAGTACGAGCAGGCGCTTCGCGGTGCGATGGCGACCAACGACTGGTCGGCGTTTCGATTTCACCCGGGCGCGGCGTCATTGCCCGGCGCATGGCTCGATTAGAGCCGTTCCCTGCTAGCATCCCACATGGATTCGCTTGGGGAGTTCGACTACATCATCGTAGGTGCCGGCAGCGCCGGCTGCGTGCTGGCCAACCGCCTCACGAAGGACGGGACCTCGAGCGTGCTGCTGGTGGAGGCGGGCGGCAAGGACGACTGGTACTGGATCGACATTCCCGTCGGCTACCTCTACACCATCGGCAACCCGCGAACCGACTGGTGCTTCAAGACCGAACCTGACGCCGGCCTGAACGGCCGCTCGCTGGGCTACGCGCGCGGCAAGGTGCTGGGCGGGTGCTCGTCGATCAACGCGATGGTGTACATGCGCGGGCAGCGCAGCGACTACGACCTGTGGCAGTCGCTGGGAAATCGCGACTGGTCCTGGAACGACGTGCTGCCGTACTTCAAGCGCGCGGAGAGGCACTTCGGCGGCGCGAACGAATTCCACGGTGCCGAGGGCGAGCTGCACGTGCAGGAGCCGCGCGTGCGCTGGGAGATCCTCGATGCGTGGCGCGACGCCGCGGCCGAATGCGGCATCCCGAAGGTCGAGGAGTTCAACCGCGGCGACAACTTCGGCAACGCGTACTTCCACATGAACCAGCGCGGCGGCCGCCGCTGGAGCGCCACGCGCGCGTTCCTGCGGCCGGCGCTCGGCCGCGCCAACTTCACGCTCGTCACCAAGGCCCACGTGAAGCGCGTCGCCATAGAGGCGAAGGACGGCGTGAAGCGCGCCACGGGCGTCGAGCTCCAGGTGGAAGGCCGCGGCGCCATGATGGCCACCGCGCGCCGCGAAGTGATACTCGCCGCGGGCAGCATCGGCTCGCCGCAGCTGCTGCAGCTCTCCGGCGTGGGCCCGCGCGATCTGTTACAGAAATTCCATATTTCACTCACGCACGAGCTGCCGGGCGTGGGTGAGAATCTGCACGACCACCTCCAGATCCGCATGATGTGGAAGGTGAAGGGACCGACTCTCAACGAGCGCGCCAACCGCTGGACCGGCAAGGCCGCCATGGCACTCGAATACCTCTTCTTCAAGACGGGCCCGCTCACGATGCCTCCGTCGCAGCTGGGCGCGTTCGCCATGAGCGCGCCGGACGAGGCCACGCCCGACATCGAGTGGCACGTGCAGCCGCTCTCGCTCGACAAGTTCGGCGACGACCTGCATCCCTTTCCCGCGATCACGCCTTCGGTGTGCAACCTGCGCCCCACCTCGCGTGGGCACGTCCACATCAAGGGGACGGACCCCCTGGCCGCGCCGGAGATTCGCCTGAACTATCTCTCCACGCCCGAGGACCAGGCCGTCGCCGCGCGCTCCATGCGATTCACGCGCCGCATCATGGCGGCTCGCGCGCTCGCGAAATACGCGCCGGAGGAATGGCGCCCCGGGCCTGCGTGCGAAACCGACGCGGCGCTCGTGAAGGCCGCGGGCGACCTCGGCACCACGATCTTCCATCCCGTGGGCACCTGCCGCATGGGGCGCGACACGCACGCGGTGGTGGATGACCGGCTGCGCGTGCACGGCGTGAAGGGCTTGCGCGTTATCGATGCATCCGTCATGCCGCGCATCACGTCGGGCAACACCAATGCGCCCACGTACATGATCGCCGAGCGCGGCGCGGAATTCATCCTGAAGAACGCCGCATGAAATACCGCCTGCCCATCGCCATCGCCGTGTTCGTCGCAGTCGTGGCGGGCGTCTGGGCGTTGCTGCGGCCGCCGGAGCTGCCGGACTACGTCGCCCCGGGCCCGCGCGGGACGGGGCCGGACGGGCGCAAGGCGGCGGCACCCAAGCTCGGCGCCTCGAGCGTGCTCTCGATCGATCCGCGCGCCCGCGTGAAGGGCGCCGATGCGCCCTCGCCGCGGCGCACGCTCTACGGCGAGTTCCGCCGCAGCAAGAACTACAAGGCCATCTACGACCGGCTCAAGAACACCCCCGAGGGCAAGACGCCGGAGGGCGAATTCGTGATGTACGAGATCCTCATGCATTGCGCCAGGATCACGGACCGCACCACGCGCCAGCCGCAGCAGCGCCCCACGAACGAGCAGTCGCGCGAGGCGTTCATCAACTCGATCCCGGACAACGACCCGCAGCGCGACAAGCGCATCGCCGCTTACGACGAGGTCACCGCCAATCGATGCGCGGGGATGGAGGGCACCACGGTCTCGCAGGCGGACCTGAACGCGCTCCTCGCGGCGGCCGCGGCGGGCGGCGACGCCAAGGCCCAGGCGCTTTCCATCGAGCAGTCGCTCTGGTCCGAGCGCCGCGCGGCGGGCTCCGACGGCAACTGGGGCCGCGGCAGCGTCTCGCTTTCGGATGCGCAGGTCACGCAGCTTCGCCAGGTCGCCTCCTCGGGCGACGGCGACGCGATGGTGATCGCGGGCCGCGTGCTTTCGCAGAACTGGCACGACTACCAGGTCCAGATCGGCGACAGCGGCATGCCCGTGGAGAACCGCGCGATGAACCAGGCGTTCCAGCTGCTCGCGTGCGACTACGGCTATGCGTGCGACGAGAGCAACCCCCGCATCCAGGCCGCGTGCGCGTACCAGGGGCACTGCAACGCGCAGAACCTCGCCGACTACATCTACTACTACGGCGCTTCCCCCAACGACTCGCAGCTCATGAGCCAGTACGAGTCGGTGCTGCGCAACGCCGTGCAGACGAACAACTGGTCGCAGGTGAACGTGATCCGCGGCCAGCCCGATCCACCGGCCACGCCGCGTTTCATGTTCCAGCCTCCGGGGCCGTAGCCGTCCCGCGCGTCAGAAGCGCGCCTGTACCGTGAGGCGGAAAGTGCGCGGCTCCACGGGATGGAAGTGGATGTCGTTCACGCCCTCGGCGGGCTCTCCCGGCAGTCGCGACGCGTAGTAATAGTCGATATCGCTCGCGGCGCGATCGAGGAGGTTGAACGCGTCGAGGTTCACGCGCCAGTGCTGGTCGATGCGATACGACACGCGCGCGTTCACGAGCGTGGTCGATTGCGACCGCACGCTGTCGTCCTCGATCAGGGCCCGCGGGCCGAAGTAGCGTAGCTGCACGTTGCCCGACCACGGGCCCAGGTTCACCGCGGAAACCCCGAACGAAGCCGCGCGCTCGAGCGCGCCGGGAATGTACGGGCCCACGGGATCGCCGTCGGTGAAGCGCGCGTGGTTGAACGCGAGGTCCAGGTCCACCAGCCAGTGCTCGGCCGCCGCATAGTGGTTGGACCATTCGACGCCGCGCCGGCGCGAAGGCCGGCTGGGTTCGGTCGTGCCCGCGTCTCCCGCGAAGACGAGCTCCGAGGCGAGGTCGAGCTGCCAGAGCGCGAGCGAGCTCTGCCAGCCGGCGATCGGTTCCACGCGAACCCCCAGCTCGCCGCCTTTCGACTTCACGAGGGGCGTCACGCGCTGCGTGGCTTCGCCCGTCGAGGGGTCCACCGTCTGCGTGGTCCCGCGCGCATCGTTCGAGTGGAATCCCTCGCCCCAGTTGGCGAAGAGCTCGGCGCGTTGCCACGGGCGCAATATCGCCGATAGCTTGGGCGAAGCGATGCCGCTGGAAGCGATTCCGCTGTTGGCGGGATTGTCGCTCGCGACGTCGAAGCGGTAGCGGTCGTACCGGATCCCCGCGAGCGTGCGCAGCCAGTCGTTCACCTGGATGCCGGCTTCGTAGTAGGCGCCCGCGCTCGATTCGGTCACGCGGTCCTCGCGCGTGGTGGACCAGCGCTGCCGCGCGATCGTCTGGTAGAGCGCGACGGGGTCGAGCTTGTCGCTTCGCAACTGCACGCCTGCCGCCTGCACCACGTCGAGGCCGGCCCAGTGCGAAGCCCAGCGCCGTCCGAGCGCGCCGCCGAAGGTCGTGCGGTGCTCCTGCTGCTCGAACTGGTCGCCCGTGCCGGGATGCTCGAGGAAGTACGTGAAGTTGGAGAAGAGCTGCAGGCGCGAGGAGATCGCATAGGCGCTCGCGAGCCACAGGCCCTGCGCGTCGCCGGTTCGCCCCTCGAATGAGAGGCTGTAGCGCGCCGTGCTTCCGCCGTCGGTGGGATCGATCGCGCCGAAGCGATCGAGCGTGCCGTCCTCCACGGCGCGCTTCGGGATCTGGTCGGTCGCATTCCAGTGCGACTCGTAGCCCATCGCGGTCACGCTGAAGCCGTTCGTGGGCCCGCCGCGCGCATAGCGCGCCATCCCGCTCCATTTGCGCAGGTCCTCGGGGTTCTGCCATGGCCCGTCGTTTTCACCCATCTCGAGGGCGAAGAGCGATCGCGCATGCGGCAGCTCGGGCGAGAGCGCGAGCACCGCGCGCCGGTAGCCGTTCTCGCCGATCGTGAGCTGGGCGAGATCTTCGACGAGGCTTTCCTGCAGCAGGAGGTGCGCCGCGCCCGCCGAGGAGAAATCGCCCTCGGATGCGAAGTACGGGCCCTTGCGATAGTCGATGCGCCGCACGAGCTCGGGGATCACGAAGTTCAAGTCCGTGTAGCCCTGCCCGTGCGCGTTGGTGGGCTGGTTCACGGGCATGCCCTCGACCCATGTCGCGAAATCGGTGCCGTGGTCGAGGTTGAAGCCGCGCAGGAAATACTGGTTCGCCTTGCCGTCGCCGCTGTGCTGCGTGACGACCACGCCGGGGACGAACTCGAGGATCTCCGCGGGCCGCAGCACCGGGCGGTTGTCGATCAGCTTCGACGTGACGCTGCCTTCGCTCGCGGCATCGCTCGTGCCCACGCCGTTGTCGTAGTTGCCGGTCACGTCGATACGCTCGATCGTCACGACGTCGTGGGCGAACGCGGGCGCCACGCCCAGGGCGAGAGCGCACCGCAACAGCCGCTTCCACGCGATCATGGTAGGAAGAGTCTGACGAATCTTCCTACGATTGGCAACGCCCCCGGCGTCAGGACCTCGGGACGAGATGGGTGTGCCCCTGGGCGCCTTGCTTTCCGGGATGCATGTGCCGCCCGCCGGGGTCGACGGTGATGAGGTTGAGCGCTCCGTGGGCGACGCCGCGCTCGGCGCGGATGCTGTCGGCGAAGGCGCGCACCTCGGGGCTCGGGCCCTTCAGGATCGTGCTTTCGAGGCAATGCTCGTGGTCGAGGTGCACGTGCATCGTCGCGATCACGAGGTCGTGGCGCGCGTGTTGCGCGCCAGTCAGCCGCTCCGCGAGGTCGCGGTAGTGGTGGTTGTACACGTAGGACAGGCACGCCACGCATCGGACGCGCGGGCCCTGCTCGGCGCGGTGCGTCTCGACTTCCCGCCGGAGCAGGTCGCGCATCGCCTCGGAGCGGCTCGTGTAGCCGCGCCTGGCGATGATCGCGTCGAAATCCCGGGCGAGCGTCTCATCGATCGACATGGTGATGCGTTCCATTCAACTCCTCCAGGGAACAGTCCAGCCCCGCAAGGCGTTCACCGCGAGGACGACCGGAACGAGCAAGGTACGCTAAGATTCGACCCGTGAGAACGAGACAGCGCCTCTTTGCCCTCGTCGCCGCATTCGCGGTGGCGTTCGGCTCGCTCTGGCCGCTCGTGTCCACCGCCGCGCCACGTCCGCGCGAGATCCCGAATTTCGTCTGCACGCAATCGGGCTTCCAGCATCCCGGGGCGCCGTTGCCCCAGGAGTACAAGTCGCACTGCCCGCTGTGCGTGATGACGGTGGAATCGGCGCCGCCGTTCGTGACGCCAACGGTTGCGCGAACGACCGCCCCTTCCTGTCAGCGCGCCGGTGCGTTCATATCTTCGCTGAGGCCCGCGTTCCTCGCGCAGCCACCCCCCAGCCGAGCGCCCCCGCAGCACTCCTGAAGTCCCCGATGCCCGCAGCGCTACCCCGCGCCGCGCGGGCGTTCCCGTTCACCGGACCGAGGGAGTCACAATGCCAAACGCTCTTCGCTGCAGATTCGTCGTTCCCGCCCTGGCAGTTCTTGCGTACATCGTCGCGGCCCCACAGCCGGCATATGCCTGTGCCACCTGCGGCTGTTCCCTGTCCACGGATGCGGCCATGGGTTACTCCGCCGTGCCCGGCTGGCGGGCGAGCCTGCAATTCGATTACATCGACCAGGACCAATTGCGCAGCGGCACGAGCAGCATATCGCCTGCGCAAGTGGCGGCGATCAACGACGCCGGCGGCGACCAGGAGGTCGAGAAGCGGACCATCAACCGCTATTTCACCGCGGGCCTGAGCTACAGGCCCAACGCCGACTGGAACTTCAACCTGCTGGTGCCGTACATCGACCGAAGCCACACCACCTACGGCTCCGCGATGAACCCCCTCACGCCGGACTTGATCAGCGGCGCAACGGTCGCCAGCCTGGGGGACATGCGATTCATCGCGAGCTACCAGGGGCTGCTGCCCACGCATAACTTCGGCATTCAGCTGGGGCTGGTATTGCCGACCGGGAATTATGGGGGACCCAATGCGAGCGGCACCGGCATCGCGGGGCGCAACCCCGTCGCATTCAACTCGGGACCCAACTCGCAAGCCCCGTCGCCGGACAATCTGCTCGACACGAGCCTGCAGGCGGGCGTGGGCGCGACCGACCTGATCGTCGGCGGGTACTACTACCAGGCCGTGAGCCAGAACTTCGACGCGTTCGTGAGCGGCCAGTTCCAGGCCGCGTTGTGGCACAAGCTCGACCAGGCCGGCGAGGATTTCCGCCCCGGCAACCTCACCACCGTGAGCTTCGGCGTGCGCTACGAGGAGAACCCCACGATCGTGCCGCAGCTGCAGCTCAACATCACGGACAAGCGTGCCGACCAGGGCGCGCTTGCCGATACCGTCTCGACGGCCGGCACGGTGGTATACCTGAGCCCCGGCGTGAGCGCGAGCCTCACGCATGACTTTCAGGTCTTCGCGTTCGTGCAGGTGCCGCTATACAGCCGGCTCAGTGGCTACCAGCTCTTCCCGCACTGGACGGGCTCGGTCGGCGCGAGCTACGCCTTTTGAAGACTTTCATTTCGAGATGCGTGGCGTCGCTCCTCGTCGGTTGGTGCAGCCTGGCGCTCGCGGCAACCGAGGGCCAGCCTGCGCCGGCGATCCAGGCCAAGCTGCTCGACGGCACGGCATTCAATCTGGCCGACGAGGCGGGCAAGGTCGTCATCGTCAACATGTGGGCGACCTGGTGCGCGCCTTGTCGCGAGGAGATGCCCGCCCTGGAGGCGTATTACCGGGAGCACCGGGACCAGGGCCTCGTCCTGGTCGCGCTGAGCATGGACGATCCCAGGGATGAAGCCAAGGTGCGCGAGGCGACGCGAGCCTACTCGTTCCCGGTCGGGTTCCAGCGCGACGCGTACCTCAAGGGCTACGGACGCATCTGGCGCCTTCCGCTCACCTTCGTCGTGGACCGCAACGGGATCCTGCGCAAGGATCAATGGTATGGGGACCCGGGCCTCGACGTGCGGCTTCTCGAGCAGACGGTGACCCCACTGCTGCGCACGCCCTGAGGGTGACTGGTGCGAATGACGGCGCGGCCAGCCTGCGCTTTGTACACCCATGCGGCGCAATGCGCGTTGAATTCGCGATAGACTGTTGCCCAGCCAACGAGCCGATGATGCGCCTGCACCGCCTATTTCTTCCCCTTTTCCTCGCACTAGGCCTGCTGCTGGGCCAGCAGGCCGCGCAGCTGCACGAGCTTTCGCACGCCATCGGCAGCATCCAGCAAGGCCCGCAGGACCAGCACCCAGGAAGCGACACCTGCGACAAGTGCTCGCTCTTCGCGGCGTTCTGGGGTGCTGCGGCGAGTTTCGTCATGCCCGTCATCGTCCTCGGCGGCGCGATCGTCGCGGCGCTTGCGTCGTACCTCCCCGCGCTATCGCGCACCGTAGTCCACTCGCGCAGCCGAGCTCCTCCCGCCTCCGCCTGAAGTCCTGATCCGGCAGTTCATTGCGGCTCGCGCCCTGCACGCGCCGCATTTCCGAATCGCACACGGAGGTTTGCATGATTCGCAAGAAAACAATTCGGGCGGCTGTTGCCGCCCTGGCCGCGCTGCATCCGGCATCCGCAGTGTTCGCCGAGGAGGCGTCGACGGACACGGCGAGCGGCCCTGTCGCCGCGTCGGATTCGACACCCGCCGCAGCAGACGGCACGCCCGCCAACAGCGAGCGGATCACGGTCACGGCCCAGAAATTCAAGGACGCTCGCATCAACCTGTCGCCCAAGGTCGGCACGACCGTCTATTCCATCGAGGACGCGGCGATCGACACGA
>Ga0335083_10007251_pt1 | contig 13706 bp, 8 predicted proteins | sample Lox_Sample_42_FD_206716 | JGI IMG/M metagenome (GOLD analysis project Ga0335083, IMG submission 206716) | Soil microbial communities from Loxahatchee National Wildlife Refuge, Florida, United States - Lox_Sample_4.2 | ecosystem: Environmental > Terrestrial > Soil > Wetlands | place: USA: Florida...
CACCGGCGAGAATCTCGATTTGCGCCGCCGGAAAGTGGCGGCAGATGGTTTCGTGATCCTCCGGCAGAATGTAGCGGGATTTTTCGCCGACGACAAAAAGCGCCGGCCCATCATAGCGATCGGCCGGCGCGAGCGGATTTTTCTCCAGTTCCGGCAGCGCGCGGGTAAGCGCGGGCAGATTGATCTGCCAGCGCCAGCGGCCGCTGCCGGCGTCATGTGCCAGGTTGGTGCTGAGAAACTTCCGCATGGCCCAGTCGGCCACGCGCGCCTCGAAACGCCGCTCGGCTTCTCCCCGCGAATGCACGCGGGAGAGATCGAGCTCGTTCATGGCCGCAAATTCCGCGCTGTGCCTCTGCGGCGGGTAATCCTTCGGCGCCATATCCACAACGATGAGCCGGTCGACCCGCTCCGGATGGCGGCAGGCCAGGAGCATGGCGACTTTCCCGCCCAGACTGTGACCCAGGAGCGCGCAACGACGCTGGCCCAACACGTCCATCCAAGCCAGGACGTCGGCCATCATCGCGGCATAAGTCATCTCCTCCGCATGCGGCGAACTTCCATGGTTGCGCAAATCGAGCGCGAAAACATGAAATTTTTCCGCCAGCGCCGCGCCGGCCGTCTGCCAGTTGCGCGACGAACCGAGCAGGCCGTGCAGAATGACCAGCGGGGGATTGCCGGCGCCGCCGAAATCGCGATGAAAGAGTTGAATCACGAAGACACAGAGGACAGAGAGGAAAGCGGATTCAACCCAACAAATTCTCCGTGCCCTCCCCGTTCCCGTGGTTCAATAAGAAGCCCCATGCCTGATGCCGAGAAAACGACACCGATGATGCAGCAATACTTCGAGGTGCGGCGCGGCCTGCCGCGCGACACGCTGCTGCTCTTCCGCCTCGGTGATTTTTTCGAGCTCTTCTTCGATGACGCGGTCGCGGCCTCGCGCCTGCTCGGGCTGACGCTGACCAGGCGGCAGGAACACCCGATGGCCGGGATTCCCGCCCACGCGCTCGACACCTACGTGGGCAAGCTCCTCGCCGCCGGGAAAAAAGTCGCGATTTGCGACCAGCAGGAGCCGGCGCGGCCGGGAAAACTCGTCAAACGCCAGCTCGTTCGCATCCTCACCCCCGGCACGATGCTCGCCGCCAGCCAGCTCGACGCGCAATCCAACCATTATCTCGCCGCGCTCGCCACCACCCTGCACGGGCTGCATGCGGCCTGGCTCGATCTCACGACCGGTGAATTCCGCGTGGCTTCGGACGAGCACCTGGAAAATCTTCTGCCTGTCCTGACGGCGCTCAATCCGGCCGAACTGCTCCTGCCCGAGGGCGAACTGGCCCGATGGCAGGCCGCGCCTCACGAGCAGACCGCCATGCACGCGCTGCACCACTTTTGCGCGGCGCGCCTGTGCACCGAGCTGCCGGCCTATCAGTTCGAGGCCGCCGCAGGCGCGCGCACGGTGATGGATGCGCTCGGCGTGCTCAACCTGCAGGGTTTCGGCCTGGCCGCCGATCATCCCGCGCTCGGCCCGGCCGGCGCGCTGGTTTATTACGCCACGGAAAACCTTTGCGCGAAACCGGAAAACCTCCGCGGCCTGCAGGAATACCGCAGCGGGCGGACGCTGCTGCTCGATCCGGCGACGCTGCGCAATCTCGAGATCTTTCAGTCTTCGCGGGATTCGCGCGAAGGTTCGCTGCTCGGCGCCATCAACCGGACCTCGACCGCCGCGGGCGCGCGCCTGCTCGAGCGCTGGCTGGCCGCCCCCACCCTCGAGCTGGCCGAAATCCGCCGCCGCCAGACGTTCGTCGGCGCGCTTCTCGCCCAGCCGGCGAAACTGGCGGCCCTGCGCGAATCGCTCGCCGGCGTCCGCGACATTCCCCGCATCCTCGGCCGCCTGCAGAACCGCCTGCGCAATCCGCGCGAGCTCGGCGGCGTGCGCGACACGCTCGCCCAGCTGCCCGCCCTCCGCGCCGGGCTGGCCGGCTTCGGGCCGCCGCTGGCCGACCATTACCTTCCACGGCTGGGCGAATTTGCCCCGCTGCGCGATCTTCTCCTCCGCGCCCTGGCGGATGAGCTGCCGGCGGACCTGCAGGAGGGCAATTTCATCCGCGGCGGCCACGACGCCGAGCTCGACCGGCTGCGCGCGCTGACCAGCGGCAACAAAACCTGGCTTTCCGACCTCGAGACCGCCGAGCAGCAGCGCACCGGCATCCGCAGCCTGAAGGTGCGCTTCAATTCCGTCTTCGGCTATTACATCGAGGTGACAAAGGCCAACCTTCACCTTGTGCCGGCGGATTACGTGCGCAAGCAGACCACGGCGAACGGGGAGCGCTTCATCACCGAGGCGCTCAAGCAGAAGGAAAAGGAAATTTTTCACGCGGAGGAAAACGCCCTGGCCCGCGAACTGGAGCTGTTTGCGGCGCTCGTCGCCGCCGTGCTGGCCGAGTCGGCCGCGCTCGCGCTCGCCGCCGACGCGCTGGCCGAGCTCGACGTGCTCGCCGGCTGGGCCGTGCTGGCGCGCGAGTGGGATTACTGCCAGCCCGGGCTTGATGAAGGCGACGGCCTCGAAATCGTGGAGGGCCGCCATCCCGTCGTCGAACAGATGATGAAACTCGACCGCAACGGCCTGGCCGGAACGCAGACATTCGTGCCCAACGACGCGCAGCTCGCGTGCGACGACGCGCAAATCCTCCTTCTCACCGGCCCGAACATGGCCGGCAAGTCGACCTACATCCGCCAGGTCGCGCTCATCGCCCTGCTCGCCCAGATCGGTTGCTGGGTGCCGGCAAAGACCTGCCGCCTCGGCCTGGTCGACCGCATTTTCTCGCGCGTGGGCGCGAGCGACGACCTCGCGCGCGGCAACTCGACCTTCATGGTCGAAATGAACGAAACCGCCAACATCCTCAACAACGCCACCGACCGCTCGCTCATCATCCTCGACGAGATCGGCCGCGGCACCTCGACCTACGACGGCCTGAGCATCGCCTGGGCCGTGGTCGAGCACCTGCACCGCGGCGCGGAGCGCGGGCCGCGCACGCTTTTCGCCACGCACTACCAGGAGCTCACCCAGCTGGACAAACATCTCCCCCGCCTGCGCAATTTTTCCGTCGCGGTGAAAGAGTGGAACGACGACATCGTTTTTGTCCGCCGCGTCGTGCCCGGCGCGGCCGACCGCAGCTACGGCATCCAGGTCGCGCGCCTGGCCGGGCTGCCGCCCGGCGTGATCGACCGCGCAAAGACCATCCTGGCCCGGCTCGAAGGCGACGATGTCTCGGTCGAGCTGCCTGCGCCGCAGGCCCGCCCGAAGAAAAAAATCTCGGTCAAGCCGGCCGACGATTCGCAACTCAACCTGTTGTGAACGGCGGAGGCGCTTCCTTTCACTGCTGCGGATAGATCAGCACGCGGTCGTGCACGAGCAGGATGAGGTCCTGCTTGCCGTCGCCGGTGACGTCAGAGATGACGGTTTCACGCGGTTCCTGCGGTGAACCGCGCCGGCCCTGGAAATGGGCGTCTTTTTCGAAGACTTTGAAATGCATCCGGCTCTGCCAGACGCCAGCCGCATCCTGACTCAGAAGTTCAACCAGGTTTTTGTCGGGATCGATGCAGGCCAGGTCGAGGCGGCCGTCGTTGTTGAGGTCGCCCGCGACGACGTCGCTGTATGAAATGTCGGGCAGGTCGGTCGTGTGCGTGGCGACGGTGCGGATGGCGAAGTCGGGCTGGCCGATGGGCAGCCACCAGAAGCGGTCCTTGCCGAGCACGAAGATGTCGGTGCGGCCGGTCTTGGGATCGCGCCGGGCTTCGATGCCGACGAGATCGATCTTGCCCACCGGCATGGTCTGGGCGAACTGGTAGACGCCGCGGTTGTCGGGCCGGAGAAACTGCAACGACTGGCCCTGGCGGTCATAAAGCACGACCTGCGGCTTTTTGCCCGGAGCGGCGGCGGGCAGGGCGAAAGCGCCGGCGATGTCGGCCGAGGGATCGCGGGCGTTGAACTGGTCGAGCACGGCGAGTTCGCCGGTCGGCTTGAGCAGCAGTTCGCGGGCGAAGCCGGACCCGCTCACGAGCATTTCGGTTTTGCCGTCGCCGGTCAGGTCGGCGACCGAAAGCGCGGAAGCGTCGAGGCTGTCGACCAGGCCGGTACGGAAGCCGGTCGCGGGCGTGGCCTCGGTGAAGGAGAAATTCGGCCCCTGGACGAAAAGCCGCATCGGCGCGAACGGCGTGAACACGGCGATGTCGAGCTTGCCGTCCTGATTGGCGTCGAGCAGGCGCACGGCGCGCGGATCGCTCTGCTGGTTGGGCAGGTCGATGGCCTTGAGGAGCTGCGGCTTGCCATCCGGCCCGCGCGTCCAGATTTCCAGCGCGTACTTGCCCTTGTCGCTGCGCGCGACAACGAGCTGGTCGTGGCCGGTGCCGGCGAGCGGGCCGGCGGCGACGGCGAAGGGCTTGCCCGTGACCGGCAGCGGCTGCGGATAGGTCAGGCGCCCCTCGGGCGTGAGGGTGGCGAGGCCGACGATCTGCTCCTTCGGGCTGGCGACAAAAAGCGAGGCGCGCCCGCTGCCGTCCCAGTCGCCGGCGGCGAGGCTGCGGCCGTCGGAGAGCGAGGGGAATTTCTTGGCGACGGTGAAACCGCCGTCGGGCTGGCGGAAGTAAGTGAAGATCTGCGCGCCTTCCGGATCGCTGACCGCGACGTCGTCACGGCCGTCGCCGGCAAAGTCGCCGAAGGCGTAGCTTTCCGGCGTCTTGCTTTCGGCGCGCGGCGTGAACACGCGCGGTCGCGGCACGGGAAAGGAATCGGCATCCGCCCCGCCCTTCGCGTCGAGCGTGAAGACGACGATCTGGCCGGTCTGATCCTGCGCATAGGCGAACTGGGCCGGCCGGTCCTTGCCCGCGGCGGCGAGGATCTGCAGCGTGCTGCGCGGCGTCTTGATGGGATAGGATTGCTCGGGGCCGAACTGGCCGCTGGCGGATTGCAGACGGATGCGCAATGGATCGCGGTTGGAGGGGCTGAGGTAAATCAAGTCGGGCCGGCCGTCGCCGTTCACGTCGACGATGCTGAGTCCGTAGCAACCCTCGTCGGACAGCGGGTAGCGTTCGGGTGCGCCGAGTTCGCCCTTCGCGTCCTGAAAGAAAATCGCGATTTCCTTTTGTCCGAGCATGACGAGGTCGTTGCGTCCGTTGCCGGTGAGATCGGCGATCGCGAGGCCGGACACGAGCTGGCTCGGATCCGGGGCGTCGTCGATTTTTTTCTCCATAAAATCGCCGTTTTTCTGCTGGTACCGGATGGTCAGGGCCTGGGGGTCGCCGGTGTAGGCCAGATCGGGCAGGCCGTCGCCATTGAGATCGCCGATGGCGAGGTCGAACATGGTGATGCCGGTGGTGAGGCTGACTTTTTTGAAACGGGCGTCGGCCACGACCGGCTCCCAGCGGTCGACGCTGACGGAGGGCGGCAGGCGCGGCGGAGGCATGCCGGGCTTCAGCTGGTAGAGCAGATCGATCTGGGCGCGGTCGTTATTGAGCACGACCAGGTCGGTGAGGCCGTCGCCGTTGAGGTCGACGGCGGTGAGCGCGCGGGTGTTCCAATCGAGCTTGGCCACTTCGGGCCCGCCGAGGGCGATGGTTTCGACGAGCGGCCTGTCCGCGGCGGCGAAAGTGGAGACACCGGCGGCGAGGACCGCCGCAGCAAGGAAAAACCAGGGCTTCACGGATTATTCTTGGGATAGGCGATTCGTTCCGTGGCGTAGATGCCGTTGGCATCGTGCCAGGCGTAGTTGCGGAGATAGCTCCAATACTTCGCCAGCGTGGCGGCGTCGGGCTTGGCATCGGCATCGACCATCGGCTTGTCCGCATCCTCCCCGGCCGCCGCGCCGCCGTTCGCCGAAGAGTTGTCATCGGCGTTCGCCTGCGCCGCGGCCTTGCGCATGGCGGCCGCCTTGCGGCTGCTTTCGATTCCCTGGACAAACAAATCGAAATAGAGCGGCATGATTTTGCCGAGGTCCATATAGCCGAAACCGGAGGCGTTGTCGGGCAGGTCGGCGAGCAGGTTGCGCTTCACCTCCGGCTTGTCCCAGAAGGAGGCCTGCTTGCCGTCGAGCCCCTGGAGGGCGCTTTCGACGAGGGCGGCCGAACCGACGCCGAGGAAAAACCAGTGGTCGGTGACGGCATAAGAGAAGCCCTTCGGCTGCGGGGGCGGCGGCTCGCCCTCGGCGGCCGGAGGCTGCGGCGGGCTGTAGGTGTAGATGTCGTGGCCGAGGTAGCTCCGCTTTTCAAAAACCTTGTCCGCATTTTCCCCGAACAGGCCGTGCTTGATCGACTCCATGGCGGTCGTGAGCGTGGCGGCGTTTTCGACTGAAAACGCATAGAGCGGCTGCAGGCGCTCGTTGATCGGCGCGTCGGCCGGCGCCGCCTCGTTGAGCGCGTTGGCCATGACCATCTGGTCGCCCAGGCTGCCGATGAGGTCGCGGCGGATGTCGATGCCGAGGCGCTGGTTGAAGCTCTTGACGTAGCCTTCGAACATGCCGGCGAACATCGGGCTGATGTTGCCCAGCATTTCCTCGGTCGCGTCGTAGAAATTTTTCAGGCTGAAGCGGGCGGTGGAGACGGCGAAGCACTTTTCCGGCACGAAGGACGGCTGCGGCGGGGCTCCGTCGGCGTAGGCCATCAGCTTGGTCAGCCCGCGGCGTTCGCTGTAGGTGAGGCCGAAATCGAGATTGGCGGCGTCGGCGTCGAGGCTGGCGGTGAGATAGAACTCATTGGCGGCATCCAGGCCGAGCGCCGGGAGGAGCGTGGTGGGGTCAAAGGCGAACGGATTGGGGTTGCCCGCGCCCGCCGCCGGCTTTTTTTCCGCCAGGGCCTTTTGGGCCGCCGGATACATCCCTTTCAGGTTGGCGTAGAGAATGAGCTGGGGCTGGCCGATGCGGTGCTGCATCCGCAGGAACCCGTCGGACTGGCCGAGCGGATTGTCGCAACCGCCTTTTTTCGCGGCGCTCAGCGTCCGCTGGAGAAACTCCTTGGACGGGCTGAGATAAAAGACCCCGCCGCTCATGGCCCAGACGCCGGCGGATTTCGGCTTGGTCTCGTTCTTCGCCGTGGCCTCCGTGAGATGGAGGGTGATGCCGCCGAAGTCCTCGGTCGTTTCCGTGTACTTGGCCTGGTCGTCCTTGGCCTCGGCCGCGGCGATCAGCTTTTCGATTTTCGGCGCGTTGTCGCCGACTTCAATCGCGATCAAGACCGGCGGATCGGCCTTGTTTTTCTGGGCGTCGAGGAGCGTGCCCAGGTCGGGCAGCGCGATCAGGGCCTGGCCGGTCGCGAAGTCGAGCAACTCGGCGATGGTGTAGCCGGTGTCGGCCTTGCACCGGTCGTCCCATTCGTCGACCTTCATCTGCGCGCGCAGGGGGGCGAAATATTTCTTCACCTGGTCGTCGCGCCACATTTTAATCCAGGGCGTGTCCGGCCAGTGCTTCACGAGCGACGGCGCGTCGGTGACATAAAGCACGAGCACGGCATCGTCGCCCACGAGATTGACCAGGGGCGGAGCGGCGGCGCGGACGAGCGGCGCGGCCCAGAGGACGAAGAGTGAGAAAATGACGGGAAGGGAGAACTTCATGGCAGCTTGGGCAGAGTCGGATGGGTTTTAACCGGCTGGGGCGGCTCGAGGTAGCGGTAACCGGCGTTGGGATTGCGCGGATCGAAGGCGAAGGCGTCGCGGTTGCGCAGGAACGTCTTCACCACCGACGACGGCACGGAGAAATTGAGGCCTTCGACGCCGATCATCATCGCCTTCATGTCGTTCACGCCCACGACCTCGCCGCGCAGATTGAACAGCGGGCCGCCGGAATTGCCCGGATTCACCTGGGCCGTGGTCTGGATGTAAAGCTGGCCGTCGAGCGGGCGGTTTTTCTGGGCGATGATGCCCTGGGAGACGCTGCGGTCGAGGCCGAGCGGGCTGCCGATGGCGAAAACCGTCTGACCCTCGGTCAGGTCATTGGAATCGCCGAGGGGCACGGTGGGGAAAGCGGTGCCGCCGGTGTCCTCGATTTTCAGCAGGGCGAGATCCAGCCGCGGGTCGAAGGCGACGATGCGGACGTTGTTGAACTGCACGCGCTCCAGTTCGGTCGGGCCGCGCCGGAACTGCGTGATGGAAATCTTGTATTCGCCGGCGATGACGTGCTCGTTGGTCACGACATAGCCGGCCGGGTTGATGATGAAGCCCGAGCCCAGGCCGATGGGCGTGCGCACCTCGACCACGGCGTCGCCACAGCGCTCGACATTCTCCTTCACCGTCAGGCTGGGCTGGCCGGGGTTGACGCGGTACAGATCGGTCAGCTCCTCGCCGGCGGCCGAGGCGGACGGCGTCTTTTCGGCGATGATGTGGTCGATTTCGTCGCGGGGCACGGTGACCACGGTGAAGCCGAGGTCGATCACGACGCGGTCGGTTTTCTCGCTGAGAATGTCGCCCTTGAGCTCGGCGCCGTTTTTCAGGCGGACAGCGGTCATGGCAAAGACGGACGGGCTGGCGAGCGCGAGGCCGAGGAGAAGTGAAAGACGACGGAGACGGATCATGGCAAATTCAGGAGACCTTGGCGTGATGACGAAGTGCCCATATCTGGCGGGCCTGGACGATGGTTTCGGCGAGCAGGTCGGGCGTCAGCGCCTGTTTCGGGTCGTCGCCGATGCCCTTGGCCGGCTCGACGTGGGCCTCGATGCACAGGCCGTCGGCGCCGTAGGCCACGGCGGCGAGCGCGCAGGCCGGCACGTAGGCCGCCTTGCCGACCGAATGCGAAGGATCGACCACGACCGGAGCCCAGGTCCTTTCCTTGAGCAGCGGCGTGATCGACTCGTCGGGATGGCCGCGGTAGCCGTCGAGGGCCGGGGCGGTGCCGCGCGGACAGAGGAGAATGTTGGGATTGCCGAAGGACGCGATGTATTCGGCCGCCGAGATGAATTCGTTGAGCGGCCCCATGTGCATCCCGCGCTTGAGGAGGACGATGGTGTCCCGCTCGGCCACGGCGCGGCCGATGGCGCGAAGGAGGGAATAATTGAGCGCATTGCGCGCGCCGACCTGGAGCAGGTGCACGCCGGCGTCGAGGGCCAGGCGGACCTGGTGCTCGTCCATGACCTCGGCGTCGACCGGCAGGCCGGTGCGGCGGTGCGCCTCCATCAGGATGTCGAGCGACTTGGTGTCTCCCTGGAATGAATACGGATTGGTGCGCGGCTTCCAGACGCCGCCGCGCAGCACGTGCGCGCCGGCCTCCTTCACCGCGTCGGCGGTTTCCTGGAAAAGGTGCGGGTTCTTCGGATCGATCGTGCACTGGCCGGCGATGACCAGGAGCTCCTCGCCCAGCGTCGCGCCGCCCACGGTGATGCGATGGGTGGAGAGGTCGGACCGCCGGTCCATGAGCTTGAAGGGCGACTGAATGCGATCGACGCGCTCGACGTAGGGCAGGCCTTCGAGGCGGTTGAGCATCAATTCGTCGCGCTCGTCGCCGAGGATGGCGTAAATCGTCCGCACCTTGCCGATGATGGGCTGGAGCTTGCAGTCGAATTCGGTCACGATGCGCGTGACTTCCGCGAGCTGCTCGGGCGTAAGACGGTTGGCTTTCGGCAAAATCATGGCGCTAGCGAAGGCGTAAGCCGGGCATATTCCGCCCATTTTCCGGCCGCTGTCAAAGGAACTCCTCAAATTCCGGCGGCAGCGGCGCGCGCGCCTGAAAATGGATTTCTTCGCCGGCCCGCTCGTAGTCGAAGGCCGTCTCCAGCGAATGCAAAAACAGCCGGCGGCAGCCGGTGCGGCGCGCGAACTCGCGGTTGCGCTTGAAATCGCCGTAGCTCGCGTCGCCCACGATCGGCAGGTGGCGCCCGGCGCATTGCACGCGCAGCTGGTGGCTGCGGCCGGTGCGGGGTTCGAGCTGCAGCAGGGCCAGGCGGGGTTCGCCGCCGCCCGCGCGGACGACCTGCATCCCGCACTCGGCCGGGATGTTTCCCGCGGCGCGGGTGCGAATCCGGCCGTCTTGCTTTTCGATTGCGAGCCGGTCGCGCCAGAGTTCCTGCCGGCGCGCCGGCGCGCCGAAGACGAGCGCGCAATAAAGCTTGTGCACCTGCCGGCGCTTGAACTGCGCGCGGATTGCGCGCGCCAGGTTTCCGTCGGCCGCGGCCAGGATGAGGCCCGAGGTCGGCGAATCCAGGCGGTTGAGGAGCCAGAGGCGAGCCGGCGCGGCGCCGCCGGGCCAGTGGAAGCATTCTTCCTCGCAGTCATAGGCGGCGTTGAGCAGCGAACGGGGTTCGTCACCGGGTTTGTTGGGATGGGAAAGAATGCCGGCCGGCTTGTCGAACGCGGCCAGGCCGTGGGAATCGCGGGCCAGCAGGCGCACGCCGGGACCGAGCGGCACCGCCGACCAGAAGTTTTCCGCCGGCAGGCTCACTAGTAATAATAGAACGCGAACGTCAGCTCCTGCTCGTTGCCGAGGATCGCGATCATGTCATCGGTCCACGGTCCGTAGGGCGCGCGATCGGTGATCGCGCTCACGCAATACCGCTGGCCCAGGTCGCCGGCGTTGCCGTCCACCTTCACGATGGCGGAGATGTTGCCTTTCGAGTTGAGGCGGAAGGTCACCACCACGTGGGTGCCGGCGGAGGGATACACATTGCTCTGGCTCATGATGTGATCCCATTCGGCCTGGACGGTGTCGATCAGCTGCTGGAGATACTGGCCGTAATTGCTCCAGCGCGCATCCCAGGAGGCGAGGCCGATGTTGGTGGTCCCGGTGGGATTGTCCGAAAAAATGGCCGGCCGCACGTCGTGTTCGTTGAGCATCGGGCGTGGGCGCGGATGCTTGGGATCGATTTGCGGAGCGACAGAATTGGCGCCTTCGATCAGCGGCACATCCTTCCGGCCCTCGATTTTGTTCGGCACGTTCTTCGCGTTTTCGGCGAGCTGGGCGACGTTGGTGCCGAACGCGTCCTTGTTTTCGCCCACGCCCTTCTCATAGCCGGGCAGCGGATTCTGCTCCTGGACGGGGGCGGGCTTCGCCTCGGTGCTGGGCGGGCTCGGCGGCGCGGGCGCGGCCGCGGACGGTGTTTGGGGTGAGAGATGGCCGTTCACGATTTGCGTGGATTCGATGTCCTTCCGGCCTTCCGTCGCGGGGTGATCGCCGCCGGTTTTCGGCGAAGGCTTCGGCTGCGCCGCCTGCTGGTTTTGCGCGCCGAAATTGCGGGTCTGGTCGGGGATGTTCTGCGGCGCGTCGGGGTTGGTTTCGACAAAGCGGTTGGGCGGCGGCGGCTTGGGCGGCCGAAGTTCCTGGGGCGTGAGCTGGATGTTGAACTGCCGGGCGATGGGCAAAGCCACGCCCACCCTGCCCTGATTTTTGCCGTGCAGGTGTGCGATGGCCCAGCTGAAGAACAGGACCAGCAGCGGCCAGAGGATGAGGGTGAGCAAGAGGCCGATGACGACGGATTGCGTGTCTTCATCGCGCAAAAAGCGCGGCACACGACCGCGCCGGCGCGTGGTTTCGGAAGTTTCTGGTTCGAGCAGCTGGTTCATCAACGATGGCCCTTGGGCACAAATTCAATTCAGAAGACCGCCGCGGGTCAAAATTTGTTTCGTTTCCTCCACCGGCAGGCCCATGATATTTGTAAACGAACCCTGCCAGCCGGCGATGATGAGCTCGCGGCCCTCCTGGATGCCGTAGGCGCCGGCCTTGTCGAGCGGATCAACGATCCGGAAGTAGGCGTCGATCACGGCGTCGTCGAAGGCCTTGAATGTCACCTCGCTGGTCACGCCCTGGTCGAGGCGGAGGCCGGCGGAGGCCCGGCGCAGCGCCAGTCCGGTGAAAACGGTGTGCGTGCGGCCGGCGAGGCGCCGGAGCATGGCGCGCGCCTCCGCGAGATCGGCGGGCTTGTTCAGCACCACGCCGTCGAGAAACACGGTCGTGTCCGCCCCGAGGACGTAGGCGTCGGGATGGCGGGCCGCGACCCACTCGGCCTTGAGCGCGGCGTTGTGCGCGACCATCGCGTGCGGATCGGCGTCCGGCGCCTCGTGTTCGGTCACGCCGGCGACCACGATTGTGAAAGGCACGCCCAGCCGGGCCAGCAATTCCCGCCGGCGCGGCGAGGCCGAGGCCAGGATCAACTCCGGTGCGGTCACGGCGCCTTCTCCTGGAAAACGACCGCCGCCGGTCCGGGGAAAAGAGGGAGGCACATGGAATGCATGACGTAGAAACGGACAAAAAATCCCAGTTCCGGCCGCGAGGGCAAGTCTCGGTGTTGTCAGCGCGGGCGAGATCGGTTACGTTGGTCGTCCATCACGCCATGCGCCTCGGTCTCGCCCAGCTCAACACCATTGTCGGCGATTTTGCCGGCAATCGCCGCAAAATCCTCGACGCCTACACCGCGCTCGTCGCGCAAGGCGCGGAGCTGGTCGTGTTTCCCGAGCTCGTCGTCTGCGGCTATCCGCCCCGCGACCTGCTGTTCAAGCGCCGTTTCGTCAGTGATGGCGAGTCCTCGCTGGCCGCGATCGCCGCGGCCGTCGGCGAGGTCCCTGCCCTCGTGGGCTTCGTGGAAACCAACGCCTCCGGTCAGGGCCGCCCGTTCTACAACGCCGCCGCCTTCTGCCACCGGGGCGAGGTTGCGCTCATTGCGCGCAAATGCCTGCTGCCGACGTACGACGTCTTCGACGAGGACCGCTACTTCGAACCCGCGGCCGCGCCGCGCACCGTGGAATTCGCCGGACAAAAAATCGGCCTCACGATCTGCGAGGACATCTGGACGCATCCGCTGATCCCGACCCGCCGGCTTTACCACGGGCTCGATCCGGTCAAGCTGCTCGCCGCCGAGGGCTGCAACCTCATCGTCAACCTCTCCGCCAGCCCGTGGCATCACGGCAAGGGCCACATCCGCCGGACGCTGGTGACCGGCGCGGCCCGCACCCTCGGCTGCCCGGTGGCCTACGTCAACGCCGTCGGCGGCAACGACGAACTCGTCTTCGACGGCCGCAGCCTGGTCGCGGACGCGCGCGGGCGCATGACGGCGCAGCTGGCCGCCTTCAAGGAGGATCTGCGCGTCGTGGACACCAACGCGCCGTCCCCGACCCCGACGCATGACGACGACAGTCCGGGCGACATTCACGACGCCCTCGTGCTCGGCCTGCGGGATTACGCCTGGAAAAGCGGCTTCCAGCGCGCGCTCGTGGCGCTCAGCGGCGGCATCGATTCCGCGGTCGTGGGCGCTCTCGCCGCGGCCGCGCTCGGCGCGGAGAACGTCACCGGCGTCTCCCTGCCCTCGGCCATCTCGTCGTCGCATTCGCGCGACGACGCGCGCGCGCTGGCGCAGAATCTCGGCATCCGTTTCGAGACCATCGGCATCGCCGGGGCCGTGGCCGCAAGCGAAGCCGCGCTCGCTCCGCTTTTCGCCGGGCGTCCGCGCGATACCGCCGAGGAAAACATCCAGGCCCGCATCCGCGGCGTGCTGATGATGGCGCTTTCGAACAAATTCGGCGCGCTCCTCCTCACCACCGGCAACAAAAGCGAGGTCGCGGTCGGCTACTGCACGCTCTACGGCGACATGGCCGGCGGCCTCGCCGTCATCAGCGACGTGTTCAAGACCCAGGTCTATGCCCTCTCGCGCTGGATCAACCGGGAAAGGGAAATCATCCCGCAGAGCTCGATCGACAAGGCGCCAAGCGCCGAGCTGCGGCCCAACCAGACCGACCAGGACAGCCT
>Ga0335083_10007252_pt1 | contig 13703 bp, 14 predicted proteins | sample Lox_Sample_42_FD_206716 | JGI IMG/M metagenome (GOLD analysis project Ga0335083, IMG submission 206716) | Soil microbial communities from Loxahatchee National Wildlife Refuge, Florida, United States - Lox_Sample_4.2 | ecosystem: Environmental > Terrestrial > Soil > Wetlands | place: USA...
CCGGCCGCCGACCTGCTGGCCGAGCAGCGCATCGCGGCCCTGAAGTCCCTGCCCCTGCTCGGCCCGCCACCCCCGAAGACCTGAGCAGCCAAGACCTAGAGGAAGCTCGCCGATGACCGATATCCCGGGTACGGCGGCCAGGCGCGCCGCCGCGTCGGCCGGCCTCGCCGATGGTGTGTACCAGCGCCTGCGCTCGGCCATCGTGCGCGGTGACCTGCGTCCCAACGAACGCCTGGTGGAAGCGGATCCCGCCGTCTGGCTGGAGGTCAGCCGGACGCCGGTAAGGGAATGCCTCCAGCGGCTGGCCGCGGAGCGCCTCGTCGTGAACCGGCGCCGGGGATGGATCGTCCAGGAGCACACCGTCGAGGACATCCGCGAGATCTACGGCGTGCGCGGCGCCCTGGAAGGGTACGCCGCCCACCTGGCCGCCCGGCAGGCCTCGTACGACCAGGTCGAGCAGATCATGGCGCAGGCGAGCGTCGATCCTGGCATCTACGCCGACCCGCCGCGCCGCGGCTTCGTCGAGTACAACCAGCAGTTCCACGACACGGTGGTCGAGTCGTGCGGGAACTCCCGGCTGGCGGAGGCCATCAGGCGAAGCCGGGAGTACTACTTCAACTACCGGATCGCCGCGGTCTACACCGCGGCCGAGGTGGCCGAGGCGATCGGCGAGCATCAGGCTATCGGGCAGGCCATCCAGCGGCGGGACCCAGAGGCAGCCGAGCGGCTCACCCGCGCCCATGTGCACCAGGCGCTCGAGACCGCCGTGATGAAGCTGTGATTCGTATGCAATTGAGTCATTCGAGCAGCCGCCGGGCGGCCTTCTCGATGTCCGCCTCCGACAGCAGGACGTGGGCGGCGGCGTCGCCGAGCGGAATGTAGCTGTCGGCCGAGGTGACCCTGGCCACCGAACCGCGGTACCCGGCGTCGGCGAGCACGGCGATCACGCCCTCGGAGACGCCGCCCGACTGCCGTGTCTCGTCCACCACCAGCACGCGGCCGGTCGCCTCGGCCGCGGCGAGCAGCTGCTCGGCCGGCAGGGGAGCGAGCCAGCGCAGGTCCAGGACGCGCACCCCGGCGCCGGTTCCGGCCAGCCGCCGCGCCACCCGCAGCGACATCGGCACCCCGTTCCCGAACGTGACCAGGGTGAGGTCGGTCCCGCTGCCGTAGCCGCGGGCCTGCCCGACCGGCACGTGCTCCCGCTCCCAGTGCCGCGGGCCGGCGTACGGCGACAGCCAGGCCTCGTCTCCTGGCTGGTAGAGATCCCGGGTGTGGTAGAGCGCGATCGGCTCGAGGAACACGCAGACGGTCCCGTCCACCGCCGCCGCGGCCAGGCAGGTGCGCAGCATGGGCGCCGCGTCCTGCGCCCGGGCCGGCACCGCGACCACCAGGCCGGGAATGTCGCGCAGCACACCGACCGCGTTGTCGTTGTGGAAGTGGCCGCCGAAGCCCTTCTGGTAGGCCAGGCCCGCGACGCGCACGACCATCGGGTTGCGGTACTGGCCCGCGGAGAAGAACTGCAGGCTGGCCGCCTCGCCGCGGAGCTGGTCCTCGGCATTGTGCAGGTAGGCGAGGTACTGGATCTCCGGCACGGGCAGCAGCCCCGAGATCCCGGCGCCGAGCCCGAGCCCGAGGATCGCCTGCTCGTCCAGCAAGGTGTCGAAGACCCGGCCGCTGCCGAACCGCCTGGCCAGCCCGCGCGTCACGCCGTAGACGCCGCCCTTGCGGCCGACGTCCTCGCCGAACACCAGCAGCCCCGGGCAGGCCGCCAGGGCGTCGGCCAGGCCGCGGTTGATGGTGTCGGCCAGGGTCAGCGGCCCGGCGTCCTCGGGCAGCCGGGATCCGAAGGCGGCCTCGCGCGCGGCTTGGGACGCGGCCGTCGCGGCCCGGCCCGCGACCCGGTCGGGGTGGCGCGGCGCCAGCGGGGCGGTCACCTCAGCCCGGCTGGCCAGGCCGCGGTGCGTCAGTGCCTCGTCGGCGATCCTCCTGACCTGGTCGCGCACGGCCTCGTAGCGGCCGGTGATCTCCTCGGGGGTGAGGAGCCCGGCGGCCGCGATCAGCCGCGCGGTGGCGAGCAGCGGGTCGCGGGCGTAGTCATCCGCTATCTCGGCCCGGCTCCGGTAGCTGACTTCCGCGTCGCTGCCGGCGTGACCGAGAAAGCGCACCACGGTCAGGTGCAGGAACGCGGGCGAGCGGCTGGCGCGCACGTAGTCGGCTGCCTCCACGGCGGCGTCGAAGCAGGCCGCCGGATCGGCGCCGTCCGCGCTGAAGTAGCGCAGCGCGGGCCGCCCGGAGTGCGCGGCCGCCACCCAGCCGCCGGGGGTGCGGACGCTGATCCCCAGACCGTTGTCCTCGCACACGAGCAGCAGCGGCACCGGCAGGCCCTGGTAGGCCGTGCGGCAGGCAGCCCCGATGGCGCCCGCCGCCGTGGAGTGACTCGCGGAGGCATCCCCGAAGCTCGCTACCGTGATGGCGTCCGCGGGCCACGGCGACCTGACGCCCAGCTTCGCGGCCCGCCCGATCGAGAACGCGACCCCGACCGCTCTCGGCAGGTGCGACGCGATCGTCGACGTCTGCGGGATGACGGCCAGCCGGTGGTTCCCGAAGACCTTGTGACGGCCTCCGGCGATCGGCTCGTCGCTGGCGCCGGTCAGCCCGAGCAGGACGTCCCGCAGCGGCTGCGAGCCGGGCACCTGCGCGGCGCGGGCCAGGTAGAAACCGCCGGAGCGGTAGTGCAGCAAGGCGGGGTCCGAGGGGCGCAGGGCCGCTCCGACCGCCGCGTTGGCCTCGTGGCCCGCCGACCCGATGGTGTAGAAGCCGCGGCCCTCGGCGCGCAGGTAGCGTGCCGCCAGATCCAGGTGCCTGCTGCCTGCCTGGGCGTCGAACAGGGCGATCGCCTGCTCCCCGGTCAGCCTGGTCCCGGCCGTGACGGGCGCGGCCCGGTCCGCCGCGCCCGCCGTGCCGCCGTACGGCAGGCTACGCATGGCAGTGAGGAACCGCTGGTCGAGTTCTGCTTCCGCAGTGGTATCCGGCACCTTCCTATTTTCCGTACGGGTTTCCGTACGGCGAGCCCGGGTCATGACGTGGGCCGCCACCTCAGCGGACGCGCGCGGCGAGCGAGTGGCAGCGCCCAGGCGCAGGTGCGACACTTGGCCTCTATAGCGCGCTCCGGGAGACTATGTGTCGGCAATTCGTGCTTCTCGTCAGCCCTGCTGCGGCACGACGGCGGCTAGCGACTGATGCCCGGCGATCCCTCGTGGGACATCATGCCGGTGGCCAACCCGGCCCTGCACGAGCGCAGGCGGCGGCGGCTGATCCGCAGCAGCTGCGCACATGACCCGGTTGGCCTGGCCGAGCCGCTGTACCAGCTCCGTCACCGCGACCAGGTCGTGCTGCCCTCCGCCCTGGACCGGGTGAGCCGCGGTTTGCTGATCCGCGCCCAGACCGCCATCAGCTCCGCGCTCGATTCGGTCACTGACGATGCGGTGGAGTCCCCCGACATCGTGGCGGAGCTTACGCTGCGGCGGCACGAATGGCAGATCGCGACCGCCTTGCGCGACATCACGGACCTGCGGGCCGAGCACGAGTTCAATGCGGCTGCGAGCGCTGGGCCCATGACCGACTCGGTCCTCGCCCCCCAGCAACGTGCCCTGCAGCTGGCTCAGGAGGCGATCGAGTCCACAGTCATCGCGCTGGAGCGCTACGCCGCTGAGGTTCTCGCGGCCACGTCCGCGTTCCAGGACTGGCAGGACGCTCTGCGGATATCGGACCTGAACGACGATTACCTTGAGCTCGTCGCCCGTACCGCCGCCGACGAGCATGCCGTCATCGAGATCGGCGGCCTTACCGACCAGGCCGCTGCGGCGGCGCAGGCCGTCCGCGAGTCGATGCGGCAGGTGAGCCTGGCCGCCGCCGCGCTGGCGCTACCCGAGCCGACGGCCGGATAGGCGGCTGCACCGCGCTAGTCGCGGCGAGAGCGCCCGGCCACCAGCCACACGACGAGGAAGACGGCCAGCGCGATCACCCCGATGATGAGGAATACCTTGAAAGTTGCCAGGATCCCGCCTGCCGTCGTGACGACGAACCAGATGGCGAGGATCGCGCCGATGATTGTCCCAATGATCCGGCCCATGCCCCCAGTATGCGCCCGGGAACTACGATGCCGCGCCAACCAGGGCGGGAATCGCGGGCGTTAGGGTGGCGGGATGACCGGGGAGGCGCGCTGCGGAGTGGGAGTGCCGAACGTGGGCGCGTTCGGTGACCCGCTGCTGCTAGTGGAGCTGGCGACGGCGGCTGAGGAGCACGGCTGGGACGGGTTCTTCGTCTGGGATCATCTGCTGTATCACGATCAGGCCTGGGATGTCGCCGACCCGGTGGCGGTGATCGCCGCGGTCGCGGCGCGCACGGCCCGGATCAGGATCGGGGTCCTGGTGAATATCCTGGCCCGTCGCCGGATCGGCGAGGTGGCGCGGGAAACAGTGACCGTGGACCGGCTGTCAGGGGGACGGCTGGTGGTGGGGGCCGGGCTGGGATCGCTGGCGGCTGAGTTCACCGCGTTCGGCGACTCCGCCGAGCCCAGGCAGCGGGCGGCCCGGCTGGACGAGTCGCTGAGCCTGCTCGACGCCCTGTGGACCGGGGAGCCGGTGACGGTCCGCGGGGAGTACCTGACCGCCGTGGACGTGCGGATGCTGCCGCGCCCGGTGCAGCGGCCGCGGATCCCGGTCTGGTGCGGCGGCCGGTGGCCGGGCAAGGCGCCGTTCCGGCGCGCGGCCCGCTGGGACGGGGTGATGCCCACCCATGCCCGCTACGGCCTGGGCCAGACCATGCCGCCGGATGAGCTCCGGGCGGTGGTGCACTACATCAGCGAGCACCGTACCAGCGACGGCCCTTTCGACGTGGTCCTGGAGGGACGTACCGACGGCTCGGCGCCCAGCCGCGGTGCGGACCAGGTGGCCCCGTACCTGGCGGCCGGGCTGACCTGGTGGATCGAAGCCCTGGGCTGGTGGCGCGGCAGCCCGCAGGACGCGCTGACCCGCATCCGCCAGGGCCCGCCGATACGTTAAGCTCAAAACTAGAACGTGTTTCAATCTGACCGTCGGCCCGAGGAGCGTCGCCATGGCCATCGTGGAAACCTTGCCGCCCTCCTCGGACGGGCACCGCCGGCTTGGCCTGGCCAGTCCGGCCACGGGGGAGCCAGTCGGCGAGATCACCGTGAGCACGCCGGCCGAGGTCGACGCCGCGATCGCGCGGGCCCGCGCGGCCCAGCCCGCCTGGGCGGCGCGGCCGCCGGCCGAGCGGGCCGCGGTCATCGCCAGGGCGCTGGACGTGCTGCTGGCCCGCAAGGACGAGATCTGCGCGACGGTTCAGGGAGAAACCGGCAAGCCGCTGGTCGAGGCGCTGGCCATCGAGATCGTCCCGTCCTGCGACTTCATCAACTACTGGGCTGGCCGCGCCGCCAAGGACCTCGCCGACGAGCGGGTCGGCCTGCATGGCTACATGAAGCCGCTGAAGAAGCTCTACATTCACTACCAGCCGCTCGGCGTCGTCGGCGTGATCACGCCCTGGAACGGCCCGTTCGTCCTGTCGATGAACCCGGCCGTTCAGGCGCTGCTGGCGGGAAACGCGGTGGTACTCAAGCCGTCGGAAGTCACCCCGCACTCCGGCGGATGGGCCGCGAAGGTGCTGTGGGAAGCGGGTGTGCCCGAGGACGTGCTGCAGTTGGTCCAGGGCGACGGCGAGTCGGGTGCGGCGCTGGTCAACGGCGACATCGACAAGATCTCGTTTACCGGCAGCGTCGGCACCGGCAAGAAGGTCGCCGCCGCCTGCGCCGAGCGCCTAGTTCCGTGCTCGCTGGAGCTGGGCGGCAAGGACGCGATGATCGTGTGCGCGGACGCCGACCTGGAACGCGCGGCCAACGGAGCGGTGTACCTGTCGATGTTCAACAGCGGGCAGGTCTGCATCGGCGTCGAGCGCATCTACGTGGTGGACAGCGTGGCCGACGAGTTCATCAAGCGGGTCAGGGAAAAGGCCGCGACGGTGACCTATGGCCAGGGTAACGATGTCGGCCCGCTGTTCTGGGACCGGCAGCTCGAGATCGTCAGCCGCCACGTCGAGGACGCCAGGGCCAAGGGCGCGACCATCCTCGTCGGCGGCGGGGCCGACACCGGCAAGGGCCTGTTCTACCGGCCCACCGTCGTCGTCGACCTGACCCACGACATGGACCTGATGAGCGAAGAGACCTTCGGCCCGGTGGTCGCCATCATGCGCGTCACGGACGAGGACGAGGCCGTGCGGCTGGCCAACGACTCCAGATACGGCCTCAGCGGCAGCGTCTTCACCAAGGACCCTCAGCGGGTCCTGCGGATCGGCAAGCAGCTCAAGACCGGATCGGTGGTGCACAACGACGCGGCGGTGATCTATGGCGTCGCCGAGGCGCCGTTCGGCGGACGCAAGGACAGCGGGGTCGGCCAGGTCAACGGCCGTCACGCGATCCGCGGCTACACGCACCCGCTGCCGATCCTCATCGACCGCTGGGGCCGGAAGCAGGAAAACATCTGGTACCCCTACGCCGATAAGACCGTCAAGACCCTCGAATCCACCATCAAGTTCGTCTTCGGCAACCACCTCGTCCGGCGCTTCATGCGCTGACCCGCCCAGCTCGTTCGACCCCGGCCTCGTTGGAGGTTGCGGCCCTCCCGGTTCCCCAGCTGCCGCACCCGTCCCGCCAGCCGCACCGATCCCGGCAGCCCCGCCAGTCACCCGTCCCCGCCTCCGGCAACGACAAGAATGTGGCATCCATGTCGTGATAGCGACATGGATGTGGCATTCATGTCGTTACGTCCCGTCTGGGGAGCGGGAGAACCGGTTCCGCCGGCGAGCCCGCCGGCCCGGGATCAGGGCTCGGCGGCGGCCCAGCCGGTGACGCCGACTATGCGCAGGACCAGGACCCGTGCGAAGGGCTGGTCCTGGTACTGCGGATAGCGGTCCGCTAGGAGGGCGGCCAGGGACGCCGTCCGGTCGGCAAGTGCCGCCGCCCGGCCAGCGGCGGTGTCGCCCTGCCAGCGCAGCTCGGCTCGTACCCACCACAGCCGTGACCAGTCGCCGCGGTCCCAGTGCTCGGCCAGCAGCGTGGCCCGCGGGTCCGCCTCCAGGTTCCGCTCCCGCTGCAGCCGTAGCGAGGCCTTCGGCTTCACCTGGTCGACGGGCACGCCCACGTAGCCGTCGTCATCCACCGCGTACGCGACGGGCACGGCGTCGACCCCCCGCCCGGCGTGCACGGTGCACAGGATCGCGTGGTCGTGTGCCCCGAGCCTGGCCCGCGCCTCGTGATCCGCGAGCCTCATCGCAGCAGATCCAGGGAAGTGGACATGGGGGGCGATAACCCTTCGCGGCGTGGTGGGCGAGTGACCCCTGCTGTCTCATGATAGGACGATCATTGAGCGGCAACCCTACCGCGGCTACGCTGGGGCTTTCAGGGGAGGCTTGCGCGTGCAGGATCTCGCCTCCACCGTCGAGTGGAGGACGATGCGATGAACCCGGCGGCGTGGGTCGAGCGCCACGCCCGCCGGCAGCCCGACGAACCGGCGCTGGCGGATGGCGACCGCGTCCACGCCAGCTGGAGCGAGTTCGCCACCCGGATGGCCGGCGCAGCCGCCGGCCTGCGCGATCACCTCGGCCTGTCGCCTGGGGACCGGGTGGCGATCGTGATGCGCAACCGGCCCGAGTACCTCGAGGCGCTCTACGCCATCTGGCATGCCGGCCTCGCGGCCGTCCCGGTCAACGCCCGCCTCCACCGGGCTGAGATCGCCTACATCCTGGAACACAGCGAGTCGGCCGTCGCCGTGACCGACGCCGAGCACGCCGAGGATGTCGAGTCGCTGGTCGGCGCCGTCGCTTCGCTCAAGGCGGCCGTGGTCGCGCCCGGTGAGCGGTGGGACCGGCTCACGGCGTCGTCGCCGGCTGCGCTCGTCGACCGGCGCCCAGAGGACCCGGCGTGGCTGTTCTACACCAGCGGTACCACCGGAAGGCCCAAGGGAGCCACCCTTACCCACCGCAGCCTGCTCATGGCGACGCTCAGCTACTTCGCGGACATCGACCCGGTGCGGCCGCAGGACAGCGTCCTCCACGTCGCGCCGCTGTCACACGGGGCCGGGCTGTACGGACTGCCGCACGTGGCCAAGGGGGCCGTGAGCGTCATGCCCCGGTCCGGCGGCGTCGACGGCGACGAGATCGCCGGTCTCCTGCGGCGCTGGCCGGGGACGTCGTTCTTCGCGGCTCCCACCATGGTGAAGCGGCTGGCCGACGACCGGGCCGTCGCCGGCGCGGACCTGTCCCACCTGAAGACGATCATCTACGGCGGTGCGCCGATGTACCTGGCCGACCTCGAGGACGCGCTCGCGGTCTTCGGTCCCCGCCTGGCCCAGATCTACGGGCAGGGCGAGACGCCGATGACGATCACCGGCCTGTCCCAGGCGGACCACGCCGACCGGGACCATCCCCGGTGGCGGGACCGCATGCAGAGCGTCGGCGTCCCCCGCACCGACGTCGAGGTCCGCGTCGTCGACGACGGCCGCGAACTCCCGGTCGGGGAGGTCGGCGAGGTGGTGGTCCGGGGCGACGTGGTCATGGCCGGCTACTGGAACCAGCCCGATGCCACCGCCGACGCGCTGCGGGACGGCTGGCTGTACACCGGCGACATGGGCAGCTTCGACCCCGACGGGTACCTCACGCTGCGGGACCGGTCCAAGGACCTGATCATCAGCGGGGGCATGAATATCTACCCTCGGGAGGTCGAGGAGGCGCTGCTCCGCCACCCCGGCGTCGCGGCCGCCGCCGTCGTCGGCCGCCCCGACCCGAAGTGGGGCGAGGCGGTGGTGGCCTTCGTGGTGGCCGCCGACGGCGCCACCCAGCCGCCAGCCGGCGAGCTCGACCAGACCTGCCTGGACCACATCGCCCGGTTCAAGCGGCCCAAGGACTACCGGTTCGTCGATGCCCTGCCGACCAACAACTACGGCAAAGTCGTCAAGCGCGAGCTGCGCGACCAGCTCCGGGCCGAAACGGCGGACGGCGGATCACGGTGAGACCCGGCCCTGGCCGGTTGGCCGCCGAGCTAGGCGAGAATGCCGGATATTCGAGACCGCCGGGTCGCCCTCCGAGGCCCGGTTATCCTCCGCCATTCCCGGGCCGCAGGCCCAGGGGCGGGGGAGTTGTCCTGATCGACCGCAGCGATGGCCGTGTCTGGCCGCGAACACACCAGGAGGAGACAGTCTCATGAAGCTCGCCCTCTATTTGCCGAACTTCCGTAACAAGGTGACCGTCAAGGAGCTCGAAGATCTCACCGCCCTCGCCGAGGAACTGGACTTCGACTCCGTCTGGACGCTCGACCGGATCGTCGTCCCTGAGGCCTCCGACCGCGCGGAGCTCCAGTACTCGTTCGGCATGATGCCGGAGTTCCCGAAGGCGCTGCCGGTGTCCTCCCGCGGTGAGTGGTTCCAGGGCTGGCCGCTGATCCCCTGGCTGGCCGCGAAGACGTCGAAGGTGCGGATCGGCATGAGCATCTGCGACACGCCGTACCGGGCGCCAGGTGTCCTCGCGGCCGAGCTCGCCACGGTGGACCACCTCTCGGGCGGCAGGCTCAACGTGGGCGTGGGGGCCGGCTGGATGCCCGAGGAGTTCGCCGCCGCGAGCGCCTCGCACATCTTCCCCAAGCGGCATAAGCACGTGCGCGAGACGATCGAGGTCATGCAGGGCATCTGGACGAACGACGTGTTCGAGTACCACGGCGAGTTCGCCGACTTCGACCGGTGCGGGTTCGGCTGGAAGCCGGTGCAGAAGCCGCACCCGCCGATCTACTTCAGCGGGCTCAGGGACCCGGCGCGCTCGGCGAGCCGCATCTCGAAGTACAACCTGGCGGGCTGGATCGGGATCCAGGACACCCCAGATGAGCTCCAGCAGTGGCGCGGCGCCATCCAGCAGGAACTCGGCAAGCTCGAGAGCTCGCGCTCGATCGACGATCTCGATATCGGCAGCATGATCTGGTACACGATCACCGACACCGAGACGGATCAGGCGCCGGCCGGGAAGGGCTCCAATCTCCTGGTGGGAACCGCCGCGCAGGTCACCGACAACCTCAAGCGGCTGAAGGAAGCCGGTCTTAACCTGCTGCTCATCTGGCCGCCGTTCGCGGACGTCCCGGTCTCCAAGACGCTCGACGACCTCAAGCGCCTCAAGCAGGAAATCATGCCAAAGGTCGACGCCATGTAACTCCGCCGCGCGGTCTGTCAGCCGGCCGGGGCTAGCTGACAGACCGCGTGCTCATCGAGCAAGCGCGGCGGCCTGGTCGTAGTGGTCGCGCGCTTGCTCGAGTTCCTCGGCGTGCTCGTACGTCCATGCCTTGATGACGTTGACCGCGGTGGCCAGGCTGCCGCCGAGCGGCGTGAGCCGGTACTCCACGGTGACCGGCACGGTCGGGTACACGGTGCGCGTGATCAGGCCGTCGCGTTCGAGACCGCGCAGGGTCTGGGTCAGTACCCACCTCGCGGCGCCGCACACGGCCGCGTTCCTCGCGCAGATCGGACCCGCCGTCGACGGGGCCCTCGAGGTGACCCGGTTCGAGGTGTCGGACTACGGACCCCTCTTCGGCCAGTGACGTATCAAGCCGCGCGCGGCCCGCTCTGCAAGGAGGGTGAAGGAGGCCGGTCATGGCTGAAGCGATCGCGGAGCGGGTCAGGCGCTACATCCTCGATGGCGGTGATGAGGATCTGCGGCGGCTGCTGGGCGTGGCTGAGTCGGCCGCGGAGCTGGCCAGGTCCGCTCTCCGCCGGGCCGGCCTGCGGGAAAGCTGGCACGTCATCGAGTGCGGCTGCGGCCCGATCGGCGGGCTCGCCGTCATGGCGGAGATGGTGGGCCCGGCCGGGCGGGTGGTCGGCGTCGACTTCAGCGAGCCGGCCATCAAGCGGGCCCGGTCGGTCGTGGCGGCGCTCGAGCTGAGCAACGTGGAGCTGTTCGCCGGTGACATTCACGAGCTCGACGCGGCCGCCGTGGGCGGCCCGTTCGACCTGGCGTATACCCGGTTCTTCCTGATGCACCAGCCCGACCCGGTCCGGACCCTGACGCAGATCGCGCGCCTGCTCCGCCCCGGCGGCCTGGTCGTGGCGCAAGAGGCGCTGCGCGTCCCGCCCCCGCAGTCACACCCCCGCCTCGAGGCCCTCGGCGCCTACTGGGACCTGGTGTACCAGGTGCTGGAGCAGGCCGGGGGCGTCCCGCCCGGCGCGGTCGACGGTCTCGCGGCGTCGGCGCGTACGGCGGGCCTTGACGTGGTGGCGGCCGACGGCAGCTTCGGGCTCATCGATCCGGAGCTGGGCTTCGAGCTGCATGCGGCCACCCTGCTGGCGGCGCGGGAACGTGCCGTTGCCGCGGGCATCGCGACCGGGCAGCAGATCGACGATCTGGCCGGTGACCTTCGCGCCGCGAAGAACGGTGACTATGAGTGGGTCTCGATGCCGTTCTTCCTCGACCTGGCCTTCCACAAGCCGCTGGCGACGTAAAGGCGTACGGCGCCTGCGAACGGCCCCCGCCCTGGCTCAGGATGTCAGGCACGCGTCCGGTCCAGGAGCGGCAGGTCAAGCAGGCCGGCGAGCTCGGCGAACTCGACGCCGAACAGGTCGCGCACCGCGACGCCGTCAGGTGAGATGAGGAAGACCCCGAGGTCGGTGTAGACCCGGGACACGCAGGCGAGCCCGGTGAGCGGATAGGTGCACGTCCGCACCAGCTTCGGCCGGCCCTCGCGGGTCAGCAGGGTCATCATCACGAAGGTCTGCCGTGCCCCGAGGGCCAGGTCCATCGCGCCGCCGACGGCGGGGATGTCCGCGGTCTGGCCGGTGTGCCAGTTGGCCAGGTCACCGACGGCCGAGACCTGGTAGGCGCCGAGCACGCAGATGTCCAGATGACCGCCGCGCATCATCGCGAACGAGTCGGCGTGATGGAAGTACGACGCGCCCGGCAGCTCGGTCACCGGCACCTTGCCCGCGTTGACCAGGTCGGGATCGACGTCGTCGCCGTGTGCCTCGGGCCCCATGCCGAGCAGGCCGTTCTCGGTGTGCAGGAGCACGCCGCTGCCCGGCGCCAGGTAGTTGGAGATCTTGGTCGGCAGCCCGATACCGAGGTTGACGAACGACCCGGGCGGGATGTCGGCGGCGACGACGCGAGCCAGCGCGTCCTTGCCGATACCGGTCAGCGTGCTCACGGTGACCCTCCAGACAACGCCGGGCTGCGCTCGACGCGCACGACACGGTCCACGTACAGGCATGGCGTGACGACATGCTCGGGATCGAGGGCGCCGACCGGCACGATCTCGTCCACCTGCGCGACGGTCCTGGCCGCCGCGGCCGCCATGATCGGCCCGAAGTTGCGCGCGGTCTTGCGGTAGACCAGGTTGCCCAGCTCGTCGGCCCGGTGCGCCGCGATCAGGGCCACGTCTGCGCGCAGCGGGTACTCGAGCACGTAGCCCTTGCCGTCGATGACCCGGGTTTCCTTGCCCTCGGCCAGCGCCGTGCCGAAACCGGTCGGGGTGAAGAACGCGCCGATCCCCGCGCCTGCCGCCCGGATCCGCTCGGCCAGGTTGCCCTGCGGCACGAGCTCGAGCTCGATCTCCCCGGCCCGCCAGGCCGCGTCGAAATGCCAGGAATCGGACTGGCGCGGGAACGAGCACACGATCTTGCGGACCCGCCGGTCCCTGATCAGCGCGGCGAGACCGTGATCGCCGTTGCCCGCGTTGTTGCTGACCACCGTCAGGTCCCTGGCGTCGCTGGCCAGCAGCGCCTCGATCAGCGCGACGGGCTGCCCGGCCGCGCCGAACCCGCCGATCAGGACGGTCGCGCCATCAGGGGTGTCGGCGACAGCCTCCAGCGCGCTGCCGAGGATCATGACCCGGCTCATGACAAAATCCTCGCATGGCGACCCGGAAAGGTCGGAAAGGGGGTTTCCCGCCGACCGGGGCGATCAATTTCGGAACGAACGGGGTTCAGCCGCTGCACGACTGCTGCCCGCGTGTCCCGCTGGCCGAGATTCAGTTGTCCGCCGCGGCTCGGCGCGGCGATGATGCTTGCGCGGTGGCGGTCGCCACCGGCAGGCGACGAGAGGCACCCTGATGGCGAGCGAGGAACTGGCGGCGGTACAAGAACTGCTGCGCGGCATCGACCTGGGTCACCTGACGATCCCCGAGCGCCGCGCGGCCTTCGAGTCGGCCGCCTCGCCACCGCCGCCCGGCTCCACCGTCGAGCCGGTCGACGCCGGGGGAGTGCCAGCCGAGTGGGTGATCGCCGCGGGCGTGGACAGCGACCGCGTGCTGCTCTACCTGCACGGCGGGGCTTACCAGGGTGGCTCGCCGGCCACGTTGCGGCGCATGATCGCGCTCATCGCGGCGGCCGCGCAGGCCCGCGTGCTCAGCGTCGACTACCGGCTGGCGCCCGAGGACCCGTTTCCCGCCGCCGTGGACGACGCGCAGACCGCCTACCGGTTCCTGCTGAGCAGTGCCGCCGACCACGGGGGCACCAGCCCGGCGGCCATCGCGATCGGCTCTGTCGCATATCTCGGGACGATAACGTTGCCCGTCTTCGGCAGCTGGCACATGCGCCTCACAAGCATCACTGGCCGCTGATCTACTGCCTGCCGGGGGGCCGGTGGCCCCCCGGGTACCGTCTTGG
>Ga0335083_10007253_pt1 | contig 13702 bp, 18 predicted proteins | sample Lox_Sample_42_FD_206716 | JGI IMG/M metagenome (GOLD analysis project Ga0335083, IMG submission 206716) | Soil microbial communities from Loxahatchee National Wildlife Refuge, Florida, United States - Lox_Sample_4.2 | ecosystem: Environmental > Terrestrial > Soil > Wetlands | place: USA...
TCGCCGCGGTTTGGCTGCTCATCCTCGCTTTTTAATCAAGCCTTAACGCGACCGTCACCGAAGTTTCACGAACACGGCGCATCGTCACCGCGCATGGAGCGGCTGTGCGTCGCGATGGTATGCGAAACCTACCCACCCGAAATCAACGGGGTGGCGCGCACCGTGGCGGCCCTTGTCGGGCAATTGCTTGCCCGGGGACATGATGTCGAGCTGGTACGTCCGCGCCAGGGACCGGCGGACCGGGCGGCCGAACAGGACCGCTTTTGGGAGCGCCTGCGGCCGGGGATGAGGATCCCGCGGTATCCGCAACTGCGCTTTGGATTGCCGTCGAAGCAGACGCTGCTGCGCGCGTGGCAGGTCGAGCCGCCCGATGTCGTGCATGTCGCGACGGAGGGGCCGCTGGGCTGGAGTGCGCTGATGGCCGCGCGCAAGCTCGGCCTGCCGGTGACGACGGACTTTCGCACCAATTTCCACGCTTACAGCCGGCACTATGGCGCCGGCTGGTCCGAGCGAATCGTCGCAGGCTACCTGCGACTGTTCCACAACCGCGCCTGCTGCACGATGGTTCCGACTGAAGAGATCGCGCGGGACCTCACGCAAATCGGCTTCGAGAGGCTGCGCGTGGTCGGCCGCGGCGTCGATTGCGGGCTGTTTTCCCCGGCCAAGCGCGACCCGGCGCTGCGCGAGCAATGGTGCGCGTCGGACGACGCCCCGGTTGCGTTGTGCGTCAGCCGCTTCGCGCCGGAGAAGAATTTTCCGCTGGCGCTCGACGCCTACCGCGCGATGCGCGCAGTGCGCCCGGAAACGCGCCTGATCCTGGTGGGCGATGAAGGACCGATGGCCCGGCAGCTCCAGCGCGACGGCCCGGGCATCGTCATCGCCGGGCGCCTCGAGGACGGCGAACTCGCGGCGCACTATGCCTCGGCCGACATCTTTCTATTTCCCAGCACCAGCGAAACCTTCGGCAACGTCACGATGGAGGCGATGGCGAGCGGTCTGGCGATCGTGGCCTGCGACTATGCGGCTGCGCGCCAGCACATCCTGCACGGCCGATCCGGGCTGCTGGTGCCGCTGAACGACCGCATCAGCTTCATCGAGCACGCGGCCGCGCTCGCGCGCGACCTGCCTCGTGCGCGCTTGCTCGGCCGGCAGGCACGCGTGGCAGCAGAACCGCTCAGCTGGGGCAAGGTCGCTGCGGATTTCGAAACGGTGCTGCGCGAAACGATCGCCGCCCCCGCAATCCAGCTGCGCGAGCGCCATGCCGCGGCTTGACGGCACCTTGCAGGTTATCCAGCGCTGGGACGAGCGCGCCTGCGCGCGGCTGAACCGCGCCATCCGCTTCCGGGTACTGCTGCACCTGTTCCGGGCGGTAAGCTGGCTCGGCAACGGGATTTTCTGGTATGCGCTGATGCTGGCCCTGCTGTTGGCGCAAGGCGCCGAGGCGGCGCTGCCCGTGCTGCACATGGCCTGCGTCGGGCTCGCCTGCACCTTCCTGTACCGGCGGCTGAAGCAAGGCACGCTGCGGCCGCGGCCTTACGAAGTGCACGCGCACATCGCCGCGGGCGCGGTGCCGCTCGACCGCTTCAGCTTTCCGTCGGGACACACGCTGCATGCGGTGGCGTTCACCATCGTCGCCGCCGCGTATTTCCCGCCGCTTGCACTGCCGCTCGGGGCCATAACCCTGGCCGTTGCCGCGTCACGCATCGTCCTCGGCCTGCACTACCCGAGTGACGTGCTGGCTGGCGCAGCGCTCGGCGCCTCGGTCGCGCTGGTCTCGCTCAGTCTCGTTTAAACTCCTCCGGACATGGCCAGTTCGTCGATGGCAGGCGCGCCCGGCTAGAAGGCGGTCGCGGCCTGAGGGTTCAGGGCCGCAGGTAGGCGTATCCCTCGCGCGTCTGCAGGCGCGTGATCTCCGCGACACCCGAGGGCACGTAGTCGACTTCCTCGATGAACATGTCTTTCGTGAGCTTGCGGTTGCGCAACGTGATCTCGCAAACGTCGAACTTCACGCCCTGGCTCTTCAGGTCCTGCACGATTGCCTCGTAGGGATTGCCGTTGGCGTCTTTCTTGCCCTTCATCAGGTAGTCGACGCCTTGCGCATGCGCGACCACCACGATCTGCGCCTTCGGGTTCACCTCGAGATGGTTGCGTACGTTGCGCAAGCCGTTACTCGCTTGTGCGAGGCCTTCGTTAAGGTGATAGACGACCTTGTCCGGTCCGACCGGGTCGGTGAGCGCGCTGCCGGTGTTGGCGCAGCCGGCGAGGGCCAGTAGCGCCGTGGCCGCGATCGATAGCAGGGCTTTCATTTGTCGCCTCCTTGCATACGGATGTAGGTGTTGTACGCGTTCCTGCGGTTCACCGCCTCGAAGGCGGGCAACTGCGCGAAACGCGACCAGTCAGTCCTTGCGTAGGCTACCTCGAAATCCTCGAGTTCCTCGGCTGCGGCGCCCATTTTCTCCCTCAAGTAGACGAGGTAGTCGCGCGTCAGGCGCAGGTCGGCCGCGGGGTCGCGCGAGGCGTCGCCGTGGCCGGGGATCATGACCTTAGGCTTGAACTCGGCGATGCGGTCGATGGCGGCGATCCAGGCCTTGCTGTCGGCCTCGCCGACGAACGGGATGCGACCGGAGAAAATCAGGTCGCCGACAAACAGCACGTTCTCCTCCTCGACCGCCATGACCAGGTCCTCCGGCGTGTGCGCCGGGCCGACCGGAAAGATGCGGAAGGTCAGGCCATCGAGCTGGAAAGAGGTTTCGCGATCGAGCCAGCGGTCGGCAGGAATGAGGCGCATGTCCGCGCCGACCCAGGGCGCGAGCGACTGGCGCCGCTCGGCGAGGCGCTGCCGCGCGGCCTCGGAGGCGAGGTAGCCGCGCGCGGCGCGATTCGCCCAGATCTCGGCGCCCGCTTTCTTGAACGCGGCCAGCCCGTAGAAATGGTCGGCGTGGTAATGGCTGACCACGACGCGCCGGATCGGCACCAGCGTGATTTCGCGGATGGCGTCGAGGAGTTCCTTGCCGAGCGCCGGCGTGCCCAGCGCGTCGAACACCACGACGCCTTCGCGCGTGACGACGAATCCCGCATTCGAGGTGAAGCCGCGATTGGCGGTGGAGGGCAGGCCCGTTTCGCCGCGGACGTAGTAAACGCTCTGCGAGACTCGGATCGGCTCAAGCGCCAGGGCCGGTAGCGCGCAGCAGAGAGCGAGGGCGAGCAGCAGCCTCATGCCAGCCCGGGATTGCCCTCGACCCCGATGAGGCGGGGCTGGTTCGGCGCTTTCGCCAGCACCGTCTTGCGGTCTTTCAGGTAGCGCTCGACCACGTCCCAGATCGGCTCGCCTTTCGCTCCTTCGGCGACCGGCGCCCAGCCGGCGACCTTGTAGCGCTTGTCGGCCTCGATGGGTTCGTCCTTCAATCTCAGATCGAAAATTCTTGAACCCATTCTCGCGCTGGGATTGCAAGAGTAGGTCATGCCGCCCACGCGCACCATGTCGCCGCCCTGCTGCAGGTAGGGATCGGGATTGAACAGGTTGTCGCAGACGTCTTCGAGGATTGCCTTGATCTCGGCGCCGGTCAATTCGTTCAGCGTGCTGTGGGGGTAGGTGATCGCGGTCTGGTCCATCAACTGTTCGCGCAGGATCGCTTGTCCCGGCAGCAGCGTGGTGCCCCAGCGGAATCCTGGCGAGAAGCCGATGTCGGCACCTTTGACGGCCTGCAGCGCATCGAGGATCAGCTGGTCGAAGCTGCCGTTGAAATTGCCGCGGCGGTAGAGCAGGGCTTCGGTGACGGCGAGCGGTTCTTCGAGCTTCGCCTTGTAGGGCGCGCGTACGCGCTCGACCAGCGCCTGCATCTCGCGGTCTGGCGGCAGCAGGTTGGCAAACACCGGCAACAGGCGGTAGCGGAAATCCACTACCCCGCCTTTCACGTCCAGGTCGAGCACGCCGAGGAATTTGCCGTTCGATCCGGCGTTGGTGACCACGGTCTGGCCGCCCGCGTTCTTCACGACGAGCGGCACCGGCATGCCGTCGTGCGTGTGGCCGCCGAGGATCGCGTCGATGCCGGGCACGCGGCCGGCGAGCTTGATATCGACGTCCATGCCGTTGTGCGAGAGCAGGACCACCGCACGCGCTCCCTTGGCGCGCACTTCCTCGACGAGTTTGCGCAGCTCCGCTTCCTGGATGCCGAAGGTCCACTCGGCGACGAAGTGGCGCGGGTTGGCGATCGGCGTGTACGGGAAAGCCTGGCCGATGACCGCCACCGCCACGCCGTTCTGCTCGCGGATCGCGTAGGGCTTGAACACCGGATCGCCGAAATCCACGGTCTTCACGTTCTGCGCGAGGAACCCGATCGGGCCGAGTTCCTTCTCCACCGCCTGCTGGACTCGCGCAGCGCCGTAGGTGAATTCCCAGTGCGCGGTCATGAGATCGACGCCGAGCAAGCGCGAGGCCTCGATCATGTCGCGGCCCTGCGTCCAGAGGGAGGTCGCCGAGCCCTGCCAGCTGTCGCCGCCGTCGAGCAGCAGCGCGCGCGGGCGCGTGCCCTTGAGCCGCTTCACCAGCGTCGCCAGCTGCGCGTAGCCGCCGAGCCTGCCGTAGCGCCGCGCCGCGCGCTCGAAATCGAGGAACGTGAAGGCATGCGCCTCGGCCGTGCCCGGCGCGATGCCGGCCCGCCGCAGCAACTGCTCGCCGACGAGGTGCGGAATGCGGCCGGCCGCTTCGCCGACGCCGATATTGGCGCTCGGTTCGCGGAAATATGTCGGCAGCAGCTGCGCGTGGCTGTCGGTGAAATGCAGCAGGCTGACGTTGCCGAACGGCGGCAGGTCGTAGAGGCCTGCGGCGACCTGCGCGCGCGGCGCGCCGAGCGGAACGCCGCAGGCTGCGGCGGCCGCCAGCGCCTGCAGGAATTCGCGGCGCCTCACGCCAGCGCCGGAACTACTGGTTGACCGGCGAGGCCGGGTCCAGCAGCAGCGCGGCGAGGTCCTTCATCTGCTGCTCGGTGAGGATGCCCTTGTGGCCGAAGCGCGGCATGTTGGAGCAGGCGGCGAAGGCCTGGGAGTTGTAGATCTTGCCGTAGGTATAGCGCTGGACCGGTTCGCTCGTCCCGCGCAGCTTGCCGTAGTGGAGCAGGCTGGGGCCGATGGTGCCGAACGAGATTTCCTGCTTCGAGAGCTGGTGGCAGGCGTAGCAGTTTGCGCCGGAGGGCCGCTTCGGGTCGTCGGAGTACTGCATGCCCTGGCCGTTTTGCGCGATCTTCTCGCCGCGCTTCCAGTCGCCCAGCAGCTTGCCGTCGGCTGGATAGCGGATCGAAGCGAGGTTGGCCTTTTCAATGCGCTCGACGGTTTCCTTCGGCAACACCGTCGCCGGCGGCACGCTACAGAGCTTCTGCGCCTCATCCTGGTCCAGGCGATCGAGTTTCGCCTGGCCGCGCTCGTCGAACGAGGACTTCATGACCTGGAGTGCGCGCTGCGCCGCCTCCTCGTCGCTCATGCTGGCGCAGCCCGCGATGACGGCGGCAGCCAGGAGAAAAGCCGAGCGTACGGTCGTCTTCATCGCTTGATGGCGGGCCCGTTGTAAGCGGCGCCGTTGGCGTTGTACGCGAGGAACATGGTGAGCGCGATCGAGCCCTCGGAGGTGAACTTCAGGTCCGGGAAGCGCTGCTGCCGGAAGCAATCGTTCAGGCGCCACTGGAAAGTGCGCAGTTCGCCCTGCGACACCCGGTAAGCGGGCCAGGTCGTGTACGCGGCTTGCGCCCCCGCCCTGTCCGTGAGGTTGGGCAGATCCTGCAGGCGGATGCGCTTGCCGGTTTCGCCGTGACAGGTCGCGCAGGCGAAGTCATGCGTGCCGCCGCGGAAGAAGAACATCTTTTCGCCGATCCGGTATGCCTCCCTCTCCTTGGGATGCGACAGGCTCACGTTCATCGGCACGCCCTTCGACTCGGACGCGATCCAGGCCGCGAGGGCTTCGAAGTCCGAACGGTTGCTGCCGTTCCCGAACGGCCGCTTGACGGCTTCTTCGAATTTGAAACCCTGCAGGGTCACCATGCAGTGCGCGAGCCGCGTCTCCAGGTCCATGACGCGATCGGCGTCCGCGAACCAGCGCGGCAGCTCGGCATAGGCGCCTTTCACCACGCCCGGGCCCTTGCCGAGGTCGCAGCTTTCGAGGGAAACGTTCTTCGGCCCGCGTTTCTGTTTCCAGAGGTCCTCGCCGCGGGCTTCCCAGAGCTCGGCCGGGTTACCGTCCTGCAGCTGCTGCCGGTACTTCGCGATTTCGTCGACCGCGGATTGCGGGAAGGAGGGCGTGGCTGCGCAAAGCGCGAGCGCGGCGCCGGCAAGGAGGATCCACCTAGTTGATCGTCGCTTCATCGGTGCGCTTGTCGCCCCTGTTGTCTTCCCAGCTGACGACGACCTTCTCGCCCTTCTTGCCGCCCTTGAAGGAAAACTCCAGAAACGGGTTCTTGGCCACCGCCGTGCCCCACTGTGCCGACAGCACCGTGCGGCCCTGGTAGGTGGCGAGCACGCTGCGGATGAAATGCGCCGGCACCAGGTTGCCCGAGCTGTCCTTGCGCTGTCCGGTCTCCATCTCATGGCTCATCAGGATGCGCACCGTCACCAAGCCGTCCTTTTCGGCGACGCGGATTCTCATCGGATCTGCCATATGTCCCCCAAGCCTTCCGGTTCGCTCAGCCGCCGCAGCCGCCGATGGTGATCTTCACTTCCTTCTTGGCGAAGTAGTACTTGCCGTCCGCCTTGACCAGCGCGTAGACGTCCGAACTCTCGCCCATTTTCACGCGCGTCGACACCGACGGTTCGGTGCCAGACGGGATGTCGAAGCTGGCGGCGAGCGGCAGCGGGTTCTTCTCGATCAGCAGGGTGATCGACTGCGTGCCCGGCAGCCTGCTCTCGACCGCGACCGGTACCACGGCGCCGTTTTCGGCGATTTCGGGCGCCTTGATGGCGACCGCGTCGGATGCCGCCGGACTCTGCGCGCCCAGCGCCTGCAGCGCTTCGCGCAGCGTCTTGCCCGAGAATGCCGCCTGGTTCCACTGCTGGGCCTGAGCCCGCGCGGGCTGGATGCCCGCGGCCATCAGCAGCGCGAGCACGCCGCCCGCCTTGAGCGCGCGCCTGCGTGAGCGATTCATGCCTGGATCTCCTGATTCAGAGCGGCGAATCTTACTCTAGAAAGTGCCCGGGAAAGCCCCACCATCCATCAGGAGATTCTGTCCTGTGATGTAACCCGCATGGGCGCTGCACAAGAACGCGCAGGCGGCGCCGAATTCTTCGATGGTGCCGAAGCGCTTGGCGGGATTGGCCTGCATGCGGATTTTCTCCAGCTCCGCTTCCGTCTGGCCGGTCTTCTGGGCATTGAACTTCAGGTTGCTGCGCAGCCGGTCGGTGTCGAAGGGCCCGGGCAGCAGGCCGTTGATGGTGACGTTGTGTGCCACGGTCTGGCGCGACAGTCCGGCGACGAATCCGGTCAGGCCGGTGCGCGCGCCGTTCGAGAGGCCCAGCTCGGGGATCGGCATTTTCACCGCGCCCGAGGTGATGTTGACGATGCGGCCGAACTTGCGTCCGATCATGCCGTCCACCGTGGCCTTGATGAGTTCGATGGGGGCGAGCATGTTGGCGTCCAGGGCCTTGATCCACTCTTCGCGCGACCAACTGCGGAAATCGCCGGGCGGCGGGCCGCCGGCGTTGTTGATGAGGATATCGGGGCTGGGACAGGCGGCAAGTGCCGCGGACCGACCGTCCGGCGTGGTGATGTCGCCGACGATCGCGATCACTTTGACGCCCGTGCTTTTCCTGATTTCTTCCGCGGTAGCTTCGAGCGCCTCCTTGCCGCGCGCGGTGACGACGAGATTCACGCCGTCGCGTGCGAGCGCCATCGCGCAGCCCTTGCCCAAGCCCTTCGACGCGGCGCAGACCAGCGCCGTTTTTCCCTTGATGCCGAGGTCCATGTCCAGCTCCTTGTTTTCAATTCCTCTTCACCGAAACCAGCAAGACGCCCGAGATTACCAGCGCGCCGCCGACGACCTGCGCAGCGCTGAGCGCGCCGTTGAGCAGGAAGAAGTCGGCGAACACGGTGGTGACCGGTCCGAGCGCGCCGATGAGCGCGAAATGGTTGGCGCCGATGCGCTTGAGCGCCTCGGCAACCAGCAGCACCGGCATCGCGGTGCAGGCAACCGCGAGCACCACCGCGATCCACCACAGTTGCGACGGCAGCCGCAGGGCCGTCGGTGTCTCGAGGACCGCAAACTGGACAATGGCCGCAATCGCCGAGACGATCATGGTGTAGGCCGTGAAGCGCATGCTGCCCACGCGCTTGACCAGCTGGCTGCCCGTGACCAGGTAAACGGCGTAGCACATGGCGGAGGCGAAGATCAGCAGCGCGCCGAAGACGAACATCCGGTTTTGCGGCGCGTCCGCGATCTGGCTCGACAGCACGAGCGCGATGCCGGCATAGGTGATCGCGAGCGCCGCGAGTTCGCGTTTGGTGGGTTTCTTGGCGAGGAAAATCGCTGACAGGACGATGACCAGCGTCGGGTACAGAAACATGATCAGCCGCCCGACCCCGGCGGAAACGTATTGCAGGCCGAGGAAGTCGAGCAGGCTCGCCAGGTAGTAGCAGAGGAAGCCCAGGCCGATGAGCCCCGCCCAGTCGCGCCGCGAAATCGGCGAACCGCCGCGTACCCACCATGCCATCGCCAGGAAGAAGGGCAGCGACAGCGTCATGCGCAGGAACAGCAGCGTCGTGGCGCTGACGGGGGCAAGCGAATAACCGAGCTTGATCAGGATCGGCCGGAAGGCGAACGATACCGTCCCCAGAAAAGCGAACGCGATGCCCCAGAACCGGTATGCAGGCTGACCCAAATGGATTTCCGATTCGATTTGACTGAAAAGCAACTTAAAATTATAGCCATGGCCGGTCACAGCAAATGGGCGAACATCAAGCACCGCAAGGCGGCGGCGGATTCGAAAAAGGGCAAGGTGTTCACGCGCCTGATCAAGGAGATCACCGTCGCTGCGAAAACGGGCGGTGGCGATCCGAACAGCAACCCGAAGCTGCGCCTGATGCTCGACAAGGCGCGCGACGCCAACATGACCAAGGACAGCGTGACGCGTGCGATCCAGCGCGGCACGGGCGAACTCGAAGGCGTGTCCTACGATGAGGCGCGCTACGAGGGCTATGGGCCTGGGGGCGCCGCGGTGATGGTGGATTGCCTGACCGACAACCGCACCAGGACGATCGCGGAAGTGCGCCACGCGTTCACCAAGAACGGCGGTAACATCGGCGCAGACGGCTCGGTGGCGTTCCTCTTCAAGCATTGCGGCCAGTTCGTGTTCGCGCCTGGCGCGAACGAGGACAGGCTGATGGAAGTCGGGCTGGACGCGGGGGCGGACGATGTCGTGACCAACGCCGATGGTTCGATCGAGATCCTCAGCGCGCCCGTCGATTTCGACAAGGTGAAAGCGGCGCTGGAGAAGGCGGGCCTCAAGCCCGACGCGGCCGAGGTCACCATGAAGGCCTTGAACGAAACGGCGTTGAGCGGCGCCGAGGCGGAGAAGATGCAGGCGCTGCTCGACGCGCTGGACGAACTGGACGACGTCCAGAACGTCTACACCACCGCCTCCCTCCAGTGAGAATCCTGGGCATCGATCCCGGCCTGCGCGTCACGGGATTCGGTGTCGTCGAAAAGATCGGCAGCAAGCTGCGCTATGTCACAAGCGGCTGCGTGCGCTCGGGCGAGGGAGAACTTGCCGCGCGGCTGAAAGTCATCCTGGACGGCCTCGCCGAGGTGATCGGCGCCAACCGGCCGGAGGAAGTGGCCGTCGAGAAAGTTTTCGTCAACGTCAACCCGCAGTCCACGCTGCTGCTCGGGCAGGCGCGCGGCACGGCGATCTGCGCCGCGGTAATCGCGGGCCTGCCGGTCGCGGAGTACACTGCGCTGCAGGTAAAACAGGCCGTGGTCGGCAAGGGCCACGCCAAAAAAGAACAGGTGCAGCACATGGTGAAAAGGCTGCTCGCGTTGCCTGGCGATCCGAGCCCCGATGCTGCCGACGCGCTCGCCTGCGCGATCTGCCACGCGCACGGAGGCCGATTGGGCGGTGTTTTGATGAAAAATCTGAGAATGAAGAAAGGGCGCCTGGTTTGATCGGCCGCCTTTCGGGCAAGCTTCTGGCCAAACTTCCTCCCCAGGTACTGGTCGATGCCGGCGGCGTAGCCTACGAAGTGGATGTGCCGATGAGTACCTTCTACAGCCTGCCGGCGACCGGGGACGCCGTCACCCTGCATACCCATCTGGCGATCCGCGAGGACGCGCATGTGCTCTACGGTTTCGCGACCCTCGAGGAGCGCGGCGCGTTCCGCCAGCTGATCCGGATCTCGGGCGTCGGTGCGCGCACGGCGCTGTCGGTGCTCTCCGGGCTGTCGGTCGCGGAACTCGCGCAGGCGGTGGCGATGCAGGATGCGGCGCGACTGACCAAGGTTCCTGGCATCGGCAAGAAAACGGCCGAGCGCCTGCTGCTCGAATTGAAAGGCAAGCTCGCCGATGCCCTGCCGGCGGGCACCAAGGCTGCCGCCGGCAATGACGTGCTAAACGCGCTGCTGGGTTTGGGCTACAGCGAGAAGGAAGCGTTCGCCGCGGTCAAGGGGCTGCCGCCAGGCCTCGCGGTCGCCGAAGGCATCCGGGCGGCCCTCAAGGCTCTGGCAAAATCCTAGCCGAATCTTCCTCATGAGCGTAGAAACCGACCGCCTCATCGCCGCCAAGCCTTCTTCGGTGCAGGAGGAGCAGATCGAGCGGAGCCTGCGCCCGCTGACGCTCGGCGAGTATGTCGGCCAGGAAAAGATCCGCGGCCAGCTCGAGATCTTCATCCAGGCGGCGCGCGGCCGCAGCGAGGCCCTCGATCACGTGCTGCTGTTCGGGCCGCCGGGCCTGGGCAAGACCACGCTCGCGCACATCTTGGCGCGCGAAATGGGCGTCAACCTGCGCCAGACCTCCGGCCCGGTGCTGGAGCGCCCGGGCGACCTGGCCGCGATCCTGACCAACCTGGAACCCAGGGACGTGCTGTTCATCGACGAAATCCACCGCCTGTCGCCTGTGGTGGAGGAAATCCTCTACCCGGCGCTGGAGGACTACCAGATCGACATCATGATCGGCGAGGGCCCGGCGGCGCGCTCGATCAAGCTCGACCTGCCGCCGTTCACGCTGGTGGGCGCGACCACGCGCGCCGGCATGCTCACCAACCCCTTGCGCGACCGCTTCGGCATCGTCGCGCGCCTCGAGTTCTACGGCCAGGAGGACCTCGCGACTATCGTGCGCCGTTCTTCCGGGCTGCTGAACGTGCCCCTCGACAAGGACGGCTCCTCCGAGATCGCGCGGCGCTCTCGCGGCACGCCGCGCATCGCCAACCGCCTGCTGCGCCGCGTGCGCGACTATGCCCAGGTGAAGGCCGACGGCAAGGTCAGCAAGGCCGTGGCGGATGCAGCGCTGAAGATGCTCGACGTCGACGCGCTCGGCCTGGACCTGATGGACCGCAAGCTGCTGCTTGCGGTGATCGAGAAATTTTCCGGCGGACCCGTAGGGCTGGAAAATCTCGCGCATGTGATCGGCGAGGAGCCCGACACCATCGAGGACGTGCTCGAGCCCTATCTGATCCAGTGCGGCTACCTGCAGCGCACTCCGCGCGGCCGCATGGCGACCCTGACCGCTTACCGGCATTTCGGCATTAGCGCTCCCGCAGGGACGCAGGACTTTCTTTCGGCCGTTGACCCGAATCAGCCTTGAGCCCGTTCAACTTCCAGGTGAGGGTCTACTACGAGGATGTGGACGTCGGCGGCGTGGTCTACTACGCTAACTATTTGCGCTACTTCGAGCGCGCGCGCAGCGAATGGCTGCGCAGCCTAGGCGTGAACCAAGAGCGTCTCGCCGCTGTCGAAGGCATCGGATTCGTGGTGGCGCGCGCGGAGATCGACTTCAAGATCGGGGCGCGGCTGGATGACCTGCTGGCGGTGAGCGTGTTGCCCGTGGAGAAAAAGCGCGCCTACCTGTGGCTTGAGCAGGAAGCCCGCCTAGCCGACGGCAGGCTGTGCGCCGCCGCGCGCGTGCAGGTGGCCTGCGTGCGGCACAAGGACATGCGCCCGCAACCGATTCCGGAAATGCTCGTAGAGAGGATCGCGGCATGAATATCACGCAGGACATGGAGCTCTGGAACCTGGTCGCCAACGCCTCGTTGGTGGTGAAGTGCGTCATGCTGCTGCTGCTCGCGGTGTCTTTCATGTCCTGGACGTTCATCTTCCGCAAGTGGATGGCGATTCGCAGCGCGCGCGAGCAGACCGAGAAATTCGAGCGCGAATTCTGGAGCGGCAACGACATCAACGCGCTCTACCAAGGCGCGGTAAACAACCGCCATTCCATCGGCAGTCTGGAGCGTATTTTCGAGGCCGGTTACCGCGAATTCACCAAGCTGCGGGCGCAGCGCGGCACGGACGCCTCGACTATGGTGGACGGTGCGCGCCGCGCCATGCGGGCCACCTACCAGCGCGAGATGGACCACCTGGAAAGCCACCTGTCGTTCCTCGCTTCCACCGGCTCGGTCAGCCCCTACGTCGGCCTGTTCGGCACGGTCTGGGGAATCATGCATGCCTTCAGGAGCCTGGCCAACGTGCAGCAGGCCACGCTCGCGCAGGTCGCTCCGGGCATCGCCGAGGCGTTGATCGCCACCGCCATCGGCCTTTTCGCGGCGATTCCCGCGGTAGTGGCCTACAACCGCTACTCGCACGACATCGACCGCCTGGCGATCCGCTTCGAGAGCTTCATGGAGGAATTCTCCAACATCCTCCAGAGGCAGACCGTCAGGCAGTAATGGCCCGCCTGCACTCCAAGCGCGGGGCGATGAGCGAGATCAACGTCGTGCCCTACGTCGATGTGATGCTGGTGCTGCTGGTGATCTTCATGGTCACCGCGCCGCTGGTGACCCCCGGCGTGATCGACTTGCCATCGGTCGGCAAGGCAAGCCAGCCGAGGATTGCACCGCTCGAAGTGGTGATCAGGGAGGACCGGTCCCTGTCGGTGCGCGAGCGCGACAGCGCGGGCCGCATCGTCAGCGACAAGCCGGTCACGCGCGCCGATTTCCCGGCGATCTTCAAGGACCCGAAGGTCCCGGTGCTGGTGGCAGGCGACAAGAACGTGCGCTATGAGGCCGTGCTGCAGGTGATGGATGACCTGCGCGCACAGGGCGTGGAGCGGGTCGGATTGCAGGTTAAACCCCAACCGGCCAAGCCCGCGCAATGAGCGCGGCGGTCTTCGAGGAACGCAGCGACCCGGGCCAGGTTGCCTCCGCGCTGCTGGCCGCTGCGGTACATGTCGTCCTGCTGCTGGTGCTGGTCTTCGGGGTGCGCTGGCAGAACAGGCCGCCGGAGCCCGTGCAGGTCGAGCTCTGGACGGAACCTGCCGCAGTGCAGGCGCGGGTTCCCGAAGAACCAAACCCCCCGCCGAAGGTCGAACCGGTGCCGCCGCCACCACAGCCGGTGGCGAAACCGGAGCCGGTGATCCAAAAGCCCGAAATCGTCGAAAAGAAGGCTGCGCCGCAGAAGCCTCCGCCCAAGCCCGCGCCGAAGGTCGAGCCCAGGCCGAAGCCCGCGCCGCCCAAGGCGGCGGCAAAACCACGCGACGATGAGGCGCAGCGGCAGATCCGGGAACAGCTTACGCGCGAGCAG
>Ga0335083_10007255_pt1 | contig 13701 bp, 9 predicted proteins | sample Lox_Sample_42_FD_206716 | JGI IMG/M metagenome (GOLD analysis project Ga0335083, IMG submission 206716) | Soil microbial communities from Loxahatchee National Wildlife Refuge, Florida, United States - Lox_Sample_4.2 | ecosystem: Environmental > Terrestrial > Soil > Wetlands | place: USA: Florida...
GCGCGGCACTGCCGACCTGGCGACCCGTTCGGCGCAGCTCACCTATGCACTCGATGCCCCGGCCATGGCGCCCGCTCCCGGCCTGTCGTGGCAGGCCATATCACTGCATGGCGAATGGCACGGACCCCCGCAGGAGCTCAACGCGACCGGACAGCTGCAGGTGCGCGGACTGCGGCTTCCCGCAGGCGCCGGCCTGGGCTCGCTCACCGCCGACCTGCGGTCGGTGCAGGGCAGGCTGACCGCGCGCGCGACGCTGCAGCAGCTGGTCATTCCGGGACCTGATCCCGCCTTGCTGCGCGCGGCGCCCGTGACGCTGGATGCGAACGTGGACCTGAAACAGGCCGCCCGGCCGCTGCACCTGACGGCAACACATCCCCTGTTCGCGCTGCGCGCCGACGCGCGCACCAATGGCAAGCGCAGCGCCACGCTGCAGCTGGAGCTGCCGGAGCTGAAACCCCTGGCGGCGCTGGGCCACCAGGATGTCGCGGGCAGCGCCACGCTGCAGGGCGAGGTCAGCGACGACAGCGGAGCGACGAAACTCGCCGCCAGGCTCGACGCGAGGATCGACGGCGGCGCGGCGGCGTGGGCCGGCCTGCTGCATGGATCCTCGCACCTGCGCATGTCCGGCCGCATCAGCGACCGCAGCTACACCCTCGATGAGCTGGCCGTCGACGCCGACCAGGTGACGGCATCCGCGAGCGGCTCACTGGCGCGCGGCTCCAGCCAGAAGGTCAGCGCGCGCGCCACGCTGGAGCTCGCCGACCTGCGCAGATTGCCGGCAGATGCCGCAGGTTCGCTGCGGCTGCGCGGCGATATCGACGGCACCCTGCAGGACCTGTCGGCCACAGTGGACCTGGACACGATGCTCTCGGTCCACGGCTCGCCGCCAGGGGAACTGACGGGCTCGGTGAAGGCGCACGGGCTGCCGCATGCGCCGCGCGTCACGCTGGCACTGCAAGGCAGGCTCGACGACGCGCCGCTGCACCTGCAGGCCGCGCTGGAGGAGCGTGCGAATCATGCCTTCCGCGTGGATATCAGCCACGCCGACTGGAAGTCCGCCCACGCCGAGGGCGAGATCAGCGGCGGCGCCGATCTCGCGCAGCCACACGGCCGGCTGGCATTGCGCATGACACAGCTCGCCGACCTCGACCGGCTGCTGGGTACGAACCTGCATGGCAGCGTGGACGGCACGCTCGCAGTGAGTTCCGACCGCGGCGGCAGCCGCGCGGAGCTGCAGCTTGAGGCCCGCAATGCCGGCATCGGCGCGCTGGGCGTGGATGCACGGCTGGCCGGTTCCGGCCCGCTCGACGCGCTGGACCTTGCGTTCAGCGCGCAGTCGCCGGCAATCGCCGGCAAGCCGGCGCGCGTCGCGGCGAACTCCGTGCTGGATCTGTCCTCCCGCACATTGCGGATCGCGGCGGCGAACCTCGAAGTGTACGGACAGCAGCTCACGCTGGCGCAGCCGGCAACGCTTTCCTTCGGCGATGGCCTGGCCGTCACGGCGCTGCGGCTGCAGGCACAGGGCGCCACGCTCACCGTCGAGGGTCGCGTGACTCCGGCGCTGGACCTCAAGGCCACGCTGCGCGACGTGCAGCCAAAGCTCGTCAACGCCTTCGCCGGCAATGTGCTCGCCGCGGGCAGCATCAATGGTGATGCAACACTCAGCGGCTCGCCCGCGCGGCCCATGGGACAGCTGCACCTGCAGGCCCTGGGCATGCGCGCCGCCAGCGGCATCGCCGACGGCCTGCCCGCCGCGGACCTGCGCGTTTCGGCGCAGCTGCTGGGCGACACGGCGCAGCTGGACGCACGGCTCGCGGCGGGCGCGCGGTCACAGCTGGCCCTGAGCGGCCGCGCGCCGCTCGCCGCGACCGGAGCCCTGGACCTGAAGCTCACCGGCGCGCTGGACGCGAACATGCTCAATCCGCTGCTGGAAGCCGGCGGCCGCCATGTGTCGGGCGAGCTGAATCTCGACACGGCCATCGGCGGAACGGCGGGCGATCCGCAGGTGCGGGGCACCATGCACCTGGCGCAGGGCACCTTCCGTGACTACACGCAGGGCGTGCAGCTGACCGACGTGACCGCCGATGCCGAGGGCACGGAGAAATCCCTGCGCATCGTCAAGCTGACGGCACGGGCCGAGCCCGGCACCATTTCGATGACGGGCTCCATCGACATCCTCGCCCCCGGCATGCCGGTGGACATCCAGCTGGTGGCGAAGAATGCGCGGCCGGTCACCAGCAGCATCCTCACCGCCAACCTCGATGCCAGCCTGCACGTGTCCGGCACGGCGCGCCGGCAGCTGGACGTGGGCGGCACCATCGACGTGAACCGCGCGGACATCAGCATACCCAGCAGCTTTCCACCCAGTGTTGCGGTGCTCGACGTGCGCCGTCCCGGCCAGGCGCCGCCGGCACCGGCGGCCAGGCCGCTGGAGGTCGGCCTCGACATCCGGGTGCGGGCGCCGCGCCAGATCCTGGTGCGCGGCCGCGGGCTGGATGCCGAACTCGGCGGCGAGCTGCGCATCGGCGGCACCGCCGCGGATCCCCGCGTGACGGGCGGCTTCGACCTGCAGCGCGGCACCTTCGACATCGCCAGCAGCCGGCTGAATTTCACGCGCGGCAGCGTGGCCTTCAACGGCGCCGGGCTGCAGCACAAGCTCGACCCGACGCTGGACTTCACCGCGCAGGCCACCCTCGCCGATGCCACCGCGACCGTGCGCATCACCGGCTTCGCCGATGCGCCGAAGATCACGCTCAGCAGCACGCCGGACATGCCACAGGACGAGATCCTCGCGCGACTGCTGTTCGGCGTGCCCGCCGCGCAGCTGACGGCGCTGCAGGTGGTGCAGATCGGCGCGGCCCTGGCCACGCTCGGCGGCGGCGGTGGCCTCAATCCCGTGGCTGCGATCCAGAAGACCCTCGGCCTGGACCGGCTTTCCATCTCGGGGGGCGCCGGCAGTACCGGCACCGGCACCGGCGCCGGCGCCGGCGGCGAGCAACCAGCCGCCGCCACCGTGGAAGCCGGCAAGTACATTTCCAGCCGCGTGTTCGTCGCCGTCAAGCAGAGCACCACCGGCAGCAGCCAGGTGGCGCTGGACGTGGACCTCACCAAGCACCTGAAGCTGCAGACACGCCTCGGCAATGGCACCGCGACCACGCAGGGCACCACGCCGGAGAACGATCCCGGCAGCAGCGTGGGACTGGCCTACACCTTCGAGTACTGACCGGGCGCGCGATGGCGTAATCTCGGTGCCGAAGGGGAACACCATGGACAGACGGGCCTGGATTCAGGGCGCGCTGGGCAGTTTCGCGGCGCTGCGCGCCGGATTCGGGCCGGCTGCGCAGCCGGCGCCAGCCACCGGCTGGTTCGCGCAGCAGCACATGCCCATCGGGCTGCAGCTGTACTCCGTGGACGAGGACGCCAGGCGCGACCTCGACGGCACCCTGGCCAGGGTGGCGCAGATCGGCTTCCGTACCGTCGAGCTGGCCGGCTACCACGGCCATCCGGTGGCGACGCTGCGCGCGGCCGCGGCGCGCAACGGCATCAAGTTCACCAGCATCCACGTGAGCGCCACGGCACAGCCGGGAGAACCGGGCCTGGACCAGGACCTGCCGCGCCTGGCCGCCGACCTGCACGAGCTGGGTGTCACCGACGTGGCGCTGCCAATGCTGCCCTTTCCGGAGCGCCTCGGCAGGCAGCGGCAGGGCGAATCCCTGGGCAGCTACGTCGCGCGCGTGGGCAAGGGACTGACACGCGCTGACTGGCAGCGTGTCGCGGAGTTGCTGAACGACCGCGGTGGGAGGCTGCGCGCCCAGGGCCTGCGCTTCAGCTACCACAACCACAACCCGGAGTTCGCGCCGCTGGGCGACTCGAATGGCCTGGAGATACTGCTGGCGGAAACCTCTCCCGACGACGTGGTGTTCGAACTGGACGTGGGCTGGGCGGCCGCCGGCGGCGCGGATCCGGTGGCACTGCTGCAGCAGTACGGGCGGCGCTTCCAGCTGATGCACCTGAAGGACATCCTCGCCAGCACGCGCACCAACTATGCGCTGCAGCAGGATCCGGCCGCGGTGGGCGACGGCAGCATCGACTGGCAGCATCTGCTGCCGGCTGCCTATGCCGCCGGCGTACGCAAGTACTACGTGGAACAGGAACCACCGTTCGCCACCGACCGCTATACGGCGATCGAACGCAGCCTGCGCTACCTGCGGGCTTTCGACGTTCATGCAGGCTCATCGGGAATCACCGCGTAGCGCCAGGCAGGCGTGCTGATGGAAAATCCGCGTTGACCACCATCGCCACCATCCAGCTGCTCGTCGGCCTGCTGGTCGTGGTGTCGCTGGTCGCGCTGGTGGCCAACCGGCTGCGCGTGCCGCACGCCGTGCTGCTGGTGATCGTGGGCGTGCTGCTGGCCGTGGTGCCGGGGCTGCCCACCGTGAAACTGGCGCCGGAATTCGTGCTGCTCATCGTGCTGCCGCCGCTGATCTATTCCTCGGCGGTGGCCATGAGCTGGAGGGAATTCCGCTTCAACCTGCGGCCCATCGTGCTGCTGGCCGTGGGCTGCGTGCTGTTCACCGCGGCGGCAGCGGCGGCAGCCGCACACTGGCTGCTGGGTTTTCCGTGGGCGGTGGGCTTCGTGCTCGGCGCCATCATTTCACCGCCGGACGCGGTGGCGCCGCTGTCGGTGGCGCGCCGCATGCGGCTGCCGCACCGGCTGCTGGTGGTGCTCGAGGGCGAGGGCCTCGCCAACGATGCCACCGCACTGATCCTGTACCGCTTCGCGGTGGCCGCGGTGAGCGCCGGGGTATTCTCGGCGAGCGGCGCCGCCGGCACCTTCGCCATCATCGTGGCCGGCGAAATCGCCTGGGGCCTGGCGGTGGGCTGGCTGATGCTCAGGCTCCGTCGCTGGGTGCGCGATCCACGCATCGAGATCACGCTGTCCATCCTCACGCCGTTCCTGGCCTACTGGCCGCCCGAGTACCTGGGCGGATCCGGCGTACTGGCCACCGTAACCGCAGGGCTGTACATCAGCTGGAACGGCCTGCGGCTGATCAGTGCCGCCACGCGCCTGCAGGGCATCTTCTTCTGGGACCTGTTCATCTACCTGATCGAAGGCATGGTGTTCCTGGTCACCGGCCTGCAGGCGCGCGCGCTGACCGTGGGCATCCACGGGCATGGGCTGCGCGGGCTGGTGCTTGCGGCGCTGGTGGCCTGCGCGGTGGTGATCCTCGCGCGCTTCATCTGGACCTATCCGGCCATCTACCTGCCGCGGATGCTCTCCCCGGCGCTCGCGAAACGCGACCCGGCGCCACCGTGGCAGCAGGCCTTCGTGCTGGCCTTCACCGGCGTGCGCGGCATCGTCTCGCTGGCCGCCGCGCTGGCGATTCCGCTCACCGTCGCCAGCGGCATGCCTTTCCCGCAGCGGGACCTGATCCTGTTCCTGACTTTTTCGGTGGTGCTGGTGACGCTGGTCGGACAGGGCCTGCTGCTGCCGGTGGTGATCCGCGCGCTGGGCCTGGCCAATACCGGCGAGCAGGAACACGCGGCGCTGCGCGCGCAGGAACACCTCGCGCGCCGCCAGGCGGTCGAGGCGGCGCTGGCGCGGCTGGAGACGCTGGCGGGCGAGCGCGGGCTGCCCGCCGAAGTGCTCGAGCCGCTGCGCGCGCGGCATCGCGAACGCCTGCGGCATACGCGGCATCGTGGCGACGGCGATGCGGCGCACCTGCGCCTGCTGGAAGCCGACGACCAGGTCGAGCTGCTGCTCATCGAGGCGGAACGCGAGCAGATCAATGAACTCTACCGGCTCGGCGACCTGCAGGACGAGGTGCGCCGGCGCATCGAGCGCGAACTCGACCTGCGCGAGGCGCGCCTGCAGAACGAGCGCGGCGTGGCGGAGGACTAACCGGCGGATTGCTCCGCGAACTGCCGCTGGTACAGCTGCGCATACAGCCCGCCGGCGGCCACCAGTTCCGCATGCGTGCCGCGCTCGACGATGCGGCCTTCCTGCACCACCAGGATGAGATCCGCGCGCAGCACGGTGGAAAGCCGGTGCGCGATCACGATGGCCGTGCGCCCGGCCAGCGCCCGTTCCAGCGCGGCCTGCACCGCAGCCTCGGAGTTGGAATCCAGGTGCGCGGTGGCCTCATCCAGTACCACCAGGTCCGGCGCCTTCAGCAGCAGCCGCGCAATCGCCAGCCGCTGCTTCTCGCCGCCGGAGAAGCGGTAGCCGCGCTCCCCGACCATGGTGTCCAGGCCATTGGGCAGTGCATCGACGGTTTCCAGTATCTGCGCGTCGCGCAGCGCTTCGCGGATCTGCGCGTCGGTGGCACCGGGGCGCGCGTACTGCAGGTTGGCGCGCAGCGTGTCGTGGAACAGATGCGCCTCCTGCGTGACCACGCCGATGCGCTGCTGCACCGAGGCCAGCTGCGCGTCGCGCACGTCCACGCCATTGAGGCGCACCCGGCCGGCCTGCACGTCGTACAGCCGCGGGATCAGCATGGTCAGCGTGGACTTGCCGGCGCCCGATGGCCCCACCAGCGCCACCAGCCGCCCCGGCTCGACGGTGAAATCGATGTCCTGCAGCACGGTGCGTGGCGCCGTCTTGCGCTCGGGCACGGCAATGGACTCCAGCGAGGCCAGCGACACCTCGGCGGCCGTGGGGTAGCGGAAGGACACATGCTCGAACTGCACGCGCAGCGGCCCGGGCGGCACCGCCACGGCATCCGGCTTCTCGGTGATCATGGGCGCAAGGTCCAGCACCTCGAAGATGCGCTCGAAGGACACCAGCGCGGTCATGATGCTGACCTGCAGGTTCGACAGCCCCATCAGCGGGAAGTACATGCGCCCGAGCAGCGCGACGAAGGCCACCACCGTGCCCAGGTCCAGCACCTTGCGCGCCGCCAGTACGCCGCCCCAGCCGTAGCACACCGCCGTGGCGGTGGTGGCCATCAGCAGCAGCATGGTGCCGAACATGCGCCCGTAGATGGCGCCCTTGATGCCCACGTTGGTGAGCTGCTGCGCGCGGGCCTCGAAGGCTCGCGCATCCTCCTGCGGTCGCCCGAACAGCCGGCTGAGCGTGGCGCCGGCCACGTTGAAACGCTCCACCATCACGCTGCTCATCGCGGCGCCGGCCTCGTAGCCCTCGCGGGTGATGGCCTGGATGCGGCGGCTCCACAGCCGCGCCGGCAGCATGAACAGCGGCACCAGCACCAGCGCCACCACCGTGATGCGCCAGGACAGCGCGAACATGGTGCCGATGATGGCCAGCACGGTGATGGTGTTGCCGACCACGGTGGACAGCACGTCGGTAAAGGCGCTGCGTGCGCCCATGGCGTCCGACACCAGGCGGTTGACCAGCGCGCCGGTCTGGATGCGGCCGAAGAAGGCGATGGGCATCTGCTGCACGTGCACGAACAGCTTGCGCCGCAGCGACAGCACCACTTCGGCGCCGATCTTCGCCGCCATCCAGGTCTGCATCAGGCCCAGTGCCGCATCCACGATACCGACCACGGCCACCAGCAGCGCCAGGTGCACGATCAGCGCAACGTTGCCCTTCTGGATGCCGTCATTGACGATGTGCCGGGAGATGAGCGGGTTGGCGACGGTAATTGCGGCGTTGGCGATCACCACCACCAGGAACAGCAGCAGCGTCGGCACGAACGGCCGCGCGTAACCCAGCGCGCGCCGCGCGGTGCCCGGCTTGACCGGCCGGTTCAGCGCGGCCGGATCCAGGTTCATCCGGCGCATTGCCGCTCCGGGACGTGCCATCCTTCCCCCTTTCTGGTTGTTCCGCAGATGCCTGGCGACAGGCTAGCAGATCGGCCGCAGCTACGGTTTTTCCCGGATTGCCACCACCGCCGCTGCTGCCTAGGTTAGGTGTTGATGCCGAATCACGTCATGGTCTGGTGGGTACTGCTGTGCGGCATCGCCGCCCTCAACATCCTGGCCTGGATGCTGTCGGCCGCGCTGCTGCGGCGGCGGCAGGCGGTGATGAGCCCGGAGATCTATCTGGCCTCGCGCACGCAGCTGTTGCTGTCGGCGGGTTACGTGTTTGGCTGCGCATTCCGCTCCGTGCTGCCGGTGTTCGACGTGCCGCGCCTGGTGCTGCACGACACCTGGCTGTCCGACGTGATCGTCGGCCGCTCGGTGGCCACCGTGGCCGAGTTGTGCTTCGTGGCACAGTGGGCGCTGCTGCTGCGCCATACGGCGTGGGTCAGCGGCAGCCTCACGGCCCGCCTGGTGTCACGCGCGGTGCTGCCGCTGATCGCGGTGGCGGAAATCTGCTCCTGGTATGCCGTGCTGACCACCGCCAACCTGGGTCACGTGGTCGAGGAGACGCTGTGGGGGGTATCCGCCGGCCTGGTGGTGGTCAGCCTGTTCGGCGTCTGGCCGCGCTGCCCGCCCGCCTGGCGTCCCGCGCTGGCGGCCGCCTGCGCCACCGCCGCCGCCTATGTGGGCTACATGTTCCTCGTGGACGTGCCCCGGTACTGGTCGCGCTGGGTGCTGGACCAGGCGCACGGCCGGCACTATCTCAGCCTCGCGGCGGGCCTGGCGGACGTGGCACAGCGGCGCGTGGTGTCATGGCGGTGGCGGGACTGGCACGGCGAGATGCTGTGGATGTCGCTGTACTTCAGCGTGGCGGTCTGGATCAGCATCTGGCTGGTGCATGCCTGCGGGCGGGCGCTGGCCCACCGGACGCACCCGCGCCGTCTGGAAACACGGCCGCCACGCGGCTGAGCTATGCTGGAGTGGTGCAGGGACACGCGTTCCCGCCAATCATCCAATCCAGCCGAAGGGAGAAGCACATGACTGCGTTCAATGTCGTGCGATTCCGCGTCAAGCCGGGCGAAGACGAGCGCTTCGTCGACTACCACCGCAAGGCCATGCCGGCTTTCAAGGGCTTCCTCGGCGGAGCCCTGGTCAAGACCGGGGAGCAGACCTACTGTTTCGTGGCCGAGTGGCGCAACTTCCAGAGCATCGTGGATGCGCGCCCGCAGATGATCGGCCTGCTGGACGGCATCCGCGATGCGCTGGAGGATCTGGGCGGCGGCCTGGGCGTGACCGATCCGGTATCGGGCACGGCAGTCATCAAGCTGGCCGCACCGCGGCCGGCAAAGCCAAAGGCCGCGAAGAAGAAAAAGAAGAAGGCCGCCCCGCGGAAGAAGAAGAAGGCTGTCCGGAAGCGTTCATGACGCCCGCCTGACCACCTTGCCGCCTTTCATCACGAAGGCCACCCGCGTGACGGCGGAGATGTCCTTGGTGGGGTCACCGCGCACGGCGATCAGATCGGCGGCCAGTCCCGGCGCAATCGCCCCGACCTTGCCGGCGAGGCCGAGCAGATCCGCAGCGTCGACGGTGGCCGCGCGCAGCACTGCGGGAGCGGGAATGCCGGCCTTCACCATCCACTCCAGCTCCCGCGCATTGCTGCCATGCAGGCCTGCCACCGCGTCCGAGCCGGCGACCATGTGCACGCCCGCCTTCCAGGCGCGCCGCGCATTGCCGAGATTGACCGACTGCAGGCGCTCGAAGAACTCCCAGGTGTCGTCGTCGAAGTCGAAGCGGTTGCGGTGCGCCAGGTAGTAAGTCGGCAGGTACAGCGTCGGCACCAGCACGACGTGCCGCTCGACCAGCAGCCGGATCGCCTCGGCATCGAGAAATGAACCATGCTCGACCGAGGCGCAGCCGCCGAGGATCGCCGCCTTGATGGCCGCGGTCTCGTGCGCGTGCACTGCGACCTTCAGTCCTGACCGCGCGGCTTCGTCGACGGCGGCGCGGATATCCGCCGCGTCGAGCAGGGGCCGGTCCGGGTCGTCCGCGTGGACGCCTTCGAATACCTTGATGACATCCACGTGCTCGGCCACCCGCGCACGCACGAAATGGCGAATGGCCTCGTGGCGCGCCGCCGCGTCCTTGATCTGCGCGACATCCTCGGGCAGCAGCGGCTGACCCGACACGATCATGCGCGGGCCTTCGACGGCGCCCGCGGCGATTGCATCGCGCAGCCGGATGTCGACGAGATCCGACGCGGCCAGGTTGCGGATGGTGGTGAAGCCGGCCTGCAGTGTCGCGCGCGCGTTGTCGGCGGCGTAGCGCAAGGTCTGCTCCGGTGGTTCGGCCACGTCGTCGCCGGACCTTCCGTGCGCATCGAAGTGATACGTGATATGCGTGTGCGCGTCGATCAGGCCCGGCAGCAGCGTGACATCCCCCAGGTCGAGCACGGCCGCCCCGGCGCTGCGCACCGCCGCGGCACCAACCGCCACGATCCGTCCATCCGCCACGAGGACGGCGGCGTCCGGTACGACGGTTCCGGTTACCACATCGAACATGCGCGCGGCGCGCAGCAGCGTCGGTTGACGCGACAAACCATCCGCAGCGTTGCCCGCGAATGCCACGAGCGACAGCACCAGCACGCTGAGCCATCGGTACATGGGCCCAGTATAGGAGCCGGACGCCGACGTTGATTCGTGAAGCGAACATGAAGTCATTTCAATGTGCAGGAACCATGCCCCGCCATGCCGGTCAGATTGCTTACGTCATTGCTTCAAGGAAACACCGATGCACCGCAAACAGATGCTGGCCATCGCCCTGCTCGCTGCCGCCGCAACGTCCGCATATGCGGGGGATACCGGGAAAAAGGACCCGCAGACCGGCAAGAGCTGCGTGACTTATTTCTCCTCCGCGGCGGCCGGTCCCGGCGCGGTGCACATGAATTTCCGCAATATCTGCAACAGCCCGTTCCAGATCAGCGTCATGGGCGAAGACAAGACGCGGCTCGGCAACATCGGGCCCGGCTCGCCTGCCAGCCCGGCCCAGGCCTATGTCACCTGTTCGGTGACCGACGAGTGCGACGGCGCGAAGTGGCAGTACAAATGAGGTGGCGCTAGCGACCGGCAGTACGGCGCAAGGCCGTATCTGCTTGCGCGCTTTAACTCTGTGGTATAGAGTACTCTGAGTAATTCTGATGACCACGGGGGAAGGCATGAACATCAGCGACGAGCAGGCCTCCGCGGCGCTGGCGGATATCACCCGCGTGGCGCGCCGCGCGGCCGTTTCGCAGGGTTATCGGCGCGGCGCACCGCACCTGTTCCTGTGGGCCGCCGTATGGTTTGTCGGCTACGGCGTCAGCTATCTGGCCCCGGCACGCGCCGGCATGGCGTGGCTGGCGCTCGACATCGTGGGCATCGGCGGCAGCTACTGGATCAGCCGCGGCAGCGCGCAGGAGGCCGCTCGCGGCACCGCACAGCATGCGCGCCGCTTCGCCACGCTCGGCGCCTCCATCCTGCTGTTCCTGGTCTCGACCTATCTCATCCTGCCGCCCACGACCACGGAGCAGCTGGGCGCCTTTCCGCCGCTGCTGGTGGCCTTCGGCTACGCCATCATAGGCACCTGGGCGGGCCCGCGCTGGCTGGCGTGCGCCGCGGTACTCTTCGCCGCCACGCTCGGCGGCCATTTCCTGCTGCGCGCCTGGTTCATGCCATGGATGGGGCTGGCCGGCGCATCCATCCTGTGCGTGAGCGGCCTGTGGCTGCGACGCGGCTGATGAACACGGAATTCAACGAGGTGATCCACCAGCCGCTGCGCCTGCGGATCATGGCGGCGCTGCATGCACTGCCGCCGCGCGCGGCCGTGGAATTCCCGCGCCTGAAGTCGCTGGTCGAGGCCACCGACGGAAACCTCGGCGCGCACCTTGCGACGCTGGAACAGGCCGGCTATGTGCGCATCGAGAAGGATTTCATCGACCGCAAGCCGCGCACGCGCATCACGCTGACGCGCGATGGCCGCCGCGCACTGGCGGAGCACGTGGCGCACCTGCGGCATGTGCTGGAGGGCGTCGGCGCACCGCAGTAACAGGCGTGCAACGCGCGCGTCCGCGGCGGGACGGCCTCAGGTCGGCCCTTCCTCCACGTACGCCCCGCCCTTCGCATCGTGCGGCCGCGGCCGGATGTGCATCCCGCCCAGCACCACCACGAAGAACAGCGGCACGAAGAAGATCGCCAGGAAGGTCGCCGCGAGCATGCCGCCGATCACGCCGGTGCCCACCGCGTTCTGCGCGCCGGAACCGGCGCCGGTGGCCACGGCCAGCGGCAGCACGCCGAACATGAAGGCCAGCGAAGTCATGATGATGGGCCGCAGGCGCTGGCGCGCGGCCTGCGTGACCGCGTCGATGAGCGTGGCGCCGTTGTCGTAGTAGTTCTTCGCGAACTCCACGATGAGGATGGCGCTCTTGGCGGCCAGGCCCATGGTGGTCAGCAGGCCCACCTGGAAGAACGCGTCATTGGAAAGTCCGCGTGCCAGCGTGGCGATCACCGCGCCGAGGATGCCCAGCGGCACCACCAGCATTACGGCCACCGGAATCGACCAGCTTTCATACAGCGCCGCCAGGCACAGGAACACCACTGCCAGCGACACGGCGTACAGCGCCGGGGCCTGGCTGCTGGACAGCCGCTCCTCGTAGGACATGCCGGTCCATTCGGCGCCGACGCCGCGCGGCAACTTCGCCACCAGCTTGTCCATCTCGTCCATGGCCTCGCCCGAGCTGTGGCCGGGCGCGGCCTGGCCCTGGATGTCGAAGGCCGAGACACCGTTGTAGCGTGACAGCTTCTGCGCGCCGTACACCCAGCTGCCCGAGGAGAACGCCGAGAACGGCACCATGTTGCCGGCGCTGTTGCGCACGTACCATTTGCCCAGATCCTCGGGACTCATGCGGGAGGGTGCGTCGCCCTGCACGTACACGCGCTTTACGCGGCCGTGGTCGAGGAAATCGTTCACGTAGGCCGAGCCCCAGGCCACCGACAGCGTCTGGTTGATGTCGGTGAGCGCCACGCCCAGCGCGCCGGCCTTCTCGCGGTCGATGTCCAGCTTGAACTGCGGCGCGTCCTCCACGCCGTTGGGGCGCACGCCGGCCAGCGCCGGATCCTTCGCGGCCATGCCGATGAGCTGGTTGCGCGCGGCCAGCAGCGCGTCGTGGCCCAGCCCTCCGCGGTCCTGCAGCATCAGGTCGAAGCCCGCGGCCGTGCCCAGTTCCGGCACCGAGGGCTGCAGCACCGCGAAGATCTGCGCGTCGCGGATGGTGGCGAAGTACGCGCTCGCCCGCTGCGCGATCGACTTCACGTCCTGGCCCTTGTGCGTACGCTGGTCCCAGGGTTTCAACTTGATGAACACCAGGCCCATGTTCTGGCCGACGCCCGCGAAGCTGAAGCCGGCGACGCTCAGCACCGCATCGACGACATCCTTCTCCTTGTTCAGGAAGTAGTCGCGCGCCTGCGCCAGCGCCGCCTCGGTGCGTTCGCGCGTGCCGCCCGGCGGAGTCTGCACGATGCCGAGCAGGGAGCCGCCGTCCTCGTCCGGCAGGAAGGAGGTCGGGATGCGCACGAACAGCAGCCCCAGCCCCACCACCAGCGCCGCGTAAACAGCCAAATACCGCCGGTTGCGCGCGAGCACGTTGTGCACGCCGCGCAGGTAGGCGCGGTTGGAGCTGGCGAAGCCGCGGTTGAACCAGCCGAAGAAGCCGCGCCGCCCGTGGTGTTCGCCCTTCGCCACGGGCTTCAGGACGGTGGCGCACAGCGCCGGCGTCAGGATCATCGCCGTGAGCACCGACAGCACCATGGCCGACACGATGGTGACGGAGAACTGCCGGTAGATCACGCCGATGGAACCGCTGAAGAACGCCATGGGCACGAACACCGCGGCCAGCACCAGCGC
>Ga0335083_10007256_pt1 | contig 13701 bp, 15 predicted proteins | sample Lox_Sample_42_FD_206716 | JGI IMG/M metagenome (GOLD analysis project Ga0335083, IMG submission 206716) | Soil microbial communities from Loxahatchee National Wildlife Refuge, Florida, United States - Lox_Sample_4.2 | ecosystem: Environmental > Terrestrial > Soil > Wetlands | place: USA...
GCCGCCGCGCCCCCGTCCGGCAGGGTGAACGCTCCGGCGTCGGGTGCGTGGACGCCCGCGAGGATCTTCACGAGCGTGCTCTTCCCCGAGCCGTTTTCGCCGATGATCGCGAGCACCTCGCCTGCGACGAGGTCGATCGTCGCGCTGCGCACCGCCTGCGTCGCGCCGAATGCCTTGCGAACGTCCACCGCCCGGACGAGGGGGGAGGCGGAGACCTGGGTGCGGGTGTCGGCGTCGACGATGCTGGTCACGAGCGAGGAAACGGGAGCGCTCCGCACGATTCCATCATGCGGAGCGCTCCCCGGTCGTACTGGACGTCGTGCTAGCCGGCCTTGTTGGCGTTGTTGTAGGCCGTGCCTGCGAGGAGGTTCGGATGGTTGAAGAAGCGCGCGATGTCCTTGTTCGTCCACCACGTTGCGTGCTTGTCCTCGACCGCGCCCGGCGTGTTCACCGTCCACGACGAGTTCGTGTAGTTCTTGAGCGTCGAGCCCGTGACAACCGGCAGACGCCAGATCAGCAGGTTGATCTTCGGTCCCTGCCCCGCCAGCGTGCGGACGGCCGTCTGCACCGTGAGGTTCGCGTACGACTCGGCCCCGCCGACGTCAGCGGCCATCGTGTAGCCCTTGGACGCGTTTTCCGTCCAGTAGGCCGCATTCGACTTCTCCAGCTGGATCAGCCCGAGCACCGGCATCGTGCCGCCGGCCTGCAGGAACGCCTGCTGGATGCCCTGGCCCATCGCGGCGGTCTCCATGACGCCGTCGACCTTCGTCGAGTGGGTCGAGAGCCACTGGAGCACCATGACCTTCGCGAGGGCGGTCGAGAAGAACCCATACACCCCGCCGACGATCTTGATGCCCGGGCAGTCGTTGAAGATCGTCCGCCAAGCCGTCTGAGAGTCAACGGCGGTGGACGAGGACGGCGTGCCGTTGACCTCGAGGATGTTGCCCTGGCCGCCGAGCGCGTCGACCATCTTCGAGGCGACGTCGGTCGCGTTCTCGTACGTGTTCCGGTCGACGGTCAGAGCGTACGGCGTGTCGATCGGGTTGAACACCGAGACGGTCGGGATGCCCGCCTTGCCTGCGGCTTCGACGTCAGGCTCGAGCGCGGGCGCCGACAGCGGAGCCGTGATGATCAGGTCCGGCTTCTGCTGAACGGCCGCGTTGTACTGCTGAACCTGCGTCGAGATCGCCTGCTCCGACGGGGCGGTCGTCACGATCAGGTTCTTGTTGACGAGCTTGTTCTGCTTCAGGTCCTTCTGGACCATCGTCAGGAAGTAGGAGTTGAAGGGGTTGTCGGTCGCCGTCCACACCACGGCCACCTTGTAGGGCGGCTTGTGCTTCGGCTTCCAGTTCGCCCACGAGCTCGCCGTGATCGGATGGTTCCAGCCTGTGTAGTCGTGCAGGATCGCCTTGGGAAGGTTCATCTTCGCCAACAGGCCGCCCGCATCGTCCGGGGCCTTGTTGGGGATGGCGTCACACGCCACCTTCCCGCTTGCCGCCTTCGGCGCACTCGAGGCGCTCGTGGCGGCAGCGGCGGCGGCAATCGCGAAGACCGCAAGGATCGCCGCCCACTTCAACTGCTTTTCCAGCATCGGAAAAACCTCCAGGTCGCACGACGTTGTGCAATGGTCGCTTGTAACCCGGGCGGGGCTACTCGGCGTGAATCCATTGGTTGCGTTGCGGTTAGCGCCTGGGGGCTAGCGTGTTGACCGCGTGTCCGGGGACGGAGAGCTTCGCGACGAGGTGGAGGGTATCCGCGAGGCCGTCGCCCTGGGGTGCGGGATTCTCGAGCTCGAAGGGCAGGGCGATCACGTCTGGGGTCACGTGTCGGCGCGCGACCCGGCGGGACGAGGGGTCTGGATGAAGGCCTCGACGTTCGGCTTCGACGAGATCACCCCGGAGCACGTGATCCTCGTCTCCTGGGAGGGCGAGGTCCTCGAGGGCGGGTTCAGCCGCCACTTCGAGTACCCGATCCACACGCGGCTGCTGCTCGCGCGCCCCGACGTGAACGCCGTCGTTCACACACATGCCCAGAACGCTGTGGCGTTCGCGTCTCTCGACGTGCCCCTGCGGCCGATCTCGCGTGAGCCGACGTTCTTCGTCCCGCCCGACGTCGCGCGCTTCACGAAGACCGGCGATCTGGTGGTGAGCGACGAGGTGGGGGACGACCTCGCAGAGGCGGTCGGCGGCCGGAACGCGGCGCTGATGATCAACCACGGCATCGTCACCTGCGGCGACGACGTCCCGTCGGCGGTCGTCGCGGCGCTGATGCTCGACAAGGCCTGTGAGACGAACCTGCTCGCCTATGCGGCGGGCGGCCCGAAGATCTGGTCGGACGACGACGAGGCGCTGACGAAACGCGACCGGATCAGCAGGCCGGGCTCGATCATGCAGACCTGGAACTACCTGGCGCGCAAGCTCAGTCGCTGAACACCCGGTCGGCGATGTGCTCGGCGATCGCCAGGCTCGACGTGGCCCCGGGGGACGGAGCGTTCCGCACCGCAGTCACCGGGCCGAGCCGGTTGATGCGGAAGTCGTCGACGAGCGAGCCGTCGGGATCGAGCGCCTGCGCGCGGACGCCGGCGTGCGCCGGCACGAGGTCCGCCGCCGTCACCCCGGGGATGTACCGGCGCGCCTCGGCCGCGAAGGCGCCCTTCGAGAAGGAGCCGCGGAGCTCGTGCGCGCCCATCCGCCAGTGCCTGCGGGCGAGCGACCGGAACCCGCGGGTCCCGACGGTCGCCGCCAGGTCGCGGAGGCTCACGTCGCGGCGGCGGTATCCCTCGCGCGCGAACGCGAGCACCGCGTTCGGACCGACGTCGACGCCGCCCCCGACGCGACGCGTGAAGTGCACGCCGAGGAACGGATAGGCGGGGTCGGGAACCGGGTACAGCAGCCCGCGGACGAGGCCCTCGCGCGCCGGGACGAGACGGTAGTACTCGCCGCGGAACGGGACGATCGGCGGTTCGCGATCGTCCCCGGCGAGCCGCGCCACCCGGTCGGACTGGAGGCCGGCGCAGATCACGAGCCGGTCGAGCTCGAACATGTCGAGCGGCGTCTGCACGCGCGCCCGCCTGCCGACGACCGAGATTCCCGTGACAGGCGCCGAGAGCAGGATCCGCCCGCCCGCGGCGCGGACGTCGTCGGCGAAGGCGCGGGCGACCGCCGTGTAGTCGGTGATCGCCGTCGTCGGCGAGTGGAGCCCGGCGATGCCGGCCGCGTGCGGCTCGATCTCGCCGAGCTCGTCGCCTTCGACCCAGCGGAGCCCGGGCACGCCGTTCTCGGTCGCGCGCCGCTCGAGCTCGCGCAGCCGAGCCAGCTCTCCGGTGTCGAGCGCGACGACGAGCTTGCCGCATTCCTCGATCGCGATTCCGCGGTCGCTGCAGTACGCGCGCAACAGCTCGACGCCGCGCCGGCAGAGCTGCGCCTTCAGCGACCCGGGCGCGTAGTAGATCCCGGCGTGGACGACGCCGCTGTTGTGTCCCGTCTGGTGGCGGGCGACGTCCGGCTCCTTCTCGAGCACGGTCACCGTCGCGTCCGGGTGCAGCTCGGCGATCCGCCGGGCGACGGCAAGTCCGATGATCCCCGCTCCGACGACGCCGACGTGCATCGGCCGCTAATAGTGGATTGCGACGGTCTTCGTGCGCGTGTAGAAGCGGAGCGCGTCGACCCCCTGCTCCTTGAACGCGGAGCCGGACTCGCGGAAGCCGCCGAACGGCATGTGCACGTCCCAGCCGGACGTCGGCAGGTTCACGGCGACCTGTCCGGTGTCGGCGAGGTCGGCAAAGCGATACGCCGCCTCGAGGCTGCGGGTGAAGACCGCCGACGAAAGGCCGTAGCGCGAGTCGTTCGTGGCCGCGACCGCCTCGTCGAACCCGTCGACCTCGCGCACGGCCAACACCGGCCCGAAGACCTCCTCGCGCCAGATTTGCATGCCCGGCTCGACGCCGGTGAGGACAGACGGCTCGACGAAGCAGCCGTGCGCGAGCCGCTCCTCGCCGGGCCGGCCGCCTCCGGCGGCTGCGGCCGCTCCCTCGCGGGCTGCGGTCGCGAGGTGGGTGAGGACATCCTGCTGGTGCTCGGGGCTGACGGTCGGCCCCATCGTCGTCTCCGGGTCGAGACCGGAGCCGAGCCGCTGCGCCGCGGCGAACCCGGTGAGGCGCTCGACGAGCTCGGCTGCGACAGCCCGGTCCGCGATCACGCGGCTCGTCGCCGTGCAGCGCTGGCCCGCCTGTCCGAACCCGGCTGCCGCGATCGTCCCCGCGGCCAGCTCGAGATCGGCGTCGGCGAGCACGACGGAGGCGTTCTTGCCGCCGAGCTCCGTCTGCAGGCGGACGCCCGACTCGGCGAGCGCCCGCCGGAGCTGCGCGCCGACGTCGTTCCCGCCTGTGAAGCTGACGGCGGCGAGGCGCGGGTCGCCGAGGAGCGCGTCCGAGATCGCCGGGCCCCGGCCGGTGGCCGTCCCGAGCACGCCCGCCGGCAGGCCCGCGTCCGCGAGCGCTGCGGCGAGATGCAGTGCGACGAGAGGCGTGTTGGTCGCGGGCTTGAGGATCACCGCGTTGCCGGCGACGAGCGCCGGGGCGAGCTTTCGCGCGGGCGTGAGCAGGGGGTCGTTCCACGGGGTGATCGCAAGAACGACTCCGAGCGGCTCGCGGCGTACGCTCGTCTCCGTGTCCGCGCGCGCATCGTGCAGCAGCTCGCCGTAGGGAAGCCGTGCGACCGCCGCGAAGAACTCGAAGAACTCGGCCGCCTTCTTCACCTCGCCGCGCGCCTCGGCGAGCGTCTTGCCCATCTCGCGGACGAGGTCGTGTGCGATCTCGTCGAGCCGCTCCGCGAGCAGCCGCGCCGCCTCCGCCAGGATCGCGCCGCGCTCGAGCGCCGGGGTCGCGCGCCAGGTGCGCGCCCCGTTCTCGCCGCGGTCGTAGAGCTCTGCCACGTCGCGCGCGCCCATCGCCGGCACCTCGCCGACGAGGCGGCGGACGTCCGCCGGGTCGCGAACTTCGAGCCACGCGCCGGACGCCGCCGCCTGCCAGGCGCCGCCGACGAGGTTCGTCCGGCGGACGTCAGCCGACATCGTCGCCCGTGTCGTGGTCGGGATGGTTCGCCTCCCCGCGCTTCCAGTAGCCGCGGGTCGACACGAGCTCGCGAGCGTAGCGCTCGAGCAGGGAGGCGCGGACCCGCCGCATCAGCGTCGCCTCGCACGCAACCCAGGCGCGCTCGGCGTCGACGCCTTCGACCGCGTCCGCGAATGCGTCCTCGTCCGGAGCGTGCAGCCAGCGCATGTCGAGCGCTGCGGCCGACACGAGCGGCAGCTCGTCGGCAGGCTCGGGAATCGCCGCGACAACCGTCGCCGCCGTGCCCGCCGGAAGCGCCTCGAGGCAGGTCGCGATCGCGGGGAGCGCCGACGCGTCGCCCGCGAAGAGGTAGCGCGTGACGCCGTCTGCGGGCGCGAAGGTGGAGCGCGCCTGGCCGGAGAGCTCGAGCGCAGCGCCGGCGGCGACGTCGCGCGCCCAGCGCGCGGCGGGACCGTTCCCCGGATGCAGCACGAAGTCGACGGCGACCTCGCCTTTGGCCCGGTCGAAGGAGCGCACCGTGTACGTGCGCATCGCCGTCTCGCCGTCCTCCGGCAGGAAGACCTTCATGTGCGCGGCCGCGCCGGGCTCGGGCCACTCGCCGAGGTCGCCCTCGACGCGCACGCGCACGAAGTGCGGGCTGAGCCGCTCGCTCCCCGTGACGATCACGGGCTTGCGCGGAGGCCGCTGACGCGCGGGACGGATGACGGGAGCTGACACGTTGCAATCCAACCGAGGGACGCGCTGCTTTCGGCGCATCCTTAGGTTACGGCTGCGGCGTTGACCGGTTCCGCCGCCCGTGTGACCCTGCAGCACGTGGCGTACGCGACCGCGCCCGACGGGGCCCGCATCTACTACGAGCTCCACGGCGACGGCCCGGCCGTCGTCTTCGTGCACGGGTCGGGGGGCCACCACGCCGCCTGGTGGCAGCAGGTGCCGCATCTGCGCGACCGGTACACGGCCGTGACGCTCGACCTGCGCGGGTTCGGCCGGTCCGACTCGCACCTGGAGGAGTTCGACAGCCTCGCGTTTCCGGGAGACGTCGCGGCGGTGCTGGACGACGCGGGGATCGAGCGCGCGGTGCTGGTCGGCCAGTCGATCGGCGCTGCCGCGGCGCTCAAGGTGGCGCTCGCGCACCCGGGCCGCGTGGCGGGCGTGATCCTCGCGCACTCCCTCGGCGGCCTCGCCCACGACGAGCTCGCGGCGCTCGTCCGCGCCGACCGCGCGGCGGCCGAGCAGCTCCCGGTCATCGACCGGCTCCTGAGCAAGGGGTTCCAGCAGGAGCAGCCGGAGAAGACGTTCCTCTTCCAGCAGCTCGGTACGTTCAACGTCGCCAAGATGGCCGATCTTCGGAACCTGGCCGCAGGCGGGCCGACGCTCGACGAGCTCGCCGCGAGCGGCGTTCGGGTCTGCTTCCTCGCAGGCGGGCGCGACGCGGTGCTTCGCCCCGATACGGTTCGCCGCGCGCACGAGCTGATCGACGGCTCGCTGCTCGCCGTCGTGCCGGATGGACCGCACTCGATGTACTGGGAAGCACCCGATCTCTTCAACGCAGCGCTCGACCGGTTCCTCGAGCAGCTGGTGCCCCGCTGACCGGCGTGGAGCGGGAGCACCGGTTCGTCCCGGTCGCGACGATGGAGCAGCTTCGGCGCGAGCGGATCGTCGTCGAGGTGGAGGGGCACGAGATCCTCGTTCTGCTCGCGGGCGAGGCGATCTTCGCGGTCGGGAACGTCTGCTCGCACGAGCAGGTGTGGCTCGACGACGGCGACCTTCACGTCGAGACGTGCGAGCTGCAGTGCCCGATGCACGAGGGGCGCTTCGACCTGCGCACCGGAGCGGCGACCTGCCTGCCGGCGGAGGAGCCGATCCCGACCTACCCGGTGCGGGTCGAAGGCGACGAAGTGCTCGTGGGGATCCCCACGTGAAGCGGCTCGGGCAGGGCGGCCCGGGGGTGTCGGTGCTCGGCTTCGGCTGTGCGGGCACCGCGGGCACCTACGGGCCTGTCGATCGCTCCGAGTCGCTCGCGACGGTCGTGGCCGCGCTCGACGCGGGGATGACGCTCGTCGACACCGCGGACTTCTACGGCATGGGGCGGAGCGAGCTGATGCTCGCCGAGGTGCTGCGCACGCGGCCGCGCGAGGACGTCGTCCTCAGCGTCAAGTTCGGCGCGCAGCGGGACCCGCGCGGGGCGTTCCTCGGCCACGACCTCTCGCCGGCGGCGGCGAAGACGGCCCTCGCCTACACGCTGACGCGCCTCGGCACGGACTACGTCGACGTCTACCGGCCGTCGCGCCCCGACCACGTCGTCCCGATCGAGGAGACGATCGGCGCGATCGGCGACCTCGTCGACGCCGGCTACGTGCGCCACATCGCGCTGTCCGAGGCCGGCCCCGAGACGATTCGGCGCGCGCACGCCGAGCGCCCGCTCTGCGACGTCCAGCTCGAGTACTCGCTGCTCTCCCGGGGGATCGAGGAGGCGATCCTGCCGGTGTGCCGCGAGCTCGGGATCGGCGTGACCGCGTACGGCGTGCTCTCACGCGGGCTGCTCAGCGGTCACTGGAGCCCCGACCGGAGCTTCGGGCGCGGCGACCTGCGCGCGAACCTGCCGCGCTTCCAGGAGGGGAACGTGGAACGCAACCTCGAGCTCGTCGAGCGGCTGCGCCCGATCGCCGAGGCGCGCGGCGTCACCGTCGCGCAGCTCGCCATCGCGTGGGTCGCCTCGCGCGGCGACGACATCGTGGCGCTCGTCGGCGGCCGCCGGCCCGACCAGGTGGCCGAGGCTGCCGCAGCGGGGACGCTTGCGCTGACCGCGGACGACCTCGCCGCGATCGAGGCCGCCGTGCCCGCGGGCGCCGCGTCAGGCGAGCGCTACGGCCCGCAGCAGATGGCGTCGCTCGACTCGGAGCGTGGCTCCTGACGAGCGTTGCGGAAGCGGCAACGTAAGCATTCCCCAAGGGCTGCGATCCCGCGAACGGGCTTCGCTAGGGTCGAGTTCGTCGCGACGGACGAGCGAAAGGAACGGCGGTGAGCAGCGAGCCCTACTCGATTCACCATGTCAACTTCCCGACCACCGACCCCGACCGCACGACGGAGTGGTACGGGAAGGTCTTCGGAATGAAGAAGATCGACGTCAGCCGGCTGGCGAATACCCAGGTCCTGCTGCTGACGAAGGGGAAGTTCGACCTCCACTTCACGCCGGTGGAGCACATGGACCGCATGGCGCCGTACCACTACGCGGTCGAGGTCGAAGACTGGGACGGCTTCATCAAGCATCTCGAGGATCTCGGCATCCGCTACACGCAGCCGCACGAGCGCCCGCAGAACAACTCGAAGTACGCGTACATCCGCGACCCGGACGGGACGATGATCGAGCTCGTCTACCACGGCAACCGGAGCTGGTAGGAGTTGCCGTTCGCCAACGCCGACGGCGTCAAGGTCTACTACGAGACGCACGGCGAGGGGCCGGTCGTCGTCCTCTCGCACGGCGCCGGCGGGCACCACGCGATCTGGTGGCAGAACATCCCGCACCTCCGCGACCGGTACACCGTCGTCGCGCTCGACTTCCCGGGTTTCGGCAGGTCGGACACGCTCGAGCACTACGACAGCCACGCGTTTCACCGCTTCATCCTCGCCGTCCTCGACGACGCTGAGATCGAGCGAGCCGCGCTCGTCGGCCAGTCGCTCGGGTCGCCGCCGTCGCTCAAGGTCGCCGTCGACCATCCTGAGCGGATCGCGGGCGTGCTCGTCTCGCACTCGATCGGCGGTGTCGACGACGAGGAGATCCTCGAGCGCGTCCGCGCCGACCGCGCCGTCGCGGAGAAGCTGCCGATCATCGATCGGCTGATGAGCAAGCGCTACCAGGAGGAGCAGCCGGAGCTCGTGTTCTGCTTCCAGCAGCTCGGCACGTTCAACACCGCGCGGGTCCCCGACCTGCAGAACCTGTGGACCGGGCTCGTGAAGCCCGACGAGATCCGGCACGCGCTCGAGCAGGGCGTCCACGTGCGCTTCCTCGCCGGCGACCACGACCAGGTCGTGAAGCCCGAGACGTACCTGATGGTGGAGAGGCTGGTCCCCGGCGTCGAGATCGACATCGTCGAGAACGCGCCGCACTCGATGTACTGGGAGGCGCCGGAGCTGTTCAACGCCGCGCTCGACCGCTTCCTGGAACGCGCCTACGAGAGCTGAGAAGCGAGGAGGTCGAGATGGCGTTTTCGTACAAGTTCCACGCAGACCACGTCGGCAGCCTGCTCCGCCCGCCCGCGCTGCTCGAGGCGCGGCGTCGGCTCGAAGCGGGGATGATCGACCCGGAAGAGCTCCGCGCCGTCGAGGACGAGGCGATTGCCGCGGCCGTCAAGATGCAGCGCGAAGCCGGCTTCGACATCTACACCGACGGCGAGTTTCGCCGCACCGACTTCCGGTCGGTGTTCGCCGATGCCTTCGACGGCATCGAATCGCACTTCGTGGAGATGCCGTGGCGCGGCCCGACCGGCACGGTCACGCTGCCGAGCCTCCAGTACACGATCACCGGCCGGCTGCAGCAGCGCCGCCGGATGACCGAGGGCGACGTCGCGTACCTGCGTTCGCTGACGCGCAAGCACATCAAGGTGACGCTGCTCGCTCCGGGCTTCGTCGCCGAGCGCTTCTGGCAGGACGGCGTCACCGACCAGGTCTACGAGTCGCGCGAGGAGCTGGGAGCGGAGATCGCCGCGGCCACGCGCAACGAGATCGAAGCGCTCTTTGCCGAGGGCGTCATCTACGTGCAGCTCGACAACCCCGGCTACTCCGCGTTTCTCGGCTCGCATGCGCGGACGAACGGGCACGGAGGCGACCCTGCGTCGCTCGAGCGCATGCTCGCCGTCGACGCCGCGGCGGTGGACGGCGTCGAGCGCACGGAGGCCGGCTCGATCGCGCTGCATGTCTGCCGGGGCAACCAGGCGAGCCTCTGGCTCGCGGAGGGCGGCTACGAGGCGGTGGCCGAGAAGCTCTTCAACCTGCCGGTCGACCGGTTCCTGCTCGAGTACGACGACGACCGAGCAGGCTCGATGGAGCCGCTCCGCTACATGCCGAAGGAGAAGACCGTCGCGCTCGGCCTGATCAGCACGAAGTCCCCCGAGCTCGAGCCGGTCGAGGAGCTCCAGCAGCGGATCGACGAGGCCGCACAGCACATCGAGCTCGACAACCTCGCCGTCAGCCCGCAGTGCGGTTTCGCCTCCGTCGCCGAGGGGGGCAACAAGATCACGCCGGAGGAGCAGTACGAGAAGCTCCGGCGCGTCACGGACACGGCGTTCGCCACCTGGGGCTTCGAGGCTTGACGAGCCTCCAGGAGGGGATCGACCACGCAGGCTCTCCGGTCCGCCTTCTCTGGAAGCCGGACGCGCCGCCGTGGCAGCCGCCGGTCGTCACGCGGGAGCACGTCGGCTGGCGCGAGGAGCAGCGCGCGTGGGGGAGCGGCGTCGCGATCTCGGACCTCTCGCACCACATGCGCGACCTGTTCGTCGAGGGGCCGGATGCGACACGCCTGCTCTCCGACCACAGCGCGAACAACTACGAGAGCTTCGCGGTCGGGCAGGCGAAGCAGTTCGTTCCCGTCACCGAGCGGGGCTACATCGTCACCGACGGGATCCTCATGCGCGACGCCGAGGACCGCTACACGCTCAGCGGCCCGCCTGCGTCCCAGTCGTGGGTCGTGTACCACGCCGAGCAGGGCGGCTACGACGTCGACCTCCGCGACGACCCGGACTCGGAGTTCCGGAACGGAGACCCGGTGCTGTTCCGGTACCAGGTGCAGGGCCCGCGCGCGCTCGAGCTCGTCGAGCGGGCATTCGGCGGCCCGCTGCCGCAGACGAAGTTCTTCCACTCGACGCCTGTGGCGCTCGACGGGCGCGAGTTCCGCGCGCTGCGTCACGGCATGGCGGGCCAGGCGGGGTACGAGTTCGTGGGCGCGTACGGAGACGGCGCACACGTGCGGGAGGCCCTGCTCCGCGCCGGCGACGAGCTCGGCGTGGTCGAGATCGGCGCGCGCGCGTATTCGACGAACTGGGCCGAGAGCGGCTGGATCCCGACGCCGACGCCCGGCATCTACACCGACCCGAGCCTGCAGGGCTACCGCGAGTGGCTCAACGTCTTCTCGTACGAAGGCCAGAAGCCGCTGCACGGCAGCTTCTACTCCGACGACATCGAGGACTTCTATTCGACGCCCTACGAGCTCGGCTACGGACGGTCGATCGCGTTCAACCACGACTTCGTCGGCCGCGACGCGCTCGAGCGGGCGCGCGACACGACGAAGCGCACCAAGGTGACGCTCGTGCTCGACCCGGCCGACGTGCGCGCGCTCGCGGAGGAGGACGGCTTCTTCCTCACCTACGGCCGCTACCGGGTCGAGTCGGGCTCGGACCTCGTCGGGCTGACGTTCGCGACGACGTACATCGACCCGATCGACGCGGTGCTGTCGCTCGCGCTCGTCGCCAACGAGCACGCGGCGCCCGGAACCGAGGTGACGCTCGTCTTCGGCGAGCATCCGGGCCCGTTCACGCGCGTCGCGGCAACGGTGCAACCGGCGCCGTACAACGAGTACGCGCGCACCGAGTACCGCCGCAACTAGCGAGCGAGCCTGTTGAACCCCGGGAAGTCGAGCGGGTAGCCCAGCGCCTCGAGCGCACCCTGGGCGAGCGCCTCGTCCTCGTCGCCGGTGCCGCCGGAGATGCCGACCGCGCCGACGATCTCGCCGTCGCGCTTCAGCGGGAAGCCGCCACCGGCCGCGACGATCGGATGGTGGCCCATCGTCGAGACCTGAGCGAAGAACCCGGGCTCGTGGTCGGCCCAGCCCTTCAGCATCGAGCACGGGCGCTGCATGACCGCTGCGGTGTACGCCTTGGCGGTCGCGATCTGCGGCTGCAGCGGGCGGGCGCCGTCCATCCGCTCGACCAGCACGACGAACCCGGCCGAGTCGACGACGACGACCGTGAGCGGCTTGTCGACCGTCTCCGCGAGCTTCTGCGCGGCGGCGACGACCTCGCGCGCCTCCGCGAGCGTGATGTTCGCCATCAGAGCGCCTCCTTCTGCGGAGCATGCTCCCAGGCGGCGTGGAAGGCGATCTCGACGAGGTTGCCGTCCGGGTCGTAGACATAGGTCGCCTTCGACTGGTTCTGCGGGCGCTCGAAGTAGCCGTGCGTCTCGATGCCGAGCGACTCGAGATGGCTCATGAAGCCGTCCCAGTTTTCGACCTCGACGCAGAAGTGATGCGGCTTGATGTCGGGAACCTCGCCCTCGTGCACGGTGAAGTGCAGGTCGAAGTTGCCGCGCGTCATGAGCAGCACCCGGTCGACGCCCGGCGCGCCGCCCTGCGGCGTCTTGATCGGGATCTGCCGGAGCCCGAACACGCTGCCGTACCACTCCTTCGTGCGCTCCTCGTCGGCGATCGGGACGTTCACGTGGTGGATCGAATACGGCCGGTTGCTCATCCTCTTCCTTTCACGAGTGCTCGGCCACGACGCGGTTCCGCAGCGTGCCGATGCCGGTGATCGAGATCTCGACGCGGTCGCCGGCCTGCATCTCGACCGACCCATCGGCGCCCATCCAGAGGACGTCGCCCGGGGCCATCGTGATGTAGCGGCTGATCTCCGCGATGTAGTCGAATGGGTCGAAGATCATGTCGGCGGTCGCGAAGCTCGCCGCCTCCTCGCCGTTCAGCGCGACGGTCGTGGTTGCGGCGGCGAGATCGAGCTCTTCGACGATCCACGGCCCCATCGGCTTGAACGTGTCGGCGTTCTTGCTGCGCCAGAAGGTGCGGTCGGAGTCCTGCCACGCGCGCGCGCTGACGTCGTTGCCGATCGTCCACCCGAACACGGCGTCCTGCGCCTCGTCCCGGGAGACACGCCGCACCGCCTTCCCGATCACGGCGACGACCTCGGGCTCGGCTTCGAGGCGGCCCTCGTAGTCGGCGGGGCGGACGATGTCGGCCTCGTGGCCGACGAGCGCGTTGTTGGCGCGGTAGCCGACCTCGGGGCGCTCGGGGAACGCTGCCGCCTTGTAGCCGCGTGCGAGCGCGTGCTCGATGTGGCTCCGGTAGTTGAGGCCGACCGCGAAGAACGTCGACGGAACCGTGGGCGGAAGCAGCGCCGTGCCCGCGAGCGGAACCGTCGCGCCGGACTCGCGCGGCGCGTGCCACGGCGCGCCGTCGACCAGCACGACCTCGTCGCCGTCGACGCGGCCGTAGCGAGGCTCGCCGTCCGCGAGCACGCGACACCAGTTCACGGAAGCAGGCGGTGCGAGACGCGCTTCGTGATCAGGTATCCCTCGAGCCCTTCGTGGCCGCCCTCGCGGCCGTAGCCGCTCTCCTTGACGCCGCCCGAGGGCGCCTCGGGCACCGACCCGCCTGCGTGGTTGATCGAGAGGATGCCCGCCTCCAGCCGCCGGGTCAGCTCGGCCGCACGTGCGGACGAGCGCGTGAACGCGTACGCGGCGAGCCCGTAGGGGAGCGCGTTCGCGCGCGCGACGGCGTCGTCGAGCTCCGCGAACGGCATGATCGGCGCGACCGGACCGAACGGCTCGACGTGCATCAGCTCGGCCGCCTGCGGCACGTCCGTGAGGACGGTCGGCTCGTAGAACCAGCCGGGGCCGTCGATCGCCTTGCC
>Ga0335083_10007258_pt1 | contig 13700 bp, 16 predicted proteins | sample Lox_Sample_42_FD_206716 | JGI IMG/M metagenome (GOLD analysis project Ga0335083, IMG submission 206716) | Soil microbial communities from Loxahatchee National Wildlife Refuge, Florida, United States - Lox_Sample_4.2 | ecosystem: Environmental > Terrestrial > Soil > Wetlands | place: USA...
GGCGGAAGCACTGGACGATGCGGTGTCGCGGCTGGGCGCCGATCGCGGCGTCACGCGGCGGGAGATCGAGAAGCTTGCGCTCTATGCCCACGGCAAGGGCCGCGTGGAACTGGCCGATGTGCGCGCCGTCATTGGCGACGAAAGCGAAGCACGCACGGAAGAAGCGTGCGATGCGGCGGGCGAAGGCGATCTCAAGCGGCTCGATCTGGCGCTCGAGCGATTGTGGGCCGACGATGCCTCGCCGGCCATGCTCATCCGCAACGGCCTGTCGCATTTCCAGCGCGTGCTGCAGGTGAAGCTGGCGCATGAGAAGGGCGAACCGGTCGACAGCGCCATGCGCCGCGGCTGGCCGCAGATTCATTTCTCGCGCACCGCCTCGTTCAAGGCGCAGGTGCAGCGCTGGAGCGAGGACAGGCTGCTCGATGCGTGCGACCTGCTGCTTGAAACCGAGGAGCAGACGCGCACCACAGGGATTCCGCCGGAAGCCGTCACCGGCCGCTGCTTTTTCACCATCGCCGCGATGGCGCGGGCGCGGAGTTGACCATGGCATTCGGTATCGGCGGATCGAAGAGTCAAATGCGAGAGGACGTCCGCAGGCTGGGCGTCGTGCGCTATCTCATTCGAATGGCAGTGATTGTATTCGTCGTCACCGCGAGCGCCTGTTCACTAGCGCTTCTGTTCATTCAATTTCAAAAACCGCCCTCGTGGCCTGAAGCGTTGGAGTTCATCATTGCGCTGGCGATCGCCTCTGCGATTTTGGTCGTTCCGGTCGCATGGTTCGCGATCCGCGATGCGCTTCGGAAGTAACATGCTCACCGCCCGCGTCATTCCCTGTCTCGATGTGAAGGACGGCCGCGTCGTCAAGGGCGTGAACTTTGTCGCCCTCCGCGACGCCGGCGATCCGGTCGAGCAGGCGATGCTGTACGACAAAGCCGGCGCCGACGAGCTCTGCTTCCTCGACATCACGGCAAGCCACGAGAAGCGCGGCATCCTGCTCGATGTCGTGCGGCGAACGGCGGAAGTCTGCTTCATGCCGCTCACGGTCGGCGGCGGCGTGCGGACGCTCGATGATATTCGTGCACTTCTGCTGGCCGGCGCCGACAAGGTCTCGATCAACACCGAAGCCGTCCGCAATCCGGAATTCGTGCGCGAGGCGTCCCGCAAGTTCGGCAGCCAGTGCATCGTCGTTGCGATCGATGCCAAGCAAACCGCACCCGGCAAATTCGAGGTGTTCACGCATGGCGGCCGCAATGCCACCGGGCTCGACGCCATCGAACATGCGCGCCGCATGGTCGAATACGGTGCCGGAGAAATCCTGCTCACTTCGATGGATCGCGACGGCACCAGGCAGGGTTACGACCTCGCGCTGACGCGTGCCGTGGCCGATGCGGTTCCCGTGCCGGTGATTGCCAGCGGCGGGGTCGGGACCCTGCAACATCTTGTGGATGGAATTCGGCAAGGCCACGCGTCCGCCGTGCTGGCTGCGTCGATATTTCACTTTGGCGACAGCACCATCGCTGAGGCTAAGGCCTTGCTGGCAAAGGCAGGAGTTCCCGTTCGCCCTTTGGCCCAATCGAATTGAGGGGAGCCAGCGCCTGTGGAAAACTGTTTTCATACGATCACGATCGGATAGGCGCTGGCGCAACGCCACGCACAAGGCGGTATGGGTCAGCAGTTTGAATTGAAATTTCTCGATGCCTTGGAAGGCACGCTCTATGCGCGCGTGCCCGGCATGCATGGCTTGCCGGCGATCATCGAAGCGCAAGCCATTCCACAGAAGAGCGGTCAGCCCAAGCCGGTGAAATCCCAGCCGGCGTTGCTGCCGGACGATGCGACGGCGGAAGACGCGTTCCGCTTCACGCTCACGCAATGCAAATGGCATGTCGTGTCGAACATTCCGTCGGTGGTCGAAGGCCGCCAGCCGGAAGGTCTGCATCAGCTGCGCGTCGGATTGCGCCGGATGCGCGTGGCGTTCACGGCCTTCGGCGGCGAATTCCGTACGCCGATCATGGAATCGCTGCGGCTGAAGGCGAAACAGATCGCCGAGCAATTATCGGAAGCGCGCGATCTTGACGTGTTTCTCGAAAGTCTGTTCGAACCGGCCGCCCAGGCCAATGGCGCGAAGGAGGCGTTCCAGGTCTTGCGCGAGCGTGCCATCGCGGCACGCGGACGGGCCTGGGAGAACGCGGTCATTCGCGTGATCTCGCCCGGCTTCTCGAGTTTCATCCGCGAACTGAGCGAAGCGCTCGATGCGCGCATATGGTCGAGCGCCAACCGGACACGCGCCCACGCCGCAAAGGGCGTGATGGCATTCGAAGCGCCGGTGGAAGCCGTGGCGCAACGCATGCTCGACTATCGCCTCGATCACGCGAAGAAACGCGCGCGCCATCTCGACAGGTTGTCGGACGAAAAACGCCATCGCCTGCGCATCGCGCTCAAGAAGATGCGCTACACGTCGGATTTCTTCGCCCCGCTCTATTCGAAGAAGCGCACGAAGAAGTTCATGGGCCGTCTGAGCGAGATGCAGGATGTGTTGGGCGCGCTGAATGACGTGGCCACGGCAAAGGCCATTCTGGAAAAGCTGGTGGCGGAAGGCGATGGCGGGCCGCTCGCCACGCGGGAGGATCTCTCGTTTGCCGCTGGCATCGTCTATGGCTGGCAGCTCGACCGGGCCAACCGCATCTGGGACGACGCCAAGGCCTGCTGGAAGGAATTTGCCGATTCCCGGCCTTTCTGGCACCACTAGGTCTCTATCCTTTTGAATGCAGAGCGTTTTCCATTGGGCTATAACGCGCCCCGGCAACCCCCCTTGCCCCCGAGTTTCGAATGCCAATAGACGAAGCGACGCGCCTCCAACGCCGCAAGGAGCGATGGGCGCAGAAGAGGGCTCAACGAGAACTGGAGTCCGGCGGCCAGGTTACGCCGGCCGCCGAGGAGGTGGGGACGCCGGCGGCGGAATCCGAGCCCGCACCGGAACCGCAGGCCAGCCCGCCCGTTGCAGTGGAAGTATCTTCGCCTCCAATCGTGGAAGCGACGTCATTTGCGCCGGCAAACGATTTGCGCAGTACCCAACAAAAGCCCGCAGCCTTCGCAGAAGTGCTGAGAACACCGCCCGAGATGTCTCCCTTATCCGATCAATACGCAGAGCCCGACCACCCATCGTCAGGCGAAGATTTCGCCCCCGTTCCGCCGTCACGCGCGCCTCTCCCGTCGGCACCTATTCGCCCTGAACGCGAGGGCTGGACGAAAGAGCCGATCTTGATGGCGCTCCTTCTGATCGGGCTGCTTGTCCTGCTCGGCAACACGTTCTTCCTGATCCGGATGAACGGTGTGGCCGACCGCGTCAACGCGATGACCAAGAACCTGCCGGCTGCGGTATCAGCGGTGGCAGATCGGCCCTGGGTGGCCATCGAAACGGTCAACACGGTCGATTTCACCAACGGCGGCAGTCCCGTTACGACGCTCTACTTCATCAACAGCGGGCGCACGCCGGCGCGTGATTTCCGCTCCGTCACGATCGGCAGCCTGCGCGCGGCGAAGCTGCCGCCGCCCGCCGTCCCGTCAAAGCCGGGGCCCCTAACCACGACGGGCGTGCTGCTTCCCAATCTGCTCGGCAAGCTCGTGTTCTTCGAGAAGACACGTCCCTTGACAGCAGAAGAGGCGGCGAATGTCAGGAACGGGCAGTACGTCCTGTGGCTGGCCGGCCGTCTCGATTATCGCGATGGGCAGGGCAATCAGCACACGACGACCTTCCGGTATCGCTACAATCCGGCCTTGGGAGGCTTTAACGCAACGCCGGACGGCAATTCCGTGAACTAACGGCCGTAAACCTTACAAGACTTTCAGTTTTGCGAGCCTCGCACCGGCCTATTGTCGAAGGTGGAAATTTTGCGGCTGCGCGGTGCGAAGCGGGGATCGGCGAACGTGTCAGTGCTGGAGGAGCAACAGCCCCCGATCGCGGCGCCAGCCGAGACGATGTCGGCCAGGCAATGGGCCTACACCGTTCTCGAAGAAGGCCAGGTGGAGACCTGGCCGGGCCGCATCATCGAGACGTTCCTCATCTCGCTCATCATCGCCAATGTCGTTGCTGTGGCGCTGGAGACGATCCCGTCGGTCAATGCCCGATTCCACACGCTGTTCGCAGTCTTCGAGCAGTTCTCACTCGTCGCCTATACGCTGGAATATGTGATCCGCGTCTGGGCGGCGCCGGAGGATCCGCGCATCGCCGCGAGAGGACCTGTGCGCGGCCGCATTATATACGTTCTGCGGCCGCTGATGATCATCGATTTCCTGGCCTTCGCGCCCAGCTATCTCGGCATCTTCTTCGGCATCGATCTGCGGGTCTTGCGAATCTTCCGGCTGTTCCGGCTCTTGAAGCTCGCGCGCTATTCGCAGGCCTTGCAGGCGTTGTTCGGCGTGTTCGCCGCCGAGCGGTCTTCGCTGTTCGCGTCGCTGATACTCCTTCTCGCCACCGTGTGCCTCGAAGGCGAGCTGATGCATATCGTGGAAGGCAACGTCCAGCCGGACAAGCTCGGCACCATGCCGAACGCCATGTACTGGGCGATCGCCACGCTGTCGACCGTTGGCTATGGCGACATCACGCCGGTGACGCCGCTCGGCAAACTGATCGCCGGCGCGACGATGATCACGGGACTGGCTCTGTTTGCGCTGCCTGTCGGCATCATTGCCAATGGATTTGTGACGGGTTTGAGCCGGCGCCGCTTTGCCATCAACTGGAACATGCTGCGCCGACAGCCGCTGCTCGCAGGCTTCGACGTAGACTCTCTAACCAACGTGATGGAAGCGACGATGGCGGTGATGATGCGCGAGCATGCGCACGTGATTGTCGCAGGCAAGGACGCGACAGATTTCTATCTGGTGGTGTCCGGCGAGGCGCGCAGCGAAAGCGAAGGCGGCGAGCGCCATATCGGCCCGGGGGGCATGATCGGCGCAGAAGCGCTGCATCTCTCGGCCGAATATCACAGCACCGTCACGGCAACGACGGACATGCGGCTCATCGTGCTGCCGGGCGACGAGTTGCGCAGGCTGGCGCGCAAATATCCCGTGCTGGCGCAACGTATCGGCGCGTCGCTTGCGGACAGCCAGCCAAAACGAACAGGTCCCACAGCCGATCCCGTGGCGCGCGTAAGGGAACTCGAAGAAGAGAATGCGCGGCTCAGGCGCGCGCTGTCCGATCTGGCGCTGAAGAAGCTGGTGCCGGAGAGCGACCGCTAGCGGTCAATCTTCTGTTTCGAATTCCGAGCGGCCGGGGCCGGGATCGTCCAGCGGACGCGGCGGCATCACGAACTCGCCGCCACCATGCTTGCGCTCCAGCCATTTGAGACGCGCGGACATGCGGTCCGCCCGCATGCGGTCGACGATCGTGCGATAGGACAAGGCAATCATGGCGCCGATGGTGGCGCCGACCAGCAGCGCGGCAACCGTGCCCACGCCAACGTCTGCGTGCGGCATCTGCCAGCCGGAGCGGCGGCGGATGTGCGGCGGACGGAACTGGGTGAGCGGCGGAAACGCCCCGCTCAAACGCAACTGCGATTCGCTCATGACCGGCATTCTAGCCTCTTGCACACAGCGTAACACTCAAGTCTCGCTGAAGGATGCTTAAGAACCGTCAAGCAAAGCCAGCATGGAATCCTGGTTGGGGCGATTTGCCACGCGGATTTGCGCGAATTTGAGCGGCTCCAGGGCGGAAGCGGCGGCGGGGCTGATGCAGATGGCCGTCAGCGTGTGGCAGGCCTGTGACAGGCCCGCCCGCTGCACGAGCCCGGCGAAGATCGTCGCGCCACGGGGCGAGAACAGCGTCACGGCGTCGAGGCGACGGGAGGCCAGCGCCGCCTTGGCGTCCGGCGTGAATTCCGCCGCCGGGATCGCCTCGTAAAGGACCTCCGTGCGTACGGTGAATCCGGCGCTTTCGAGGGAGGTCGCCAGCTCGCCCCTATGCTCGCGTCCGGCCGCATGGACGAGCGTGCCCTGGCGCGGATCGAGCCAGCGCGACACCGTTTCGGCGAGATCGGCCGCGTTGCCGTCGGCATCGCGCACATCGGTGAAGCCGGCCGCGCGTGCGGCCAGTGTCGTCTGCGGCCCGACCGCGAAGACCGGCAAATCGCGGTGCGCTGTTCGTTGTGCCAGCGCGCGAACGCCGTTCGCACTGGTTGCGAGAATGGCCTGCACACCCTCGAGTGAAATCTCCGGACCATCGGTGAAACGAATTTCCGTCAGCGGCGAGACGATTGCTTCATGTCCGCGCGCACGCAGGGCTGCGGCCGTGCGCTCCGCATCTTCGATGGGCCTTGTGACAAGAATGCGCATCAGCGCGCCAGCCAGCCGATGACGCGCGGTTTGAGATCGAGTCCCGCTTCGCGGCCCAAAGCTTCCGCTTCGCGAACGAGGTTGTCGCCGAGTCTTTGTTCGAGCGATGCATCGCCGAAGCCGGTGCCATCCGGTGCAATCACTTCGCCGCGGAAGCTCAGCACGCCATGGTCGAATATCGCATGGCCGCCGATGGGTGAGCGGCATGAGCCATCGAGCGCCGACTGGAAGGCACGCTCGCAGGCGAGCGCAATGGATGTCGGTCGATCATCGAGCGGACGCACAGCTTCGATCGTTGGCGCATCATCATCGCGCACCTCAATTCCCACCGCACCTTGCGACAGCGCCGGCAGCCATTCATCCAGCGACAGAATCGTCGTCGCACGATCCGCCAGCCCCAGCCGCTTCAATCCAGCGAGTGCGAGGATAATGGCGTCGTAGTCACCGTTCTCCAGTTTCCGCAGCCGGGTGTCGACATTGCCGCGCAAGGAGACGATCTCCACATCCGGCCGCGCGCGCAACACCTGCGCCTGGCGCCTGACCGAACTCGTGCCGACGCGCGCATCGTTCGGCAATTCCGACAGGGTTCGCGCCTTGTGCGAGATGAACACATCACGCGCATCCTCGCGCGGCAGGATGGCGGCAATCGTCAGTCCATGGGGCAGGTCGACCGGCACGTCCTTCATGGAATGCACGGCGAGGTCGATGCGACCCGCAAGCAGCGCCTCCTCCAGTTCCTTGGTGAAGAGGCCCTTGCCGCCGATATCGGCGAGCGGCCGGTCGGTGATGCGATCGCCGGTCGTCTTTAGCGGCACGATTTCCGTCGGCACACCGCGCGCGGCCAGGGCGTCGCGCACCATATTCGCCTGCACCAGCGCCAGCGCCGAGCCGCGCGTTCCGATCCGGAGCGCGCTGCTCATTCGCTGCCTTCCTCAGGCTCAACTTCGTCCGGCCAGAGATAGATCGAATGCAGATGATCAACCTCGCCGACCACCTCTCCGACGAGAAGTTCGACACGTCCGTCGTCTTCCAAGGCGGCAATGGGAAAACGCTTGCCGAGACAGCGCTCGAAAACCTCCTGGGATTCCGAGGGCAGACCGGAAGGAATCTTCACGACACGGACAACGTCCCCTGCCTTCAATGGGCTTCCACCCTTGTTCGAACTGCTTTGCGACATTCCCATATTCGCGCTAGAGCCAAGCCGAACCTAACATGATCCAACGTTTGCGCGACTTCACCGTCCTGGGCCTTGAAACGAGCTGCGACGAAACCGCCGCTTCGGTGGTGCGCGGTTGCCCGCCGGGCCCCGGAACCATCCTTTCCAACATCGTGCTGAGCCAGCTCGACGAGCATTCGCCGTATGGCGGCGTGGTGCCGGAGATCGCGGCGCGCGCCCATGTCGAGGCCATCGATTCCATCGTCGAGGCCGCGCTGTCGGAATCCGGCATCGCGCCGGTCGCGATCGATGCGGTGGCGGCGACCGCCGGCCCGGGTCTCATCGGCGGCGTCATGGTTGGGCTGACCACGGCCAAGGCGCTGGCGATGGCGTGGGGCAAGCCGCTCATCGCGGTGAACCATCTGGAAGCACACGCGCTCACCGCACGGATGATGGCGCCGCTCGATTTCCCCTATCTGCTGCTGCTCATCTCCGGCGGCCATTGCCAGGTGCTCGCGGTGGAAGGCGTCGGCCGTTTCACGCTCTACGGAACAACCATCGACGATGCCGTCGGCGAAGCGTTCGACAAATGCGCCAAGCTCTTGAAGCTGCCCTACCCCGGCGGGCCGAAGATCGAGGCGCTGGCGCGCGAAGGCAATGCGAAAGCCTATCCGCTGCCGCGCCCGATGAAGGGCCGCGAGGGCGCAGATTTCTCGTTCTCCGGATTGAAGACGGCGGTGCGCCAGATCGTGGCGACGTCGCCGGGCATCGATGCGGCGAATGTCGCGGCGTCGTTTCAGGCGGCGGTGATCGAGAGCCTGACGGATCGCGTGGTTAGCGCCATGCGCATGTTCCGCAGCGCGCACGATGTGGAGAAGCCAACCTTGGTCGTCGCCGGCGGTGTGGCCGCCAACCGCGCCATCGGCGATGCGCTGCGCAAGCTGGCGCGCGACAATGGTTTCGCGATCCAGATCCCGCCGCCGGCGCTCTGCACCGACAATGCCGCGATGGTGGCGTGGGCCGGCGTCGAACGCTGCGCACTCGGCCTGTTCGATCCGCTTTCCGTCGGCCCCAGGGCGCGCTGGCCGCTCGCCTCGCTCTCATCGCCATGAAGATTGCGACGTGGAACATCAATTCGGTGCGCCTGCGCCGCAACCTGGTGGCGCGCTTCCTGCGCACGCATCAGCCGGACGTTCTCGCCTTGCAGGAAACGAAAACCATCAACGATCTCTTCCCGAGGAAGACGTTCGAGAAGCTGGGCTACGTCCATCAGGCGATCCACGGCCAGAAGGGCTATCACGGCGTCGCCATTGTCTCGCGCCTGCCCTTCGCCGACACGCATCAGCACATCCTGTGCGACAAGGACGATTGCCGCCACATCTCGGCGCGGTTTGCGAGCGGGCTCGAGCTGCACAATTTCTATGTGCCGGCGGGCGGCGACATTCCCGATCCGAAGGTGAATCCGAAATTCGCGCACAAGCTCACCTTCCTGCGCGAGATGGCGGATGTTTTCGGCAAGCGCGGGAGCGAACGCAACACACCGGTGGTGCTCGTCGGCGATCTCAACGTGGCGCCGCTGGAGCACGATGTGTGGAGTCACAAACAGCTGCTGGATGTCGTCAGCCACACTCCGGTGGAAGTCGATCTGCTGAACGCGGCGAAGGCCTCGTTCGACTGGATCGATGTCACGCGCGAATTCGTGCCCCACGATCAGAAAATCTATTCATGGTGGAGCTACCGCGCGCAAGATTGGGAAAAATCGGATCGCGGACGCAGGCTCGATCACATCTGGGCCAGCCCGGGATTGAAAGGCGCGGCGCGTGCGCATTCCATCCTGAAGCCTTTGCGCGGCTGGAAGCGCGCGTCCGATCATGTGCCCGTGCTGGTGGAATTTGATCTGTGAGCGCGGACGACGAACCGGAGGTGCTCGATCTGCGCGGATTGAAATGCCCGCTGCCGGCGCTGTTCGCCAAGCGACGGCTTCAGCGCGCGACGCCCGGTGAGACCATCATCGTGCTGACCGACGACCCGCTTGCGCCCGTCGACATCCCCCACATGTGCGCCCAGGAAGGCTTCACGCACGTGTCGACGAAAAAGGACGGCGCCCTCGCGCGGATCGCTTTGCGGCGTTAGTTCCATCGTGCGGCGCTGCGCCGCAAGCGAAACCTGAACACATTGTAAGGACTCTCACGCGGCCAGTGACTTGCATCACATCGCGTCGCGATTAGATTTTCCGTGTCTTCAACTTCTCAAGGAGACGCGTATGCGTAAACTTCCCCTGATCCTTGGTGCCGGTGCGCTGGCGCTGGCGGCCGGAACCGCGGCGCTCGCGGCCGGCGGTTCCGACTTTCACATCATGACCGTGAAACTGCCGGACGGCGGCGTGGCGAAAATCGAATACACTGGCAATGTCGCGCCGAAGGTCGATATCCGCTCAGGTGGTTCGGGCGATCTGGCCCGGTTCGTGCCCGGCGGTGTCGTCACCGCCTTCCCCGATTTCGCAGCGATCCAGGCTGATATGGACCGCCAGATGGACGACATGCTGCGCGAAGCCCGCACCATGATGGCGATGCCGGCGCCGGCGAATGCGCCGTTCGAGGCGACTTTCGGCGCCATGCCGGCCGGCAGTCCCGGCTGGTTCGTCTCGACCGGCAATGGCGGCAATTTCTGCGAACGCTCCGTCGAGGTGACCATCGTGAACGGCAAGCGCTCGGTGCACGAACAGACGCGCGGCAATTGCGGACCGGCGAAAGCCGGCGCGGCAGCGGCGCATCCGACGGTGGCTCGGGCCAAGGCGATTTGACCGGCGTTCATCGCCTGACATGGAAAGGCGGCCCGGTCCGGGCCGCCTTTTTGTTACGCAGCTCGCTTGCTGGATTTGCGCCCGTACGGCACGCGGCTCGAATGGCTGCCTGATCTCTTGGGCGCGCAGACTGTCCGATCCAGTCACGCCGGATCGGCCGCCTCTGGAGAACCACTTGAAAAGAAAAGCGATTCAGCCGGCGCTCGAAGTGCGTCCCGCAGGAGGGCCGTAGAAAACTTGAAATTAACTGACCAGTCAGTTATTTATCTGACATGGAAACCGCGACCACCCAGCAGCAGAGATGGCAGCGCCGCAAGGAGGCGCGGCCCCAGGAAATCCTCGACGCGGCCTATACGGTGTTCACCGAAAAGGGGTTCGCCTCGGCCCGCATGGACGACATCGCCAAGGCTGCGGGCGTCACCAAGGGAACCGTCTATCTCTACTTCGACAGCAAGGAGACGGTGTTCAAGGCGCTGGTTGCGGGCGCCTTCGGCGAGCGGCTGGAGATGATCTCCGGCCTCGTCAACGGGTTCGACGGCTCGTGCGCCGACCTCCTGCGCAATGTGCTGCGCGTGCTGGGTCTTTTCGTCGCCACATCGGATCGCGTCGGGCTGCCGAAGATCGTCATCGGCGAGATCGGGCAATTTCCGGAGCTGGCGCGCTTCTACCGCCACGAGGTGATCGGCCGCGGCATGAAGCTGTGGGAAGCGATCCTGAAGCGCGGCATCGCGCGCGGCGAATTCCGCGATGTGCCGATCGATCACGCAATTCGCCTCTGTGTTGCGCCGGTGCTGCTCGCCGCCATCTGGCGCACCACCTTCGCGCAATTCGACGACAAGCCGTATGACATCGAAGGTCTCATCGACACGCATGTCGACATGCTCCTGCGCGGCTTGCTCAAGGAGCCGGCATGAAACGGCACGCCGTCATGGCATCGCTCTGTCTGCTTCTCGCCGCCTGCGGCAACAACGCACCGCAGGCCTGGCTTGGTTATGCGGAAGGCGACGACGCGATGATTTCCGCCCCGCAAGCGGGATGGGTCGCGCATCTGGCCGTCGAGCGTGGCACGCAAGTCAAGCGCGGGCAGTTGCTGTTCACGCTGGATGATACGCGCGAGGCCGCCGCGCGCGATCAGGCCGCCGCCGCCATTCCGCAAATGAAAGCCGCGATCGAGCAGCAGGCCGCCAATCTCGAATACCAGCGCAAGACACTCGAGCGTCAACAGGGATTGGCGCGCCAGGGCGCAGGTGTTCCGACTGCGCTTGACCAGGCCGTGTCGAATTACCAGCAGGCTCAGGCGTCGCTTGCGCAATTGCAGGCGCAGGAACGAGCGGCGGAAGATGCGCTCGCCGGCGCGCAATACAATCTCACCCAGCGCGATATCGTTTCGTACGTCGAAGGTCCGGTGCAGCAGATCTATTTCCGGCAAGGCGAGTATGTGCCGCCGTCCACGCCGGTTGTCTCCATCCTGCCGCCGAAGAATATCTATGTGCGCTTCTTCGTGCCGGAAACGGATTTCGCGAACGTGCATCTGGGACAACAGGTGCGCATTACCTGCGATGGCTGCAAGCCGCTGACCGCAACGATCACCTTCATCGCGCAGCAGGAAGAGTTCACGCCGCCGGTGATCTTCTCCGTCGGCAATCGCGAGAAGTTGGTGTTCAAGCTCGAGGCGCGCACGCCCGGTGGCGTACCGCTCAATCCCGGGCAGCCTGTCGAAGTGCGGCCGCTGTGACATGGCCGACGCGTTCGCCATCGATGTGCACGGGCTGACAAAGCGGTTCGGCCCGAAGGTCGCCGTCGATCACATCGACATCGCCGTGCCGCAAGGCGAAGTGTGGGGATTCCTTGGCCCCAACGGTTCGGGCAAAACCACCACCATCCGCATGTTGTGCGGATTGCTGCATCCCGACGACGGCTCCGGCACCTGCATTGGCTACGACGTGCTGCGCGAGCCCGAGAAGATCAAGCGCCAGACCGGCTACATGACGCAGCGCTTCAGCTTCTGGGAAGACCTGTCGATCCGCGAGAATCTGGAATTCGTCGCGCGGGTCTATGAGCTCGACAATCAGCGCCAGCGCATCGAACGCATGCTCAATCGGCTTGGCCTGAAGAACCGACAGAACCAGCTCGCCGGCGAGTTGTCCGGCGGCTGGAAGCAGCGCATGGCGCTTGGCGCCTGCATGCTGCACGAGCCGCAATTGCTGCTGCTGGATGAACCCACGGCCGGTGTCGATCCGCAGGCGCGGCGCGATTTCTGGGAGCAGATCCATTCGCTGTCGGAGCAAGGTCTTACCGTGCTCGTCAGCACGCACTACATGGACGAGGCGGAGCGCTGCGACCGCATCGTCTACATCCTGAACGGCAGACTGGTGGCGCGCGGCACGGTGCAGGACGTCATCGCGCAATCCGGTCTCATCACCTTCATCGTCAGCGGCGACAATGTGCGCCGCTTCACCGATCAATTGCGCCGCGAGCCGGGCGTGGAATATGTCGCGTTCTTCGGCGCCGTGTTGCATGTGAGCGGCCATGACCGCCGAGCCCTGGAGCGCGCGCTGGACAAGATCAGAAATCAACCCGGCGTCAGTATCGACGAAGCTCAACCGAGCCTCGAAGATGTGTTCATCCAGCTTCAAGAGAAGGCGGCCTGATGCGCGCGTTTTCGTTTGCCCGTTTTGTTGCCGTGCTGCGCAAGGAACTCGTGCAGATCCGCCGCGACCGCGCCACGCTGGCCATGATCCTCGGCGTTCCCGTCATGCAGCTCCTGCTGTTCGGCTTTGCCATCAATCTCAATCCGAAGGACCTGCCGACCGCGATTTCCATCGACGATCCCGGCGCGTTCAGCCGGTCCATCGTAGCGGCGCTGCACAATTCCAGCTACTTCCGCATCATTGACGAAACCAATTCGCCGGCGCGGGCGCGGCAATTGCTGCAGCAAGGCAAGGTGCTGTTCGTCGTCGAAGTGCCGGTGAATTTCGACCGCGACATCGTGCGCGGCAGTCAGCCGTCACTTCTCATCGAATCCGATGCAACCGATCCGGCCGCCGGCTCCTATGCGCTCGCCGCGTTCAACACGCTGGCGACGACCGCATTGCGTGACGATCTCGTCGGTCCGCTGGCGGCGCGCGCGCAGGGTCCGCCGCCGTTCCAGCTGATCTCTCACCTTCTCTACAACCCGGAATCGAACACACAGTACAACATCGTGCCGGGACTGCTCGCCATCATCCTCACCATGACGATGGTGTTAATCACCTGCCTGGCTCTCACCCGTGAACGCGAGCGCGGCACTTACGAAAACCTGCTCGCCATGCCGGCGACGCCCCTCGAGATCATGCTGGGCAAGATCTCGCCAAACATCCTCATCGGCAGTATCCAGAGTTCGGTGATCCTGATCGCGGCGCGGTACATATTTGG
>Ga0335083_10007259_pt1 | contig 13697 bp, 13 predicted proteins | sample Lox_Sample_42_FD_206716 | JGI IMG/M metagenome (GOLD analysis project Ga0335083, IMG submission 206716) | Soil microbial communities from Loxahatchee National Wildlife Refuge, Florida, United States - Lox_Sample_4.2 | ecosystem: Environmental > Terrestrial > Soil > Wetlands | place: USA...
CGCGTCGTCGGCGCACGGCGCTCGCCGCCGGGTATCGACCTACGGCCAACTCGGGCCGGCGTGGCCATTGCAGCTCGAACGCGACCGGAGGTCGACATGACAACGTCGAAGCAGAGAGCGATCGCCGCGTGTACGGTGATCGCCGCCGCGGTCGCGACCAGCATCGCGTCGGGACAACCGGCGAAGCCCGCAGATCCGATCCAGGTCGCGCTCCAGAACGCGTACGACGGGCTCAAGAATCTTCAGGAGGGCTCGAACGCCGACTACATCCCGGCGCTCGCGAAGGTCGATCCGAAGCTGTTCGGGATCGCGCTGGTCACCGTCGACGGCAAGGTCTACACCGCAGGCGACGTGAAGTCGGAGGTCTCGATCCAGTCGATCTCGAAGGTGTTCACGATGGCGCTCGTGTTCCAGGAGAAGGGCGAGGACGCGGTGCGCGACAACATCGGCGTCGACGCGACCGGCCAGGCGTTCAACTCGATCGTCGCGGTCGAGCAGAACAAGGGGTCGGAGATGAACCCGCTCGTCAACGCCGGCGCGATCACGACGACGAGCATGGTCCAAGGCGAGAACGAGCCGGCGATCTGGAACACGATCCTGAACACGTACGACGCGTACGCCGGCCGCCGCCTCACCGTGAACGAGGACGTGTATCGCTCCGAGGCCGCGACGAACCAGCGCAATCAAGCGATCGGCATGCTGATGTTCGCCTACGGCCACATCAAGACCAAGCCGCTCCAGGCGGTCGACCTCTACACGAAGCAATGCTCGGTCAACGTCAACGCGGTCGATCTCGCGACGATGGCCGCGACGCTCGCGAACGGCGGCAAGAATCCGGTCACGCACAAGAGCGTGCTCGAACCGCGGTTCGTGCCCGGCGTGCTCGCCGTGATGGCGACCGCCGGCCTCTACGATGACTCCGGCCAGTGGCTGTTCGCGACCGGTCTGCCCGCGAAGAGCGGCGTCGGCGGCGGACTGATCGCGGTCGTGCCGGGCAAGTTCGGCATCGCCGTGATCTCGCCGCCGCTCGACAAGGCCGGCAACAGCGTGCGCGGTCAGCGCGCGATCGAGCAGGTCGCGAAGGCGTTGCACGCGAATCCGTACGCGTCCGAGCCGGCGCTGAACCTGTGATGCGACGAACGCTCCACATCGGTGCGGCGGCGATCGTGGTCGCCGTGGTCGCCGTGGTCGCCGCGGCGGGCGGCGGCGCGCCACCTGCCCCGCCCGCGCCGTACGCGATCGACGACGCGCACGTCCACCTGACGAACTACATCCAGGAGGGCATCGGCGCGCGCGATCTGTTGCGCGTGATGGGCAACCAGGTCGGGCGCGCCGTGCTGTTCGGGATCCCGCTGCAGCAGATGTGGTCGAGTCGCGTCGACCGCGGCAAGGCGCCGACCTACTACCTCGACAGCGATTCGCCGCTCTATTACTACTCGTTCACCGACGCGTACATCGCGATGGCGTACCTCGGACTGAGCAAGACCGAGCGCGCGCGGTTCGATCCGATGATCACGGGCTTCAACCCGGCCGACATGTACGCCGCCGATCACGTGCGGCGCGTGTTGCAGACGTTTCCGGGCGTGTTCGAAGGCATCGGCGAGTTCTCGCTGCACAAGGAGTTCGTGACGTCGAAGATCGCCGGCGATCCGCCGAGCCTCGAGGATCCCGCGCTCGATCGCCTGTTCGGACTCGCCGAGGAGGCCGGGCTGGTCGCGCTCGTCCACTGCGACATCGACACGCCGTTTCCCAAGCCCGGCGCGCCGCCGGCATACCTCGACGGCATCGTCGCGCTGTTCAAGCGCCACCCGCACGCGCGCATCATCTGGGCGCACATCGGGCTCGGCCGGGTCGTGCGGCCGGTGCAGGATCAGGCCGCGTTCGTCGCCGCGATGCTCGACGATCCCGCGCTCGCGCACGTCTCGTTCGATCTGTCGTGGAGCGAGACCGCGAAGTACATCGTCGCCAGCCCGGCGACGATCCGGGTCGTCGCCGATCTCGTCATCAGGCATCCGGATCGCTTCCTGTACGGCAGCGACGAGGTCGCGCCGGCGAATCAGGACGACTACCTCCGCGTCTATCGCCAGTACCAGCCGCTGTGGGACCAGCTCCCGCCGCGCGTGCTCGCGCAGGTGCTGCGCGGCAACTACGAGCGCATCTTCGACGAGGCGCGCCGCCGCGTGCGCGCGTGGGAGCAGAGCGGCGCGGCGCACGCGACGAACCCCGAGCCGGTCGTTCATCGCGCGACCGGACCGGACTAGCACGCACACTCTCGACTCGGCGTGACGCGCTCGCGCGATCGCGCGCTGCGATTCCATCCGCTTGGTCGTGGCGTCGTGCTTGCAGCCCCGCACGATCCATGCGCGGCTCCCGATTCGCGGCAGCGTTCGCGGTGCTCGCGAGCTCCGCGCAGGCTCGCGCCCAGCCCGCAGATCCTGCGACCGATTCGGGGCCGCCGCCGACGAGCGACAAGGTCACGGCCGAGCCGCAATCCGGCTGGGGCACGTACGAGCCAGGGTTCGGCAAGGGCTTCAACGTCGCGAAGACCGAGATCGGCGAGCTCAGCCTGAGCGGCTATTCGCTGTTTCGCTTCATCGACCAGACCGGCAACGACGCGTTCGTCGATCACCTCGGCAACGTCGTGCCGATCGATCGCCGCCTCGATCTCACGCTGCACCGCATGCTCGTCTATCTCAACGGCTGGTTCTACGACCGCAAGTTTCGCTTCAATACGACGGTGTGGGCGATCTTGTCGACCCAGCAGGTCAACGTCATCGGCTCGCTCACCTACCTGTTTCACCCCGCATTCGCGCTCACCGCGGGCGTGTACGGATTGCCCGGCGACCGCTCGCTGCAGGACATCTGGCCGTACTTTCTCGGCACCGATCGCGTGATGGCCGACGACTTCTTCCGGCCCGGCTTCACGTCGGGCATCTGGGCGAGCGGCGAGCCCGTGCCGGGCTTGAAGTACAAGGCGATGGTCGGCAACGGCCTCAACCAGGTCGGGATCAAGGCCGGGCAGCTCACCCGCCAGCTCGCGACCTCCGCGAGCGTGTGGTGGATGCCGACGACCGACGAATTCGGCGACCGCGGCGGCTTCGGCGACTGGGAGATGCACGACCGCGTCGCGACCCGCATCGGCGTGTCGTTCACGCACAGCCGCGAGAACCGGCAGGATCAGATCGCGACGCAGAGTCCGGACAACAACTCGATCCGGCTGTCCGACAGCGTGAACGCGTTCCAGACCGGCGCGCTCGCGCCCGGCGTGTCGCTGCTCGACGCGACGTACTGGCTCGCCGCGGCCGACGCCGGCTTCAAGTATGAAGGTCTTCACGTCCAGGCCGAGTACTACTACCGCGTCATCGATGACCTCTATGCCGATGGCCCGCTGCCGCTCGGTCGCATCGTCGACCACGGCTTCTACGTGCAGCCGTCGTACTTCGTCGCCCCGCGCAAGCTCATGCTGTACGGGATCACGTCGGTGATCTTCGGTCAGTTCGACACCCCGTGGGAGGCCGGCGGCGGCGTCAACTACTACCCGTTCAAGTCGCGCAACTTCCGGTTCAACGCGCAGGCCGACTGGGTCCATCGCTCGGCCGCGAGCAGCTTGTTCGGCTACTACGTCGGCGGCCAGACCGGCATGACGCTGTCGTCGTCGCTCGATCTGCTGTTCTGACCGCGGACCGTCACGAGACCAGCGCCGCGACGGTCTCGCGCACGCCGGGATAGCCGAGCTGGTAGCAGCGCCACCAGCCGAGCATCATCGTGCCGTGGCCGATGAAGATCGCGACGTGACTCCACATCTCGACGACGTCGGCGTTCTGCTTCGTGTAGCGCCGCCAGTGAAACGCCTCGTCGACGAGGCTGTACACGAACGACATCACGGTGAACACCATCGCGGGCACTGCGGCGGCGTGCCACGTGTACGCGGCCGACAGCAGCACGCAGCTCGCGACGCCGCACGCGATCGTGATGTGGTGCACGAGCTGCTCGCCGCCGCGCAGCGCTTCCTTGTAGATCGTGCGGTGACCGATCGTATCGATCGCGATCGCGACCGCGAAGATCGCGGCGCCGCCCGGCACGAGGTAAGCCTCGGCCGGCCACGCGACGCCACGTGCGCGGCCAGTCAGCACGAAGCCACCGGTCGCGCCGACCAGGCCGAGCATCGTGCCGACCCACGCGAGATAGACGAGCCAGTCGGCGCGCTCGAACTGGCGGATACGGCCGACGTAGATCGCGAGGCGATTAGACATCGCGGAGCTCCAGGAAATAGTTGGGAACGTGCACGCGCGCGCCGAACGCGCGCACGGGAAGGGTCACGAGCACGCGCAGCGCGGCGCCGGCCACGCGCGCGAGCTTGAACGGAGCCGGCACGAACGCGCGAGTGCCGCGCGCCGCCGCGCGCGCGATGCGCGAGCCGATCGCCGCGTACACGCTGCGAGCCGCGCGTGCGGCGATCGCGGCGCGCCACGGCAGCGCGCGCGTGCCGCGGTCGCCCGAGCGGTAGTAGCGATCGGCGAGCGCGAGCACGTCTGCGACCGCCCGTGCGACGGGCACGCGCGCCGAGGCCGGCAGCGGGCCACCGAGCTCGGCTGCGAGCCCGCCGGCGCCGTGGCGGGCGAGCAGCGCGTCGGGCACGTACAGCCGGCCGCGCGCCCAGTCCTCGGCGACGTCGCGACACACGTTCGTGAGCTGCATCGCGATGCCGAGGTGCGCGGCGTGGCGCAGCGCGCGGTCGTCCGACACGCCGAACACGTGCGCCATCATCAGCCCGACGACGCCGGCCACGCGATACGCGTACGCGATCAGATCGTCGATCTCGCGATAGCTGGTGCCGTGCACGTCCATCGCCATGCCCGCGAGTAGCTCGTCGGGATAGCGGCGCGGGATGGCGCGCTCGCGCACGACCGCGCCGAACGCGGCGAGCACCGGGTCCGACGCCGTGCCGGCATACGCGTCGTCGAGCTCGCGACCGAGGCGCGCCAGCGTGCCCGCGTCGGCCGGTGCATCGTCGACTGCATCGTCGGCGCGCCGGCACCACGTGTACACGATCGCGGCGGCGTCGCGCGTGCCGCGATCGAGGAGCCTGCTCGCGAGCGCGAAGCTCTTCGAATGGTGCGCGATCGTCGCGCGAGCGACGACGATCGCGGTCACGGCACGGCCTCCGCGAGCTCGCCGGCAACCGCAGCACGGTCGTCGGCAACCTCCAGCCCGAAGTCCTTCGCGATGCACGAGAACGTCGCCTTCGCGCCGTTGATCACGCCGGGCACGCCCGCGCCGGGATGCGTGCCGGCGCCGACGAGGTACAGACCCGGGATGCGCTTGTCCCGGTTGTGCGGGCGAAAGTACGCGCTCTGCCCGAGGGTCGGCGCGACGCTGAACGCCGAGCCGACGTGGCTGCCGAGCTGGTCGCGAAAGTCGGTGGGCATGAACTGGCGGCGCACGACGACGTGACGGCGCACGTCGGGCAGCAGGCGATCGAGCGAATCGAGGATGCGATCGCCGTAGGCATCGCCAATCTCGCTCCAGTCGAGCGGCGCGTTGCCGAGGTGCGGCACGGGCGAGAGCACGTAGAACGCGCCGCACCCGGCAGGCGCGAGCGACGGATCGGTGACGTGCGGCGCGTGCAGGTACAGCGAGAAATCGTCGGGCAGATCGTGGCCATGAAAGATGTCGTCGAGCAGGCCGCGGTAACGCGGCCCGAACACGACCGTGTGATGCGCGACGCGATCGCGGTAATCGATGTCGGTGCCGAAGTACAACACGTACAGCGACATCGACCACCGCATGCGTTCGAGCCGTCGGCGCGACTTCGCGGCGCTCGGCTCCGCCGCGTAGAGCTTCGCGTAGGTGTGATGAACATCGGCGTTCGACACCACGAGGTCGAACGGCTCGTCGGCGCGCGCGTCGGTGGTCACGAGGTGCTGCTGGCCCGCGACGCGGATGCCGCGCACCGGCGCGTCGAGCCGGAGCTCGCCGCCGAGCTCGCCGAGCAGGCGCACGAGCGCCGCGACGAGCGCTCCGGTACCGCCGCGCGGAAACCACACGCCCCACTCGCGCTCGAGGTGGTGGATGAGCGTGTAGATCGACGACGTCTCGTACGGATTGCCGCCGACGAGCAGCGAGTGAAACGACAGCGCCTCGCGCAGATGCTCGTCCCGGACATACTTCGAGACGGTCGCGTACACCGAGCGGTCGGCGCGCAGCCGCACCAGCTTGGGCGCGACCTTGACCATGTCGGAGAAGCGCAGGAACGGCTGGTGCGCGAGCTTCGCGTAGCCGGTGCCGAACACCTCGCGCGCGTAGGCGGCGAACCGCTCGTAGCCGTCGAGGTCGTCGGGAAAGCGCGCGCGGATCTGCGCGCCCAGATCGCCGTCGTAATCGAGCTGTGTGCCGTCGTTCGTCCAGAACAGCCGGTAGAACGGCAGCACCGGCATCATCTCGACGTAGTCGCGCATGCGGCGACCGCACAGCTCGAACAGCTCCTCGATGCAATGCGGCGCCGTGATCACCGTCGGGCCGGCATCGAACGTGAAGCCCCGGTCGCGATAGACGTACGCGCGCCCGCCCGCCTGATCGCGCGCCTCGAACACGGTGACGCGCATCCCGGCGGCGGCCAGCCGGATCGCCGCGGCGAGCCCACCGAAACCAGAGCCGATGATGGCCGCGCGGAGCGGCTCGGACCTAGACATAGCTCGCCTCCATGCGTGACAGGTCGGCGGCGATCGTCGCGATCGCCGGGTGATCGCCGAGCGCGCCGCGCAGGTCGGCGAGCGCGCGATCGAGCGCGGCGCGAATGCGAGCGCGGCCGAGCTCGGCGGTCGCGCCCGCGATCTCGATCGCGAGCGCGTCGGCGATGTCGACGTGGCCCGCGGCCACCGCGCGCGCGGCTTCGATCGCGTTCGCGCGCTCGGGCGGATCGAGCTCGGCGAGCCACGCCCACGGCCAGGTCGCGCGGGCGGCGGCGAGATCCTCGCGGCCCTTCGCGCGGCGCGCGGCGCACGCGAACGAGCCCAGGTCGTCGAGCATCTGCAGCGCGATGCCGGCCGATTCGGCGAACCCGGCGATCGCGGCGACCGTGTCGGGCGAACCGCCGGCGGCGAGCGCGCCGAGCTCGCCGGCGAGCCGGCACAGCGCGCCGGTCTTGAGGCGCGTGATCGCGGCCACCACGCGCGGCGTGTCCTCGCGTGTCATCTCGGTCACGCGCACCGCGAGATCGAGCGCCTGGCCCTGGTGGCAGCGCACGAGCGAGCGCACCGCGAGCTCGACCGCCCCCGGCAGCTCTAGCTCGGCGAGCTCGGCGAGCGCCCAGAAGTACATCCACGTGCCGGTGTTGATCGCGAGCGGCGCGCCGATCAAGCGGTGGAGCGCGGGTGCGCCCCGTCGCTCGTGCGCCTCGTCCTCGACATCGTCGACGATCAGCGATCCTCCGTGCACGAGCTCGATCGCGGTCGCGACGCGCACGACGAGCTCGGCGGGCGCGCCGCCGGCGAGCGCCGCACCGGCCCGTGCGATCGCGGTACGCCACGACTTGCCCGGGCGCACGAGAAACTCGGCGGCCGGCTGGACGAGCGCGCGCCGCCACAGCGCGGCCGGGACGTCGGTGTCGAGCGCGCACGTGCCGCCTCGCGCGAGCGCGCGACCGAGCGCCGCGATCGTGACGGGCAGCGTGGATGCAAGCGATGTCATGCCTGACTCCTTCCGAGCATGGCGGCGAGCGACAGCCCGCGCGGCGGTTTACCGACGACGATCCGCGCGCGGTCTCGCGCGGTGAGCTCCAGCGAATAGAACCGGCGGATCACGACTTCGGGTAAGCGATAGAACCGCTCGAGCAAGCGATAGCGCTGCGCGGGCGCGAACCAGCCGAACATCATGCGGTTGAGGCGCGCCGCGAACGGCAGCTGGCGCGCGTGCTCGTGCGCGTGCTCGGCGAGCGCCGGCCCGAACAGCTCCGACGCCGGCCGTGCCGCGACGAACGCGGCGAGCCGCGCCGCGATCGGAAACGAGTACCCGGTGACCGGATGGAACCAGCCGCCCGCGTAGCCAGCGACGAGCGGCGCGTGCGGTGCAGGTGGCGCGCACCGCCACGGCAACGCGAGCACGCCGGTCTCCTCGCGCACGACCTCGGCGACGCGCCAGCCGCGCGCGTCGACGTAGTCGGCGATCCCGGCGCGCGCGGCGGCGACGTCGAGAAACGTGCCGTCGGCAAAGTACGTGTCCTCGACGAGCACGCGGTCCGTCGCCAGTGGCAGGACGTAGACGAAGCGAAAGCCGTCGCGCTGCTCGACCGTCGCGTCGATCAGGGTCGGCCGCGCGAGCCCGTGCGGCGCGGCGAGCACGAGCTCGCGGCCGACGAATTTCTGCCAGCCGGCGCGCCCGATCTCGGCTCGGTCCGGCCCGCGCGCGTCGATCACGGCGCGGCCGTGCAGCGCGAGCTCGCCACCGTCGGCCGCGCGCACGACGACGCGCTCGGCCTCGACCGCCGTCGCCGTCGCACGCGTGTACAGCGCACTGCCGTCGTGCGCGAGCGCGGCGCGCACGGCCGTGGCCAGCCGGCGCGACGTCACGCACGCGTACGGCGACGCGAGCCGGCGCCGTAGCGCCGGAAACGCGACGTCGTAGCCGTCCCAGCGTACGTCGATCAGCGGCTCGAGCCACGCGGCCATCTCGGCGCGCGTATCGCCGGCATGAAAGCACCACGTGTGGTTACCGCCGGGCTCGGCGCCGCGCTCGATCATCGCGATGCGCGCGGCCGGCTGGTGCGCGCGCACGGCGAGCGCGATCAACCCGTTCGCGAGGCCGCCGCCCGCGAGCACGTAGTCGTAGTCGCGCGTCACCACGCAAACGCCTCGTGCAGCTGCGCGCGCGCGCGGTGGGCGCGGATCTTGACGTTCGCGACCGAGATGCCGAGGCGCGCCGCGGTCTCGTCCTCGCTATGATCGATGCGCAGCATCACGACGTCGCGATACTTCGGCGCGAGCGCGGCGACGAGCCGATGCGCGATCACGGCGACTTCGCGCGCCGCGACCGTGGCCTCGGGCGACGGCTGCGGATCGACCGGCTCGTCGCCGGGCACCGTGCCTTCGAGCAGCTCGCGCGACCTGCGTCGCTTGCGCAGATAGCCAAACGCCGCGGTCATCGCGATCCGGTACAGCCACGTGCGCAGCTGGGCGTGGCCGCGAAACGAATCGCGGTGGCGATGCGCGAGCAGGAGCGCATCCTGCGCGACATCGTCGGCGTCCGCGCCGTGCACGACGCGCCGCGCGACCGCATACACGTAGTCGCGATCGGCCGGACCGAGCGTGGGTCGGGTGTCCATCAGCTCCCTCTGATCGACACTTCGTCCGCACACCGATTCTGGATGCAGGCCGCAGATCTACTGGAACAGTGTGGCTTCGGCGGCGAGATAGCGGCGAGCCCTGCGCCGCGCCAGCTCGTTCTGCAACCGGCGGTCGGGCCAGCGCTCGAGGTCGGCCGCGAGCACGCGGTGCAGCGCGGCTTCGAACGCCGCGCGATCGTGGCGCGCGACCGCGACCGCGCGTGCGAACGTGACGTCGACCGCGAGCACGCCGCCGTCGCCGAGCTCGCGGGCCGCCGCGAACCGCGCGCTGCCGTCGGGGCCGCCGAGGAACATGCTGCGCGCCGCTTCGAGCGTGCCGAGCACGAGCTCGGCATCGCCATCGTGCGCGAGCGGCGCGAGCTCGACGCAGCGCGCGAGCATGGTCATCACACCATCGAGCTTGCCCAGGCCGCGCACCGGATCGATCGCGATCGCGAGCGCACCGGCCGTCGCGATCCGGCGCACCGCCGGCACGTCGGCGGCGGTCGCCTCGCGAGCGTGCGCGCTGACATCGCCGCGCCACGCCGGCGGAAGCAGGGCGAGGTTGGCATCGCTGCAGTCGCGGAGCAGCCCGGTCAAGCGCGCCGCGATCCGCTCGGCGTCGTCGGCGCGACCGGCGAGCCGCGCGTCTTCCCAGTCGTCGAACACGAACGCGAACGCGTACTGGCACGTCGCGTCGGCGCGCAGCTCCTCGAAGCCGCGATGCGGATACGCGAGCACGAGCGCGTCGAGCTGCACGATCCCGCTCGGCAGCGCGCTGCGCGCGAGCTCGACATCGCGCTCGCGCCGAGCGGCGTCCATCGACGCGTGCACGATGCGATACGTGGTCGACGCCGCCTCGCGATCGACAAAGCCGCCGCACGCGGCGAGCACGAGCAGCCAGCTAGCTCGCACGCGCGAGCTCCCGCTCGGCGGGCCGCGCGCTGCCGTGATCGAACGCCGCGAGCAGCTGCACGCCGCACCGCCACGCCATGCCGAACGCGAACCCGGTGTCGGCGATCGGGCGCGCGCGCTCGAAGAACGTTCGCGCGCGCGAGATCTCGTAACGCACGAGCATCGCGACAGCCGGGCTCGATCGCCGCGCGGCGAGATCGTCGGGGCTCACGCCGAAATGCCGGAGGTCCTCGGCCGGCACGTAGACGCGGCCGCGCCGATGGTCGCCGGCGATGTCTCGCAAGAGCTGCGCGATCGCGAGCCCGATCGACAGCTCGCCCGCGCACGCGTGCAGCTGCGCGGCGCGCCCGCCGGCGATGTTCGCGAGGATCCGCCCGAGCGGCTCGACGGCGCACCGCAAGTACGTGCGCAGCTCGTCGAACGTGGCGTAGCGCGTGCGCTCGAGATCGATGCGACACGCCTCGATCAGCGCCGCGAAGTCGCCGAACGCGAGCGCGTGCTCGTCGACGGCCTGCGCGAGCGCGGCGAACACCGGATGCTCGGCGTGCCCGCGGTACGCGCGATCCAGATCATCTTCCCAGCGATCGAGCTCGCGCGCCCTGCGGCCTTCGCAGCTCGGCTCGTCGACGATCGCCTCGGCACCGTGCACGAACGCGAGCACCGCGCGTGCGTGCTCGCGCGCGCGGCCGTGCGCGAACATCGCGTTGACCGGATAGCATGTTCCCATCATGCGGCTTGGACGCCGCCTCGCGCGATCGCGTTACACGATGCGCTTCGCGATCCGCGCGAGCATCGCCGGCGGCATCGGCTCGACGCGCGTGGTCGCGACGAGCGTGGCGGCGGCGATGAGCTCGGCGATCTCGGCATCGCTAAGCGGGTGCGGGGCGCGCTCCGCGAGGAGCTCGCGCGCGCGACGGGACAGCGGCGGGTGGGTCTTCATGCAGATGTTCGAGTACGCCCAACAGGGCCGCTCGGATCGAGAGCAACCCGCGCCGCACGTGCGCCTTCACGGTGCCGAGCGGAAGGCCAGTCTCTTCCGCGATCTCGCCGTGCGACATCCCGTGGCACGTCGCGAGCAAGACGACGCGGCGCTGGTCGGGCCGCAATCGCTCGAGCGCGCGCGCCGCCTGCGACGCCTCCGCGCACGTATCCGGGCCGTTGCCCGGCGCCGCGACCTGCGGCTCGTCGGCGATCTGCTCGGTCACCGGCCGGCGGCGACGCGTGCGCCGACGGTCGATCAACCGCCGGCGCGCGATCATCGCGATGAACACGGCCTCGCTCGCGATCGCGTCGTCGAAGCGCGCGGCGCTCTTCCATAGATCGACGAAGATCTCCTGCACGGCATCTTCGGCGTCGAGCTCGAAGCGCCGCGCGATCGACCACACGAGGCCGCCGTAGCGGGCGAGGCATTCGCGCATCGCGGCGCGTTCGCCGGATGCCACGCGGGCGAGCAACGTGGGCTCGGGTGCGTCTCGTTCCACGTACCCGATACGCAGCTCCCCCGCGATCAGTTCGCCACCGCGCACGCGGCCAGCAGGCCATTCGGCGCGGCATTGTCGTCGCACAGCAGGACTTGCAACGGGTTATCGCTGGCACCCGTCTTGCCGCCGATCGCAAATGCGGTGAACACGCCCTGGGCGGGCAACGTCACGCTCGGGATCGTCAGCGCGTCGCTGTTCGCCCCGGCCAGGCGCGCCGATACGGCCGACGTCACCGGCGCGGCGGTCGTCGCGAAGCCGAGTGCGTCGATCGGCTGGTTCGTCGCGATGTCGCCGAACGACACGTCCGCGAACACCTTCGTGAACGCCGCGCCCGAGCCCAGCCCGACGTCGACCGCCGGCGTGCCGGGAGACGCGTGGATGAAGCGCAGCTTCGCGTCGCCGTTCGGCGCCGCCGTCGCGTCGTTGAACACGGCGAGGTGGAGGGCAGGATCGTGCGCAGCGGCGCCGCTCGTGTCGAAGTCGCCGAGCGCGAGCACGCTGACGGTCTCGTTGTTGTCGACGCGCACGCCGTCGGTGTCGGGGATCGCGGGGATCGAGCAACCGCTCGCGTTTGCGAGGATCACGCGCACGTCGTAGGAGCCGACAGGCAGATCGACGTATGCGGTGACCGCGGCGTACGTCAGACCATCCTGCACGCCGAGGCCGGCGAGCACCGGCGGCGAGAACTGCATCGTGCCCTGCGCGGCCAGGCAGATATCGACCGCGCGCAGGTCGGGCGAGAGGTGCGCGACGCGAACATGCGCGCGCGACGGCGTGCCGCCGACGATGCTGCACTGCGCGATCAGGCCCGTCGGCGCGGCGTTGTCGTCGCACAGCAGCACGCGCAGCGGCGCCGACGCGTCGCCGATCTCGCCGATCGCGAACGCGGTCGCGATCGCCCCCGCCGGCAGCACGGCCGGCGTGATCGACAGCGCGTCGGTGAGGGTGCCATGCGCGCGTGCCGAGATCTCGATGCCCGGAAGCGGATCGGTCTCGATGTAGCCGCTGTCGGCGGTGGCCGTGTTGCCGTACGCGATGTCGGTGAACAGCGGCTGGAACAGCGCGCCGCCGCTCGTGCCGACGTCGACGTCGGGCGTGCCGGGCGACGCGTGCACGAACCGCAGCTTCGCCTTGCCGGCGTCGACCGAGCTGTCATCGACGTACGCGTGCAAGGTCAGCGGTGTTGCCGAGCCGATCGCCGCGAGCCCTTCGGCCGCGATCGTGATGCTCGCGCCCGGCGGGATGTCGGGCAGCGACGTGAAGTCGGCGAGCCCGCCGAGCGGCGTCGCACAGTCAGCCGAGCCCGGCGCGACGAGCCGCACGTCGTACTGCTCGGCGTCGAGCTGGAAGTACTTCGTGACGCTGGCGTACGCGATACCGGCGGCCATCCCGTTCGTGTTCAGGATCGGGCCTGTGAACTTGCCCGAGCCGTGCGGCGCGACACAGAAGTCGACCGCCGGCGCATCCGGCGACAGATGCGCGACGCGAACCTGCGCCTGCGATCCCGACTCGCTGCTCGCCGCACCGCAACCTGCAACGGCCGCGAGCGACAAGGACCAAACCGTAGTGCGATGTAGCATCGATGACCCTCCTGCCCTGCACTTCGCTCGCACCGCGAAAGCGGATGCAACGGACCGGCAAGCCGCGGAAACGCCTTGTGCCTCGCCGCCTGATATGGCATCAAAGGCCCCGAAACGCGATCGTGGCGGAATTGGTAGACGCGCTGGTCTCAGGTGCCAGTGGGTAACACCGTGGAGGTTCGAGTCCTCTCGATCGCACCAGCTTCTCCGCGCAGTTGCCCGAGTCGGCGATGCGCGAAAGAAGCCTTTTGGGCTTTCTGGTAACTCATCGGCCGGGTCAAGTCTCTCTTCTTGTGTGAATGCCTGACGAGAGAGTTCGGGTTCGGTGTTCATGCCGCAGCGGCGTGATGGTTGGTGAGCAGAGACATGTCGAGATAGACGCGGTCGCTCCAGATGCTGGTG
>Ga0335083_10007260_pt1 | contig 13696 bp, 12 predicted proteins | sample Lox_Sample_42_FD_206716 | JGI IMG/M metagenome (GOLD analysis project Ga0335083, IMG submission 206716) | Soil microbial communities from Loxahatchee National Wildlife Refuge, Florida, United States - Lox_Sample_4.2 | ecosystem: Environmental > Terrestrial > Soil > Wetlands | place: USA...
GGTCCGCAACCACCTCGCGTACTTCATCAAACAGTGGAGCCTCCCGTCCGGGATGAACTCGATCTACTACGTCCTCACACCTCCCGGGGTGGCCGTGTGCCTTGACAAAGGCGGCGAAAAAGGCCACTGCTCTACATTCGAAGAAACAGCCGAAAGCTACGAAAACAGCTTCTGCAGCTATCACGGGGACGTGAATCCGGGCGGGCTCGAAACAGGCGGCGCGGAAACGATCCTGTACGGCGTGATCCCGTGGACCGCCGGCGGCTACGGCGACGGTCAGCTCGCGGGCGAAGACCAGACCGAGGCGCCCTACTGCCAGGACGGCGGCTTTGACCCGTCGAGCAAACCGGGCATCGAGAAGTTCGAGGAACAGAAAGAAATCACGCCCGAAGAAGAAAAAAACTTCGAAAAAATGAACGCGCAGGAAAAAGCCGAATTCATCCTCAAACGCGAACTCGAAGGTCCCCACATCCAGGAGCCCAACCAGAAGTCCTGTCCCACCGACGACGGCTACTGCGACGTGGGTCTCTCCGACCTGATCATCAACCAGGTGGCGCTCCAGCAGCAGAACATCGTCACCAACCCCCTGCTCCATTCCTGGCAGGACGCCGTCGGCAACGAGGTCACCGACGAGTGCCGCAACTGGTTTGCGCCCACCATCGGCGGAACCTCGGCCGCAAACCTGGAAACGGGCGCCGGCAACCTGTTCAACCAGTCGATCGCGGGCCACCAGTACTACCTGGGTGAGAGCTTCAACTACGCCGCGGAGCTCCTGAACTTCCCCGGCATCCCCTGCATGACGGGGATCCGGCTGGAACCCGAATTCAACGCCATCAGCCCCGTCGAACCGAACGACGTCGTCGGCTTCGACAGCGGCGAGTCGATCATTACGCTGAACGCCGGCGACACCTTCACGAAAACCGGCGAAAAGCAGGCGACCTACGCGAAGGTGAAATGGAACTTCGGCGACGGCTCCTCCGAAATCACCGGGTACGCCCCGGGGTCCGAGCCCTGCGAACTCCCGTGGAAAGCCGAATGCGCCGAAGCGGTCTACCACACCTACAAATCCCCGGGCACCTACACGGTCACGCTCACCGTCACCGACGTCGGCGGCAACACCGCCGCGGTCTCCCATGCGATAACCGTCATCGGGCCCCCCGCCGAAGGCTCCTCCACGCCCCCCGGCTCACCAGAAGGGTCCTCTGGCGGCGGCGGTAGCTCACCGAACGCGACCTCTGGAGGGGGTACCACGACCACCGCGCCCGGCGGTACCACGCTCACCGGAGCGTCGGTGCCGGTGCCGGTGGCCAGCGCCTATGTCGTCTCACACTCGCTGAAGACGGCCCTCAGGAAGGGCGTCGCGATCCACTACAAGGTCAACGAGCAGGTGGCGGGGCACTTCGAGGTCCTGCTCGGCCAGAAGACGGCCAAGCGTTTGAAGATCCATGGGCGCCTCGCCAAAAACCTGCCCGCCGGCTCCGAACCCGAGGTCGTGATCGGAACGGTGCTGGTGGTGACGCTCAAGGGCGGTGGCAGCACCACGCACGTGACGCTCACGAAAAGCGCGGTGGCGGGCCTTCGCCACGTCAAGAAGGTTCCACTGGACCTGCGCCTCACGGTCAGGAACGCCGCCGTGCACAACCCCGCGACGGCGATTGTGGTGAGCGCCTTCACGCTCAAACGCTAGCCGCGAGCGCGATACACAGCGAACGAGTCGGCGCGATCCACCGCGAACGAGTCGGCGCGACCTCCCGCGCGGGAGCTAGCGCGACCTCCCTCGCAGGGCTAGCGCGACCTCCCGCGGAAGAAGAAGTACCACACGGCGCCCAGTCCCACGACCACCGCGACCAGCGAGATGATCGTGAGCACACCGAGGAAGGTGCTTTCGCCGGGCCCGGTGGATTCTCCCCCGAGCGCCAGCGGCAGCCACAGAAGTTGAGCCCCGAGCGCCACGACCTGGCCGCGGCCGACGCTTACAGGCCCGGCCAGTGGCGCACGACGTAACCGCTGTTGTCGGTCGAGCCCACCAGCCACCGTGAGGCGTACACGCCGGAGCGTCCCGCCGTGTCATACAGGATGCCGTCCACGTACATGTAGGTGTGCCCCGCGTTCGCGTACACGGTGATGTAGCGGCCGGGACCGGGCACCCCCCAATGCTCGAGTTCGCCCGACACCTCGGGTGAGCTCAGCAGCCCGCCGGCGGCGAGGGCGTAGCTGACCGAGCCCGAGCAGTCGTAGGCGTGATCCACGAACGACCCGTGGCCACCACCGAAGACGTATGGGAAGTCCGCGATCTCGTTGGCCCCCGCGATCACCTTCTGGATCACTTCCGGCACCCCCGCGGGGATCGGGATCGTGCCGTCCCCGCCGATCGACTGCCCGCCCGGCACCGGCTTGAGGACCAGGTTGTGGTGTTCGCTGGCGGCCTTCGCTTCGGCGGCCTGGGTTTCGTGCAGCTCCCGCCGGACTTCCGCGTCGCTGAGGGCACCGGCGGCCACTGCCGCTTCGGAGGCCCGCGACGGCGTCGCGGCGGACGCATGGTGGACGTTCGCGGGCGCCGGATAGCTGTCCGCTTCCTCGGGGTCTGCGACCTCCTTGCGGGTCCCTTCGGAGGCTCCGGCGCCGTTCACCGTGGCTCCTCCCGCGTGCGAGCCGGAACCGCCGCCGGCTTGCGAGTCCGAGGCCCCGCCCGTCTGCGAAGACGCCCCGCCGGCGGCACCGCCGCCGCCCTTCGGGTCCTGGGATCCGCTCGCCCCGGCGCGCGTGGTGGCACCTGCGGTCGCGTGCTTGGGCTGCGTGCCGGCGTGCGTCGTGGAGGGATCGCTGCCGGCTCCCGCCGCCGCCTCGCCGCAGGCCGCGAGGGCGAGGCACAGGAGCGCGACCCCCGGCCAGCGCAGCCACGCCGCCCTCGACCTCGGGGTGAAGCTCATTAGGCTAGGCTAGCGAGCGGCCCCCCCGAAGGTGCCGCTACCCTGCTCCAATGCGCGAGGACGCCTCTGTCGTCGAGATCCGGCCGCACGTGCGCTTGCTGCACGGCATGCGCCGACCGGAAAACTGGCTCCAGCTGGTGCGTTTCGGCCTCGTGGGAGGCGTCGGATTCGTCGTCAACCTGGCCGTGTACGCGGTTTGTGTGCACGGGGTCGGGATCGACTACCACGCCGCCAACGTGGTCGCCTGGCTGGTGGCGGTGCTCAACAACTTCGTGCTCAACCGCCACTGGACCTTCGACGCCGCCGACGGGCGCGCCCACGCCCAGGCGGTCCGCTTCCTGCTCGTCAGCCTCGTCGCCGAGGCCCTCAGCCTGCTGCTCCTGACGCTGTTCGTGGAGGGTGCGGGGCTCGAGAAGGTCCTCGCCCAGGCGCTCGCCGTGGGCTGCTCGATGCCGGTCAACTTCCTCGGCAACAAGCTCTGGAGCTTCAAGCGGGAGAGCCCCCGTTAGGGCCTCTGCGAGCGCCTAGAGGACCCCTCCAGGCGCTCGGAGCCCACGGCCTCGACACCTATACTCTGACTTCACCCTCCCGGAGGATCTTCGTGCAGGAGATGGTCATCTACGGCGTCAGCTTCGACATGGTTGGCAAGCAGCCGATCGTGCTTCTGAAGACCGTCGACGGCAACAAGTTCCTGCCGATATGGATCGGTCATCCCGAGGCGGCCTCGATCCTGATGAAGCTCCAGGGGGCCGGCACACCCCGCCCGATGACACACGACCTGCTGTGCGACATCCTCGGCGAGCTCGACGTCAGGTGCACCCAGGTATCTGTCACAGAGCTCCGCGAGAACACCTTCTTCGCCTCTATCACGCTCAGCGTCGGCGGCCGCGAGCTGGAGATCGACTCCCGCCCCAGCGACGCGATCGCCCTCGCCGTCCGTGCCGGCGCCCCGATCTACGCCGCCGAGGAGGTCATCTCCGAGTCCGCCATCGAGTTCGAGCACGACGTAGAGGACTCGGAGGACGTGGTCGAGAAGTTCAAGGAGTTCCTCGACCGGGTCTCCCCCGAGGACTTCGCCGCCGGCGACAGCTGAGCCGCGCGGCGCCCGCGTGGCCTGACGCCACCCGGGCCGCGTCGCCTGACGCCACCCGGGCGCGTGGCCTGACAGGACCCGCCCGTCCTACCGGCTGAAGGCGCTCGCCAGGATCCGCTCGACGAGCTCCTCGAAGGTGATCCCCGCCGCGTCGGCGGCCTGGGGAAGCAGGCTCGTCTCGGTCATCCCCGGCACCACGTTCGTCTCCAGGACCCACAGCTTCTCCGTGTCCCGCTCCAGCATCAGGTCGACGCGCGCGAGGCCGTGGCAGCCGAGCAGCTCGTACACCCGCACCGCCAGCTCTTGGGCCCGCGCGGTCGTCTCCGGGGGCAGCTCCGCCGGGCACACGAACGTCGTCATCCCGATCTCGTAGCGGGACTCGTAGTCGTAGAACTCCTCCTCCCGGGGGACCGCCTCGACGATCGGCAGGGCCATCACGCCGGAGCCGGAGCTGTCGCCGGGATCCTCCAGCAGCGACACCGCCAGGTCGCGGCCGCGGACGTAGCGTTCGAGCAGGATCGTGCGGTCGTAGGAGAAGGCGCCCACCATCGCTTTCGGCAGCTCCTCCGCGTCGCGGGCGAACTTCACGCCCAGGGCCGAGCCCCCTTTTGCCGGCTTGACCACCAGCGGCAGGCCGATGTCCTGCTTGATCCGCTCGAGCGCCGCGGCCGCGCCGAGCTCCTTGATCGAGTCCTCCCGCAGGGCGTGGAACGGAGGGGTCGGGATTCCCGCCTCGCGCATCAGCAGCTTGGCCAGCACCTTGTCGGTGGCCCTCATGCAGCCCGCCTGCCCCGAGCCCGTGTAGGGGATCGCGAGGGCCTCCAGCAGGCCCTGCACGGTGCCGTCCTCCCCGTCGCGCCCATGCAGGGCCACGAATGCCACCTCGGCGTCCCGCTCGATCAGCTCGGGCACGAACGTCTCCCCCACGTCGAGGGCGATCACCTCGTGTCCGAGCCCCCCGAGCGCATCCTGCACCTGGGCCCCCGAACGCAGCGAGACGCTGCGCTCCAGCGAGCGGCCCCCCTTTAGGACCGCCACCCGCCTGGGGGCGCTCATCGGCGGGTGTGTCGCCGGGCGGCGCTCATCGGTCGCCGCTGCGGCGTGCGCCCCGCGACCCCTCCCGGCGGGGGAGCTTGACGACGTCGGCCATCGGCTCCTGCGGCCCCTGCGAGGCCTTCCCTCCCTGCTTTCCGGAGGCGCGCGGCGCCGTGGCCGGAGAGCCCGTCAGCGTCCCCAGGAGCCCGAGCTGCTCGCGCACGCCGCGCCCGATCCGGCGGATCCCCTCGCGGATGTCCTGCTCGGGGACGCCGGCGAAGTTGAGTCGCATCGAGGAGGAGCCGCGGCGGCCGTCCATGTAGGCCGCCCGGCCCGGCACGAACGCGACGCCGTCGCTCTTGAGGGCCAGGGTCAGCAGGTCGGTGGTGTCGATCCGCTCATCCAGGGTGGCCCACACGAACAGGCCTCCCCGCGGCGTCGTCCAGCGGGCGCTGTCGCCGAAGTGCTCCTCCAGGGACTCGAGCATCACGTCACGGCGGTGGCTGTAGAGCTCCCGCAGCGAGTCCACGTACTCCTCCCACGCCGGGCGTCCGCCGCGTGCCCGCTCGCCGAAGTAGGCCGCCACGAACATCTGGGTCACCGGCGAGGAACACAGGTCGGACCCCTGTTTGCCGAGGTTGAGCTTCTCCAGCACCGGCCTCGGCGCCACCGCCCACCCCAGCCGCACCCCGGGCGAGAGGATCTTCGAGAACGTTCCGAGGTAGATCACGAGGTCGGTGGCCCCCGCCCGGCCGAGCGATTCGGCGTCGAGCGAGTACAGCGTCGGCAGCGCCTGGCCGTCGTAGCGCAGCAGCCCGTAGGGGTTGTCCTCGAGCACCAGCAGCTCGCGCTCACGGGCGACCTCCACCAGCCGCTTGCGCCGGGGCAGCGACATCGTGACTCCGGCGGGGTTCTGGAAGTTGGGGATCGTGTAGATGAACTTCGGGCGTCGGCCCTCCGCCGCAAGGCGGTCGAGCGTGCGCTCGAGCTCGTCGATCGGCATCCCCTCGTCGTCCACGTCGATCTGCTCGACGTCCGCCTGGTAGGCGCTGAAGGTGGGCACCGCCCCCGGATAGGTGGGCGCCTCCGCCACGATCACGTCCCCCGGGTCGATCAGTGTCTTGCAGACGAGGTCGATCACCTGCTGCCCGCCGGTCGTGACGATCACGTTCTCGGGGTCCACCAGCGTGTTCTCGGCCGCCATCACCTCGACGATCGAATCCACCGTGATGCGCATTCCCTCGGTCGGCCCATACTGCAGGGCCCGGGCCGTGGACTCGGCCGCCACCGTGGCCATCAGCTTGGCGAACCGCTCAGCGCGGAAGGTGCTCGTATCGGGCAGCCCTCCGGCCAGCGAGATCACGTCGGGGCGCTCGGTGAGGGCCATCATCTCGCGCATCGCCGAGCTCTTCATGCCCTTCGTGCGCGTCGCAAACAACGCCTCGTAGCGGGCCAGCTCGTGAGCGGCGGGACGCGTGCCCCGTCCCTCCGGGCCCGTCCTGCTCGGTTTGCCCATTCGCGTATCGTCTCAGACCACCCCGCCGCATGCACGGAATCGTCTTCGACATCGGGCTGGGCGCCGGCCTCGGCGCGGCCAGCGGCTTTCGCCCCTTCCTGCCCCTGCTGCTCGCCGGGGCGCTGGCCTCCGCAGGGGCCCTGGGCGTGGACTTCAGCCCCGGGCCGTTCGTGTTCCTGGAAGAAGGCTGGTGGCTGCTTGTGGTGACCGTGACGCTGGTGCTGGCCTACGCCGCACAGCTCGTCCTGGGCCTGGCCCCGCTGCTGGATCCCCGCGCCCCACGGCGCCAGGCCGACCCCCTGGCCGCGTCCATGGCCGGCCTCGCCCTCGGGGCCGGCGGGCTGATGTTCGCGGGCACGCTCGCCGCGCATCACGACGCGTGGTGGCCCGGGCTGCTGGGTGGCATCGCGGCGGCCGCCCTCGCCCAGCGGGTGGTCGCCCCGATCATCCTCGGGGCCCGCTCGCGCCTGGCCGACCGCGGCGCCCGTGAGGCGCTGAGCGTGTACCTCGACGCGGCCTCGCTCGCGGCCGCCGCGCTGGTGGCCGTGCTGCACCCGCTCGGCTACGTGCTGGTGGCGCTGCTCGCGTGGATGCTGGTGCGCACCCGCTCGAGGGCCACCGAGAAGTACGCCGGTCTGCGCATCCTGCGCCGCTGATGGCCGCCACCGGGGCCGGCGGGCCCTCGAAGCTGGTCCTGTGCGTGATCGACGCGATGGCCCCCGCGATGCTCGAGCGCGCGATCGGGGCGGGCACCGCGCCGATGCTCGAGCGGATCCTCCAGCGTGGCCACTACGTGCCCGACTGCGTCGCGGCGTTCCCCTCGGTGACGCCCGTGTGCGCCGCCTCGATCGTCACCGGCACCGCCCAGGACGAGCACCTGATCCCGGCGATGAACTGGTTCCACCGCGAGGAGGACCGCTACGTCGAGTACGGCTCGAGCTTTCGTGCCGCGCAGCGGTTCGGGATCGCCCGCCAGCTCACCGACACCGTCTACAACATGAACCGCGCCCACCTCAACGCCGAGACCCCCACCGTGTTCGAGGTGCTCGACGACGCCGACGTGCGCACCGCCGGCACCACCTACCTGATGTACCGGGGGCGCCACCGCCACGAGCCCCAGCGCGACTCCGCCCTCACGCGCATGGCGGCCACGCTCATGCGCCACCCCGTACTCGGCCCGCGGGAGCTGTTCTACGCGGACATCTTCGCCTCACGGCGCACCGGCTGCCGTTCGAACCTCGGCATGCCGGGCGTTCGCGACCGCCACTCCGGGTGCGTGTCCTCGTACCTGGTCGAGCACGACCTGTTCGACTTCCTGCTGCTGTCGCTCCCCGACAACGACTGGTACTCGCACAAGCGCGGACCCGACGCCCAGATTCACTCGATCGCGCAGGCCGACCTGCAGCTGGCGCGGGTGATGAACGCCGGCGGCGGGGTAGAGCGGTTCCTGGACGAGCACGCGATGATCGTCATGGCCGACCATTCCCAGGCGCCGGTGGGTGCCGAGATCGCGTTGCAGGACGAGCTTTCGGAGCTGGGCGTGCTCGGACCCGCCCGTCAGGGCCGCGGCGCCGAGCGTGACGCGCGGATCGCGGTGTGCCCCTCCCAGCGGGCGGCGATGGTGTACGCCCTGCATGAGTCCGAGCGCGACGCGATGCGCGCCTCCGTGGTGGCCCGAGCGCTCACGATCGAGGGCGTGGACCTGGTGATGTGGCTCGAGCGCGACGCCCACGAGGCCCCCCGAGAGGCCGTGGTGGCGAGCCCCGAACGGGGCGAGCTGCGCTTCGTCCCCGAGGGCGAGTTGCAGGATCCGCGCGGCCGGCGCTGGAGCGTGGAGGGGGAGCTCGGGGTGCTCGGGGCGCAGGTGCACGACGGGGTGCTGGCCACGCCCGGGTACCCGGATGCGCTGGCACGCGCCTGGTCGGCGCTGAGCTGTCCCAACTCGGGTGAGGTGCTGCTGTCGGCGGCGGACGGCTTCGAGTTCGTCGACTGGGGCCGCCAGGCGCACGTCGGCGGTGGCAGCCACGGCTCGCTGCACGCCTGCGACTCGCTGGGCGCGCTGCTGTTCAGCGGGCTTGCGCTCCCCCCCAGGGAGCCGGCCCAGTGGGCGATCCGCGACGTCGCGGGGCTCGTGCTCGACCACTTCGACGTGCGCGATCCGGGTCCCGTTAGCATCGAACAGAAGTGAGACGCCTGCTTCCGGCGGTGCTCTGCGCCGGGCTCGCGCTGGGCCTGCCCGCCGGCGCGAGCGCGGCCGTGTCGGTCACGCCGGCCCCGGAATCCCCGATCGAGGTTGCGCTGTCGAGCACGCCGATGCGTGGCCGCACGCTGTCGGCGCAACGTGCGCTGGCGATCGCGAGAGCGGTGGCGAAGGTCCGCCTCGCCCGCCGCGGGCACCCCGACTCCTACGGGCTGGTCTACACGAAGGGCCCGCTGCGCTGGCAGGTGAGCTTTTTCACCAAGGGCGGGCGTACCGAACTGGCGCAGGTGATCATCGCCGACCGCACCGGCCGCGTGCTGGAGGCGTGGACGGGCTTCCAGGTCGCGTGGACGATGGCCCGCGGCTACCGGGGGGCCTTCGGGGAGCATGTCAACGCGCTCTACATCTGGCTGCCCATGTGCCTGCTGTTCGCGCTCCCGTTCGTCAACTTCCGCCGGCCCCTGTCGCTGCTGCACCTCGACCTGCTTGCGCTGCTGTCGTTCTCCGTGTCGCTGGCGTTCTTCAACCACGCCAACATCTGGGCGTCGGTCCCACTCGCCTACCCGCCACTGCTGTACCTGTTCGGGCGCATGCTGTGGCTGCTACGAAGACGAGCCGCCGGCGCGAGCTCACCCGGGCCCCTGCGCCTGCTGATCCCCGCGCCCTGGCTCGCGATCGCGCTGGTGTTCCTGGTCGGCTTCCGGGTGGGCCTCAACGTCACCGACTCGAACGTGATCGACGTCGGGTACGCCGGCGTGATCGGGGCCCAACGCATCACCCACGACCGCCCGTTGTACGGGGGCTTCCCCGCCGACAACGAACACGGCGACACCTACGGGCCGTTCAACTACGAGGCCTACGTACCCTTCCAGCAGATCTTCGGCTGGGGCGGCCGCTGGGACGACCTGCCGGCCGCCCACGGCGCGGCGGTCTTCTTCGACCTGCTGACGATCGGGCTGCTGTTCCTGCTCGGCCGACGCATGCGCGGCCCCACCCTCGGGGTCGCCTTCGCCTACGCCTGGGCGTCCTACCCGTTCACGCTGTTCGCGCTCGAGAGCAACGCCAACGACACGCTGGTGGCCGCAACCGTGCTGGCCGCGCTGCTCGCCGCTACCTACGCCTCCGGCGCGGCCCGCTTCGCCCGCGGCGCGTTCGCCGCACTGGCGGCGCTCACCAAGCTCGCCCCGATCACGCTTGCCCCGATACTCGCGACCGACGGCCTGCGCGGGATGCCCCGCGCGCGGGGCCTGCGCTCACTGGCGCTGTTCGCGGCGGGCTTCCTGGTGCTGGGCGCGCTGGCGATGATCCCGGCCGTCACACACGACTCGCTGCACACGCTGTACGAGCGCACGCTCTCCTACCAGGGCAACCGCGACTCCCCCTTCTCCGTGTGGGGGCTGTACGGGTGGCACGGCGCCGAGCTCGCGGCCGAGCTGGTCGCGGCGGGCCTGGCGCTGGTGCTGGCGGTGGTCCCCCGGCGCAGCGACATGGTGGGGCTGGCGGCGGGCTGCGCGGCGATCATGCTCGCCGTCGAGCTCGCCATGGAACACTGGTTCTACCTGTACATCCCGTGGTTCTTCGGGCTCACGATCGTGGCCCTGCTGGGGCGCTTCAGCCCTGCGCCGGCGCCGGCGCAGGACGCGGCATCAGAACCTGCTCGATCGACTGCGCGCGCCGCGGCGCTGAGCACCTGATCAGCACCCCCATCAGCCAGGGGTCCTCTTCGGAGGTCTCAAAGCGCGTCGGCATCTGCGTCAGCAGCGCCTCGATCGCCTGCTCGCGTTTGACGCCGATCACGCCCCCGCGCGGCCCGGTCATGCCGACGTCGGTGATGTAGGCGGTGCCCCCGGGTAGGACCCTGGCATCGGCCGTCGGCACATGCGTGTGCGTCCCCACCACGGCGGTCACGCGACCGTCGAGGTGCCAACCGAGCGCCACCTTCTCGGAGGTAGCCTCGGCGTGCATGTCCACCAGCACCTGGTCGGCCTCGCCCAGCTCGCCGAGCGCCGCCTCGATCTCGCTGAAGGCCGAGCGACCGGCGCGCAGGTAGAGGTTGCCGCTGAGGTTGACCACACCGAGGCGCACGCCGTCTCGTTCGACCATCACCGCGCCCTTGCCGGGCTGGGTGCGCAGGAAGTTCGCGGGACGCAGGATCGGGCGTCCCCCGTTGAGGTACGGATAGATCTCGCGGCGGTGGAAGGTGTGGTTGCCGAGCGTGATCACGTCGACCCCCGCGGCGAACATCTGGTCGGCGATCTTCGGGGTGATGCCGAGGCCGCCGGCGGCGTTCTCGCCGTTGACGACGACGAACGTGGGGTCGTAGCGCTCGCGCAGCACGGGCAGGCAGTCGAGCAGCGTGCGCCGGCCGATGCCGCCGACCACGTCGCCGACGAACAGGAGGCTCGTGCCCTCCCCTGCCCCGGCGGGGGACGCCTCCGGCTCAGCCATACTCTGGCGATGGTGGGAAGAGCGTGAGAGGCGTCTCGGAGAAGCCATCACCACCGCCGTCCGAGGAGCCCACCAGCGAGGAGCGCGCGCTTGCGGGAGAGCCCCCGCAGGACAAGCCGACGGCGGAGCAGGCCGCCGCGGAGCCGCCCCGCGTGCTGGTGCCCCGGTGGGTGCAGCTGGTGGTGCTGCCGCTGGCGATCGTGGGGTTGTGGGCGATCGCGAAAGCCGCCGGGAAAGTGCTGGTGATCTTCATTGTCGCGGGGCTCATCGCGCTGATCCTCAACCCCATCGTCGCGTTCCTCTCGCGCGGGCGGCTGCCGCGGGGCCTTGCGGTCCTCGTCGTGTACATCGCGTTCTTCCTGATCGTCACCGGCATCGCGTTGCTGCTGGCCAACCCTATCTCCAATCAGGCATCCAAATTCGCCGACGACATACCCCACATAACCAAGGAAGCCAACACGAACCTCGCACGCTTCCAGCGCACGCTCAACAAAGACGGCATCCACGTGCACTTCATCAAGCAGGGCAAAACCGCCCTGCAGACGCTCGGAGACAAGGCCACCAAAGGCGCCGGCTCGATCGTCTCGTTCAGCGGGGGCGTGCTCAGCGAAGTCGCGAGCGCGCTGTTCGACCTCGTGCTGATCTTCGTGCTGTCGATCTACATGCTGCTGTACGGGGCGCGCATCGGGGTGCTGGTGCGGCGCGTGATGCCGCCCGGCGACGGGACCCGCGGCGACGACTATCCGTGGCTCGTGCAGAGCGCCGTCGCCCGCTACGTCGGGGGGCAGCTGCTGTTCAGCCTGATCATGGGCGCGACCGCCGCGCTGGCGATGTACGTCCTCGGCGTGGTCGGCATCTTCGAGCCCGGGCGGACCTACGCGGTGGTGTTCGGTCTCTTCTACGGCTTCTTCGAGCTGATCCCGTATGTCGGGCCGATCCTGGGTGCGCTGCTGCCTGTGATCGTGGCGCTGTTCACCGACCCCATCTCGGCGCTGTGGGTGACGCTCACGTTCGTGGGGCTGCAACAGCTCGAGGGGCACATCGTGGCGCCCCAGATCTTCGGCCACACGCTGCGCATCAACCCGCTGCTGGTGATCTTCGCGCTGCTGCTGGGACTGCAGGTCCACGGTGTGATCGGCGCGCTGATCGCGCTGCCGATCCTGGCCGTGCTGCGCGAGACCGCCGTGTACCTGCACCGTCACCTGACCTTCGAGCCGTGGAACCGCTCGTCTAACAACCTCCTGTGAGCGTCGCGCTCAGCGTCCGCGCGCTCGCCAAGCGCTATGGCGGCCTGCAGGCGCTGCGCGATGTCACCTTCGAGGTGGACAGCGGCGAGCTGCTCGCGGTCGTCGGGCCCAACGGCGCGGGCAAGACCACCCTGCTGTCGATCATCGCCGGCAGCACCGAGCCGAGCGGGGGCAGTTTCCAGCTGGGCGCCGGACGCGTCGGCTGGGCACCCCAGCGCCCTGCCGTCTACCAGCGTCTGTCGGTGCGCGAGAACCTCGAGCTGTTCGCCCACCTCGAGCGCCTCACGGATCCCCGCGCGGCGGTCGAGCGAATGCTCGAGCAGACGGCCCTGGCGCCCCGTGCGGATGAGCTGCTGGCGAACCTGTCGGGCGGCAACCGCCAGCGCGTGAACGTCGCACTGGCACTGATCGGGGAGCCCGCGGTACTGGCGCTGGACGAGCCCACGGCGGCGCTCGACCCGGCCCAGCGCGAGCGCCTGTGGGAGTTCATCCTTGGGCTCGTCCAGGGGGGTGCGGCGGTGCTGTACTCGACCCACAACGTCAGCGAGGTACGCCGTCACGCGCGCCGCGTGCTGGTCCTCGACGAGGGTGTGGTATGTCTCGACGGGACCCCCGCCGAGCTGCTGGCAGCCGGCGGCGAGCCGCCCGGCGGCGACCTCGAGCAGGCGCTGGTCCGTTTCCTGCAGTCACACCCCGGCGAGGGCCGTGGCGGGAAGGACGTGTCCGCGAGGTGACTTCGCTGCTGCGCAAGGACCTGCTGATCCTCGGCCGCTCGCGGCTGCTGCTGGTGCTGCTGGTCGTGTATCCGGTCGTGATCGCCGTGCTGATCGGTCTGGCGCTGTCACGAGGGCCCTCTCGCGCGCGGGTGGCGATCGTCGACGAAACGCCCCCGGGCGAGGTGATCCACCTCGGCGGCGAGAGGCTCGAAGTGGACCACTACGCCCACGAACTGCTCACCCAGTCCGACACGGTGGAAGCCTCCAGCAGGGCCGACGCGATCGCGAAAGTGAAGAGCGGGGATGTGCTGGCGGCGATCGTGATCCCGCCCAACTTCGCCTCGAGCATCGCCTCCGGCTCCGCGCGGGCACCCGTGGAGGTGGTCTACAACGGCAACGCGCTCGAACAGTCGCTCGTGCGCTCCGAGATCGAATCGGACATCGCCAAGGGCAACCTCGCCTTCTCCGAACAGATCCAGCGTGTGGCGGCGAGCGCGATCGAAGGGCTGCT
>Ga0335083_10007261_pt1 | contig 13696 bp, 14 predicted proteins | sample Lox_Sample_42_FD_206716 | JGI IMG/M metagenome (GOLD analysis project Ga0335083, IMG submission 206716) | Soil microbial communities from Loxahatchee National Wildlife Refuge, Florida, United States - Lox_Sample_4.2 | ecosystem: Environmental > Terrestrial > Soil > Wetlands | place: USA...
AAGGGCGTTAGGTGTCGGCCATCAGCGTCGCATACGCAGCGACGCGAAACATCCAGCGGTTCATTCGATGACGAATCGAGGATGCGTGATGGCCTCATCCTGGATGCAGTGCGGCCATCCCCACAGGACCTTGCCGGGGCCAATCCGTTCAGGTCCCTCCGCTAACGGCTTTGAAGCAGCACCACGTCACACTCATCCATGAGCTGCTCGCGCGAGCGCGGGCCGCCGACCTGCGCTGCGAGCCCGTCGTCCGAGATGCCAAATCCATTCTCCATAACCGCGCTCGAGGAAGATGCGGCGCCGCAACTCGGCGTCAATCCGTCCCAGGTGCTCGGGGTGGATGGCGACCCGGTACTCGTCGCGCTCACGCGACCTGGCGACGACACCGAAGCTCAGCTGCTCCATGCCTGTTTCCGTTCGGGAGCTGACGTTCTCTCCCGTCCCCGACTACTCCGCCCGGCCGTCCGAGTCGTCAGCGGTGCGTCTGGCGGGCGCTCCAATCCGCGGGGTTTGTGTACCGCGTGGCGGATGAGGCCGTCCAGCGGACTCGACAACGAGCGCCGGTTCGTCCGAGGGTGGCGGTCTGCGTACGCTGGGAATCGAGCAGGCACGGCACCACCCTCGCAACGTCGCTGTCCTCGGCGCGTCGATCGCCGCCGGATCGGAGCTGCTGAGAGTCGACGTCGGGAGCCAGGGGATGCGTCGACGCGCGCAGCCCCGCCCGTCGACGCACCAGCCAGCCCGCCCCCGACTTCTGCCCTTGCCCCCTACCCGGGTATCGGCAATTCGTCCAGAAAGCTTTAGTAGGAATTATCAAAGTTGGCGACCATGCCGAGCCGGAACCCCGTCTCTAGGCTGGTGTCTAGGGCGCCTTAGCGTCTCAGGTTCCGGCGGCGCGTTCCTGCGCCAAACTGGCCTGTGACGAGACGCCAATGGAGCTGGTCACGCCGGTCGCGTCAAGTGTCGACGGCCTCTGGGAGGTCGATTACCTCAGCCATGCCGCCGGCGACCTTTGAGCCGAACCATCGGTCGAGGAAGAAAGCCTCGACAAGGATGTCGGGGTCGACGTGCGCCTGCGAGAGCAACGCGACGACGGTTCGTCCGGTGACCCGTTCGACTGTCTCCATGTACTGCCCCGCCATCACGCGAGCGAATTCCGCGCGCAGGGCGAGCACGCGCTCAGGTTCGCCTCCATCCACCATTGACTTCTCGAGCGGCGTGAGATGCTTCAACCGCACAACCACCACGATCATGTCCTTGATCGCATACGCGTTGACCTTGGTCGACTCCCGACCATAGTGCTCGCGCTGAAAACCGGCGATCGAGCGGGAAATCGCCGACAACTGCCGTCGGCCCGACAATCCGGACTCTGAGAAGCTCATGCCAGCCCCGTTCCCAACTCTTCTCCTCGAGAAGACCACCGCTGGGCTGAGAGAGAGGGAGAGGCCCTACGAAGGTGTGCTCTCTCCAAGCCTAGCGCCTCAACGCCAGTGCCATTACTGGCCCGGCTTGCGGCCGCCGGGCGACAGCACGAGCACCGATGCCAGGTTGAGGGTCAGCAGTCCGGCCGCAACCAGATAAACCAGCGAGGATGATGTGGCGCCCTCGTCTGCGGCGGATCGGGCGCCCCCTCCCGTCGGTGCAGGGGGGCGACCCGCCAGCCGCTGTTATCACGCGGTATCGGCTTCCGGGGCTCGGGCCCTGATCGTGCCTTCCCGGGCATCAATTCGCCTGCCGCAGGGAGCGCCGCATCGCTCAGCGCTCCGGCGCGCTCGAGCCGGAGTTGCCCGGCGCGGCGGGATCGTCGGCGCTCAACGTTGGGTAAGCGCCGACCATGTGCTTGTCGCCGCGGAGGGCGCTCATCACCTTGGCGCTGGCGATCCTGACCGGGTTTGGTCGTCCTTTGGGCTCGTCTCGCTTCTCTCTTACCACGGGCGGCGGCGCCGCACCGTCGGTGACCTGAACGGGGCCAGGGATGATCCCGGGCGCGGGCGACCGATCAGAGTTGTTGTTGGCCGTCATGAGGCACCAGCTCTCCGTTCGTAGAACCTTTCGACTGGGCTGGGGTGGCTGGTCGCTCGCCGGCGGCCGTTCGTCGGATCACGGCATATTCTTTCCCGCTAGGCCGTGCCCGCATACTGGGCACATCCGGTTCATGACAGGGTCCTGTGACCGCGCGTCACTCAGCTCGAAGTACACCCGGTGGCGACCGAGCCCGGACACGCGCAGGACGTGCCCGCACTCGGGGCAGCGGTACGTCGGTCTTGGATCAGACTCACTCGAGGTCGCGAGCGGCTCTGCCGGCGCGATCAGCGTGGCGCCGGCCACTGGGCCACCGCCTCGCTGCTGAAGCTGCCGCCTTCGTCCAGCCAACGCTCGGCGTCTGAGTCGTCGTCCGAAGCAACGCGACGCGCGACGAGGTCGACTGAGCCTGTCCCATCCTCGCGGCGCTGGAAACGCGCCGAGGCGGCACCGCTGCAGATCTGTTGTGCGGCTTGTTTCGCCGCGCCGTAGGAAGCGAAATTCCCCGACTGCCCGAGGGTTGAGCCGTCGGCGGCGAGGATCCTCCAATGATAGGAGCCGGCGTTGTCCTCGAAGATGAGGAACTCCATCGGTGCTGGCCCATGCACGTGAGCCGCGGGATGCGCACGCAGTCTCGACGCGCGGGACTTCTTGTTTGCGGTGGCCATGGCCAACCGCCTCTCTGCCCTTCTGACCGGAGACGTCGCCCCGGAAGCGAGAAGAGCGAGGGCTCACTGAGCGCACCGACGACGATACCACATTCCGACCTCCGTGGTAGGAATTCGGATTCGTGCTCTTGGTCACCCCTTGCATTCGCCGGCAATGGGGAGGGCCGTAGGACATGACGGCTCCAGTGGATTCTCACCAGTCAAGACGCATGCCCAACGTCACCGCGGGCTCCTGCTTTGCCCCGTCTGCGGTGTTTTGCAGACTGCGCGGCGTGCGGCTGTTGCAAGCGGATCCGAGTGTGCTGTCGGCGGCGGGAAGGAGCAGCGTTCGCGCTGCACGGTAGGCAGGCCTGCAATCCGCGCGTGCCTGCGTCCCACGGAGTCCGGACGGAGGCGTCACGAGCTCGGGTGCTCGATTGCCGCGCTAGACCGCGTCGGCAGGCTCGAGCACGAATACCTCGATTGCGAGGTCGGGATCGACGTGGTTCTGACTCATGAATGCGATCACTTTACGATCGAGCTCCCGTTCCACGATTTCTACGAGGTCGTCACGCATGACGAGCTGGTAGTCGTGGCGGAGTTGGATGACCCGATTCGCGCGGCCGCGCTCGACGAGCATGCGCTCGCCGTTGGTGAGCGTGTCCGCGAGCAGGACGGTCACCATGTTCTCGTTGATGGTGGCCTTCGCCTTTGTCGGTCCTCGACCGGTGTACTCGTGCAGTACCTGAACGACAGCGGTGGCGATCTTCGCCGAGGGGCGTTGGCTTTCGCGCTGGTGGTCCATGGGACGCCTTTCAGCCGCGTCCTCGGGCGGGTGTTGGGCACCACAAGAGGGAGAGGAAGCGTTGGAGCCCCGCAGGCAGCTCCCAAAGCCTACTCCTGGGGAGCTGCTTGTGTGAGGGGTCGTTTTCTCGGCAAATTGCGTGGTTCAGAGTGGCGAAACCCTTCGATCTGTGATAGCCCAATCTTTCATCGAGCGGGACCATGGGCTGCACGATAAGGGCAGTCGCGCGGGACCCAGGAAGGAGGCGCGTCCATGACTGCGAGCGCGCCACTAAGCTTCGACCACAGCCGACAGCAGGTCGAGGCCATGATGGAGCAGGGCACGGCGTTCTCGGACGTTGAGGACGTGATCGACTCCAGCGAGTTCTCGACCGTGTACAAGGCCGCGCTCTGGCTGCTGGCCTGGTCGCTGCGCGACGTCGAACACCAGCGCCAGGATGCGCGGCTTACGCTGGCTGCCGTCGGTGCGGGCGAGTTGGGAGGCTGCTGATGCAGGCGCGTCGGGAGCAAGACGGCGTTGGGCGTCGTCCGCGTTTGATTGTCGTAAGGAGCGAGCTGCGAGCGCGCCGATCGAGTATGAGCCGCGAGCGCGGACGCCGTCTGCCCGCGCATCCGCTCGAATTCAACGAGCGCGGTTTTCCGATCGCGCAGCCACGCCTTACCGCCGCCGAGCGCTTGGCACGGCTCCTGAACGGCTAACCGGCGAGGTGCGGAGAAACCGCGTGATAGATGGAGCGGCGCTCGCGCCAAAGGTCGGCTCGACACGGCTTCTATGAGCACGGACCGTCCCGACGGGTCCGGGTGTCAGGGTCTGCCTGCACTCGGACCGCGCCAATCACGCGCGCCTGACCCACCCGCGCCAGGCTGAACCGGCGACTACGCGCCGGTGAGGTCGCGACGGCCGACCCGATGCTGCGCAGCTCCATGCGACACCGACGCGACGACTGTCGCCGAACTACTTCTAAGCCGGCGCGCGTGGAAACTGACGCGTTCGGCGAACGTGCTTCGTTCGGTGTCGGGTCGGAGGAGACGACGCTCGGATCGCTGCCTGACGTCAAAACCCGAGACTGATCACGTCGAAGCGTGTCTCCCGTGACGGCGCTGCCCGAGCAAGACAGCCCGACTGTGCGGGGCTTTTCCAGTGCGCCCGAGAGGACTCGAACCTCCACGGACCATAAAGTCCACAAGGCCCTCAACCTTGCGCGTCTACCAATTCCGCCACAGGCGCTGGAGGCGGCCAGTATAGCCGTGCGGGCCTTACCGGAGGGCTTCTCGCCCTGCTGCCTGGAGGCGTCGTAACGCCACTTTTTTGCCCTGGTCCGGCCGGGAATCGGGGCGGTCTGGCCCGGTCGAGTTGAGTCCGTCCTAGGGGAGCGCTACAGTGCCGAACACATGTTCGACTCACTTCCTAGAAGCGAGCCAATCGAGCAAGGAGGGAACCGATGGATCTGACCAAACGGCAGCAGGAGATCTTCGACTTCATCAAGCGGTATTCGGCGAAGTACGGCTATCCCCCGACGGTTCGCGACATCGGTAAAGCGGTTGGATTGGCTTCATCGTCGACGGTGCATGCCCACCTGGCCAACCTCGAGAAGATCGGCCTGCTCCGACGCGACCCCACGAAGCCGCGAGCGATTGAGCTGCTGGATCGAGCCACCGCCGGCGTGCGGAGCCTGGTGCGACCGGGCCTTCCTCTGGTCGGACACGTCGCAGCCGGCCAGCCAATCCTGGCCGAGGAGAACATCGAGGACTACGTGACGACGCCGTCGTATGCCGGCGGGGCCGACGGCGAGTATCTGCTTCGCGTGCGCGGTGACTCGATGAAGGACGCCGGCATTCTCGAGGACGACCTGGTCGTGGTGCGTCCGCAGGAGACCGCCCAGGACGGCGACATCGTTGTGGCGCTGGTGGGTGAGGAGGCGACGGTCAAGCGCTTCTTCCAGGAAGCCGACCACGTGCGGCTGCAGCCCGAGAACGACTCGATGCAGCCGATCCGGAGCAGGGATGTACGCGTGCTCGGGAAGGTCGTGGGGCTGATGCGGAGCCTGTCGTGACCAGCGCACTTCTCGACGCTCCGTCGGTGGTCGATTGCATGGACCAGGGAGGGACGCTGGACGAACTCGTCGTGTCGGTGTGGGAGGGCCTCCGCGCCAACCGCGATGTTGCTTGCCCGGTCTGCGCGGAGAAGATAAGTCCGGAATACGGCGTGCACGCCCGAGCGATCGGCGGTCGGTGCTCGGGGTGCGGCGCCACCGTGCGCTAAGCAGGGACTATGCTTGGTCTGGAGGCCGAGCAGTCGCGGAGGTGACCAGCCTTCGAGGAAAGTCCGGACATCACAGGGCAAGGGTGGTCGGTAACGCCGACCCGGGGAAACCCGCGGGAAAGTGCCACAGAAAAGACACCGCCTAAGCCTGGAGCCGCTGCAGAGCCCCAGGCCGGTAAGGGTGAAATGGTGCGGTAAGAGCGCACCGGCGTCGCGGCGACGCGGCGGCCAGGTAAACCCCACTCGATGCTAGGCCAAGCAGGACCGTTTGCAGGTGACCCGCCAAGGTCCGGGTAGGCCGCGCAGATGGATGGCTGCTCCCGACAGAATCCGGCTTACAGGCCTCCTAAGGAAAGACCCCGCCCCGGCGGGGTCTTTCTACGCTCGGGGGCGGGGCGGGTCGTGGAATAGCCCTCCGGCGCCAAGCTTGTCGATTGGCGGTGGGCAACGGCGGGCTCCTGACGGTGGGACCGGCGGTGGTCGGAGGCGCGGGCGTCTGGCTGGTCATGGGGTGCGGGCGTCTGGCTCGTGGGGCGCGGGCGTCTGCGCTGGTCGTGGGGTGCGGGCGTCTGGCTGATCGGGGGGCGAGTGCGGCTGACGGCGCAAGGCGACCCGCCCGATGCACTGGAAATTAGGGCCACTAAGTGCTCACTCGGCACTCCGCCGGCGTCGAGTGCGCCGTAAAGGCGGGTATAGCGCCGCTTTCGTCACACTCGAGCCGCACGGATCGTCGAGTGCGCGGTTATGGGGGTTGAGGGGTGCGGTGGGGTCTCGCTGCCGGCGCGGGGCGTGGGCCACCAGGCGCCTGCACCGCCACGACGTTCGAGCGCGGGTTCCGCAGGTGCGCAATCAGGACCGTCCGTCGGCGAGCGCCGCCCGCGCCGCGGCATCGCCCGGCACCCCGTGAACTGCCCCACCGGGGAAGGCGGCGGCGCTCCCCAGGTACAGGCCGGGCAAAGGGGTCCGGTACGGGGAGAACCCGGGCACGGGTCGGAAGATCACCTGACGCAGGCGATAGCTGCCGCCACCAACGTCGCCATGGACGAGGTTGCGATCGCGACGCTCGAGCTCGCCCGGGCCCATCACGTGGCGCGCGAGGATCAGGTCGCGGAAGCCAGGCGCGAATCGTTCGACCTGGGCCTCCATCCGCTTGACGACTCCCTCCAGCTCGCCGCTCCAGTCGATCCCCCCTGCGGGTCCGTGCGTGTACGCCCAGGCGGTGTGCATGCCGGCCGGCGCGCGAGACGGGTCAGCGAGCGATTGCTGACCGAGCAGCATGAACGGCCGCGCCGGCAGCCGGGTCTGGCTGATCGCGATGGCCTGGACGAGCTCCTCCTCGCCGCCGCCGACATGAACGGTCCCGGCGGCTCGCGCCTCGTCCGCTTCCCACGGGATTGCCCCGGCGAGCGCCCAGTCGACCTTGACCGTCGCCGGCCCGTAACGGTAGCGGCGCAGGAGCGAGGCATATCGCGACGGCAGCGCGTCCCCGGCCAGAAGTACCAGCGCGTGGGGCATGACATCGGCGATGACCAAGTCGGTTGCGATCCGCTCCCGGCCGGTGATCCGCTCCCGGCCGGTGATCCGCTCCCGGCCGGTGATCCGCTCCCCGCCGGTCATCCGGTCCGCGCAGGTGATCCGCTCCCCGCAGGCGATCCGGACCCCGGCGACGCGGCCCCGCACTGCCTCGACCGTCTCGACGAGCGCGCCCGTCCGGATCTCGCCACCGCACTCGCGCAGGTAACCCACGAGCGCATCGGTCAGCCGCTCAGCGCCGCCGGCGGGGCTCGGCCAACCAACGGCATGACCGATCAGGTTCAGGTAGACGCCAGCAATCGCGCTCCCGGCCCGGGTCATCGGGACGTCGCCATGCCCCGCCGAGCCGTACAGCCACGCCCGCGACGTGCGACCGTCGAACAGGCGCCGCCCGAGTCGCTCGGCCGAGGCGGGCAGCAGTGCGGCAAATCGGGCCGTGCCGACCGGCCCGAGGCCACGGATCAGACCCACAGCGCCACCGATCGGCGGGAACGCCCCGAGCATCGTGTACCGGATCGTCTCGAACGCGTCGAGCATCGGCGCGACGAACGCCCGCCACCGGGCGCCGTCGCCCGCGTGCACCGCATCGAGGCTCGCCGCGGTGCTGTCGAGGTCGCGGTAGAGCGCCACCGCGCCGCCGCTCGGCGCCGGGTGCGCGTAGCAGATATCCGGGTGGATCCACCGGAGACCGTGGCGCTCGAGCGGCATCCGCGCGAACACCGGCGACGCCGCTCCGGCCGGGTACACGGCGGAGAACGTGTCGTGACGAAAGCCCGGCAGCGTCAGCTCCTCGGTCCGGACCGCCCCACCCGGGCGGTCGGCGGCTTCGAGCACGGTCACCGACATCCCGGCCTCCGCGAGGCGGATCGCGGCGGCGAGGCCGTTGGGGCCGGCGCCGATGACGACCGCGCGCAACGGGATCGCCGGCCTTCAGCGCGGCACGGGCGCCCCGGCGAGCGCCAGCACCAGGCCGACGATCGCCGCGCCGACGAGCGTCCAGACGATGCTGAGCCGCAGCAGCAGCAGCGCGACGGCCGCGAGGCCGAGCACGACGAACTCCCAGGTCTCGCGCAAGGCCGCGGTCAGCGGGATCGCGGCGCCGAAGATCGCGCCGATCGCCGCCGGGCCGGCGCCGGCCAGGAACGCCTGCGCCCGCGGGCTCGTCCGGACGCGCTCGAACTGACCCCCGCCGATCAGCACGAACAGGAACGAGGGCAGAAACGCGATCAGCGCCGCGAGCGCGGCGCCCCCGACGCCGTGCGCCGCGTAGCCGACCGCGGCCACGGTGGCGACGACCGGACCGGGCGTGATCTGGCCGAGCGCGACCGCGTCGAGGAACTGCGAGGACGTCATCCAGTGATAGGTGTGGACGGCGTCGCCCTGCATCAGCGGGATGATCACGAAGCCGCCGCCGTAGGACAGCGCCCCGACCTTGAACGCGACCCACGCGAGCGCCCCGAGCCCACCCGCCCCGGCGACCGCCGCGGCGCCCGGCGCGATGACCACGGGCGCCCACCCACTGACGCGCGACGAGTCGCCGAGCCCGACGACAAGACCGAGCTCGAGCAGGCCGCACCCGAGCAGCACGAGGACCAGGTACCGGCCGATCAGCGCCGCGGAAGCGAGGCCGAGCACCGCGTACGCGAACCAGCGGGCCCGATCAGAGGTGCGCTTGAGGCTCGGCCCGGCCAGGCTCACGCCGGCGCTGACCGCCACCGCGGCGACCGCGGCGCCCGCTCCCGCTCCGAGGCCGCGTATCCACACCGGCGGCGACTCGCCCAGGAACACGACCGACAGCAGGATGATCAGGACGACGGCCGGGACGATGAAGCCGAGCCCGCCGACGACGGCGCCCCTGGGGCCGGCGACGCGGCGGGCGAGGAAGATCGCCAGCTGGGTCGAGGCGGGGCCCGGCAGGAGGTTGCAGGCCGCAAGGGCATCCTCGAACTCGCGCTGGTCGACCCAGTGCTCGCGGTCGACCACCAGCCGGCGGAGCAGCGCGATGTGGGTCGGCGGGCCGCCGAAGCCGGTCACGCCGATCCGCGTCCATTGAATTGCGATCGTCCGCAGCGGAACCGTTTCCGCGGCGGCGCTCGCCATCAGTCGGCCGATCCCTGGCCGCACGCGACGCGCGCTAGCCGATCGCCATCGAGCCGGTGGAGGATCCAGTCGTCCAATCGGCGCGCGCCGATCTTGTCGTAGAAGCCCAGTGCGAGCTCATTCCAATCGAGCGCCGCCCACTCGAGCCGCGCGCACCCTCGCTCGACGGTGATCCGTGCGAGGTGGGCCAGGAGCGCGGCTCCGACGCCCGCACGCCGGTTGACGGGCGGAACGTACAGGTCCTCGAGCCAGATCCCGGGCCGCGCCTCCCAGGTCGAGAACGTCGAATGGAACAGGGCAAACCCGGCCGGCCGCCAGTCCGCAGGCTCCTCGCGCGTCTCGCCGATCACCGCCTCCGCCGACGGCGTCGATCCGAACAGCGCCTCCTCGAGCAGCGCGGGAGTGCCGGTCACCTGCTGCGGGGCGCGCTCGTACTCGGCCAGCTCGACGACCCAATCGAAGATCAGCGCGACGTCTTCGCGCCGTGCGTCCCGGATCTGGACCTCCACGCTCAAGGCGGGCTGACAATAGCCGGTGGGCGGGGTGGCGCTGGCGTCGCGCGCGCGGTTCCGACAACATGGGGCGCCGATGCCACGCGTGCCGAGGACGATCACCGCGCCCGTCAGCCGCGTTGGCGCGGCTGCACAGAACGCGCTCGAGGTCGCTCGCTTCGGCGGGCTCGAGACCGATGATGAGCCGGCGCCGTACCAGGTGGTCGCCGAGGAGCGCGTTTTCAGGCTCCGACGGTACTTCCCCGGCACCGATCAAGGCGCTCCGACGGTCCTGCTGGTCCCGCCGCTGATGTTGGCGGCCGACGTTTACGACGTGTCGCGGCGCAGCAGCGCGGTGACGATCCTTCACGAGCACGGGATCGACCCGTGGGTGATCGACTTCGGGGCGCCCGAACACGAGAAGGGCGGGCTAGAACGCACGCTGGGCGACCACGTGCTCGCGGTTTCCGAGGCGGTCGATCGTGTCCGCGCCGAGACCGGCCGCGACGTTCATCTCGGCGGTTACTCGCAGGGCGGCATGTTCGTCTACCAGGTGGCCGCCTACCGGCGGAACGACGGGCTGGCCTCGCTGATCACGTTCGGCAGCCCGGTTGATACGCGGCAGGGCGCGCCGTTCGGGATACCCGGCCGGTTCGCGGTCGAGGTCGCGGAACTGCTGTCGCTGCTCTTCCGGGGCGGGGGCGTTCCGGCCTGGTTCAGCCGCAACGGCTTTCTCCTGCTCGATCCGGTCAAGACCGCGCGCAACCGGATCGAGTTCCTGCTCCAGCTTCATGACCGCGAGGCTCTGTTGCCGCGCGAGCGCCAGCGCCGGTTCCTCGAGGCGGAGGGCTGGGTGGCCTGGCCCGGGCCGGCGCTCGCGGAGTTCGTGACCCAGTTCGTCGCGCACAACCGGATGCTCGAGGGCGGATTCGTGATCGAGGACCGGTTGCTGAGCCTGGCCGACATCGCGGTCCCGGTCCTGTCGGTGGTCGGGACCGTCGATGAGATCGCGCCCGCCGGCGGAGTGCGCGCGATCAGGCAGGCCGCGCCTCGCGCCGACGTGTACGAGCTCGACCTCCAGGCGGGTCACTTCGGTCTTGTCGTCGGGTCGATCTCGAGCGCGGTGACATGGCCGACGGTCGCGGCCTGGGCGCAGTGGCGATCGGGCACCGGGGAACTGCCGGACAATGTCAAACGCATCCCGGATGACGGCACCGTCGAGCTGGTGCCAGAGGTCGGCAACCGGGTTGGCTACGGAGTGGAGCTCGCGACGACGGTCGGGGTCGACGCGGCGCGGTCCGCGTTCGGCCTGGCCGAGCGCGCCGTGCGCGGCGCGCGCGGGCTCACGCGTGAGGCGGCGGCGCAGCTTCCGCGCCTGGCGCGGCTGCAGCAGATCCAACCGAACACCCGGGTGTCCCTGGGTCTACTGGTCGAGGAGCGTCGGCTCAAGGCGCCGCGCGACGTTTTCTTCCTGTTCGAGGACCGCGCCTACGATGCCCGCGAGGTGGGGGAGCGGGTTGACAACGTCGTGCGCGGGCTGCTCTCGATCGGCGTCCGCCAAGGCGAGCATGTCGGCGTGCTCATGAGCGCCCGGCCGAGCGCGCTGGCGGCGGTGGCGGCGATCAACCGGATCGGCGCGGTTGCGGTCCTGATGCGGCCCGACGGGGACCTCCGGCGTGAAGCGACGCTCGGGCAGATCGAGCGTATCGTCGCCGATCCGGAGCGCGCCGGTCTCGCCTCGGAGCTCGAGGGCATCGAGACCTTCGTGCTCGGTGGTGGCGGCGCCCCGCGGGACCTGGGTATCGCCCGCGCCACCGACATGGAGCAGATCGACCCGTCCGCGGTGACTCCGCCGGAGTGGTACCGGCCGGACCCCGGCCGCGCCGGCGATCTGGCGTTCATCGTGTTCAGCGGCGAGGGTGAGTACACGCGGGCGAGTCGAATCACGAATCGGCGGTGGGCCCAGTCGGCGTTCGGAACGGCCTCGGCGGCGGCGCTCAGCCCCGCGGACACGGTCTACAGCGTCACCCCGGTGTACCACCCGTCGGGCCTGATGATGAGCATCGGGGGAGCGATCGCAGGCGGCGCTCGTCTTGCGGTGGCGCGTCGCTTCGACGTCGCCACGTTCTGGGAGGAGGTCCGGCGCTACGGGGTGACGGTGGCGTCGTACACATGGACGATGCTCGACGCGGTCGTCGACGCGCCGCCGCAGCCGGCCGAACGACACCATCCGCTGCGCTTGTTCATCGGGTCGGGTATGCCGCGGTCGCTGTGGGCGCGGGTCGAGGAGCGGTTCAAGCCGGCCCGGGTCGTCGAGTTCTACGCTTCGACCGAGGCCGGCGCGATTCTCGTGAACGTCCGCGGCGCCAAGCTCGGATCGATGGGCCGGCCTCTGCCGGGCAGCGCCGACGTGCGAATCGCCGTGTACGACCTAGAGACCGAGGGTCTGGCGCTCGATCGGGCCGGGTTCGCCCAGCGCTGCGCAGTCGACGAGGTCGGAATGCTGCTCGCGCGGGTGAGCCCGGGTGAACTGCTCAGCATCACGCCGCTTCGCTCGCTGTTCGAGCGCGGCGATGCCTGGGTCGTCACCGGCGACCTGTTCAGGCGTGACGCCGACGGCGATTACTGGCGCGTCGACGGCGCCGGCGACGTGATCGACACCGACCAGGGCCCGGTGTTCACGACGCCGATCCGTGACGCCCTCGGCGCGATCCCCGCGGTCGACCTCGCGCTCGCCTACGGAATACCGCGCGAGGCCGACGAGCATGAGATCGCCGTGGCGGTCGTGACCCTGCGCGCAGACCGCGAGCTGACTGCGCGTCAAGTCAGCCGCGCGCTGGGCGTGATAGACCGCGAGCAGCGGCCGGCGCTCGTCCACGTCGTCGACCGGATCCCCGTCACGACATGGTTCCGGCCGATGTCGCAGGAGCTCCGCGCGGCCGGGATCCCCGAGCCCGGCGAAGGGAAGCAGGCCTGGTATCTCGACGCGTCCGGTCAGACCTACCGGAACCTGACGACGACGGCCAGGCAGCGCCTGATGCGCCCCGCGTCGGCTACGCGGACGCGGGGAGGGTCTCGCCCGAGTACAGCTTGACCACGCGCACGGTGCCGGCGGGCGCCGCGTTGATGCACAGCTCGCACAGCACGCACTCGTCGAGGTTCTCCTCGACGATCTCGACGCCGTTCGGGCCGGCGCGGAAGATGTCGACGGGGCAGACCTCCTCGAGCTTGGCGGCCATCCCGGGGTCGCTGGCGGCCGGCTCGTCGACCTCGACCGCGATGAACAACGCCTCGCTCATACCTTCGCCCCAATGCGGTCCTTGACGATCTGGGGAATCTCCGAGATCTCCTCGGCGACGACGATCCCCGCCTCGGCCAGGCGCGCGATCTTCTCGGTGGCGGTGTCCTCCTTGCCCTCGACGATCGTGCCCGCGTGACCGAAGCTCATGCCGGGCATCTCGTCCATGAACCGCCCGGCCATGAACGCGACGATCGGCAGCCGCGAGCCGTTGTCGGTTACCCAGCGGGCCAGCTCGGCCTCCATCCGGCCGCCCGGCTCGGTGTAGATCACGATTGCCTCGGTGTCGGGATCGGCTTCGAACAGCGGCATCAGCTCCGCGTAGGTCGAGCCGATGATCGCGTCGCCGCCGATCGATACGGCGGTCGACTGCCCGAGGCCGGCGGCGGTCAGGGTCGAGGACATCTCAGTGGTCATTCCGCCCGAGCGCGAGATCACCCCGACCGGTCCCGGCGAGTAGGACTTGGCGGCGTCGCGGGCGGGGCCGCCGATGCCGCCCATCTTGATCACGTCGGGGACGATGATCCCGAGGCAGTTC
>Ga0335083_10007262_pt1 | contig 13695 bp, 14 predicted proteins | sample Lox_Sample_42_FD_206716 | JGI IMG/M metagenome (GOLD analysis project Ga0335083, IMG submission 206716) | Soil microbial communities from Loxahatchee National Wildlife Refuge, Florida, United States - Lox_Sample_4.2 | ecosystem: Environmental > Terrestrial > Soil > Wetlands | place: USA...
GGATCGGCAGCGGTAGTCATGTAAACGGAGCTTACCTTCAGCTTTGGGGGCAGCTAGCAACGTCGAGCGGACCGCGCAGGCGGAAGACCACGATCGGCTGGCCCAGCGCGCGTTCGGTGAACACCGGCGTCGCGGCGGGATCGGTCGCGGTCCAGTGCGTTTCCGGCGAGGGGCCGAGGACAGACGGGTGCCACGGGTCGCGTGCGGGTGTTGTGATGATGTATTTCAAGTGGTCGGCGTTCACCTGTGCCCGCCATCGAGCGCAGGTGGCTATCGGCGTGAACGACCCGTGGGGGCCGCGCTGCCCGACGTAGGTGACGCGGTTCGAGATGTCGAGGCCGTAGAACGGATAGGAGAAGAAGCCGCCGAACGTACCGACGACGCCGACGCGGGCGTCGTGAACGGTCCGGAACAGCGCCCACGCCTTCGCCAGATAAGACACGTTCGGCCGGTAGGCGTACCGGCCGCGCAGGTAGTGGCCCTGCAGGCGATAGCCCGCGGCCACTCCGGCCAGGACGAGCGCCGCCACCACCGCGGTCGCGACCGGTGCGCGTGCTCGTGGGGCGAGCGCAAGCAACGCCACGACCGCGAGCGCCGCGACCCCGAGCGCGACCCCGCCCGCTGCGTGCGCGTTCGGCCACAGCTGCTCCTGCGCCACGGTGCCCGCCAGAAGTATCGCGAGGAAAACGACCACGCCGGTCCTTGCTTGGGGCGAGGCGAGCGCGGGCGCGAGCGGCGCGACCGTCAGCGCCAAGGCCAGCGCCGGCGCCAGATAGCGCAGGTTGAACGCGAAGCCCAGCGGATCTGCTTGCGGACCCGCTGCGGACTCGGGCGTGACCACGTACGCCGCCAGCGAGACCAGCGCCACGAACCCCAGCATCCGTACGACCGCTTGGAAGGAAACTTCAGCATGGCGGTAGTTACTTCCCAACCGGTCGGGCAGGACGCACAGGATCGGGCCGAGCACGGCGCTGGCGAGCACGGCCCACCACCACCTCCCGAGCCCGGCCGCGAGCGCCGGTTGCGCGAACGCGCTCCAGAAGTGCGTGCTGGTCAGGTAGTGCGCCACGCTGTATCCGGTGTGTTGCTGGAGGGGCGCCGCCGGCGTCGGCAAAATCCCGGCGAAGCTCGTCCACGGCAGCGGGTTGCCGACCGCGATCAGGTTGCGCAGATACCAGAAGCCGCCGGCCACGAACAGCGGCACGAGCCATTGCGCTGTGGTGCCCGCGCGTCTTCCGCGCGGCGCGATCGCGATGACGCCGACGGTCAACGCCAGCACCGGCGCGAGCACGGTCAGCTTGCTGCCGACGGCAAGGCCCGCCGCGACCGCCGCCAGCACCCGCGCGGCCGGGCGCTCGGGGTCGGTCATCAGCAGCGCCACGGCCGCGAGCAGGAAGAAAACGGCGACGACGTCATTGGCGGCGCTGCCCGCCTGGGAGTAATCCATCATCGTCGTGCCCATCGCGAGCGCCGCGCCGATCGCCGCGCCCGCGCCGGCGCCGCGCGGACGGCCGATGCAATAGGCGGCGAACAGGGCGAGGCCGAGCCACACGAGGTTGACCCCCGGCGACAGCGTGTCGCGCCCTAGGAGCACGATCCCGAGGCCGTGCAGCATCTCCGCGGTGGCCGGATAGAACGGGGTGAGGTACTCGACATCGGTGAACCGCAGCCCGGTGATGCTCCCGGCCTGCGCGAAGCTCGCCGCCCACGGGAGGTGGTACCAGAGCGAGTCGAATCCTCGGATCCCCACGTTGTAGGACTGGATCGTGAGCGACCCCCACTCGGCGACCACCGTGGCGCCGGCAATGACCGCCACCCCCGTGAGGAACCACGCACCCGCCTCCGCTCTTTCGTACCGATGCCGGGCGACCTGCGTGTCGGCGAGCGACATGAGGCCGGCCACGCCCGCGAGGCCGCACGCGATCACGATCGGACCGAGCTCGAACAGGCCTATCGTCCCGAGTGCCTCGAGGATCGCGATCAGCACGGCCAGCCCGATCACGGCCTCCGCCAGCCGCGCCGGCGCCCCGGTCCAGCCGCCGAGCCAGCGCCGCCGCAACCCGACCGCCGCGACCGATACGCCGCCGACCACGACGAGCAGCGCCACCGCCCCGAGCGCGTAGCGGGCGACGCTCGTGTTCACGCTCGCCACCAGAGGATGCGGTCGGGCGCCAGCGACAGCAGCGGGCCGACCGGGGGCCGGTCGCGGTATGCGGCGTAGCGCTCGGTCAGCGCGGCGATCGCGTCGGCCGCGTCGGCGGCGTCGACGATCGTGATCAGGCCGGTCGCCTGGACCCATTTGAGGCGAGACCAGTCGTCCTCGTAGTGGTCGACTGTCAGCGCTGCACGGGGCCGGGCTGTGAGCCACCGAACGCGCGCGAGGCGTTCGGCGGAGACGCTCTTGCGCTTGTGGTCGATCGCCGTCACGATCGTGTTCTCGACTACCGCATACGTGATCGGCAGCACGCGGGGGTCGCCTCGGTCGTCGGCGAGTCCGAGCCGCGCCACCCTCGAGCTCTCGAGCAACGCCCGGGCCCAACCGGGGAGCTCGGCTACGCTAGCGCTGCTTCCCATGACCGCGCGAAGACTAGGCGTCGCCGGCGCGCTTGCACTGGCTCTGGCGTTGGCCGGGTGCGGCAGCAGCCAGGCCGAGCGCACCCCGACCGTCAGTGCCATCCCGCTGTTGCCGGGCGCCCAGATCGCCACGCAGACGCGCGTGTGCGACTCGGGTTCGCGTGCGTTCTGCTCGATCGTGCTGGTCGTGCTCGACCACCACTACAGGTCCTCCGACAACCTCGCGCACGACGAAAGCCGCCGTCTCCGGAAGGCGGGCTGGTCGCTCGCCGACGGCGACACGTCGACCGAAACTGCCGCGAACTCGCCCGGGCACAAGCTGCGCCTGACCTACTCGACCGCCGCCGATGATCTGCGGGAGATCGACCTCGGCGTGATCGCGCGCCCGCGCCCGGTCACGCTCTCGCTCTCGAACTCGATGTTCGACCGCGCCGCGGCGATGTCGATGATGCTCGAGACCGGCGCGTCGTAGGTCTGCTAGCGCTCGACGTCGCCGAGTGCGAGGTGGCGGTCCGGGCCGACCGAGACCGACTTGCGCCCGGCGAGCAGATCGCGTAGGTCGGAGCCGACGAGCTCCTCGCGCCAGCCCTCGAGCGTGCGCACTTCCGGCTCGGGCTCGTGGCGGCGCGCCGCGGCGATGATCAGCTCGAGCTCGTTGCGGGACGCGATCAGCTCGTAGGCGAGACCCGCCTCGAGCGAGCGGGCGCGCAACAGCGCCTCGGCCAGGACGATCAGTGGAGCGTCCTCGGGCTCGGAGCGGCCGCGCGGCTCGTCGCGCGGGATCGGCTCAGCCTTCATGCCGGCGCCGATCGCCGCGAGCATCGCGTTGCCGCGGCGGCGGATCCCCGACGGGTGGATGCCGCGGATCTGCTCGAGCGCGCCGAGATTCGAGGGGTGGCGCTTGGCGAGCTCGACCAGCGCGGGATCGCCGAGTACCGACCCCACCGGGCGGTCCTCGTCGGAGGCGGTGCGCTCGCGCCACGCCGCCAGCTCCCGCGCGACGGCGCGCGCACGCGCGTCGAGCTGCCCGACGCGCGGCAGCCGCTCCCAGGCGGTGTACGGGTCACGCTCGTCGGTCGCGGACTCGAGCCGGCGGCACTCCTCGCGCGCCCATTCGAGGCGGCCGGTCTGCTCGAGGCGGCGTTCCACCTCGTCGGCGAGCTCGAGCAGGTGGGCGACGTCCTCCGCGGCATAACTCAGCTGTTCGGCGGTCAGCGGCCGCGCGTCCCACCGCGTGTAGCTCGCGGTCTTGCCGACCCGCCGGCCGAGCATCGTCCCGAGCAGATTGCCGTACCCCGTCTGGGCGCTCGCGCCGACGAATCCGGCTGCGAGCTGCGTGTCGAAGATGTTCGTGACCTCGGTCGACCACGCCCGGCGGAGGATCGCCACATCCTGGCGGCCGGCGTGGAGCACGACCTCGATCGCCGGGTCGGCGAGCAGCTGCGCGACCGGCGTCGCGTCGACCCCGCCGTCGAGGGGGTCTATCAGCGAGATGTGTGGACTGGCGCCGTCGGAGGCGTCCTCGTCGACCGCGATCTGGACCAGGCACAGGAGCGCGCGGTAGCGGCCCTCGGACATGAACTCGGTGTCGATCCCGATCCGCCCGTGCGCGCGCGCCACGCTAGCCGCTGCCGCCACTTCCTCCGAGCTCGCGAGCGGTTCGGAGGTTTCACGGCGGGCGGCCTCGGTGCGCATCTGGGCTTGAGACTAGCGAGGCGCGGGGCGCGGCCCAATCCGACCGTCCTGGTAGGATATGACCTCGATGATCTTCTCGTCGAAGGCCGAGTACGGCGTGCGCCTGATGGTTGAGCTCGGGCGCCAATCGCCCGACCAGCCCACTTCGTTGAAGGCGATCGCGGACGCCGAGGGGTTGCCGCTCGCCTACCTCGAGCAGGTGGTCGCTCGGTTGCGCAAGGCGGGCCTCGTGCAGAGCGCCCGCGGCGCGCACGGCGGCTACTGGCTGGCGCGGCCCGCCGAGGAGATCGCGATGGTGGACGTGGTGCAGGCGCTCGAGGGCGCGATCGCTCCGATGGAGTGCTTCGTCCACGACCACACCGAGCGCGTGCTGTGCTCGCACGAGATGGACGCTGGCCGCTGCGCCACCAAGCTGCTTTGGACGCGCGTGCAGGGAGGGATCATCCGTTCGCTGCAGACGACCACGCTCGCCGAGCTCGTCGAGTTCTCGCGGCGCAGCGAGCGCGAACCCGCGCACGCCTGAGACTTCGAAACGAAAGTTGGAAATGGCTGATCTAGAAATTCGCAACCTTCACGTCCTCGCCGGTGAGAAGCAGATCCTGCGGGGCGTGGATCTGTCCGTCGACAAGGGCGAGATTCACGCTCTGATGGGCCCCAACGGCTCGGGCAAGTCGACGTTGGCCAATGCGGTCATGGGCCATCCCGGGCTCGAGGTGACAGAGGGTCAGATCCTGTTCCGAGGGGAGGACGTCACCGAGGCCTCGCCTGACGAGCGCGCCCGGATGGGGCTGTTCATGGCCTTCCAGTACCCGGTCGCCGTGCCCGGCGTGACTGTCACCAAGTACCTCCGGACCGTTCTGAACGCGCACCGCGAAGCCCGAGGCGAGGATGCGATTCCTTTGAAGGAGTTCCGTCAGACGGTCGAGGCGGCGATGAAGCTCACCAACGTTCCGCGTGACTTCTCCACGCGCTACCTGAACGAGGGCTTCTCCGGTGGCGAGAAGAAGCGGATGGAGATCTTGCAGCTGGCGCTCCAGAAGCCGTCGATGGCCGTCCTGGATGAGACCGACTCGGGTCTGGACATCGACGCGTTGCGGGTTGTGGCGAACGGTGTCAACGCGGTCGCCGGTCCGGACATGGGCTTGCTGATCATCACCCACTACCAGCGGATCCTGCATCTGGTCCAGCCGTCGCACGTGCATGTGATGTACCAGGGTCGGATCGTCCGCGAGGGTGGGCCGGAACTAGTTGAGACGCTCGAGGCCAAGGGCTACGGGTGGATTACCGACGAGATCGAGGCCGCAGCCTGATGACGGCCGTCTCGGGACGGGTTGCCGGCCTGGCGGTCTCCGAGATTGCGTCGCAGTTCCCCGTCCTGCGGAACCGGCGCTTCGACGGGAAGCCGGTCGCTTACCTGGATTCCGCGGCGACCTCGCAGACGCCGGATCCCGTGATCGACGCGATGACGTCGTACTACACAGAGCACCGCGCGTCGATTCACCGGGGGGTGTATCCGCTAGCGGCGGAGGCCACGGACTTGTACGAGGGGGCCCGAGGCCGGATCGCCTCGTGGCTCGGGTCGACTCCGGAGGAGACGATCTTCACCGCGAACGCCACCGCAGCGATCAACATGGTTGCGTACACGTGGGGCCGCCAGAACGTGCAGCGCGGCGATCTGGTCGTGCTGACGGAGATGGAGCACCACTCGAACATCGTTCCCTGGCAGCTGTTGTGCCAGGACCGCGAGGCCGAGCTGGCGTATGTGGGGATGACTGCCGACGGTTTGTTGGATCTCGATGCGCTGGATTCGCTGCTGGCGCGGGGTCCTCGGTTGGTGGGCGTGGTGCACGTGTCGAATGTCTTGGGGACGGTCAACCCGGTGGCTGACGTTGCGCGTCGTGCGCACGAGGCAGGCGCGGTTGTGGTCGTCGACGGGACGCAGGCGGTTCCGTCGATGCCGGTGTGGCTGCCGGATCTCGACGTTGACTTCTACGCCTGGACCGGCCACAAGGCGTACGGCCCGACGGGGATCGGGGTCTTGCACGGTCGGCGCGAGTTGCTCGAGGAGATGCCGCCGTTCATCGGTGGCGGCCACATGATCCGCACGGTCGCTGCGAACGAGTCGACCTGGACCGACCTGCCCTGGAAGTTTGAGGCGGGCACATCGCAGATCGCCGAGGCGATCGGGCTGGGCGCCGCCGTGGACTGGATCCGCGCGATCGGGATGGACTCGATTCGTGCCCACGAGCAGTCGCTCGTGGCTGACACTTTGGTTCGCGTGTCGGAGGTGCCGGGCTTGAGTATTCAGGGTCCGGGTTCGGCGGCGGACCGCGGGGCGCTCGTTTCGTTCACGTTGGAGGGCGCCCATCCGCACGACATCGCGGACATCCTCGGGGGGCTCGCCGTGTGCGTGCGCGCGGGGCACCACTGTGCGCAGCCGCTCATGCGGTCGCTGGGCGTGCACGCCACGACGCGTGCGTCGTTCGCGGTCCACAATTCGAGCGAGGACGTGGCGCGGCTCGTCGAGGGCCTCGGAGTAGTCCGGCGGACACTGCAGCTCGACTGAGCGTCCGGATCGCGGCTACGCGCTGTGGCGCCGATCAACCTCTACAGCGATACGCAGACGCGCCCGACGCCCGGTATGCGCGAGGCGATCGCGGCGGCCGAGGTGGCCGACGAGCAACGTGGGCTCGATCCGACCACGAACGCGCTCCAGGACCGGGTGGCGGAGCTGCTTGGCCACGAGGCGGGCCTGTTCCTGCCGAGCGGGACGATGTGCAACCAGATCGCGCTTCGCCTGCACGCGCGGCCCGGCGGCGACGAGCTGCTGGTCGACCGGACCGCACACCCGATCACGTCCGAGGCCGGTGGCGCCGCGCAGGTGTCGGGGCTGATGATCCACGCGCTTGACGGCGACCGCGGCGTGTTCACGCCGGCGCAGCTGGAGGCGGCGATCCGGCCCGCCGGCAATCGGTACGCGCCACGCTCACGGGTGGTGTCGGTCGAGCAGACGAGCAACCGCGGTGGCGGCCGGGTGTGGCCGCTCTCGGTGGTGCGGGGCGTGCTCGACGTGGCGCGGCGGCACGGGTTGCGCACGCACATGGACGGTGCGCGGCTGATGAACGCGGTCGTGGCGTCGGGGGTGCCGGCGGCGGACTGGGCGAGCGGGTTCGATACCGCGTGGCTCGACTTCACCAAGGGTCTGGGTGCGCCGGTCGGAGCGGTCCTGGTCGGATCGCGCGAACTGATCGACGAGGCGTGGCGGTGGAAGCAGATGCTCGGTGGCGCGTTCCGGCAGTCAGGGATTATCGCCGCGGGGTGCTTTTACGCGCTCGATCACCACGTAGACCGGCTCGCGGAGGATCACCTGCACGCGCGGCTGCTCGCCGACGGTCTCGCCGCGCTGCCGGGCGTCCGACTCGATCCGGACACGGTCGAGACCAACATCGTTTTCTTCGACGTCGATGATGCGCCGGGGCTTGTGCGCCGGGTCGCGGACCGCGTCGATATCCAGGCGACGGGGCGTAGCGAGATCCGGGCGGTCACTCACCTCGACGTCTCGCGCGCGGACATCGAGCTCGCGCTCGAAGCCCTGGCAGCCGAACTCGGCTAGCTGCGGGTTGGGGGCGGTGGCCGTCTCTTCCGGGGAGTCTGGGAGCCGGAGTGGTCGTTCCGACTGGTTCGAATGAGGCCCTGGTGGCCAAATCCACCACAGGAGGCGCGAGTCGTGTAACGCGAAACGTTCCCGCGGAAACGCGCAACCGTCCGGTTGCGGGCGTGTGGCGGCTCCCGCCCGGGGCGGGTCCGTCCGAGGCCCGCCGTAGCATACGAACATGTGTTCGAGTGCGGTGCTTACGGAAGGGCAGGGAGAGGCGCTCACGTCGCTCGAAACTCTCGAGCGGGAGATCTGCGAGCTGGCCGCCCATATCGCGGTCGCGACGTGCCGGTGGCTCGAGCTGGTGGCGGAGTTCGACGACCGGGGTGGCTGGGCGGAATGGGGGGTGAAGTCATGTGCGCACTGGCTCTCGTGGCGATGCTCGATCGCGCCCGGGGCGGCTCGGGAGCGGGTCCGTGTGGCGCACCGATTGCAGGAGCTGCCGCTCGTGCGGGAGGCGTTCTCCAAGGGAGAGCTGTCCTACTGCAAGGTGCGTGCGCTCACGCGTGCGGCGACGCCGGCGACCGAGGCGGGGTTGTTGGAGATCGCGCGACACGCAACCGGCGCCCAGCTGGAAAAGCTCGTTCGCTGTTACAGCGGTGCGCTGTCGGCGACGCTCGGCGCGGCCCAGCAGTCGCTGGAGCGACGCTATCTGCGGTGGAGCTGGGAGGACGACGGATCGCTGCGGCTCGAGGCCCGGCTTCCCGCGGACGACGGGGCGATCGTGTTGAACGGGTTGCGTGCCGCGGAGGAGATGCGGCGCGCGGAGGGGATGCGGGCCGAGGAAATGGCGACCACGGAGCCGATGGTGGCGTCGCCGGCGGGTGCGGCTCGGGCCGATGCGCTGGTGGCGATGGCGAGGTCGGCGTCGGGTGCGGGCTGTGAGCTTGTCGTGCATGTGGATGCGGAGACGCTCGCCTCCGACGCCGTGAGCGAGCGATGCCACCTCGCGGACGGGCCGACGGTGGCGCCGGAGACCATGCGGCGCCTCGGGTGCGACGCCGCGGTGGTGCGAATCGTCGAGCGAGATGGGCGGCCGCTGAGCGTCGGCCGGCGCACGCGCACGATCCCGCCGGCGCTGCGGCGGGCGCTGCGCAGCCGGGATACCGGGTGCCGGTTCCCCGGCTGCACGCACGAGCGGTTCCTGCACGCGCACCACATCCAGCACTGGGCGAGGGGCGGGCCGACGGCGCTCGAGAACCTGGTTCAGCTGTGCTCCTACCACCATCGCCTGGTGCACGAGGGTGGCTTCCGGGTGGAGGCCTCGGGGCCGGGTTCGGTGCGGTTCAGGCGGCCGAACGGACAGCTGGTGGCGCCGGCGCCAGAGTGCGCGCGTGCGCGTGGGCCGGCGCTGGGTGAACAGCATCGAGCCCGGGGTGTTGCGGTGGATGCGAATACGTGCCGGCCGCTGTCGGCGGGGGACCGGCTCGACTACGGCCTGGCGGTCGAGGTGCTGCTCGCTACGCTTGAGCGTAATGGACGAGCTGTATCGCGAGAACATCCTCGATCACTACAAGCATCCGCACAACTGGAGCCCTCCGGGGGAGGGGATCGAGAGCCCCGATCTGGAGTTCCACGATCTGAACCCGCTTTGCGGGGATGAGCTGACCGTGCAGCTGGCGCTGGACGGGGAGGGGAGGATCGAGGACGTGCGGTTCTCCGGGCACGGGTGCGCGATTTCGCAGGCAGCGGCGTCGATGGCCTCGGACGAGGTCAAGGGGATGCCCGTGGAGCAGCTGCTGGCGCTGGATCGGTCGTTCGTGCTGGACCTGCTCGGGATCGATATCTCAGCGACGCGGATGAAGTGCGCGCTGCTGTCGCTGAAGGTGCTGAAGGGCGCCTCGCTCGGCCATGCGGTCGAGTGGGAGCCGGCTGCGTAACGCGGACCCGCCAAATCCTAGTTTCGCGCTAGGATTTAAGCCGTGCCGCAAGTGATTGAAGTCTGCCCTCTGAATGAGCTCGAGCCGGGCGAGATGCGCCTGGTCGAGTGGGAGGACCTAGAGATCGGCGTGTTCAACTGCGCCGGGACGGTGTATGCGATCGAGGATCGCTGCTCGCACGACAACGGCACGCTCGTGGAGGGAACGCTCGACGAGGAGAACTGCACGATCGAATGCCCGCGACACGGGTCGTTGTTCGATCTGAAGACCGGTAAGCCGAAGACTTTGCCCGCGTACGTCCCGGTGGACACGTATCCGGTGATCATCGAAGACGAGAAGATCAAGCTGGAGGTGGAGTAGTGGCCGTAGAGCTCACGGAGAATCAGCAGCTGGCGGCGATCAACGCCGACTATGAGGAGCGATACGGGTTCCGCGACGCGGAGAACTACCTGTACAAGGCGCCCAAGGGACTGAACCGCGAGATCGTCGAGAAGATCTCCGAGTTCAAGTCCGAGCCGCAGTGGATGCGGGAGTTCCGCCTGAAGGCGCTCGACCACTTCCTCTCGCGGCCGCAGCCGACGTGGGGGTCGCCGCTGATGGCGGAGGTCGACTACGACAACATCCACTACTTCGTCCGTGCGTCCGAGAAGGCCGGCCGCTCGTGGGACGACGTGCCCGAGGACGTCAAGCGAACGTTCGACCGGCTCGGGATTCCCGAGGCCGAGCGCAAGTTCCTGTCAGGCGTCGGGGCCCAGTACGAGTCCGAGGTGGTCTACCACCAGGTGCGCGAGGACCTCGAGAAGCAGGGCGTGATCTTCAAGGACATGGACTCGGGGCTGCGCGAGCACGAGGACATCATCCGCGACTACTTCGCCACCGTGATCCCGCCCAACGACAACAAGCTGGCGGCGCTGAACTCGGCGGTGTGGTCGGGCGGATCGTTCGTCTACGTCCCCGAGGGCGTGCACGTGGAGATGCCGCTCCAGGCCTACTTCCGGATCAACACCGAGAACATGGGCCAGTTCGAGCGCACGCTGATCATCGCCGAGCCCGGCTCGTACGTGCACTACGTCGAGGGCTGCACGGCGCCGACCTACAGCAGCTCGAGCCTGCATTCCGCGGTGGTGGAGCTGATCGCCAAGCCGGGCGCGCGGATCCGCTACACGACGGTCCAGAACTGGTCGACAAACGTGTTCAACCTCGTCACCAAGCGCGCGGTGGCGCACGAGGACGCGACCGTCGAGTGGGTCGACTGCAACCTCGGATCGAGGCTGACGATGAAGTACCCGAGCGTGTACCTCGTGGGCGAGCGCGCCCACGGCGAGATCCTGTCGATCGCGTTCGCGGGCAAGGGACAGCACCAGGACGCCGGCGGGAAGATCATCCACGCGGCGCCGAACACGACCTCGAACATCTTCGCCAAGTCGATCTCCAAGGACGGCGGGCGCGGGTCCTACCGAGGGTTGCTCGAGATCGCGAAGGGCGCGCACGGCGCGCGGTCGAAGGTCGTATGCGACGCGCTGCTGCTCGACGAGCACTCGCGCTCTGACACCTACCCGACGATCAGGATCGGCGAGGACGACGTCAACGTCGGCCACGAGGCGACCGTCTCGAAGGTCGGCGATGACCAGCTGTTCTACCTGATGTCGCACGGCATCCCGGAGGACGAGGCCTCGAAGCTGATCGTCAACGGGTTCATCGAGCCGATCACGAAGGAGCTCCCGATGGAGTACGCGGTCGAGATGAACCGCCTGATCGAGCTGCAGATGGAGGGCTCGATTGGCTAGCGCGTCGGCTCCCGTGGTCGAGCTGCCCACGTTCAAGGGCCGCCCGGGCTGGGAGTTCACCGACATCTCCGGCCTCGACCTAGCGGCGTACGAGCGGGTCGCGGGCCCTGACGGAGACGGGGCTGCCGAGCCACTGTGGGAGCTGCCCGAGCCCGAGCTGCCGGACGGCGTCGTCGTCGGGACTCTCGACGACGCCGAGAACCGGGAGCTGATCGAACGTCACCTGGGGTCGCTGGTGTCAGGCGACGACGACGCGTTCGTGGCGCTGAACGATGCCGGCGCCCGCGCCGGTGCGTTCGTCTACGTTCCGCGCGGCGTTTCCCTGGCCGAGCCGATCTCGCTGCGGAGCGTGCAGGCCCGTGCCGGGACGCTGCTGAATCGGCGCACGCTCGTCGTGCTCGAGGAAGGCGCTCAGGCTGAGGTGTGGGAGCAGTTCCTCTCAGGCGAGGAAGACGTCGACGGCGTGTTCAACACCGTCACCGAGCTCATCGTCGGCGACAACGCCCGGCTGCGCTACGTGTGCGGCCAGGGGCTGTCTGAGAAGACCTGGATCTTCGGCGCGCAGCGCGCCGAGGTCGGGCGCGACGCGTCGCTCGACTGGGTGGCGCTCGGGTTCGGGTCGACGCGCGGCCACGTGCGGATGGAGACGCGGCTTGCCGGCGAGGGGTCCGAAGCGCGCGTCACCGGCGCCTACGCCAGCCATGCGCGGCAGCACATCGACTTCGACACCACACAGGAGCACGCGGCGCAGAACACGACGTCGGACCTGGCCTTCCGCGGCGTGCTCACTGGTCGATCGACCGCGGTCTGGAAGGGCAACATCATCGTCGACCCGGGGGCGCAGAAGACCGACGCGTTCCAGGAGTCGCGCAACCTGCTGCTGAGCAAGCGCGCCCACGCCGACGCGATCCCCGGGCTAGAGATCCAAGCCAACGACGTGCGCTGCACCCACGCGGCCGCGGTGGCGCAGGTCGATCCCGAGCAGCTGTTCTACCTGCGCTCGAGAGGTCTGCAGCCGGAGGTCGCGAAGCGGCTGATCATCGAGGGATTCCTGTCGGCGCTCGTGGAGCGGTTCGAGGAAGGCCCGGTGCGGGACGTGCTCAGCGGCGCGCTCGAGCGGCGTCTCGCGGCGATTCTGGGCGACTAAGCGGGCGGCGCCAGCTCGTCCAGGGCCGCGAGCTCGTCTTCCTCAAGCGTAAGCTCGGCTGCCTCGTAGTTCTCCTCGAAGTGCGCGACCGAGTTCGTGCCCGGAATCGGGAGCATCACCGGCGAATGCGCGAGCATCCACGCGAGCGCGACCTGCCTGGTGGAGGCGTTGTGGGAGCGGGCGATCTCCGCGAGCGTCGAGCCACGGTTGGTGAGGTCGCCGGTGGCGAGCGGGAACCACGGCAGGAACCCGAGCTGATCACGCGCGCAGACCTCGAGCACGTCCTCGGACGCCCGGTCGGCGATGTTGTAGCGGTTCTGGACCGAGACGATCTGGACGATCTCCCGGGCGCGATCGAGCTCCTCGATGGTGACGTTGCACAGCCCGACGTGGCGGATCTTGCCCTCCTCCTGAAGCTCGGCGAGCGCCCCGACCGAGTCCTCGATCGGCACCTTGGGATCGACCGCGTGGAGCTGGTAGAGGTCGATCCGCTCCAGCCGCAGCCGCTTGAGCGATGCCTCGCAACATCGCCGCAGTCGATCGGGCCTGCAATTTCGCTCCCAAACGCCCGGCCCGGGCCGCTCGAGGCCGCCCTTGGTGGCGATCACGAGGTTGTCCGGATAGGGGCGGAGCGCCTCAGCGATCAGGTTCTCGGACACTTCGGGGCCGTAGGAGTCGGCGGTGTCGATCAACTCGACGCCGGCCTGCACGATCCGGCGGAGCAGCGCCCGGGAGGCCGCCGGATCGGGAGGCTCGCCCCAGATGCCAGCGCCGGTGATCCGCATCGCGCCGTACCCGAGCCGTTTGACCTCGAGGTCGCCGCCGAGGGAGAACGTGTCGCTCATCGCGCGGGAGATTAGTTATGACCGGCGGCGGCGTACGATCCGAGTCGAACATGGCCAAGCAACTCCCGATGCTGGTCCCACTCGGCTACGGCAAGTTCGTCCGCGCCGATCG
>Ga0335083_10007264_pt1 | contig 13693 bp, 12 predicted proteins | sample Lox_Sample_42_FD_206716 | JGI IMG/M metagenome (GOLD analysis project Ga0335083, IMG submission 206716) | Soil microbial communities from Loxahatchee National Wildlife Refuge, Florida, United States - Lox_Sample_4.2 | ecosystem: Environmental > Terrestrial > Soil > Wetlands | place: USA...
TCCAGGCGCAGCCGCAACGCCAGCCGCTGGATGCGCGCCGCAGCGACCGCATCCGGCCGCAGCGCCAGGAACAGGCGATCCGTGGCCACGCGGCACTGCGGCCGTTCAGTGCGGTGCGCCGTCGCCGGGCAGGTCGAACACCAGTACCTCGGCGTCCGCGCCTGACTGCAGATCCAGCTCCGCCACATCCGTGAGTATCAGCGCATCGCCGCCGGCGAGCTGCGTGCCGTTGACAGCCAGCGTGCCGCGCACCAGGTGCACATAGATGCGACGGCCGGGCGTGACGGTGAATCGCGCGTGTTCCGCGCCATCGAACAGCCCGGCATGGATGCGCGCGTCCTGGTGGATGCGCACGGAACCTTCTGCGCCATCGCCCGATACGATGAGCCGCAGGCGGCCCCGCTTTTCCGCGGGGTCGAAATACTTCTGCTCGTAGCCCGGCGCGTCGCCGGCGCGGTCCGGCCTGATCCAGATCTGCAGGAAGTGCACGGGCTCGGCGTCCGAGGCATTGTGCTCGCTGTGGAACACGCCGGTGCCGGCACTCATGCGCTGCACCTCGCCCGGGCGGATCACCGAGCCATTGCCCATCGAATCGCGATGCGCCAGCGCCCCTTCCAGCACGTAGCTCACGATTTCCATGTCGCGGTGCGGATGGGTGCCGAAGCCGGCCCCGGGCGCCACGCGATCCTCGTTGATCACGCGCAGCACGCCGAACTGCACGTGCTGCTCGTCGAAATAATCGGCGAAGGAAAAGCTGTGCCGGCTCTGCAGCCAGCCATGGTCGGCCAGCCCGCGGGCCTCGCTCTTGCGGATTTCCTGCATGATGCCCTCCTCGACAGGGATGCAGATAATGGGATCTCCGGCGCGAATATCAAAGGCTGGCAATGCCGGGCTTGGCGTCCCGTATCCGCCGCAGCAGAATAGGCCGGTGGAAGCCCCGGACTCACTGATAACCGGCCGGATCGTGCGCCCGGGTGTGGTGCGCGTCACCGGCAAGGCGGCCGAGGGCTTCAGGTTGCTGCAGGGCGAGACGCCGCTGCAGCACTACCCCGCCGCGGCGAAGCAGGCCGGCATCGAAGGCAAGGTGCTGGTCGACCTGCTGCTGAATGACATGGGGCAGGTGCTCGAGGCCCAGGTGATATCCGAATCCCCGCGCGGCCATGGCTTCGCGCTCGCCGCGCTGGATACGGCCAAGACCTATGAATTCGCGAACCCGCTGAAAAAGCCGGTGCTGATGTCGGTCACCGTGGAGTTCACGCGGGGTAGCTGATGTACCTGGTGTTCGTGCACGGCTGGAGCGTGACCAATACCGATACCTACGGCGGACTGCCCGCTGCGCTGGCGGCCAACGCGCCGGCTGGCCTGGGCCTGACCATCGGCCACCTCTACCTCGGCAAGTACGTGAGCTTCGCCGACGAAGTCACGATCGAGGATCTCGCGCGCGGCATGCAGGCCGCCGTGGAAGCGGAAGTGCTGCCCACGCTGGCGCGCGGTGAACGCTTCGCCTGCATCACGCACTCCACGGGCGGTCCGGTGGCGCGCGCCTGGATGGATCTGCATTACCGCGGCAGGCTGGACCGCTGCCCGCTGTCGCACCTGGTGATGCTGGCACCGGCCAACCACGGTTCGGCACTGGCACAGCTCGGCAAGGGCAAGCTCGCCCGGATGAAGTTCTTTGCCGAAGGCGTGCAGCCCGGTGTGGGCGTGCTCGACTGGCTGGAGCTGGGCAGCGCACAGAGCCGGGCGCTGAATTCCGCCTGGCTCGACTGCGACCCGACGCGGGCCGGCATCTACCTGTTCGTGCTGACGGGCCAGTCGATCGACCGCAGTTTCTACGACCACCTGAATTCCTATACCGGCGAGGCGGGTTCGGACGGCGTGGTGCGGGTCGCCGCCGCCAACCTGAACTACGGGCTGGTCCGGCTGGAGCAGCAGCAGGAAGGCTTCGCGCTGTCGAAGCAGGGCCTGTCCGCCGCGACGGCGCTGGGCGTGCTGCCGGGCCGATCGCACACGGGCACGGCCATGGGCATCATGGAAAGCGTCGCCGCCGCGGACGATGGCTCGCACCCCACGGTGCAGGCCGTGCTGTGGTGCCTCGCCGTGGGCAGCGCGGCCACCTACCGTGCCTGCGCCCGGAGGCTGGATGCACTGACCGCGCGTACACAGACGGCCGAACGCGTCAGCCGGCAGAAGGAGCTGTTCCTGTTCACGCGCACCTTCACGATCAGTCGCTACAGCATGCTGGTCTTCCACGTGCGCGACGATCGCGGCAACGAGCTGGCCGATTACGACATCCGCCTCACGGCAGGGCCGGATTACGATCCGAACCACCTGCCACCGGGCTTCCTCATCGACCGGCAGCGCAACAGCCGCAACCCGGCGGCCCTGACCTGGTACCTCGACTACGACGTGATGGCGGCCTGGTTCGCACGCCCGCAGCTGCAGGACAGGCTGGGCTTTGAAATCGCGGCGCGGCCGGACGGCGGCTACGCCTGCTACCTGCGCGCCAGCTGGCAAGGCAGGTTCTCCTCGCTGAAGCAGTACTTCGCCCCCAACCGGACCCTGATGATCGAGGTCGTGCTGCAACGACGGGTGATGGAGGGCGTATTCCAGTTCACGCAGAAGCTGGAGCCCGAGGATTTCCGCCGGCAGCCGCCGGGCAATCCGCTGTGAGTCCGGCCGGACCGTTCCGGGGAACAGTCAGACGTCGAGGTTGGCCACCGCCAGCGCGTTCTTCTCGATGAACTCGCGGCGCGGTTCCACCTGGTCGCCCATCAGCGTGTTGAAGATTTCATCGGCCGCAATGGCTTCCTCGATGCGCACCTGCAGCAGCCGGCGCGTTTCGGGATTGATGGTGGTCTCCCACAGCTGCTCGGGATTCATCTCGCCCAGGCCCTTGTAGCGCTGCATGCTCTGGCCCTTGCGGGCCTGCTCGAACAGCCAGGTCATGGCCTCCTTGAACGAACCCACTTCCTTGCGCTGGCCGCCATTCACCACATGGGCGCCCTCGCCGATCATGCCGCCGAGGATGCCGCCGAGCTCGGCGATGGCGCCATATTCCGCGGAGGCGAAGAACTCGCGCGGCAACGCCTTTTCGTGCACGGTGCCATGTTCGGTACGGCGGGCCAGCAGGCGCGCGGGCCGCACCTCGCCCTCACCCGTCTCCGCCGCCGGCTGCATCTCGATCTGGTAACGGGCGGTGGAATCGTTCGGGGCATTGAGCGCGCGCTCGAGCTGCCGTGCCCAGTCGCGCAGCGTATCGCCCGAGGCGAAGGCCTCCATGGAAAGCCGCGGCAGGTAGATCAGCTGTTCCAGCAGGCGGGCATCGTAGCGGCGGCTCCAGCGCTTGATGATGGACTGCACCTCCATGTACTGGCGGGCGAGCATCTCCAGGCCCGAGCCCGCCAGCGGCGGCGCGCGGTCGTTCACATGCAGCGCGGCCTCCTCGATGGCGTTGTTCAGCAGGATGGCGTCGAGCTCGCTGTCGTCCTTGACGTAGAGCTCCTGCTTGCCGCGCTTGATCTTGTACAGCGGCGGCTGCGCGATGTACACGTGCCCGCGCTCGATCAGCAGCGGAATCTGCCGGTAGAAGAAGGTCAGCAGCAGCGTGCGGATGTGCGAGCCGTCCACGTCCGCGTCCGTCATGATGATGATGCGGTGGTAACGCAGTTTGTCGATGTTGAAATCCTCGCGCCCGATGCCGCAGCCCAGCGCAGTGATCAGCGTGCCGACCTCGGCGGAACTGATCATCTTGTCGAAGCGCGCGCGCTCCACGTTCAGGATCTTGCCCTTCAATGGCAGGATGGCCTGGGTACGGCGGTCCCTGCCCTGCTTGGCCGAGCCGCCGGCGGAATCGCCCTCGACGATGAAGATCTCCGACAGCGCCGGATCCTTCTCCTGGCAATCGGCGAGCTTGCCGGGGAGCCCGGCGATATCCAGTGCGCCCTTGCGGCGCGTGAGCTCCCTGGCCTTGCGCGCGGCCTCGCGGGCGCGCGCGGCCTCGATGATCTTGCCGACCACGGCCTTGGCCTCCGCCGGCCGCTCGAGCAGGAACTCGCCAAGCTTCTCGGCCACGCGCGTCTCGACCGGTCCCTTCACTTCGGAGCTGACCAGCTTGTCCTTGGTCTGTGAGGAGAACTTGGGATCCGGCAGCTTCACCGACAGGATGGCGGTGAGGCCTTCGCGCGCATCGTCACCGGTGGTGGCGATCTTCTCCTTCTTCGCCTCTTTCTCGATGTAGTCGTTCAGCGTGCGGGTCAGCGCGGCGCGAAAGCCCGCCAGGTGCGTGCCGCCATCCCGCTGCGGGATGTTGTTCGTGTAGCACAGCATCGTTTCCTGGTAGGAGTCGTTCCACTGCAGCGCCACCTCGATGCCGATCGACCCTTCCTGCGCCGTGAAATGCACCACTGACGGATGAATGGCATTGCGGGTGCGGTTCAGGTAGGCGACGAAGGCCTTCAGCCCGCCTTCGTGCTGGAAGATGTCGCGCTTGTCCTCGCGCTCGTCGATGAGCTCGATGCGGACGCCGGAGTTCAGGAACGACAGTTCGCGCAGGCGCTTGGCCAGCACCTCGTAGTCGAACACGATGTGGCTGAAGATGGTGGACGAAGGCTTGAAATGCACGGTGGTGCCACGATCCGCGGTGGCGCCGGTATGGGCCAGGGGCGCCACGGGATCTCCGAGGCGGTACTGCTGCGTGTACACCTTGCCGCCACGATGGATGGTGAGGTCCAGCACATCGGAAAGCGCATTGACCACTGACACGCCGACGCCATGCAGACCGCCGGAGACCTTGTAGGAGCTGTCGTCGAACTTACCCCCGGCATGCAGCACGGTCATGATGACCTCGGCTGCTGAGCGGCCCTCCTCGGGGTGGATGTCCACCGGAATGCCCCGTCCGTTGTCCCGCACCGTGATGGATTCATCGGCGTGGATGACCACCTGGATATTGGTGCAGTGCCCCGCCAGTGCCTCGTCGATGGCATTGTCGACGACCTCGAATACCATGTGGTGCAGGCCGGTACCGTCGTCGGTATCACCGATGTACATGCCGGGCCTCTTGCGCACCGCGTCGAGACCCTTCAATACCTTGATATTGCTTGAGTTATAGGCTTCTTCGGCGGACATCAGTGTACCCGGTTGCTGCACCTTATTATTATAACCTCTGAACGCTGCCTTGTTCCACGTGAAACACGTGCTCGGGACGCCCAAATACGCACTGGTCAGCATTCAGGGAAGTGACGATCAGCTGGCAGCCCAGCTGGCTCACCAGGTCCACCAGCCGCCCTAATCTTTCGACGTCCAGTTCGGCGGCAGGATCGTCCAACAGCAGGGTCGGAGGCGGAAGCTGTTGTTCCCGAAGGCGGGCCAGCAAAGCCAGCACCATTGCCGAAGCAACCAGTTTTTGCTGGCCGCGGGAGAGACTTTCCCTGGCGGATCTCTCCCCTATTCTCATATGGATGTCCGCACGCTGTGGACCCAGCAGGGTCGCGCCGCGATGTCGATCGCGCTCCAAGCCTTCGGAAAGTGCCTCATGCAGAGAGCGATCGACGGCCCAACCGCGGTAGTAGGTCACCTGTACATCCAGGCCCGCCAGGAAATGTATGGTCTCGTTAAGGTGAGGCTTGACCGTTTCGAACCATTGACTGCGATGGACGGCGATTTGCTCACCGGACACCGCCAATTCGCCGTCCCAGATTCGGGGATCTTCGCCCGTCTTCAAGGCTGCATTACGCTGGCGCAGCGCCCGACTGAAGCGCTGCCACTGGGTCAGGAATGTAGGTTCCACGTGGAACACTCCCCAATCCAGCCAGCGTCGCCGCTCCACCGGCGGACCTTCGAGCAAGCGATGTATCTGGGGATCGATAGCCTCGACAAAAAAGGCCGTGGGCAATTCCGCAAGGCCCTGTAGATCCCGGCCATCCAGGCGTGCCGTATACGCGTCGTTCCGCCGGTACTCGAACCCTATGCGATGAGGTGGACCTGCTGTCTCGGCAAAGAGCCTGAGGCTGGCATGGCCGCGGGAAATCAGCTGGTCAGTATGGCGGGTGCGGAAGGAACGCCCGCGACCTGCGAGAAAGGCACCTTCCAGGATCGAAGTCTTGCCGGATCCATTGGCCCCATGGATCAGGTTCAGATGCGGTCCAAACTCAAGCTGCGCCTGCGCAATGCTGCGCAAATCCGTCAGCGACAATGACGCCAGGCCCACGGTAGCCGGGCCTGCGGCTTACAGCCGCATCGGCATCACCACATAGCGTGAGGACGTCACTCCAGGCGAACGGATCAGGCAGCTGCTGTTCGCATCGGTCAGGCCGATTTCCACGGTTTCGGTGTCCACGGCAGATAGCGCGTCCAGCAGGTAGGTCACGTTGAAGCCGATTTCGAGCTCTTCTCCCTTGTACTCGATCTCGACCTCGTCCTGGGCCTCTTCCTGTTCGGGGTTGTGCGCCTGCAGCTTCAGGGAGTCCCTGGCCAGGCTGACCCGTACGCCGCGATACTTTTCGTTGGACAGGATTGCGGTACGCTGCAATGCAGCACGCAGGGGCTCGCGCTCGATTACCACGACTTTGGGGGGATTATTGGGGATTACCCGCCCATATTCGGGAAATTTGCCGTCAATCAGCTTCGATGTGAAGCGAACATCGCCAATCTGCAGCCGAACATGGTTGGGGCCGATGGTGACCTCAACCTCCCCTGACCCGTCCAGGATGCGCGTGAGCTCCAATACGCCCTTGCGCGGCACAATAACCTGCTGGGGATTAACACCCTTGCCGCCGCCGGCCAGCGCCGCCTCGGCAATTGCGAGACGATGGCCGTCGGTCGCCACCGTTCGCAGCAGTTTCCCGTCTGTTTCCAGCAACGTGCCGTTGAGGTAGTAACGCACATCCTGCTGGGCCATGGAGAAATGGGTCTTGGCGATCAGCCGCGCCAGCTCCGTTCCGGGCAGCGTCAAAGTCTGGATGGCGTTCACCGACTCGACCACCGGGAATTCGCTGGCGGCCAGCGTCGACAACGTGAAACGGCTGCGCCCCGCGGCAACTTTCAGTTTCTCGCCGTCCATGGTGACGGTGACATTGCTGCCATCCGGCAGCGACTTGGCAATGTCGAGCAGCTTGCGTCCCGGCACGGTGATTTCGCCCGGCTGCGCGACGTTCACCTCGCCCGCAGCAACCAGCTCGACCTCCAGGTCGGTGCCGGTTACCGCGAGGCGCCCGCCCTTGGCCGCCAGCAGGAGATTGGCCAGCACCGGCATCGTCTGTTTGCGTTCGACGACTCCGATGACGGCCTGCACGGGTCCGAGGAGCTGTTCACGGGTCGCGCTGAATTTCATGCATCAAACCTTGGTCTATTTAAGGCAATGACTGCAATCATTGGTGTTGTGGATATGAAGGATAAATCAGTCTGCCCTTGCCGGTCATGACTTTACGGCGCGATGACCACCGGATGACTGAGCGGACGAAGGACGCATGCCCTGTTGGCCGCCTGTGTACAAATCCATCCACATTTTTATCCCGGGTTCATGCCCAGGTTTGTGCACAGTGCTGTGCACAGCTTGCTCAACCCGTCAGCGTCCGGACCAGGTTGGAATAATCCTCATGGGTGCGCGGCTCGCGCTCCTGGAGTTCCTTGATGCGCTTGCAGGCATGCAGCACGGTGGTGTGGTCGCGGCCGCCGAAGGCATTGCCGATCTCCGGCAGGCTGTGGGCGGTGAGCTCCTTGGCCAGCGCCATGGCGATCTGCCGCGGCCGCGCCACCGAGCGGTTGCGGCGTTCCGATAGCAGGTCGGACATGCGGACCTTGTAGTAATCCGCGACGGTTTTCTGGATGTTCTCGATGGTCACCAGGCGAGCCTGCAGGTTCAGCAGGTCGCGCAGCACTTCCTTGGCGAAATCCAGCGAGATGGGCTGGCCGGTGAAGCGGCTGCTGGCGATGATCCGGTGCAGCGCCCCTTCCAGCTCGCGCACGTTGGAGCGGATGCGCTTGGCCACGAAGAAGGCCACTTCCTCGGGCAGCGCGGTGCCCGCCGCCTGCGCCTTGCTGATCAGGATGGCCACGCTGGTCTCCAGCTCCGGCGGCTCGATCGCCACGGAAAGCCCCCAGCCGAAGCGGGATTTCAGGCGCTCCTCAAGGCCGGGAATTTCCTTGGGGTAGCGGTCCGACGTCAGGACGATCTGCGCCTGGCCCTCGAACAGCGCGTTGAAGGTATGGAAGAACTCCTCCTGCGACTGGGTCTTGTTGGCGAAGAACTGGATGTCGTCGATCAGCAGCGCGGACACCGAACGATAGGCCGCCTTGAACTCGTTCATGGTGTTGTGCCGCAGGGCCTGCACCATGTTGTCGACGAAGCGCTCGGAATGCACATAGGCGACGCGCGCGGCCGGATCGCGCTGGCGGATCACATGCCCGATCGCCTGCATCAGGTGGGTCTTGCCGAGGCCGGTGCCGCCGTAAATGAACAGCGGGTTGTAGGCCTTGCCGGGGTTTTCCGCCACCTGCATCGCGGCGGCCTTGGCAAAGTGATTGCTCTTGCCCTCGACGAAGCGTTCGAAAGTGGAATCGGGATTGAGTTTCGCGCCGATCTGCGGCGGCTCGGCTGCCGAGCGCTTGCCGGCGGATTTCGGCGCCTCCGGCGCTGCCTGCGAACGCGCGGTCTCCGCGCTGCGCGAGCCGATCTCCACCACCAGCGAGAGCTCCTCGTCATGCGCATCGCGCAGCAGTGCGTTGATGCGCGACGCAGCGTGGCTCTGCACCCAGTCCACCGCGAAGCGGTTCGGCGCGAGCAGGCGCAGCGCATGTTCATCGCGCACCGCCTGCAGGGGCCGCAGCCACGTGTTCACCTGCTGCTCGGGGATCTCATGTTCCAGGCGCGTCAGGATCTGGTTCCAGAGTTCGCACATGTGACGCGCCGGTCGGATTTGTTATCGGGGGAGGGCGAGTCTACGCGCCTTGACGCCAGACACCATAGGGTCGGATCGACGTACCGGTTTCCTGCGGCGCGCGGCGCGGCGCCTTGGCCCAGTTGACTTGCGGCACGCGGCTGCGTAGGCTGCGCACCCCCGAATTCCGACCTGTCCGGACGCGGATACACAATCAATGGCCACCAAACGCACCTACCAGCCGAGCAAGATCAAGCGTGTGCGCACGCACGGCTTTCGTGCGCGCATGGCCACCGCCGACGGCCGCAAGGTGCTGGCACGCCGCCGCGCCAAGGGCCGCAAGCGCCTCATTCCCTGACCGCCGCAGCCGCGCCCCATGTCCGGCGCGACCGCACGGCAACGCTTCGGCCGTCCGCAGCGACTCCTCAAGGCCAGCGAATTCGAGGCCGTGTATGCACAGCGCCGCCGCGTCGCCGATTCCTGTTTCGCGGTGAACTTCGCGCCCAACGAACTCGGTCACGCGCGCCTGGGGCTGGCCATTGGCGTCAAGGCCGCCGGCAACGCGGTGGCCCGCAACCGCGTCAAGCGGGTGGTGCGCGAATCCTTTCGCGGTGTCGCGGCACGGATGCCTGCCATGGATCTGGTGGTTGGTGCCCGCACGGGGACGCGGACCGCGCATAATGCGCGGCTGCGGGAGAGCCTGGACGCGCTTTGGAAACAGATCGAAAAATGATCCGTCGTTTCTTGATAGCTCTAATAAGAGGATATCAGCTGCTTATTAGCCCACTAATGGGTCAATGCTGCCGCTTTCATCCCACCTGTTCCTGCTACGCGCGCGAGGCCATCGCCCGCCATGGCCCGCTGAAGGGCATGGTGCTTTCCGGCCGGCGGATCCTGCGCTGTCATCCATTCAATGAGGGCGGCATCGACCCCGTGCCATGAAGAACCTGCGTGCGTTTTTGTGGATCGGCCTCGCGGCCATCCTGTTCGTCGATTTCCAGGTCTGGCAGATGGACTACGCGCCGCGTGATGCGGCTGCAGCCGCAGCGGCCCAGAAGGCCGTGGAAGCCGACAAGGTGACGCATCCGTTGACCGCCGAGGTGCCGCAGGCCGGTGCCGCCAAGGCGAACACCGCGGCACCGGCCGCAGGCACGCCGGCAACGGCGGCAAACGGCGCTGCGCCGGCGGCCACGGCAAAAACCGAGCTGGCACCGGGCGCCACGCTCAATGTGCGCACCGATGTGCTGGACGTGGACGTCAACCTGCGCGGCGGCGAGCTGACGCGCGCGGACCTGCTGCAGTATCCCATCGTCAAGGGCGGCGCCGAGCCGGTGCACCTGCTGCGCAACCATGGCGAAGGCGACCGTTACCTGGTGCAGACCGGCCTCGCCGGTCCCGGCGGTGCCGCGCCGGCCGACTATCCCACGCACCTGGCGCTGTTCACCAGCGACTACACGGGCTTCCGCCTCGAGCCGGGGCTCGATGAACTCCGTGTGCCGCTGAAGTGGACGTCGCCCACCGGCGTCGAGGTGACCAAGACGCTGATCTTCCGCCGCGGCGCCTACCGCGTGGACGTGGAATACGCCGTGAAGAACGGCAGCGCGGCGCCGTGGTCCGCGGCGCCGTACGCGCAGATCGAACACGATATGCCGCTGGTCAAGCGTTCCTATTTCAACGTGGACAGCTACTCCTTCGTCGGTCCGGCCTACTGGGACGGCAGCAAATACGAGAAGCTGCGCATCACCAGCGACAAGGACGCCGCCTTCAACGGCGAATTCCGCGATGGCTGGATCGCTTCGCTCCAGCACCATTTCGTCGTGGCCATCGTGCCGCCGCGCGACCGGCTGCAGGATTACTCGCTGCACGTGCGCGGCAACGAATACCTCGCCACCGACGTTGGCCAGACGGTCACGGTGGCGCCCGGCGCGACGGACACGCTGCACCAGACGCTGTTCGTCGGACCGAAGCTGCAGCTCGAGGCCATCCATCCGGAGCTGGGCAGGGCGGCGGATTTCGGCAAGCTCACCTTCCTTGCGCGGCCGCTGTTCTGGCTGCTGGAACAGGCGCACAAGGTATTCGGCAACTGGGGCTTCGCCATCATGGCGGTGACCTTCCTGCTGAAGCTGGCCTTCTATCCGCTGTCGGAAATCGCCGGCCGCTCCGCCGCCAAGATGAAGCTCATCGCGCCGCGCATGAAGCAGCTGCAGGAACAGTACAAGGACGACCGCGCCAGGCTCGGCCAGGCGACGATGGAGCTGTACAAGAAGGAAAAGATCAACCCGGCCACCGGCTGCCTGCCGATGCTGATCCAGATCCCGGTGTTCATGGCCTTCTACTGGGTGCTGCTGGAGAGCGTGGAGATGCGCCAGGCGCCTTTCATCGGCTGGATCCACGACCTGTCGTCGCGCGATCCGCTGTTCATCCTGCCGGCCATCATGGCCGGCGCGATGTTCCTGCAGTACAAGATGCAGCCGCCTTCGGCCGACCCCACGCAGGCCAAGATCTTCATGATCATGCCGTTCGTGATGTCGTTCACCTTCGCGTTCTTCCCGGCGGGCCTGGTGCTCTACTGGGTGACCAACACGCTGCTGACCATCGCGCAGCAGTGGAACATCAACCGGCGCATCCAGGCGGCGACCGCGGCGCGCAACTAGCGCGATGTCGCGCGACGACACCATCGTCGCGGCGGCCACGCCACCCGGACGCGGCGGGGTGGCGGTGGTGCGGGTGTCCGGCGCGGCGGTGCCGCGTATCGCGGAGATCCTGCTTGGCCACGTGCCGGCGCCGCGCCATGCCACCTTTGCCCGCTGGCACGACGCCGCGGGCGAGCTCCTCGACATGGGCCTGGCGCTGTACTTCCCCGCGCCGCATTCCTTCACCGGCGAGCACGTGCTGGAGCTGCACGGCCATGGCGGCGAGGTCGTCGTCGATGGCCTGATCGAACGTGTCGTGGAACTCGGCGCGCGGCGCGCGCGGGCCGGGGAGTTCAGCGAGCGCGCCTTCCTCAACGACAAGCTGGATCTCGCGCAGGCCGAGGCCATCGCCGACCTCATCGATGCGGGCTCGCGCCGCGCCGCGCAGGCCGCGCTGCGTTCGCTGCAGGGGGAATTCAGCCGACGCGTGAACGCCACGCGCGAAGCGCTGACCGCGCTGCGCGTGTACGTGGAAGCGGCCATCGATTTCCCCGAGGAGGAGCTCGACTTCCTGGCCAGCGCCGAACTGCGCCAGCGGCTGCAAGACGTGCAACAGCGCATGGCCGGCGTGCTGGCCGCGGCGGAGCAGGGCGCCTTGCTCGCGCGCGGGCTGATGGTCGCCATCGCCGGCCGCCCCAATGCCGGCAAGAGCACGTTGCTGAACCGGCTCGCCGGCCACGACGTGGCCATCGTCACGCCGCAGCCGGGCACCACGCGCGACCTGCTGCGCGAGCGGGTGGAGATCGACGGCATTCCGGTGGAGCTGGTCGATACCGCGGGCCTGCGCGATACCACCGCTGATGCGATTGAAGCCGAAGGCATGCGCCGCGCGCGCGCGGCCATCGCGCGGGCCGACCTGCTGCTGTTCCTGGTCGATGCGGCCGCGGATCCGCGGGCGGAATCGTTCCGGCAGGAACGCGCCACGCTGCCGGCCGGCGTGCCGGTGGTCCTGGTGCTGAACAAGATCGACCTCGCCCCTGAAACTGCCGTGCCTCAGGCAGCGACATCCGCTGCGGTTCCCGTGCTGGCGATTTCCGCCGCGACCGGCGCGGGCATGGACGCGCTGCGCCGGCATATCGCCGCGCGTGCCGGTCATGTGGAGCAGGGCGGCGGCGCCTTCTCCGCGCGCGCGCGGCATGTCGAGGCACTACGCCGCGCAGCCGGCCATCTCGAGGCCGCGCACCGCCAGCTCGCCGCGAAACAGGGCGAGCTGGCCGCGCTGGAGCTGCGCGCGGCGCAGCAGGGGCTGGGCGAAGTCGTCGGCGATGTCAGCAGCGATGAGTTGCTGGGCCGGATTTTCAGCAGCTTCTGCATTGGAAAATAGCCAGCCGCCGCATCGCTATATACGGAATGTACTAACGAGTATACTGCCCGGCAGTCCGTCCACATTCCGCAAGGGGGTTGTATGAAGAACCGGATTTCCGCAGCGCTTGCGCTGCTGGTGCTGGCGGCCTTTGGTGCCGGCAGCTCATTCGCACAGCAGGGTCCGCCGCCAGGTCCGGGCGGCGCGGGCGGTCCGCCGCGTGCGGGCGGCGGTGGCGGCGGTTTCGGCATCGTCCCGATGACTGTCGAGAGCAAGGCCTATCCGGACGGCGGCATCATTCCGCTGAAGTACTCCATGTATGGCGGCAGCACGCTGCCGGATTTCAAGATCACCAGGATCCCGGCCACCGCGCAGAGCATGGCCATCATTTTCCACGACCTGGATGTGGCGGCTGGCGGCAACCCCGATGACAACCTGCACTGGATGGCCTGGAACATTCCGCCTGAGACGAGAAGACTGCGCGAGGGCCTACCGACCACGAGCGCCGAGCTGCCCGACGGCGGCACCCAAACCAATAGACAGCCGGGCAACGGAGATTATGGCTACATGGGGCCGTGTCCACCGTCCGGCATCATGCTCCCGCATCACTATACCTTTGATTTATTTGCGCTGGACGAAAAACTCAACGTGCCGCAGAACGCCACGCGTGCCGACATCTTGAAGGCCATGGACGGGCACGTCATTGGACACGCCGTTCTGATCGGCCTGTATCACCGATAGCTAAAACGTCCCATGCCATTCGAAGAAAAAGTCGCGTTCGTCACCGGCGCATCGCAGGGCATCGGGCGGGCCTGCGCCAT
>Ga0335083_10007265_pt1 | contig 13692 bp, 8 predicted proteins | sample Lox_Sample_42_FD_206716 | JGI IMG/M metagenome (GOLD analysis project Ga0335083, IMG submission 206716) | Soil microbial communities from Loxahatchee National Wildlife Refuge, Florida, United States - Lox_Sample_4.2 | ecosystem: Environmental > Terrestrial > Soil > Wetlands | place: USA: Florida...
CGAAGCAGAGTCCAAAAAGAATTGCCCGGCGCGTCTTTCGCATCCGTAGTCATTATAGTGGCTATCCAGGCTACGCATTCGCTGCGCGACGTTGCGTTCGCTTTGAGCGATCGTCTACATTGAAGCTTTGGCTTTGAACATCTTCGTGAAGAATCCGGTTTTACTAATCTTCGTAGTTGCAATGGGCGTCCTGGCTCAATCGCCACGCCTCCGCACCGCGGACGGACACTCCGATTTGCAGGGAACATGGACCAACGCAACGATGACGCTGCTGGAGCGTCCCATCGGCTTGGGTAGGAGCACCACGCTTACCGAGGAAGAAGCCAGGAAATTTGAGAAGGACATCGCCAGGCAGGGCAGCGCCGACCGGCGCGACGGTCTTCCGCAGGTCGATGTAGGGCGTGGGTACAATGAACTCTTCTTTGATCACGGATCGGGGCTCGCTCGCGTCAATGGCGACGTGAGAACTGCAATTATTGTCGACCCGCCGGACGGCCATCTTCCGCCATTTACTCCAGAAGCATGGCGGCGTCTGGCGGATGCCAATGCCTATGCCCAAAAGCATCCCGCGGACCGCGCGCAGGATCGATCGCTAGCCGAGCGTTGCTTGCTGTGGGCCGCCGAACCGCCCATGCTTCCCGCTCCTTACAACAGCACCTACCAGATTGTCCAGACGCCGAAATACGTGATGATCCTGATCGAGATGATGCACGACGTCCGCATCATTCCTCTGGATGGCCGCCCGCATCTTCCTCCGGATGTGCGGCAGTGGATGGGCGATTCGCGCGGCCACTGGGAGGGCGCGACATTGGTTGTCGACACCACTAACTTCACTGACAAGGCCAGCCTGGATGGTTCCGATCAAAATCTGCACGTGACCGAGCGCTTCACTCGCGTGGATGCGAATACAATTCTCTACAATTTCACAATCGACGATCCAACAACGTTTCTCAATTCCTGGACTGGAGAACTACCTTTCGTGGCTACGCCTGGTCAGGTGTACGAATATGCGTGTCACGAAGACAACCGCGCCCTCGTGGATATTCTGCGCGGCGCGCGCGCAGAAGAGAAGCAGCAGGAACAACTGGAAAAAAGCGGCGAAAAGTGACGCCTGCTCAGGCCAGCGGTCCGGGATGTTTGAAATACTTCCCGACCAGAGCATCCGCGGTTCGCATCGTCAGCGCCAGCAATGTCAACGTTGGATTGCCGGAAGGATTTTGCGGCATGGCCGACGCGCCCAGGATGAACAAATTCGACATCTGCCAGTGCTGCAGCCAGGGATTCAGCGCGGAAGTCTCCGGATTTGCGCCCATGATCGTCCCGCCCTGAATATGAGTCCCTTTGTAGCGCACGACATCATATCGTCCTAGCGGGTCGGGCAGCAGCACCTCGCTGGCGCCCATCTTGCGCCCGATCTCGGCCAGCTTGCCTGAGACATAAGCGGCCAGCTTGCGCTCGTTGTCGGTGTAGTCGATGGTCATTCTCAGCAGCGGATCGCCGAATTGATCGCGATATCTCGGATCCAGATCCATGTAGTTGGCCCGATAGGACGGATGCTCGCCGATCGCACCGATACCCGCGATGCGGTCGAACGATGCAATGGCCTCCCTCTTCCATTCCGAGCCCCAGGTTGCGGTGACCGAAGACGACACCGCGCCGAAGTTCGCAATCGGGCGCGCACCTGAGCTGCTTGCTATAACGCGCGCGCCGCCGATGAAATCCAGCGGCCCGTGGTCGAAGTTGTCGGCATCGAGATCGCCGATCATGACTCCGCTGGCGCCTGCGCCCATGAATCGATTGAGCGGTTTGTCGAACAGCAGCTGCACCGAGCCCATCACCTGATGAGTCAAGTTGCGTCCCACTTGTCCCTGGGCTGTGGCAGGATTGTAAGGCCCGCCGATCTTCGACAACAGCAGCAGCCTGGTGTTATTCAGCGTCCAGGAAGAAAGAACAACCAGGTCCGCCGGCTGGAAAAATTCGGTCCCGGTCGCATCGAAGTATGTTACGCCGGTGGCCTTGCCATCTTTGTGAACGATGCGGCGAACGTTGGCGCCGGTTCTCAATTCCACGCGCTTCTGTTTGGCGATAACAGGCAGCAGCACGTTGCTCGGTTGCGCTTTCGCCCCCACCATGCAGCCGAAGCGCTCGCAGAAGCCGCAATATTCGCAGGCTGGGCGGATCACGCCGTCGGGATTCCGGAAGGTCGTGCTGAGATTAGCTGAAGGTAGCGGACAAGGATGATATCCCAGCGCGCGCGCTGCGTCGGAAAACAGGACCGAGATATGGTTCAGCTTCATGGGCGGCGTGGGAAAGTCAGCCGACCGATGTCCTTCAAACGGATCGGCTCCCCCTAGCCCGGAGATGCCTAGCAGATGCTCGGCCCGCGTGTAGTACGGCTCGAGTTCCTCGTAGCGGATGCCCCAATCCTGAATGGCGCACCCTTCTGGCAGCTTCGCCGCGCCGTAGCGCTCGGTCAGACGCTTGCGCATTTCGAAAATATGCGGGAAGAATCGCGGCGTCTCGCCCTGCCAATGCTCGCCGGCGCCGCCCGCCCCTTCGCCGGGGAGAAATGAGCCCCATTGCCGCAGCGGCAACGCGCGGTCGGAGCTGCTGTGACGGAACGTCACTGTCTCGCGAGAGGTGTCTTGCATCATGCGCAGGCGAATTGCATAGTCCAGTTCGTCCATGCCATTGACGTAGGCGGTGCGGTTGCGGGGCTGGCCGCGTTCGAGCACGGCCACTTTGAGCCCGGTGCGCGCGCCGAGCTCCTTGGACATGAGCAGGCCGGTCCAGCCGCCGCCGACGATGGCGACGTCCACTTTGGGAAGTGTCTTCATGACTCGTCCTCCCAAGGCGTCGTCTTGTGCCCGAGCACCTGGGCCAGACTTTGCGGCTTCGGCCGGAGCGCCACGCCATTATGCTTATCAATGTCCTGCGCCCAGCTCATGTACGGTCCTGGATAACCGATGAGCTGCCATCCGATCAGGTCCGCGTTACCGCCGTGCATTGGATCGCAAAACATTCCTTCGATGGTGTGCTGGCGCAGCAGGCTGAAGAAATAGCCGTCCTCGATCTTCCGCAATTGGGCATCCTGCTGCTCGGGCTTCAGGCGATCGAAACCCGCACCGAGCGAAGCGATCCCGTTGCGATAGACCTCACGCGGCGTCGTTTTCCCCTGGTAGCCTTGCTCGGGGACACCGTCTTCGAACGGCTCCTGCACATAGCGGTGACGGTCTCGCCCGTAAGGGCTGGCCAATTGGCGATCGATGTAGATCACGACACCGGCCTCGCTTGCGCCGGGCCCCGATTCATCCGTCGGAAAAATGCGCGCGGCCGCAGCAGCGACGATCAGCGCCTGGCCCTCGTCGAAAAATCGCAGGGGAACGCGAATCTTCCCGCTGGACTGCGCGTGCGCAACAGAAAAGCCGCGGTCGAGGCGATAGATCAGCGTGCCGCCCAGCGCGGTGGCCGAAAGAGTGAGGAACCTCCGGCGCTTCATGGCCGCCGGGCGCCCGGAAGTGGCTGCACCACCGTGTTCTTCAAGAATTCACTCTCGCTGAACGCGGTTTTGTCTCCAGGTTTCTTCCCCGGCGCTGGAAGGAGCCTTGCGGCCAGCGGCTTATCCCACTTATACGCAAGCGAAGCCAAGTCGCCCAGGATACGTCCGATTTGCTCCTCAGTCACATCACCCGGAAGCGGCACCGTGTCGAGTCCGGCGGCGCAAACCGCCGAGTAGGCCAACATCGAATCCAGGTTGAAAGTGCCCTCCGCCCAACGCTGCGCCATGAGGTTATCTTCCAGCACCGGGATCATCAACCCAGAGTACCCGATGCGCTTGACGGTGGTCGACTGCACGGCGTGCGTGATGATGCGCGACGCGGTCAACGTGCCGTTGGCTCCAAACGGCGCGCCGGTGAACGATTCGATGGCGCCCGCGATGGAACGGTCACCCAGCGGCGCGGGCGTCGCGTCGATTCCCTCATAGGTCCACTTTGTGCTCGACGCAAGCTGCAGCGCCACCGCCTCGGCTCGTTTGGCATATTCATTGATCGTCTTGGACAATTGCCGCTCTGCTTCCACGGGATCGCGATAGTGCTCGAACACATCTCCTACCACACCCGCTCCCTCCATCGCTACGACGAATGCATGTCCCTGGCCGAGATGGTAGGAGCCGGGATAGTAAGGCCCGTAGGGCTTCACCATCGCGATTGCGCCGAAGCTGAAGTTGCCGTCGCCGTGCGGGCTGCGTTGCGAAACCGCTTTGATGAGCTTCGCCGCTTCGTTGACCGCCCGCCAGTGGATGCCTTGTTCGTCGGCTATAACCAGGTTGGCATTGACACCCAGGTTCGCCGAGAGAACGTCCGTTAATAGCGCCACCGGCGCCAAGTCGTCGTTATCGTGCATCATGGCTGGTCCGATATCGAGAGCCGACGAGCCCTTGGAAGCGGCCTCTCGCATCTTGCGAATCAGTCCCAGCGCCTCTTGCCGCGCCAGACCGTGCGTGTACACTGGAAACGGCTGCGTTGTGATGCGCCCTCCCGCGCCTTCGAATCCGGCGCGATTGAAGGCTGTCTTGGCGACCGCCAGGAATTTCTGCGCGTCTTGGATTTTTGCGGCGTAGTTGGTCGAATCGACATCGATAAATACCGTGACGGCTCGAATCCGTGGCCGGCTGTCGGCAGCGAACGCCAAGGCGGCGAAGCAGAGGGTCAGTAGGATTTTTCGCATGCTGCGCGCTCCTCAAGGAAGGCCGAATGCATACAGAGAAGTTCCGGCCGCGACCGCCACGTATTGTTTCCCGTCCACGGCGAACGTCATCGGCCCGGCATGCACCTCTCCGCCGGTCTGAAAGTGCCACAGCACCTTGCCCGAAGCCGCATCCAAGGCAATGAAATTCCCCTGCGCATCGCCGGTAAACGTCACTCCGCCGGCCGTCGACAGCAGGCCCGCCGCCGAAGTGGTGACATGTTCGAATTCCCATTTCTTTTTTCCGCTGAGTGGATCGAGTGCGCGCACCGCGCCTAGCTCCGGTGAATCGCCCGCGGGAAAGTAGGCGCTGCCATAATAAGCGTTGCCTTGCTCATATTTCTGCGGCGCCGTGCTGAAAATGTTGCAAGTTTCGTTGGCCGTGACGTAGAACAAGCCGGTCTGCGGATTGAATGCCGGCGAAAACCAATTCGTAACACCGCCCGCTCCCGGACATATCCGCCGGCCTTCAAACGTGGGCTCGGCGTCTTTATCTGGCGCCGGCCGCCCTTCCGCGTCTTTACTGTGAGTCCAAGTCACCGTGCCAAACGGAGTCGCGGAGATAAGCTTTCTCGTGGAGCGGTCAATTATGTAGAAAAAACCGTTGCGATTGGCTTGAACCACCAGGTGTTTGCCGCCCATATCCACCAGCATCGGCACTTCCACCGCATCCCAATCATGCGTATCATGCTTGGTGAATTGGAAATGCCACTTGAGTTTGCCCGTGTCTGCATCCAGAACCAGCAGGGTATTGCTGTAAAGATTATCGCCGGCGCGTCCCTCGCCGCGATTCGAAGGCGACGGATTTCCGGTTGTCCAGAAGATTTCGTTGCTAGCTGGATCATATGTGCCCGTAACCCACCCGGGAGCGCCGCCGATCTTCCAAGATTCGTCCTCCCAGGTTTCATTCCCCGGCTGTCCGGGCCCAGGCACGGTATTGAATCGCCATTTTCGCTGGCCCGTATTGGCGTCGTAAGCGTCCACAAAGCCCCGGATTCCGTATTCGCCACCCGCGGGACTTATAATGATCAGGTTCTTTACCGCCAGTGGCGCGACGGTGAAGCTGTATCCTTGTTTATAATCAACTGCCGCAACGTCCCAAATGATATGGCCGGTCTTGGCATCCAGCGCCATAAGGTGGGCATCCAGCGTACCGAAGAAAACCTTGTCGCCCAGGATGGCGAGCCCGCGATTCACCCTCCCGCAACAGGGTCGAATGTCCGGCGGCGTGGGTCGCTCATAGCGCCATATAGGCCGGCCGCTACGGGCGTCGAGCGCGAAAACACGCCCGTCTTGCGCGGTCCCGTACAGGATACCGTCGACCGCCAGCGGGGTGGCTTCGAATCTGCCGTTGGAACCATCGCTCGGGGCTCCGCTTTGATAGACCCACTTCGTTACCAGCGAACCGGCGTTCTTCGCGTCGATCTGTTTCAATGTGCTGAATCGGTGACCGGAATAGTCGCCTGAGTACATGAACCAGTTCTGCGGTTCTTTTGACGAATTGACCAGCCGATCAGATGTAACCTGGCCAAAAGCGTTGCCGGTGCACGCCAAAGCAGCAACAATTAGTAAATTGCATAGCAACTTATTCATGCTGGCTCCCTCACTTACTACCAATGGTTAGTAAATACGCGAGAATATCCTGGAGGTCTTTTTCACTCAACGCGCTCGTGTTGTACGGGGGCATCAGGGAGACGGGGCTTTTCTTGAAGGATCGCAGCTTGTCGCGATCGAGCAGCAATATCTTTTCGCTGGTGTCCATCATTTGAACGCTGAAGCGATCTTCGTTGATGACGATGCCTTTCGCTTCCCGTCCATCGGAAGTGACCACGGTTGCGGTTTCGTAGCCTGCGGCCAGCTCCTTGCTGGGGTCGCGTATGGATTGGACGATCGATTCGAGCGACCGCGAGGTTCCCACCGAGGTCAGATCGGGCCCCAACCGCCCGCCTTTTCCATCCACCATATGGCATTTCGAGCAAGCCGCCGAGCCATAAAAAAGCGCCTTGCCATGCCCGGCGTCGCCGGTTGGCGGCGGAGTTTTCACCTCGATACTGCGCAGATACGTGATGACCTGCCAGATCTCCTGGTCTTTCATTTCAACGCCAATACTGCCAAGCGCTGCGGGCATGTCCGTGCCAGCAACGCCGTCGTGGATGGTGCGGAACATCTCGGCGTCGGAGTTGCCGTGCTTTTTGTTGGCGCGAGTCAGATCCGGCCCACGCCCCCCGCCGCGCGCGCCCAGGCCATGGCACAAAGCACAATTGATGCGGAAGTGATACTTTCCAGCCTCCGCCGCCGCGGGGTCATTCGCAAAAGGGTTCCGCTCCTGCGCGTTAAGACCAGCCACCAGGGCGAAGACGGGGAGCACATAACTCCATTGCAAGACTCGCCCGATATGACGGTATAGGTTGCTTGGCATTAAGTTCATGATGCACCATTTCGGTTTCTATTCGTTGCCGGTGCCTTCCATCTTCACCCGTACCGCGCAGAACTGCAACTCGCCACGCGATCCGCACTTCCCAGGCGCCTGGATACTGTGTTCGAGCCCCCGTGCGGAGTAACTGGCTTGTCGTTTGCTTACTTACAACTTACTTGAAGGCAGGCATTAACAAGGCCTCCGACATCTGTCTTGACAAATGTTGGGGCTCGCGTATAATAATGCCCAGTCCCCCGTTGGTGGCGAGCGCGTTCAGTGCGTGCTCTGTTGCGGATTACATGCAAAGCCCTTCGAGACACTTTGCTCCCTGTCAGCAAGCGGTTGGTTCGCGAAGTCCCTTTTGTATGGCTCTTGTTAATTGTGCTTAGGTCCGGTAGTTCTGAATCAGAGAGGTGAAGCCAAAATGAGATATTTCTTGTCCCTGCTGCTGGCCGTGCTTCTGTTCGCGGGCGCTTCCGCTTTCGGACAATCTACCTTCGGAACATTCGTCGGCACTGTCCAGGATCAATCCGGCAGCGTCATCGGGGCTGCGGTGGTCACCATCACGAACCTCGACGATAACAGTACTCGCAGTGCGACTACCAACAGCAGCGGGCAATACCAATTGTTGAACCTGCCGCCGGGACGTTATTCCATCGCGGTCGTCAAGCCCGGATTTGCAAACGCCAAGGTCGACCAGGTAACGCTGGATGCCCGCCAGGAGAGGCGCGTGGATGTGACGCTGGCCCTGGCCTCAGTGCAGCAGAGCGTGCAGGTAAGTGCCGAAGCAGCGGCCATCAATACCGAGAATGCGACCATAGCCAACACGATGGGTAGCGAGGAGGTGACCGGATTGCCCTCCAATTATCGCGGAGCCTCAACCAGCCCGCTCGGCGCCATCGTTGCATCGGCCAACGTCTCGCAAGATCAGTTCGGAAACATCTCCCTCACCGGATCGCAGCCCTTCCAAACCGACTACACCGTGGACGGCACGTCCACGGTCAACATCGTCTACAATTCGCCCGCCAGCAACATGTATCCGTCCTCGGAGATGCTAAGCGAATTCAAAGTGTCGGCGATCAACAACAATGCCGAGTTCGCAACCACAGGCGACGTGACTGTGACCACCAAGAGCGGCGGAAATGCCTTCCACGGCAGCGCGTTCGAATATCTTCAGAACCGCGCGCTCGATGCAACTGTATACGGCGCCACCCAGAAACAGGCCAAGGTATGGAATACTTTCGGCGGCAGCTTGAGCGGTCCGGTCATCATTCCAAAGCTGTATAACGGCCACGACAAGACGTTTTTCTTCATCGATTCCGAGTTGAACCGCAGACCGGGCACCCAATTGATTGTGGACAATGTGCCGACCGCGGCTATGGTGGCCGGCAATCTCAACGGCGTACCCGGACCTCCCGCTATCGATCCGTTTACGGGGGCCCCTTTCCCCAATAACACGATTCCGGCGTGCACTTCCTCCGGCCAACTCGATTGCCTGAATCCCGTCACGCAGAGGCTGCTCACTAAGTACATCCCGCTGCCGAACTACAACTCCGGTTCAACCATCGGTAACTATCGGACACAACAGCCGCTCAGCAACGAGACCAATGGATACGACATCCGCGTCGATCAGTACATCGGCAAGAACAACCAGCTCTTCGGGCGGTGGACCTGGAAGAATCTTCCTCAGCAATTTGAGCCCAATAGCGGATTCGGCGGGGGCGCCTTCCAGACCCAGTTAGCGCAACTGCTGCCGCCGATCAGCAACAACGAGTACGACAAGAATCTCATCATTTCCGATAACCACCTGATCACTCCGCATTTGGTTAACGAATTCCGGTTCGGGTATAGCCGCCTCAACATCACATCTTCGTTTTCTTTGCAGGGCGCGGCTGTAGTCAAAGACCTGGGCCTGGTTGGATTGGACCTCTCACACGCCGGAACGCTGGGTGGTTTTCCCGGCTTCGATTTCAGCTCCGGAACCGGCTTCACGAATATCGGGCACGATGCCATTGGGCCTACCGCATCGAAAACAACCCAGTATGGAGACAACCTCTCCTGGATCAGAGGGAAGCACAGTATGAAGTTCGGTGGTGAGTTCCGCCGTGTGGAGTACGCCAGAATCGACAACTTCGGCGCATCCGACGAATTCGGCTCCTTCAGCTTCAATGGAGGATTCAGCGGAAATTCGTTCGCCGATCTCTTGCTGGGGCTACCGGCCACGGATCAGGTCTTTGTGACCGGTCCTCCACTCGATCAAAGGTCGACTCACTTTGCCATTTTCGGACAAGATGAATGGCACGCCACCAGGAGCCTGACCGTGAGCTTTGGCCTGCGCTGGGAACTGCAGCCGCCCTTCAACGAGATAAACGGCAATATCGCCAATTTCAATCCCAAAACGGGCGGCATCATCGTGCCCGATGTCGCCTACCAAAAGCTTCCCCCTGCGCCGGGCGTCTTGTTCACGTTCAATTCCTGCTCGATCAATCCTCTTCCCAATCCTGATTTGCCGTGCACCCCGTTCGAATCTGCCAGCCAGGCCCACATACCGCAGGGCCTCCGATACACCTACTACAGAAACTTTGATCCGCGGATCGGAGTGGCATGGCGGCCGTTCGGTAACGACAAAACCGTGTTCCGCGCTGGGTTTGGTATCTTCACCGTTCCGAGCCTCGGCTGGGTAGCCTACATGATGACTGGCGTGGCAGCCACCAACCCGCCTTTTTATGTGAACGGCCTGGATAACAACAATAAGCCGCTGTTTGTCCTTCCCAGCGTCGGCTACGGCAACGGTGGGTTTGTACCCGAGATTGTAGGCACCGGCAATGTCTTCGAGGCGCAGGATATGCACTACAGGGATCCGCAATCGGCTCAGTGGAATGTCACCATCGAGCGCCAGTTCTTGAATACTTGGACCGCTCGCGGCAGCTATATCGGGGAGAACAGCTATCGCCTATCGGTCAACGTGGACTTGAATCAATGTCACTCCAGTCCCAACGGACCCTGCATCAAACCCTTCCCGCAATTCAACGACATCATTTCGATGAAGAACTACGGCTTCGCCAACTACCAGGCTCTGGAACTGCAACTCTCGCACCGGATGGCGCAAGGGTTCTACTTGCAAGCGACCTATGATTGGACCAAGGATCTGTCCAATCTCGGCGATGCTCCGGTTGGCTCGGGGACGGAAGCGGGGAATTTCTCAGGGTCCTACTTTATCGACGACCAATTCAATCTCCGCAACAACCGTGGCAACGATCCAGGCCCGCGCCGCCAGCGGTTCTTGGCGACTGGTCTCTACCAGTTGCCGTTCGGGCAAGGCCGTCCGTTCCTGTCGAATGCCAACCGCTTCGTAAATGGAGCGCTCGGGGGCTGGCAACTCAGCGCCATCATTCTTGCTCAGACCGGGCCATTCATGACCGCCGTTGACAGCAACCCGGCCGATAGCGCATCGAATCTGAACGAATTGGGTCGGTTCTTATCCATCCGGCCCGACCAGATCGGCCCATGCGATCTTTCAAATCCCTCACCGAGCGGCTGGTTCAATCTAAATGGCTTTACTCTTACACCACAAGGCGCGGGCCGCACCGGAAACGCGGGCGTAGGCACTTGTGTCGGGCCCGGCACCACCACCGTCTCGGCAGGACTGGCCAAGAACTTCCAAATCTGGGAGCGGCTCAGAATGAGGTTCGAAGCCACTTACACCAATCTGCTGAATCACCCGAATTTCCTGCAGCCGCAATCCATGGACATTTCCTCGCCCGGCACTTTCGGCGTGACGCAAACCGTACAGGGTGCGGAAAACGGAGGGAATCGCGTCGGACAGCTTTCGCTCAGGCTGGACTTTTAGATAAGTTCGACCAACGCGGCCGGTTAAGGTAACGCGAACGCGATGATGTTCGAGCCGGCCGCGATTGCTACATACTGTTTTCCCTCCGCCATGTAAGTCATGGGCGAAGCGCGGAAGGCCTCGTTGGTGTGGAAGTGCCAAAGCGGCTTGCCGTTCTTCGCATCCACGGCCGCCAATGCGCCGCTATCATCGCCTAAGAACAGAACGCCTCCGGCCGTCGATAGCACGCCGCCCGCGCTGCTGCCGGAACCAACTTGTGGGACTTCCCAAACGACTTTGCCGGTTTGAATGTCGATCGCGCGCAGGAATTTTTGTCCCGTCTCGCCTGGCACGCGCCGAGCGCCGCCGCCATAGAAGGACTGACCCGGCTCCCACCACGCCGACGACTTCACATAGATGTTGCAGGCCTCCAGCGCCATCACGTAAAACAGCTTGGTCGCGGGATTAAAAGCTGTGGACATCCAGTTCGTAGCGCCGCCCATGGATGGACACGTCTCGGTTCCTTGCGGAGTCGGCTCCTGGCCGGGCAGAAGCTTGGGCCGGCCGTCTGGTCCGATTCCACTGGCCCAGTTCAACTTTTTGACGAAAGGTTCGGCCAACAGAAATTCGCCGGTCACCCGATCTAGAACATAAAAGAACCCGTTCCGATTCGCCTGCACCAGCAATTTTCGCTGGCGGCCGCGAAACTCCGTATCGATCAGCATGGGAGTTTCGGTAGCGTCCCAATCGTGCAGATCGTGCGGGCTGAACTGGTAATACCAGCGCAGCTTCCCGGTTTCAGGCTCCAGCGCCAGAACCGAACTCGAGTAAAGATTGTCTCCCTTGCGTTCGTCGCCGTTAAAATCGGGGCAGGGATTTCCGGTGGGCCAATAAATCAGATTGGTGCTGGGATCGTAAGTGCCGGTTAGCCAGGAGTCCACGCATCCGTGTTCGATGGCTCTTCCGACCCAGGTCTCCGAAAGCGGCTCGCCCGGCGCCGGCATGGTCCAAAAACGCCAGGCATGTTCACCGGTTGATGCCTTGTACGCGTCGATGAAACCACGCGCTCCCTCGTCGCCCCCGGATGTCCCGGATAGGACCAGATCTTTGACCACCAGCGGCGCCGACGTCGCGCCATAATGCTTGCGATAATCCGCCATTTCGCTGTCCCACAACAGTTGGCCAGTGAACCGGTTGAGCGCGATCAAATGCGCATGATCGGTGACCATGAAAACCCGGTCGCCCAACACCGCGACGCCGCGGTTGATTGCCGTTCCCGCGTCTCCGATTACGCCCTTGGTCAGCGGACGCGAGTAGTGCCAGATCTGCCGTCCACTGGCCGCGTCCAGCGCATAGGCTTGGTTGGCCATGGTCACATACATCAGTCCGTCCACCACCACCGGCGTCACTTCCAAGCGGCGGCTGCCGGGCATGTTGAACATCCATCTGGCTCCTAATTGCGTGGCATTGGACGTGTTGATCTGGCTTAGCGCGCTGTGGCGATTTCCGCTGAGGTGGCCGTTGTAAGTCGGCCAATCGCCGGGCTTGGGATCCGCGATTGTGGAAAACAGCGGTTCCCCGCGAGGCGCGCCTCGCCCAGTCAAAACCGCATCTGGCGATTTATCCGTGGATAGGCGGCTCAAGTATGCCAGCAGATCGCGCTTTTCCTGGTCCGTCGCGTTTACCGGCGGCATCAGCGGCTTCGGCTCGGCGGTCTCCTGCGCGATCTCGTCGCGCGACAGAAAACGCAATGTTCCGTCCAATCCCAGCAATTGCAGATCGTAGTTACTTTCGTTTTTGACCAGCCCACGGATGGTCTGTCCCGAACGAAGGCGCACTGAAACCAACTTGTATCCCGGGACGGGCAGCGTGTTGGCATCTTTCAACGCCGCTTCGATTTGAATCAGCCTGGCCTCACGGCCGAGATTGGAAAGGTCTGGTCCCAGAACGCCTCCCCGGCCTGTCACCATGTGGCAAGTCACGCAATTTCCCTGGCCGAAGAAGTAGTTTTCTCCGGCCTGAACATCGCCCTCCGCGGGATGAGCAGCCGCTGGAGCGCGCAAACCCTCTACGAAAGCTACTAGCGGATCGAGTTCTTCCTGGGGCAGGGAAAACGGCGGCATGCCGGATTCGGGAACGCCCTCGGTAATAATGTTGCGGATGCTGCGGTTGGCGGCGGGGCCCGAACGCCGGATGTCCAGAATGCTAGGGCCGAATTCTCCGCCGGCGCCGTCCGTGCCGTGACAACTGGCGCAGCGCGCGGCAAACTGTCTTCTTCCCGCGTCGATTGGCTGGCCAGTTACAGGCAGGGCGCACACGAACGCCGCGATGACAACCAGAGAATTTCGTTCCACGCGAGAGCTTCGGTTATCGTTGCGCGGCGCCGCTGCGTCCCATGATGGGCCAAACATCGACGATTCGATCACCTTGCGCTACGTAGTAACGGTCATAGTAGTTGGTGCTGTCGTCGAGGACCGTGCAATAAATCTCCACGCGGTCGCCTAGCTTGAGATCCTTGTCGCCATCCTTCCACTTCAGCATCCCGTACTCGGCGCCTTGCGTGCCTACTTCCAGCCACGGCATTCCCTTAACCTTGTCCGTCGGCCTCACACCGGCCTTGTTGCCGTAGTCGATGGCAACAACGTTGGGATGGCGCTTGCTATCCACCGTAGTCAGAACGGACATGGCAAACGCGAAATCG
>Ga0335083_10007268_pt1 | contig 13691 bp, 17 predicted proteins | sample Lox_Sample_42_FD_206716 | JGI IMG/M metagenome (GOLD analysis project Ga0335083, IMG submission 206716) | Soil microbial communities from Loxahatchee National Wildlife Refuge, Florida, United States - Lox_Sample_4.2 | ecosystem: Environmental > Terrestrial > Soil > Wetlands | place: USA...
ATACAGTGGAAGAATATAATGAACACCGTTTGCTCACCCTTGGATATTATGATGAAATCTTCGATTATCTTTTAAAAAACCAGGGCTATATCACGAGCCCTTATCCAATGAAGGAAAAACTGAATAACCTGGTCCAGCTGGAAATCGACAGGCACCCTGATTTTGTCGGCAGTCCCGTGGATATCATTGTCATCTATGATCGCGGTTATAAATGGCTGCAAAAGAAAAACAAATGCGACTGATTCACTTCATTTTCCGGAGATTTTCCCTCCTCTTCTACTACCAATAAAATTTTCTGAATACCGTTATTATTTAACTTTATGATCATCAACTCTCCAATTCCTAAAACTAAAGAGATAAAAAATGAAAAAGTTCTATTTATCCTGCACCATTTTGCTGATCGCTTTTTTTGCAAAGGCCCAGCAATCTTTTACTCCTCATGTTGTGTATGATAAAAATAATAAAGTCTATGCCGTCAAAGCCACGTCCACTTCTTTCCTGAAATTCATTGACAGCACCGGGCTATTTTCAACCAGGCATGTGACCAATGGAAAGGATTATGTTGGAAAAGGACATGCAGTGAGATTGGTTCCTGCCGGCCAGGAAACTACTTACGAAAATAAGGATGAAGCGCAGGCATTGCTGGACTACTGGAACCTGATAAAACTACAGAAGGAACAGGCGAAGAAAAAACCTTCCAGCTATTCTGAATAGATAAATATTCCTTTATTTTTTTCTGCAATATAACTACAGACAAATTCGTAATATTTCCACTGATGAAAATAAAATCAGCAGCTGAGGTGACGAAACAAAGCCATCTGCACTTCTCTGGCCGGTTCTTTCTTCGAAGTCTTTTTTATTTCTTTCAACTTTTTTACGATGGCATCAGCAGGTGTAGCTGAACTGCTTTTCTTTTTGTAGGCTTTCATCGTCTTTACAATAGCAGCATGGCTTTTTGGCTTCATATTATTGGATTTTGTGGTCGCGACTCTCTACAATAACGCTGAAAACCTGGAATTATTCATTCTGTCAATAAGAATTTCAATCATTAGCATAAGCAGCTGAGGGGCAATGATCCAATCATTTTATATAATTTTAAAATAAAAGCCTCCCGAGAAAGGGAGGCCTACTATGACAAAGCTGAATAATCAGCAGCAATAAGAACTCAGCAATAGTAATCGAAAGCTGCGATCAGGTTATGGGCGATCATTTGCGCCGGTCTGCCTTCGATCTGGTGACGCTCGATCATATGAACCAGTTCGCCATCCTTAAATAACGCAATAGATGGAGATGACGGAGGATAAGGAAGCAAAATTTCACGTAATCTTCTTACGGCATCCAGGTCATAACCAGCAAAACTGGTAGTGAGGTGATCTGGTTTTTTGGGACTGTTGGCAACAGCCATCAGAACACCGGGGCGGGCTGAACCTGCAGAGCAACCGCACACAGAATTAATCATTACCAGGGTTGTTCCTTTCTGCTTCAATTGGGTAGTGACATCTTCCGGGGTCAGTAGTTCCGAAAAACCGCTCTCAGTCAGTTCCTCTTTCATCGGTTGTACAATTTCTATCGGATACATTGGCTAAATAAGTTTAAAATAAAACGCAAAATTAGCTAAAAAGTTCGAACAATGTTCTTACACAAACGCAAAGGAAGTAAAGACTCAAAGCTGCAAGATTGGCGTAATTGGAAAGATGTTTGCGCTATTTTGACATTCATTTCAGTAATTTTTTGACGGAATTTCCTGAAATCGGACAAAAAAATCCGGTGGTATATAGTTTGAACAGTACTGTTCGTAAAAAATCAATTGATCACCAAATAAAATAATTATGACACTCGTAAAAGTAAACAACAGCGGACTGCAGAAGCCTTTCAGTAGCTTGGTGGATGAATTCTTCAATGAATTTCCGGTTTTGGGTAAAACATGGAATGATTCATTTGAATTCCCCCCGGTAAATATCCATGAAACAACTGATGCTTATCATCTGGAATTAAATGTTCCGGGACGCAACAAAGAAGATTTTAAGCTTAATGTTGAAAATGGTTTGTTGACCATCAGCTATGAAAAGAAAGAAGAAACCAAATCCGAAGACTACAAAACAGTGCGCAGGGAATTTTCATATCGTAGTTTTAAACGCAGCTTCACGATTGACCAGTTAATCGATGCTGCCGGAATTCAGGCTAAATATGAAAATGGTTTGTTAAAAATATTATTGCCAAAGAAAGAAGAAACAAAGCAAGGCAACAGACAAATCAATATTGACTAATTGAATTGTGTGTTTGATTAAGTGTTTCTATGCATTGAGAATTTCATATGCCATTGGAAACCAGGAAAAAGAAACACAAAAAAATCTCATAGAGTAGTTTTCATAAGCAGTTGGTTTTGGTTTAAGCCTCCTTTTATCGAAAAGGGGGCTTTTTTATTGTCTTTGAATTCTTGATTTGCTTTTTTAATTTCGCGCACGATCTCTCTACACAACCCGTTAATAAATAATGATCGATACCCGGTTGCACAAATACCCTCTGTTAATCATTGCAGGGATGGTTTTAACCATTTCCGGTTTCAGCCAGGCTCCCGTGTTTCATGCGCCGCTCTTGTTGGATACCAGCGGATCTGCAAAGACAACGACAGATACAGTGCTGCGAATCCGCAACCTGAATCCATATTTTACATTGCATGTGGATTCAACGCTTGCTTACAATCTTGAGATCAATAAAAATCCCACCAATTATTTCTGGTATTTAAAAAATTCCCCACCGGGAATGAGAATTAATAAAGACAATGGCCTGTTGACCTTTAAAGCAGATCATTCTTTTTTCCTTTCAGGAAAATTAAAGTACGATTATCCTTACAAAATAAATGTAGGCGTTCAAAATTTGAATGATCCTTCAGAGAAGACGGATACTTCATTTACTATTGTTTTTTTTACAACAGAAATTGTTCCTTCACACCTAAAACCTTCAGTGCAAAATCCTTTATTTATTGATGAGGGAGATACTGTCAGTTTCAGACTGGAATGTGAAACAGGAAGTTTTCCAATCGAGGATATCAGTTTCTTCTCGAATATTCCTATACGGAATTACACAACTGTAAAAAAATGTGATGATGAATTCACATGGTCTCCTTCCTTTGATTTTGTGAAAGAAACGGATTCGGCCAAACAAAGACTTGTTCAACTCAGTTTTGTAGGGATTAATAAGTTTTTTATAAAGGATACAACCGTTGTCAGAATTTATGTGAGAGATGCGTTGAATTATCCTGTCATGTTGGATGAATATAATAAAACCACCAAAGCCGTCTCTACTTATATTTTACAATTGAAATATTCTTTTGTCCAGCTGGATAAGCAGGTAAAAAATAATAAGACAACCCGGACCTCTTTTGACATGACAACTGCAGGAACAGCACTCGGCGGTACCATTTGTTCATCCTCGGCGAGCGTTGGAGCACAGACAGCAGGAAAAATCTTACCGAGTGCGGGCGTTGCACTTGTACCTGTAAAAGAAACAGTTTCCCCTCCCAAGACTGCCGAACAGAATTCAGCATCACTCATAAGGTCTTCTATTAAGAGGCTCGAATATCTGAAAGCAGAGAATAGTCTGATGGGCCAAAAAGATTTGGACATCGTCAAAAAAACCAATAAGCTAAAGGATGAATTGAGACAAACAGAGATTCAATTGATCGATGTGCCCATTGATGAGAACAATAACATGACTGAAGAGCAATTAAACGAATATTTCAACAGCAAGAAAGTAGATAAGAAATACAGGCTAAAATCGAAAAAGTCATGAGTCGACAGATTAATTTCTACCGACTAACGACTTTCGACTCTAAATGTATCCAAGAATCTTAAGCATACTTTGCGCAGATTGTTCCTTCGCGTATAACCAGTCAGTCAGTTTTCCATTCTTATCATAACCGATGACAACATGTTTTGGAGATGGGATTAAGCAATGCTTAATGCCGCCGTATCCGCTGATCTGGTCCTGGTAAGCGCCGGTATGAAAGAATCCAAGATAAAGTGGTTCACCATTATTTAATTTCGGAAGAAATACTTCGTTGATATGTTCTTCCGAATCATAATAATCATGGCTATCGCAGGTAATTCCTCCGAGCACGACACGCTGATATTCCGAATCCCATTTATTGATCGGCAGCATCAGGAAACGCTCGCCGATTCCCCAGGTATCGGGCAATGTAGTGATGAATGAGGAATCAATCATATACCAGATTTCACGGTCGTTTTGCATTTTTTGTCCGATCACACTGTAAATATGCGCCATACTCTCCCCTACTGTATAGCTGCCGAATTCAGTAAAAATATTGGGGGTGGGAACATTATTCCGCCTGCATGCTTTTTTGATATTGCCCACAATTTCATTGATCATAAACTGGTAGTCATATTCAAATCCCAGGGAATGTTTGATCGGAAATCCGCCGCCGATATTGATTGAATCCAGTTCAGGGCAAATTTTTTTAAGCTGACAATAAAGATTGATGATTTTATTCAGTTCACTCCAATAATAAATATCATCCTTGATTCCCTTGTTCAGAAAAATATGGAGCATTTTCAGTTGAAACCGGTCTTCATTTCCTTCGATCTTATCCACATAAAATTCCAGCACATCCCTCGCACGAAATCCCAGGCGTGAAGTATAGAATGGGAAAGTCGGCTCCTCTTCTGCAGCGATCCTTATCCCCAATTTAAAAGGAACTTTGACCGATTTTTTGTATTGCTGCAATTCCTCCTTGTTATCCAGGATCGGCATTGCATTTTTAAACCCTGCATTTAGTAATGAAGCAATGCGGCTTATATATGGCTTTTGCTTGAACCCATTGCAAAGGATAAAAGTATCCTTGGTTATTTTTTTCTTTTCATACAATTTCTTGATGATTTCGATATCGTATGCATAGGAAGTTTCCAGGTGAATATCGTTGTTCAAGGCTTCTTCCAGCACAAAGGAAAAATGGGAGCTTTTTGTACAGTAGCAATAAAAATATTTTCCATCATAACGATGACGCTTGAACGCATTGGCAAACATTTTTTTTGCCTTCCTGATCTGCATTCCTATTTTAGGCAGGTAGGAAATTTTCATGGGCGTGCCATACTTGTCGATCAAAGCCTTCAGGTCAACTCCGTTGAACTGGAGATAATTTTCTTTTACTTCAAAACCTTCCTGGGGGAAATTAAAAGTCTGTTTCACCAGGTCGGTATAAGTATTGTTCATTGACTGATTCAGAATAATAGCAATTGAAGGTTATGAAATAATAATAAGGAGTTTGAAAAAAATATATACAAATGTAATTTTTTGAACAATTCAACAAAATAAAAAACCGGATATATTCATCATATACCCGGTTAAATTATTAAGAACTTGGGATGATCAAATTTATTTCACTGAATTCACCAATTCCCTGAAGGCTTCCGGTTCATTCATGGCGAGGTCTGCCAGGATTTTTCGATCCAAAGCAACGCCTTTCTCATTTAATTTATGAATGAAACTGGAATAAGTCAGCCCCTCTGCTCTGACAGCAGCATTGATACGGGCAATCCATAAAGCACGGTATTCTCTCTTCTTTATTTTACGGCCGACATATCGATAGGTCAACCCTTTTTCAAAAACGTTCTTGGCAACGGTATACACGTTTTTACGTTTGCCATAGAAGCCCTTGGCTTGTTTTAAAATACGTTTTCTGCGTGCTTTGGAAGCAACTGCATTGACTGAACGTGGCATATAATAATAATTTTAGATTTAAAATGTTGATTTAAGAAATGCGGGAAATTATCTCAGTCTGAGAAGGCGTTTTACAAAATCCGTATTAGCTCCGTGGATAACTCCTTTTTTGTTCAGGTTGCGTTTGCGTTTCTTTGATTTCTTCGTTAAAATATGGCGTTTGAAAGCACGCTGGTAGGTGATTTCGCCGGTGCCGGTTACTTTAAATCTTTTTTTGGCACTCGAATTTGTTTTAACCTTAGGCATTGTATGTCAGGTTTTCAATGATACCCTGCTGGCGCCCCGCACGGGCGGGAACTTTTTGGGCCATTCGGGCAATCGGTGTTTTTATTTCATCCCGGGAATCTATAAAAACAAGAACTTAAAATGGAGCGCAAAGGTAGGAGATTTTGGGGAGAAGGGGAAATAAATTTAGTCAAAAGTCCTGAGCCGGGAGTCAGGAGTCTATTAGCGAAAATTAGCAGTATTCAAACTAATGACGACCGACTAAAGACTACAGACTAGTTCCTCTTTCCTTCCACCATCGGTACAAAAGAAAAATTATCGAATACTTCCTCGCTGATGGAATTGTCATCCAGTTTTGTGAGACGAAGCATTCGCTGAACCTGCCCCTCTCCCACCGGAATCACCATTTTCCCACCGGGTTTCAGTTGCTCAAGCAATCTGACCGGAATCGACGGAGCTGCTGCAGTGACGATTATTTTATCAAAAGGAGCAAAAGTGGGTAGTCCTTCATATCCATCTCCAAAAAAATACCGGATGGAAGGATATTTTTTTAGAAAGAGAAATAATTTATTCAACTCAAATAATTTTTTCTGTCTTTCGATGGTATAAACCTGCGCGCCCATTTCCGCCAAAACACAGGCCTGGTAAGCACTACCGGTTCCTACTTCCAGTATTTTTTCATGAGGCTTCACTTCGAGCAACAGGGTTTGATATGCCACAGTATAAGGTTGAGAAATAGTTTGTCCTTCTGCAATGGGAAATGCTTTGTCTTCATAAGCCATTTTATCAAAAGCCGGATCCATAAAAAAATGCCGGGGAATATGTAATATCGCGTTTAATACTTTTTCATCTGAAATTCCTTTCTCACGGATTAAATTCACCAATTGCATCCGCAATCCTTTATGCCTGTAACTATCATCGAATGTTCTCATACCGCTGCAAGATAATTGAAGAAATATTTACGCGGTATATTTTTCATTTGTAACTTTTCAGCTTCAATCAATTTCCTTTTACCTTCAATTTTATTCCCATATCAAACATGCAAATTTTGTAGCAACATGAAAACAACGACATTTAGCCTCCTTGCCCTGATGATGTTCTTAGAATATTTTATCTGGGGTTCCTGGTATGCCACGATGGGAACCTATATGGGCGAAAACCTCCATTCAACAGGCACCCAGATTGGCGCTGCTTATGGAGCACTTGCTATTGCTACTATGATTTCGCCGTTTTTTATCGGCATGGTGGCAGACCGTTTTTTTGCTGCCCAAAAAATTATGGGATTCCTTCACCTGATTGGAGCTGTCTTACTGTTTCTTGCAAGCAGGATTACAACAAACGGACCATTTTATTGGGTTATTCTTTCTTATTCTTTATTATATATGCCTACTATCGCTTTATCCAATAGCGTTGCGTTCAATCAGATGACCGATCCTGGCAGACAATTTCCATGGATTCGTGTATTCGGCACCGTTGGATGGATCATCGCCGGGCTGGTGATCGGTAACCTGAAAATAGAGAAGACAGAATCAATTTTCCATCTTGCAGCGGCAGTTTCTGTCGGATTGGGACTGATCAGTTTTGCGCTGCCAAATACTCCACCGAAAGCAAAGGCGGCCTTGTCAGCTTCACAAGCATTAGGCAGAGATGCTTTTGTATTATTCAGGAGCCGATCTTATTCAATTTTCTTCATCGCGGCAATTTTGGTTTGTATTCCACTTTCTTTTTATTATGGATTTGGAAATCCTTATCTGACGGAGATGGGTATGGATAAGCCGGCAGCGAAAATGATCCTTGGTCAGGTTTCTGAAGCTATTTTCATTCTTGCAATCCCTTTTCTTTTTAATACAATCGGGGTCAAGAAAATGTTATTATTGGGCATGACTGCATGGATCTTGCGTTATATATTTTTTGCTTATGGAAATGCCGATGGCAATCTTTGGATGCTTTATGTGGGCATTATTCTTCATGGGGTATGTTACGATTTCTTCTTTGTAACAGGATACATGTATACAGAGAAAAAAGCCGGTGAAAAAATCAAGAGCGCCGCACAGGGATTATTCACTTTTGCTACTTATGGTTTGGGTATGTTCATCGGGACTGCTTTTTCAGGATATATTGTCGACAGCTATCGCACGGGAGAACATTCTCATGATTGGTCGAAAGTATGGTATGTTCCTGCTTATATTGCTTTGGGCGTCTTTATCTATTTCATATTATTTTTCAAAGAAAAAAAAGTTATTCAACAGGCAGCCTAAGATCATACTAATCTGCCAATCATTATTTATTCTTTATAATAAAAATTCAATTATGACACGAATTGCTATGCTTGGTTCCGGTTTTATTGGCCGGTTTTATGCAGATTCATTACAGGGACAAAGAAGTAAAGACAAAATCGTCAGTATTTATTCCAGGCGTGAGGAAAGCGCAAAAAAATTTGCGCAGGACTATGACTGCAAGCACTGGACAACCGTTATGGAAGAATCCATCGCTCACCCGGAAGTTGATGTAGTATGTATTTCTCTGCCCAATAATCTGCATGAATCTGCGGTGTTATTATGTTGCAAACATAAAAAAGCAGTCATCACTACAAAACCTCTCGGCAGAAATGCTGCTGAGGCGAAACGCATGCTGGAAGCCGTTGAAGCTGCGGGTATATTTAACGGTTATCTCGAAGACCTTGTCTATACTCCCAAATTTTTAAAAGCACTGGAAAGCGTTAAGAATGGTGCATTGGGAAGAATATTATGGTCTAAGTCAAGAGAAACACATCCAGGTCCGCATAGTGATTGGTTCTGGGATATCGAACAGGCAGGCGGCGGATGCATTCTTGACCTGGGTTGCCATTGTGTTGAAATCGCAAGAAATTTTATTGGTAAGGATATTAAACCCGTTGAAGTAATGTGCTGGGCAGACACACAGGTAAAACCTATCGATGCAGAAGATCATGCCATCGGTCTTGTTAAGTATGAGAGCGGCGCTATCGGTCAGTTCGAAGTGAGCTGGACTTTCCGCGGCGGATTGGATCTTCGCGATGAAGTCATGGGTACTGAAGGAACCATCTGGATGAATAATTTTCTAAGAACCGGATTTGAAATGTTTACTACAGGAAAGGGAGCAGATTATGTTGCCGAAAAAGCGGAAAGCAATACGGGCTGGCTCTTTCCCGTGGGTGATGAAATGAATGAACTTGGATACAATCATATGTTTACCGACATGTTCAACTCACTTGAAAAAGGGAAGCAGCCAAAAGAAACATTTTATGACGGATATGTTGTGAATGCTATCCTTGATGCTGCCTATCGTTCTGCAAAATCCAAATTGTGGGAGCCTGTAAAACTCGATATCTGGAGAGGTAAAACAGGAGTCGGTAAAGAAAGTCATCTTGTTGAATACGATAAGGATTTTTATCTGGTGAAAGAAGAAGTCACGCATTATGGTGCTAAGAAAGTGATATTGAAAAATAAAAAAGACGGGAAGATCAGCGAGAAAGTGCTGGATTAGTTTGTTTTTACAATTCGTTTTTGGGTTCTTTAAAAAACAGGTCGTACAGGGCTGCCAGAGAAAAGGAGTATTCTCTTTTTCTCTGTTCACTCTGCGCGAAAAACCTGAATTAATAAATTGACAATATTCCTCTCAGCAAAATCATCCTACCTTGCGGGGAATACGTTTTTATGAAAAGGCTGTCGATCCTGTTAGCCCAAATTTTCCTCTCATTATTGCTGCAAGGTCAAACGGTAAAAAAAACTGTTTTCATTATTGCGGATGGAATTCCTGCCGATATCATAGAAAAGAATCCGACCCCAACCCTGAAAAAAATTGCTTCGCAAGGCGGATATATGCGGGCGCATGTAGGCGGTGAAAAAGGCAACTATACTCAAACACCGACGATCTCTGCAGTTGGTTACAATAGCTTATTAACCGGCACCTGGGTAAATAAGCACAATGTCTGGGATAATGATATCAGGGATCCCAATTATAATTACTGGACAATTTTTCGGTTTTTTAAGCAGGCTCAACCAGAAAAAACAATCGGCATATTTTCAACGTGGACGGATAACCGAACAAAATTGGTTGGCGAATCATTACCACAGACAGGAAATATAAAATTTGATTTTATTGCTGATGGATATGAACTTGACACGGTTCGTTTTCCACACGATAAAAAAAGCTGGTACATACACAAGATCGATGAACTTGTTACCGATGAAGCTGCCAAATCCATCCGTGCAAATGCTCCGGATCTTTCCTGGGTATATTTGGAATACACAGACGATATGGGGCATCGTTACGGGAACAGCCCTCAGCTTGATTCAGCTGTTGGTTACATGGATAATCAGGTAGCCAGGATCTGGAAAGCAATTGAAGAAAGGAAGAAAAAATTCAAAGAGGACTGGCTTATTATTATTACTACTGACCATGGACGTGATGCAAAGACCGGAAGAAATCATGGCGGGCAATCTGATCGGGAAAGAACAACCTGGATCGTCACCAATGCATCCAGCCTCAATGATTATTCGCGAAAGGGCCAGCCGGGTATTGTAGATATCTTCCCAACCATTGTCAATTATTTTCAGATTCCTATTCCCAGAACACAATTGATGGAAGTAGATGGAATCTCAATGACAAATAAAATTTCCATCAGCAATCCGGAGGCCATTTATTCTAATGACAGTATCGAATTGAAATGGAAAGCCTGGGGAAATAATGGCAATGTAAAAATATGGCTCAGTACAACCAATCATTTTAAAGAAGGCGGATCGGATAACTATCATTTAATTGGCGAAGTGCCAATTGCTGAAAAAAAATATATTTTTAGTACGAAAAATTATCCATCTGCTTTTTATAAAATTGTTTTGGAGGCCCCGGATAATTTTTTGAATCGTTGGGTGATAGTGGGAGATAAAAAATGAATATATCGCACAGAGCTAACAGAGGAAAAGAGTAATTCAACAAATATATCCTCCTTTTCTCTGTTAGCTCTCTGCGAAAAAAAATAATATGTCAGTTTCGAGAAAAGAATTTCTAAGGCAATCACTGAAGGCCGTTTTTATTATCGGTGCAGGGAATTCACTTCAAACCTTTGCCGCTGATCGTTATCGCCTGCCTTCCGCCGATAAAATAAAACTGCGCTTTGCGTTGGTATCAGACGGCCATTATGGACAACCTAATACCAATTATAGTTTTCATCACGACAATATGATTCAATGGCTGAATAACGAGCATGCACAAAGGCAAATTGATTTCACCGTAGTCAATGGCGATCTCTTTCACAATATTCCAACCTTCCTCCCGGAACTAAAAACAAAATGGGACGAGTTGAAGATGCCTTATTTCGTATCTCATGGAAATCACGATCAGATAGATGCACATACATGGAAAAAAACATGGAACCTGGATTGGCATTATGCGTTTGAAAAAGCAAATGCAGGGTTCCTGGTGTTGAATACAGCCAATGAAAAAGGAGATTATATCTGTCCGGATATCAGCTGGACGAAAAAACATCTTCAGAAACATCAATCCAAAAAACATCTTTTCGTTTTCATGCATATTACTCCTTTTAAATGGACAAAAGGTGGCATTGATTGCCCTGAATTGATAGAACTATTCGATAAGCAATCCAATTTGAAAGCAATATTCCATGGACATGATCATGACCAGGATGATGTAAAAGAAAATAACGGGAAGTATTATTTTTTTGATTCACATATAGCCGGGGACTGGGGCACTGAATATCGCGGATACCGGATCGTTGAAATACTGGACAACGATGATATCCTTACTTATCAAATGAATCCTGCGAAAGAAATAAAAATGAATGAAAAAAACCTCGGATAAAGAATGCTAATGTTCGATCAGTTCATTGCAGATCGCATATTTGATTAAGCCAACAATATTTTTTGCCCCTGTTTTTTTGATAAGACTCTGCCGGTAAAATTCTACTGTTCTTTCGGATATGTATAGCCGATCTGCAATCTCCTTGCTTGAATTTTCTTCATACAGTAATTTCAAGATTTCCTTCTCGCGAGAATTCAATACTTTGAATTTATCCATACAATGAGATTTGATCTTTTTATAGGTCTGGTCAATCACAGTAGCGGCAATGTCTTTTGAAAAATAATGCCTCCCATTGATGACGCTGATGATCGCCAGTTCAATTTCAATGCTGTCTGTATTTTTCAAAAGATATCCGTCGGCTCCATTGTCAAGCATGTTGACCACATGCTCTTCATCATCATAGATACTCAGACCGATTACTTTAGTGGAAGGATAAAGACGTTTGATTTCACGAGTGCAGGCAGCCCCATTGCTTACGGGGAGCTGATAATCGATCAGAACAAGATCACAACAATTATATTTTAATTCATTCAGGGTATCTGGTGCATTGCAAGCATGAAATATTTTTTCTACCTGATCAATATTCTTCAGAGCAAGTTGCAAACCATCCCGAAAAATTTTCTGACCATCCGCGATGAGTATATTTAATAGCTTATAGTTATTACTATAGACACTCATAAAGCACTTTTCACAAGTAAGGTTTAATAAATTCGAAAGACCGAACAAGAGAGGAAATCCATTCGACATCGAAGACCTGGCAAATATATTAGTCGAACTACTCCAAAGAAAGGTAATCAATTTTTTTATTCGCAAAAAAAAATGAACGTACTATGAAAATGGTATTTGCAATTATTTAATCATTACCGAAAAAAAATTTAGGAGTTTTACTAAGTGAAAACATTTACGGATGCTTTAAACTTAGTACTTCTACTAATGAATCAAGATTAAGTTCTGTAAATATCCCAATTGACATTCGTAATTATTCTACAAAACTTTATAAAGGATCAGAAAATCTATCTTCCGGGAAAAGAACTCATGTAAAATACGAGCGCTGATTTGAGAAAGACAAATATCAACCTGGTCCCGCAATAACCTTATTAGTTATGATAAAAGCTGCTCTCATCTTATTACGTGAAGAGTTACGCACTTACCTGAGTTCTAAAGGTGATACCACTGATGTTATTCTCGAAAATATTGCCCTGCTTGAAACGAATGATGCCAGCAATCTGGATCAGCGTATCATCATTTCCCTGGTGAATATAGAAGAAGAAAGCACTTTAAAAAATGCGGCCTCTAATTTTTCAAAAACAGGAAGCAGCAAAGGAGCATATTCGAACACGCCGGTTTACCTGAATTTGTATTTGCTGATAACAGCTAATTATACAGGCGGAGATTCTCCCAAGAATAATTACCTGCTCGCTCTCTCTAATCTCTCTTACGTGATTAGTTTCTTTCAAAGCAGGAACAGTTTTACCGTCGGCAATTCTCAAGTCCCGAATATCCTGGATTTTTATGATGCGCAGGATAAACAATACCTCCCCGATCTGACAGATATGAAGATCACGATGGAATTGTATACACTCACTTTCGAACAAATCAACCATCTCTGGGGTTCGCTGGGAGGGAGACAGGCACCATTTGCTATGTACAAGGCGAGACTGGTAATGGTCAGGGAAAGAAATATTATCAGAGAAGTACCATTGATTGAAGAAGTAAGGGCAGACTCTTCGCCGGTTACAAAAAATTGATGGCCGATCAATAATAAATAAGATGAATACGATTTATAAAACTTTCGCTGAAATTCTTTTACTCCATGAGTTTTATTACACGGAAAGTGAAGGCAACACAATTTTTGATCTTCTCAATCAAACTGATAAAATCAATTTCCTGTT
>Ga0335083_10007269_pt1 | contig 13690 bp, 14 predicted proteins | sample Lox_Sample_42_FD_206716 | JGI IMG/M metagenome (GOLD analysis project Ga0335083, IMG submission 206716) | Soil microbial communities from Loxahatchee National Wildlife Refuge, Florida, United States - Lox_Sample_4.2 | ecosystem: Environmental > Terrestrial > Soil > Wetlands | place: USA...
CCGACGGCACCGGCATGCTGTTCGTCGCCCCCGCCCTCCGAGAGCGCCTGGAGGTGTCGCGGCGGGGGTATGTCAACCTCGCCAAGCCGGACGCGGGGCTCGACGCCGGGCTGCACCCCGACGGCCGCCGCTTCGACGCCGCCTCGCTGAGCGCCGAGGCGCTGGCGTGCGCCCTGGCGGCGGTCACGGTGCTCGAGTCCGCGGGGTGGCCCGCCGTGCAAGAGCGCGCACGGACGCTGGCCCGGCGCCTCGCCGAGAGCCTGGCCGAGCGCGGGCGCGAGCCCGCCCCGCGGGGGGACACGACGCTGGTGTCGTTTCCCAGCGAGGATCCCGAGGGCGAGCGCGAGCGCCTCGCCGGGGAAGGGATCGTGCTGCGCAACATCCCGGGGCGGCCGTGGCTGCGAGCCTCGGTCGGGGCCTGGAACGACGAGAGCGACCTCGAGCGGCTGCTGGACGCGCTGGCGTGAGCGCCACGCCGCCCGCCGCCGCGGAGCCCTCCGGGCTCGCTCCGCAGATGCCGGCCGCGGGCGCACGGCGGCCCGCGATCCTCTCCCGGTTGCAGCCCGCCGACGCCGGGATGCTGGTGGTCGCGGCGCTGTGGCTGGTGCTCACCACCCACCGGCTGGAGCAGAACGGCTTCGCCAACATCTACTACTCGGCGGGTGTGAAGTCGATGCTCCACTCGCTTCACAACCTGCTGTACATGTCCTTCGACCAGGGCGGGCTGGTGAGCGTCGACAAGCCGCCGCTGGGACTGTGGCTGCAGGTGGCCAGCGCGAAGGTGCTCGGCTTCCGGCCGCTCAGCCTGCTGCTGCCGGAGGTGATCTGCGGGCTGGTGGCGGTGCTCGCCATGTACGTGATGCTGCGCCGCCGGGTGGGAGGCTTCGCTGCGCTCGGCGCCGCGCTGGCGCTGGCCGTGTTCCCCTCGTTCGTGGCCATCTCCCGCGACAACGGCGTCGACCCGCTGCTGCTGGTGCTGATGGTGCTCGCGTGCTGGGCCGCTCTGCGGGCCTGCGACACGGGGAGCTGGTGGGCGCTGCTGACCTCCGCGGTGCTGGTCGGCCTGGCCTTCAACACCAAGACGCTGGCCGCCTATCTCGTGGTCCCGGGGATCGCCGCCGGCTACCTGGTGTGCGCCCCCTCCTCCCTGCCCCGGCGGTTGGTCGGGCTCGTGCTCGCGGGCGTGGTGATGCTGGCCGTGTCCTTCTCCTGGATCCTGTACATCGACTCCGTGCCCGCCTCCAAGCGCCCGTGGGTGGGGAGCACCAAGGACAACAGCGAGCTGGGCCTGACGTTCAAATACAACGGCCTGGGACGCGTGGAAGGCCAGGTCGGCGGTCCCGGTCAGGTGCCCGCCAAACCCGGCGCCTACGTCCCCGTCCCCCACGTCCGTGCCGGCGGCGGGCTCGGCCACCCGCCCCTGGCGGCGACCGTGCGGCTGAAGGGCGCGGCGCCGAAACCGCCGCCCGGACCGGCCCCCACCGGCGGGCGCGAACCGCGGCCGATCCCGTTCGGCAAGTCGCCCGGGCCGCTGCGCCTGTTCCGCTTCGGGCTGGGCGACCAGGCGGCGTGGTTCCTGCCGTATGCGCTGGTCGGCCTGGTGGCCTTCGCGGTGCTGCTGATCCCGGCCGTGCTGGCACGCATGCGCAGCGCCGGCGGGGAGCGCGGGAGGGCGCTGCGGGACCCCCGTCTGGCGGCGCTGCTGGTGCTCGGCGGGTGGTTCCTGGTGGAGGCCGTCGTGCTCAGCGAGTCCAAGGGGATCGTGCACCCCTACTACGTCTCCGCCCTGGCACCCGGAGCGGCCGCGATGGCGGCGGTGGGGGCGTTCGCGTTCGCGAAGCTCGCCGGCGGGCCCCGGCGCCTGCTGGGGATCGTGCTGGCCCTGATCGCGATCGCCGCCACGGTCGCGGTGCAGATCGTGCTCATGCACCAGCAGCGCTACATGGAGTGGTTCATCCCCTTCCTGATCGCCGGGGGCATCGTCAGCTGGATGGTGCTCGCGCTCTCGCGCCGGCTGGCCGCCCCGGCCGCCGCGTTGGGATTCCTGGTGATGCTCGCTACGCCGGCCGCATACGCGAGCACGAGCTGGCTGGCCCCGGTCGAGGGGACCTTCCCGATGGCGGGCCCCCGGCACAACGCGGGCGAAGGCAAATACGGCATCTCGCCGCGGTCGGTGGCCGTGGACGAGGCGCTGATCGCCTACGTGGGCGCGCAACCGCTGCCCACCCGCTGGCCGTTGCTGACGGTGGCCGCTGACCAGGCCGCCCCGATCATCCTGATGGGCTTCCCGGCGGCCTCGCTGGCGGGCTACAGCGGCACCGACCCGGCGCTCACCGACGCGGGCCTGGCGCACCTGGTGGAAATCGGCGAGGCCCGCTGGGTGCTGCTGGGAGGCGCCTACTCGCAGCGCGGGGGCAACGCGGCGACGGTGGCGGTGCTGCACGTGTGCCGCCCGCTGAAGCCGAGCCAGTGGCACAGCCCCTCCAGCTACACGGGCGGGGTGACCCTGTTCGACTGCGCCGGGCGCAGCCGGCAGCTGACCCGCTACCACCCGCCCCCGGGCTACGGCTCGATCACGATCCCCCACGCCGGCACCACCGCCGGCTGAGCGGCGCTCAGGCCGCACCCGCACCTTCGGAGCGGCGCTCAGGCCGCCACCGGCCCCCCCGGAGCGGCGCTCAGGCCGCCACCGGCCCCTCCGGAGCGACGCTCAGGCAGCCACCCGTAGCTCGCGCCGGAAGGCCCGCTCGAACAGCTCCCCCTCCCGGCGTGCCGCCCAGCTCGGGACGGCGGAGTTGCCGTCGGCGACCAGGCGCAGCTCGACGGTGCCGTTGCTCTCCAGCAGCAGCGCCCGGCGCACGAGCTGGTCGCGCGAGCGCTCGAGGTCCTCGGCCAGGCGCAGCAGCGTCGCGCAGCGGTCCAGGCGCTCGGCGTCGCCTGGGCCGAACAGCGGCGCCATCGGCCCGGGCGAGGGCATGCCCTTGCGGTGGTAGCGGGCCGCCTGGGCGATGATCGCTGTCTCCACAGGGGCGAAACCGGGCAGGCCCCCGTTGAGGATCAGGTAACGGGAGTGCTTGTGATGGTCGTCGTAGTCGATCGACATGCCGATGTCGTGCAGCATCGATGCGGCCCACAGGAGTTCGCGCTCGCGAGGGTCGCCGTCGTGCAGGCCGAGCCCTGCGAGCTCGTCGAACATCCCCAGCGCGAGCGCCGCCACGTGCTCGGTGTGGGCGGCGTCGACGCTGTACTGGCGCGCCATGTTGAGCACGCTCGTGCTGCGCACGTCCTCGAACATCGGCGGGCGCCCGTGACCGCCGGGCGTTCCACCCAGCAGACGCTCGAAGAACACCCCCTCGCGCAGGCCCGCCTCGGTGACCTCGAGCGACTCGAAGCCCCCCACCTCGAGCACGCTCTGCACGACGATCGCCCCCGCCAGGATGATGTCCGCGCGCGCGGGCTTGATCCCGGGCACGCTGGCCCGCTCGCGCGCGGGCAGCTCGGCCAGGCGCTCGACCAGCTCCTCCAGCGCGGAGCGCTCGATCACCATCCCCTGGACCCCGATCGAGGGCAGCTCGGCGGCCCGCTGGGCGGCGGCGGCGAGGTTCCGCACGGTCCCACCGAGGCCCACCAGACGCCCGCCCTCGCCCCCCAGGCGCTCCAGCCAGCGCGCCTGTGAGAGCTCCTCCGCGACGTGGCCCCGGAGTTCGTCGAGCTGCCTGCGCTTCGGCGGCCCGTTGACCGGCAGGTAGCGCTCGCTCATCAGCACCGTGCCCACCCGCCAGGAGCCGCACTGGCGGGGCAGGCGGTCCTCGACCCGCAGCAGCTGCAGCGAGCCGCCGCCGAGGTCCAGCACGCAGCCCTGCTCGAGCGTCGTGGAGTTGACCGCCGCCAGGTAGGCGTAGTAGGCCTCCTGCTCGCGCGAGAGCACCCGGATCGCGCCCGGGAAGCGCTCGCGGGCGGGCTCTAGGAAGGCACCCTCCGCGTTGATCGCGTCGCGAATCGCGCTGGTCGCGACGGCGTCCACGTGGTGCTCGTCGAGGCCGCTGGCGTGGCAGAAGTGCGTGAACACCTCGAGCGTCGCGAGCGCCCTCGCAACAGGGCGCTCGCCGAGCTCGCCGCTGGCCGCCAGCCCCTCTCCGATGCGCACGGGCTCATAGATCTCGTCGGTCCGCCGCCACCAACCGTCGCCGGCCATGAACACGACCAGCCGGAAGGAGTTCGAACCGAGGTCGACCACAGCCAGCCGCTCCCCTGCCTTCATGTGTCCCAGCGTAATGTCCGCGGCGGACCCGTCCGGCAGGCCGCCCGGCCCGCTCGACCCCCCTCTGGAGATCGGGCCGCTGCGCGTTTGACGGCTCCCACGCCGGGAAATCGAACGACGTGCCGATCGACCCCGAGCATCCGGACCTGGTCGCCCTCCTGCACCTGGACCCCTACGCCGCACGGGCCGCCCGTCACTGGGTCCGCCGCGTGGACTCCCCCTCCCCCGACCTGCGCGACGCCGTGGCGCTGTTGACGAGCGAGCTCGTCACGCGGGCCGTGGCCCCGGAACAGAACTCCGACGAGGACATGCACCTGCGGGTGTGGATGCCCGCGGACGTCGTCCGGGTCGAGCTGAGCGTCCCCCGCGGGCACTTCTTCGAGGAACAGACCCGCCACGCGGAGGACCTGGGCGTGATGGTGCTCGACCGGGTCGCCGATCGCTGGTCGATCCAGCCCGCCGACCACAGCGTCTCGCTGTGGTTCGAAATCGACCGCCAGGCCGGCGGCGTCTGAGCGGCCGGCCGGGCGAGCACAAAAAAGGGCGCCCCCGTCGGGGCGCCCCTTTTGAGTCATTTCCCAATTCGGCTGGTCTGAGGGACGGGGCCCGCCCGGCGGGCCCCGTGCCCAGATCCCCTACCTAGCCTTTGCCTTCCTGCTTTTTTGCCTTGCAGGCGGCCTTTTTTTCTTCAAGGGCGAGTTTGGCGTTTTCGTCCTTGGCTTCGTATTTCGATTTCAGGTTTTCGAGTTTTTCAGTCTTGTGTTCTTCCTTGACTTCTTTCAGGCGTGCCTTCTGTTCTTCCTTTTCGCCTGTCAGCTTGCCTTTTTGTTCGGCGTACTTCAAAAGGCATTCTTCGTATTTGGTCCCGACTTTTTCGTTGCCTTCAACCCGTTTCGATTTGCATTCTTCGGCCTTGGTGGCAATCGCTTCTTTGAGGGCTTCGTCCTTTTCTTCGTTTTTTTCCCTGATCAGTTCGATCTTTGCCTTGGACGCCCCTTCGGCTTTCAATGCTTCGATGTGGGCCTTCTGTTCTGCCTGGATGCCTTCGAGGTTGCCCCTCATTTCGGCAACCTTCCCCTGACAAGCTTCGAATTTTTCCGTCGTGCCTGCGAAGACGCCTCCTGCGACGACGGTACCCATCGCGTAGGCGGCGATCAGGCAGAGGGCGAGAATGCTAAAGCGCTTCACGTATCCATCCTCTCTCGTGTGTCCTGATTTGTTCTCTCGCTCTGATCGCCGCCGGTGCCCCCTCAAGCTCTGCACGGGCGCGGACTGACGATCCATGCCTCACGGCGTGTTTCCTATGGCGTCGTCCTACAGCGGGTCACCTGGTCTGCGGTCTGATCCGGACGACAATGCGCGGTGCGTTCCCGGCTCAAACGAGGCAAGCACGACGAGGCGACCGTCAAGGCACGCTGCGCTCTAGCAGCGGCATCCATGACTCCTGCAGCCCCGGGCATGCCCATCCTCCTCCTTGCCTCCTTGGGAAAACTCCGTTCGAGGGACCACAGCACGGTGCCCCCCACAGCGGGCTTTATACCATGTCGCGCCAGGGAGTGCAAAGCCTGTCCCGATGCGGGTGGCTCGCGCGGACCTGCCCGTGGGGCATAAGCATCGCTTATGCAACGGCCCCGAGACGGCCGGGCCCTCCTACCCGGTTGGGCCCGACCGGCGGCTATGCCGAGGGCGGCGACAGCCGCACGGGCAGGCGCTTGAGCTGGTTGACGAACAGCGCCTCCGCGGATACCGGCTCCCCGTCCAGGGCGATCTGCGGGTAGCGCAGCAGCGTCTCCTCGATCATGACCCTCAGCTCCAGCCGCGCCAGCGCCGTGCCCAGGCAGAAATGCCGCCCACCGGCACCGAACGCCTGGTGCTCGGGATTGCGATGGATGTCGAAGCGATCCGGGTCCTCATAGCGGCTCTCATCGCGGTTGGAGGACACGTACCACATCACCACCTTCTCACCCTGCTTGATCTGCTGCCCATGCAGCTCCGTGTCGTGCGTGGCGGTCCTGCGGAAGTGCGCGAACGCCGGGAACATCCGCAGCGCCTCCTCCACCGCGCCCGGGATCAACGACGGATCCTCCACCAGCTGGCGCATCTGCGCCGGGTCTTCCATCAACGCCCGCATCCCGCTGCAGTAGGTCGCCTTCGTCGAGTCGTTCCCCGCCAGGATCAGGAGGAAGAACCCCGACACCATCTCGCTCTCGTCCAGTTTCTCCCCCTCGACTTCGGCGTGGACGAGCACGCTCGTGAGATCGTCGGTCGGGTTCTCGCGGCGTTCGGCGATCAGCTTGCGGCAGCGCTCGAACAGTTCCGGGAGGTCGTGCTCGAGCACCCCCTCGATGCCTTCGGGCGCGAGGTCGGGGTCGTCCGGGGCCATGGAGGCGTTGCAGATGCGCGCCCAGATCGCATCGTCCTCGGGCGGGGTGCCCATGAAGCTGTGGATCACCCTCGAGACCACCGGCTGGGCGACGTCCGAGACCAGATCGCAGCGATCGCGCCCCTCCAGGCGCTCCAGCACGTCGCGCACTATCGCTCGGATGCTGTCCTCGTGGTCGGCGATCCGCTTCGGCGTGAAGCCACGCTGGAACAGCGCCTTGATCTTGTCGTGGCGCGGCGGATCCATGCCGATGAACATGCCGCGCACGATCTCGAGCGGGAAGATCTCCGCGAACACCGTGACCCCTCCGAGATACGAGGAGTACGTCTCCCAGTCGCGGCTCACCTCGTGGACGTCATCCGGTGTCGTGACCGACCAGAAGCCCGCCTCGGAGGGGTATTGCTCGATCTTCTCCGACCAATGGACCGGGCACTTCGCCCGCATTTCCTTGAAGAGCGCATACGGCGGGCCGTCCTTCCACAGCTCGCCCGACGCCAGCTCTACGTTCTCGATGCCCGGTTCGACGGTCGCCATGTGATGCCCCTCTCCTTCGGATGCCGGTCCGCGGGGGACTGTACTCCCCGCAGGCCGCCCGGGCGGTGGCGCATAGCCGTGCGATCATCCGGGCCGAGATGACCGACTCGGGGGCGGGCGAGGCCGAGCTACGCGAGCAGGACCTGCAGGCGGACTGGCTCGGGCAGCTGCGGCTGTGGCTCGACGACGCACGGACGTCGGGGATCTCCGAACCGGAGGCGATGGTGCTGGCCACCGCCGACACCGGCGCGCGCCCGTCCGCGCGGACGGTCCTGCTGAAGCGGCTCGACGAGCGCGGCCTGGTGTTCCACTCGAACCGGCAATCGCGCAAGGGAGGCGAGCTGGCGGCCAACCCCCGCGCCGCGGCAGTGTTCCCCTGGTATCCCATCCGTCGCCAGGTGATCGTCGAGGGCGCCGTGTCCCTGCTCCCCGACGAGGACTCCGACGAGTACTTCGCAAGCCGCCCCTACCGCTCCCGCATCGGCGCGCTCGCCAGCCGCCAGTCGAGCGTGATCGACGGGCGCGCGGCACTCGACGAGGCCCGCTCCAAATTCGAAGCGCGCTACCCCGAGGGCAGCCCCGTGCCAAGGCCGTCGTGGTGGGGCGGATGGCTGATCGTCCCCGACGGCGTCGAGTTCTGGCAGGGCCGCCGCGACCGTATGCACGACCGTCTGCGCTACCGGCGCGACGGCGCCGGCTGGATCATCGAGCGCCTGTCGCCCTAGGCCGGGGACGTGTCGGCGTGCGGTGGCATCGGTCTGTGCACGAGCTCGAGCTTGAAGCCGTCGGGGTCGAAGAAGAACACCGCGAAGTAGCCGGGGGTGTAGTCGAACTCGCGCGGTCCGGAGGAGATCTCGGCGCCGCGGTCGCGCAGCCAGCGGGAGCGCTCCTCGACGAGCTCGGGGCTCGCACAGCGGAACGCCACGTGGTGGAACCCGGGCGCGTAGCGGTCGTACGGCGTCGCGGTCGGCGTGCGGGCCTCGCGCAGCGAGATCGACCCGATCCGCTCGGCGGTGTTCAGATACACCACACGCTCGCCCCGCTCGCCGGAGATCTCGCCCTCGCGCCCGTACCCGAGCGGGCCCAACAGGCCCCGGTAGAAGTCCAGTGAGCGCTCCAGCGAGGTGACGACCAGGTCCAGGTGGTCGATCACCTGGCGGGCGACACCGCAACCGTGAGGTCGTGGGCGCGGATCAGGTCCGACGCCTTTTTCCAGCACACGTCCTGCTCCTCCGGGTAGCTCGTGGAGACGCCCTTGGCGATCAGGCCCTCCACCTTCTTGGCCGCGCGGGCGGCCACGCCGGAGAGGTGGCTTCCCTCGCGCGGGACCGTGCGCTCGCCGGTGCGCCCGCGACGGGTGCCGGCGCTTCCGTCGCGCCGTTCCCCGGCCGGCGCCGCGCGCAGGTGCTCGTTCAGGTACAGCCGCAGTGCGCTCACCGTCCATGGGAGCCCGGCGGGGCTCTCCTGGCGTTCGACGAAGCGCGCGAACTCGGCGCCGGTGCGCCAGCGCCCGGACACCTGCGCGACCCTCGCGAGGCTGTAGCTGGGGATTTCGTACACATGTACGAAATCACCGAGCCAGCGGAGCACCTGGCGGTACTGGTCGAGGGCCCCGTAGCTGATGCCGACCTCCGCAGCGAAGTCCGAGAGCGTTCGGCCGGCGGCTCCCCTGCCGTGCTGGGGGACCACGTCGAAGGACGCGAGTGCCGCTTCCATCTTGCCCTCGAACGTCTTGCTGAGCGCACCGCGGGCGCGGGCGACGGCCGCGCGCCAGACGACGAGCTCGTCGCCCGTTCGCTCGCCTCCGGCGAGTGCCGCCCTGGTGATCACTATTGAGAATCCTAATGTCGCCCGGGACGGCACGTTTGGCGCGGTCCCGCACATTAGGCAGATTCGCTTGAAGGAAGAGCGCGACGCGCGCGCGCAGGCTCCCGTCGGGGGAGCCGCGCGCGCCCTCGCGCACGGTCGGCGATCAGGCCGGTGCCGTGATGCCGCTGTAGGTGTAGTCCCTAGGCAGCCGGCGCCGGCGCGGGGTCCTCCCGGATCACGACCGTGTCGCCCACCGGGATGATCTCGTCGGCCGCGAGCCCGGCGCGGGAGGCGTGCTCACGTATCGCCTCGGGGCTGGTGGCCTGGTAGATGCAGACGGTCCCGACCTTCCCGTCCGGCTCTTCGAGCACGTAACTGCGGATCCAGCGGATGTCATCCGACATCTCGTCGTCGCCGACCGCTTTGGAGCGGGCGGCCGCCTGTCCGAGCTCGTCGCCGGACGCCCATGCCGAGCGTCTGAGGATCACGTAGGTGTTCATCGCGTCTCTCCTTTCACCGTTCCTTCCTGGTTCCCCTCGATGTCGGCGAGATTACCCGGGCCCCGGGGAGCTGCACGTGGGATGCGTCACAGAACGGCCCGCTGGGACTACGCGGAGGAGCCGCATGCGGTTCCCGGGCGCTCCGCACGCAGCGACGCGACCCGCGGTGAAGCTGCCTGCGGCGCCCAGCTCTTAGGATCCGGCCCGTGACCGCTCCCCTGATCGTCGAGGACCCGGCTCCACACGTTCGCCGCCTGGTGCTGAACCGTCCCGAGCAGCTCAACACGATGACCGCCGAGCTGTGCGAGGCGCTGCACGTGGAGCTGCGTCGGGTATCGGGCGAACGGTCGGTACGGGCCGTGATCATCACGGGCGCCGGCCGCGGCTTCTGCGCGGGCCTCGACCTGCACGGATACGGGGCGGCGCCGGGCAACGAAGGCGACGACGAACCACGCAATCGCCTCGCCAACCAGCAGCACATGTCGACCCTGATCCTCGGGCTGAGGGCCGTCCCGCAGCCCGTGATCGCCGCCGTGAACGGACCGTCGGCGGGCTTCGGGCTGGCCCTCGCGCTCGGCTGCGACATCCGCTATGCGGCCGAGGAGGCCGTGTTCCGCGTCGCGTTCCTGAACATCGGCGTGAGCAACTGCGACATGGGAACCAGCTGGCTGCTCCCGCGGCTGATCGGCGCTTCCCGCTCGCACGAGCTGATGCTCACCGGACGGCGTTTCGACGCGCAGGAGGCATTGCGCATCGGACTGGTGGCCGACGTCGTGACGGCGACGGACCTCCCTGGCCGGGCGCTCGAGGGCGCCGCGCACATCGCCGCGCTCGCCCCCTGGGGCGTGCGGCTCACCAAGCAGGGCATGTGGGCCGCGCTGGAGGTGTCCTCCGAGCGGGCGGCGGTCGAGTACGAGGACCGGCAGCAGATCATGGCGACCTTCGGATCCGCCCCCCCGGAGGCCGTGAGCGCCTTCCTCGAGAAGCGCACCCCGAGCTTCGACGACTGACTCGCCACGCGTTAGGCTCGCCGCGGCTCCCCGGCGCAAGGGCATACGCCCCCGAGCAGCCACGCGCTACCCCCTTGCGGCGTGGCGGGCCGGGGAGCCGCTTGATCGCAGGGGCGGCAAGACCGACGGCGGGACCTCCGCCCCAAGGATGGCGGAGGTCCCGCGGGGGCTGGGCCCCGGAGGTAGCTCCGGGGCGGCCCGTGGCTCAGGACACCGAGAGCCGGCCGGCCTGGTCGGGTCCCTCGATTCGAACCAGGATCATCAGGTCAGGAGAGGGTGAGCGTCCCGACGAACGTGCCTTTCTTGACCTGCTTGCCGTTCTTGCGTTCACCGCAGTGGTGCGAGCCGGTGTAGGTCTCGTTGACGGAGCCGCCGATCGTGTCTCCGCCGAACGGTCCGCTTTCGAGGCTCCCGCTGAGCAGCTCGTCGGGTCCTTCGGCGATGTCCACGCTGAACGATCCCTGCGAGTTGCCCATGTGGGCCTTTTTGTTGAGCTTGATGACGATCTTGTTTTCTTCGGCGGCCGCACCGACGTTGCCGGCCGCGAACGCTTCACAGCCGATCGGTTCGGCGGTCTTGAAGTGGGCGCCGAACTTGCCTTCGCTTGCCTTGCTTCCGCTGCTTTCGCAACCGGAGAGCGTGCCCTTGATCACCACGTTCTGCACCTGCGGTTCGCTGGTGATGCCCGGCGAGAGCTTGATCGACCCACCCGCGCTGCACGAGGTGCTGGCGGCGTTCGCCGACGCGCCCCCCGCCAGCGCCAGCGCAGTCATCGCACCGGCCACCACCGCCACCTTCATTGCCCGCATCCGTCCCTCCTTGTCGTGTGTTGGGCCCGCGAGCGGGGAGCGGTCGCTCGCCGCCGTCGCTCTGCCCTCCGTCATCTCTTAGAACGCGGCCGGCCGTGCAAGGTTGGAAGCGACCATCTCGCCTGCCGCTCCGCACCGTCTCCACGTGCGACGATCAAGTGGCGCCTCGGCGCGAGGAACCCGTGAGGTCCGTGTCCGCGGCGACACGCGACGGGGACGTGCCAGGGCCCGCCGACTCCCGACCCCTACACGTGGAGGCAGCATGAGCGACAAGCCGATCTTCATCTACGCCGCGACCTACTCCGACCCCGCGGGAGCGGAGGCCGACTACGAGATGCTGCTGGACCTCCATGCGGCGGATTTCGTCGGCACCTACGACGTGGCCCTCGTGAACAGGGACGCGAGCGGCAAGATCCATGTCGAGAAGCACGAGAAGCCCACCCAGCACGGCGCCTGGGGCGGGATCGCGGTCGGCGCGCTGGTCGGAGTTCTGTTCCCGCCGTCGTTGCTGGGCGCGGCCGCGGTCGGGGGCATCATCGGCGGCGTCGGCGGGCATCTCAAAAAGGGGATCTCGCGCAAGGACGCGAAGGAGTTGGGCGACTTTCTGGACGCCGGCCAGGCGGCCCTCGTCGTGATCGGCGAGTCGCGTGTGGAAGAGCAGCTCGACAAGTGGCTGACGAAGGCTGAAAAGAAGCTCGAGAAGGAAATCGAGGCCGACGCGGAGGAGTTCAAGAAGGAACTCGAGAACGCGGAGAAGGAGATGGCCGCCGGCTGAGCGTCGGGACTGCAGACTGAGCGCCGGCATCGCCGCACAGGACCCATTGGTCCAGCACCTCGGGTTGCCGCTCCCGGGCTCGTCTATACCCGGGAGCGTCCACTCGCAAGGAGGCTCCCGGTGAACCCGAGCAACGTGAAGCGAATCGTGGTGGGGCTGCTCGCAGCGATGCTGTACTGCGCGTCCCCGGGGGTGCCGACGAGCGCGGCGCAGCCAGGAGGCGCCCACAAGCCCCGCCCGGCCACGTTCGGCGACTGCAAGAACCACAACAGCGGCGTGCACAACGGCTACGTCTGCGAACCCGCCGCCGAAGAAGAAGGCGGCGAAGAAGAAGGCGGCGAAATACCGGAGTAGGCGCCGGCAGCGGTCGGCCTCGCTACAGGCGGGCGGCGGCGGGTCTGACCGACTGCCGCCCCATTCGCGGAGTCGAGGCCGGGCAGCCCGTGGCCGCGTTCCACGGGGAGCACCGCTCGCGCCGCCTCGCGGCTGCTGATGCGCGGGGACTATGGGGACTTGCGCAACTGCTGTGGTGGGGTCTACCGTGTATTCCGAGAGCGTGGAGTAGGGCGGCCGAGTGGCGTCGTCGTCGACCGAAGGCTGTACAACGTATGGACCGTGATCGACGGCGGGTCCTGAGAGGCCGGACCTACCTCGACGAGGGCGATGCCCTCAAGGCCGCAGAGCTGGAGGACGAGTGACCCAGGAACCAGATCCGAGCACGACAACCGTTTTGACCGTCCCGAGGCGGGGAAGTCTCGGTTCGGTGCCGGTCGGTTCCAATGAGCCCTGCCTCGCCGCAACGCCGTGGATGGGCATCCACGCGGGCGGCGGCTCGCGCCGGCACCGCCCCGCCGTCAGCTGCCGGCCGCCAGGCCGGGAGTGGCTCCGGCGGCGACCAGGGGGACTAAGGACAAGGGATACATGAGAGAGGATGGGTACGTGAAACGCTTCAGCATTCTTGCACTCTGCATGATCGCCGTATACGCGATGGGCGTGGTCCTCGCGGGAGGCGTTTACGCGGAAGGCACGCCAAAGGAAAAGTTCGAAGAATGCAAGGAAAAGGTCGCCGAAAAGAAGGCGAACCTCGTCGGCAAAAAGGAAGAACAGAAGGAACGCATCGCCGAACTGAAAGAAAGCGGCGCCAGCCCGGAAAAGATCGAAGAACTCAAGGAAAAGTACGCCGAAAAGGACGAAACGTACAAGGAAAAGATCTCCGAAGCCAAGGAACGGTGTAAAGAAAAGAAAGAAGCGGGCGTCGAAAAGGTGAAAACGCACTTCGAAACCTGCAAGGAAAAGATCCTCGAAGCCAAAGGCAACCTCCAGGGCAAAAAGGAAGAACAGAAGGAAAAGCTCGCCGAAGAGAAAGAAGAAGGCAAGTCTGCGGAAAAGATCATCGAACAGAAGGAACGCTTCAAGGAAAAGGACGAAGCGCAGCAGGAAAAGATCGTCGAAAAGAAGGAAGCCTGCAAGGAAAAGAAAGAAGAAGGCAAGTAGCGTCCTTCTGAGCCACCGCGACCGGAGCCGGCCGGTGCGGCGCTCGCACGTTCGATAGAAGTCCGGAGCTCGACTAGAAGACGCCCCTCGTGACGACGGGGGGCGTCTTCTCTGT
>Ga0335083_10007270_pt1 | contig 13690 bp, 11 predicted proteins | sample Lox_Sample_42_FD_206716 | JGI IMG/M metagenome (GOLD analysis project Ga0335083, IMG submission 206716) | Soil microbial communities from Loxahatchee National Wildlife Refuge, Florida, United States - Lox_Sample_4.2 | ecosystem: Environmental > Terrestrial > Soil > Wetlands | place: USA...
GTCCATCCCGCAACTCCCAGCGCGGAGCCGGAAGCGCCGGCCCCAGCGCCCCCAGCGCAGGCTTCTTCCGGACCCACGGCGCCGCCACAGCAAGAGGCTCCGCCTCCGCCAACAGCTGAGGAACAGAGGGCCAGCGATGACGCCTTCAAGGCTTCCTCGAAGGCTCTCGACGATCAGATCAAATCCCAGCTCGGAAGAAGCGCCAAAGATTTCGAGATGAGCTTCGAGCGCTTTGTCGCCTCGCTGTACATGACGGCCTTGATGCAGCTTGGACTTGTCCACCAGCAGAACGACCAGCCACGGGTAGATCTCATCGGCGCACGACAGACGATCGATACACTCTCGTTGTTACGCGACAAAACCAAGGGCAATCTGACGCCGGCGGAGGAGAATCTGATGCAGAATTCCCTCTACGAACTGCAGATGGCGTATGTCGATGTGACGAACGCACTCACCCGTGCGGTTCAACCTGCATCGGCAATGCCTGGCCAGAATCCGTTCACGACAGACGGCGGAGCCGATCCGTTCAAAACCGGCGGAGGCAATCCCTTCAAGAAATGAAGGCGACACTCACAGTCCTGGGGAGTGGCACCTCGATGGGCGTGCCGACCATCGGATGCGTGTGTGAAGTGTGCAACTCTGCCGATCCGCATGACAGCCGTACTCGTCCTTCGATTATGGTGGAGTACGACAATCGCGTAATTGTCATCGACACCACACCCGATTTTCGTGCTCAGGCGATCCGTGAAAAGATCCGCCATCTCGACGCTGTGCTTTACACCCATGCACACGCTGACCATATCCTTGGCCTGGACGACCTCCGCCCTCTGACGTTTCACCGCGGAGGCAAAATACCCTTGTATGCCGAGCCCAAAACCCTCGAGCACGTGCGCAGCATGTTCGGCTATATCTTTTCAGGACAGTATAAGTACGGGGGATTAGCTCAAGTAGAACTTTATCCTATCGACGGTGTGGTTAACCTGTGGGGAGCATGCTTCTTGCCAGTCAAGATTCTTCACGGTGATGCCGAAATCCTTGGCTTTCGCTTCGGTTCCGCAGCCTACCTCACCGACTTCAGCGAAGTCCCTGAGAATTCGCTCGAGCAACTACAGGGTCTCGACATCCTGTTTCTCGATGCTTTGCGCCATAAGCCGCATCCGACACATTCGACGGTCGCAAACTCGTTACAAATTGTTGAGCGCCTCAAGCCCAGGCGAACATTCTTCACGCACATCGCACACGATCTCCCCCATGCCGCCACCAACGCTGCGTTGCCACCGAATGTACGGTTGGCTTACGACGGCTTGAAACTGGAATTCGAAATCTGACCCGCACGATGAACGTCTATCGCGATCTCGAACATATCCCGTCGGACTTCGGCCCCTCGATTGTCAGCGTGGGCAATTTCGATGGCGTACATCTCGCACACCAGGCTGTTCTCAAGCAGGTCGTCCAACGAGCACGCGAAACTGGCGCCAAGTCTGCTGTTGTCAGCTTCGATCCGCATCCCGTTCGCATTCTTCATCCCGACAAGGAACTGCGCCTGATTACGCCGGGGGATACGCGTATGCATTTGCTCGCCGATGCCGGACTGGATGCCGCGATCGTTCTTCCCTTTACCCGCGATCTTTCGGTCATGAGCGCTCACCACTTCGTGGAACAGATCTTGATCGGCAAACTCTGCGCGAGGGAGATTCACGAAGGCTTCAACTTCCATTTTGGCCACAAGGCTAAGGGAAATGTTCAGCTTTTGGAGGAGCTCGCTCCGCGGTTCGGCTTCTCTGTGAAGGTTTATGCCGAGATGAAGATTCGTGGCGCGGCCGTTTCCAGCAGCGAGATTCGCAAGCTGATCCAGTCAGGCGAGGTGAGCCGCGTTCGGCATCTTCTCGGCCGCGTATTCTCGATTCACTCGACACCGGGCCGCGGACGCGGCTACGGACATAAGTACACAGTTCCGACGATCAATCTCAGCCGCTACGATGAACTGATCCCGCAGAACGGCGTGTATATCACCCGCTCCAAGATCGGCGATGAGTGCTTCGATTCCGTCACCAACGTCGGCGTGCGCCCGACCTTCGGGCCCGATTCATTCGCGATCGAGAGCCATCTTCTGAATTTCCACCCAATCGAGTTAACAGCAGAAACACCCGTTGAGCTCTCGTTTCTCGAGCGCCTTCGTCCGGAAATGAAGTTCCCCTCCGTCGAGGAGTTGCGAGAACAAATCTCGCGCGACGTCCACCACGCCCGTCGCTACTTCCATCTCTTAGGACTTCTCAACTGAACTGGCTTTGCTGCCATAAACGAGTTCCGTTGACGGCGTGCAGCTAACGATGGCTCGATCCGATCGGCTGCGATGTGAAGCTCTGCACGGTTAGAGCCTGGGGAGTGTTGATTCGCGCCCGGTGAATCACATTCTTGGCTGCAATCTCACCGACCGCGTCGGCGTTAACCACGTACTTCCCATCTGGCAGAGTTCCTCCGAAGGGGATCTGCTGTCGGGCGCCGGAGAGGAACTCGAAGTGCTGATATCCGAGCGCCCATGCCTTATTGTGCTCATCCACGGCAACAATAATTACCGTCAGGTCGTACGCGTCACCGCTCGGATTCGAAACTTCAACCCCGCCATTGATAGCGGTGCTCTCCACCCTCGGGTAGTCCTTCCAGATGATGTTCAGGGTTCTGGTTCCGATGTTGATTACGTATCGCCGGCTTACCGTGGAATTGCTCTGATCGCTGGCGTGGACGGTAAACGTATACGTGCCGATCTGGGTCGGTACACCAGCAATCACACCGAGCTTGGGATCCAGCCTTAGCCCTGGAGGAAGCTGACCTTCCGAAGCATGCCAGGTAAGGGGCGGAAGTCCGTAACTAGTTTGCAATTCGAATTGGTACTGATCACCAACGATTCCGTTCGGCAGTCCGCTTGTGGTGATCGAGAATTGCTGCCCAGTCGCACGCGGATGCGCGAACGCTCCCACAGCCAGCACCATTAAGAGCACGACTCTCACGCGTAGCACTCGCACATTATAGAAGGCAAAAGGAGAGGAACTTGCAATCGCGCTGATAGAATCTGCGCCAATGCCCAGTGCACCGGCTCCTGCTCTCTTCCGCGGCGTTACGCTGGCCCAGCGACGCACCCTCCTCGCCGCCGCGCTCGGATGGATGCTCGATGCTTTCGACGTGATGCTATACGCGATGGTGATCGCCTACATCATGAGCGATCTGGCCATCACGAAGGCGCAGGCAGGCCTGCTGAACACGCTCACGCTGCTTGCCTCCGGCATCGGCGGTGTTCTCTTTGGATTCATCGCTGACCGTGTCGGCCGCGCACGGGCGCTGATGTTCAGCATTCTCACCTACTCGATCTTTTCCTTTGCCTCTGGATTCTCCACGTCTCTCCTGATGCTGGCGTGCTTTCGTTTCCTTCTCGGACTGGGAATGGGCGGAGAGTGGAACACCGGCGCAACGCTCGTCGCCGAAACCTGGCCCAATGAGCTGCGCGCACGTGCACTCTCGATCGTCCAAAGCTCTTGGGCGATCGGTTATGCAGCCGCCGCCCTGGTGAGCGGAATTGTTCTGCGTCGGTTCAGTTGGCGTGTTGTCTTCTTCATTGGCATCTTTCCCGCACTGATTACCCTATGGATCCGCAAAGATGTTCCCGAGCCTGAACTGTGGAAGATGAGAGGCACGCCTGCACAGCGCGACAAGAGTGGCTTAGGGGAGGTATTTTCTGCAGACTATCTCCGCCCCACATTGGCGCTTCTGTTCATGAACTTCTTCGGGCTCTTCGCCTGGTGGGGACTCTTCACCTGGATTCCACCCTACCTGTCACTGCCCGCGTCCGAAGGTGGCCGCGGTTTGGGCGTGATGAGCACTACTGGTTTGCTTGTCTTCTTGAATCTTGCGGGGATGTTCCCGGGCTATCTCAGCTTTGGCTGGTTCGCGGACCGACTCGGCCGCAAGCGAGCATTCTCCCTGTACCTGCTCTGCGCCGCTGCCATTGTCCCGATTTACGCTCGAGCGCGAAATCCTCTCGCCTTGCTGATTCTGGGCGCTGCGGTCGCGTTCTTCGGCACCGGCTTCTTCTCCGGATCAGGAATCATCGGAAGCGAAATCTTCCCCACTCCTATCCGCGCTCGAGGCCTCGGATTTACCTACAATGGCGCGCGAACATTAAGCGCCGTCTCTCCTTACATCATCGGCCGCATTGGACAGACTCGCGGCCTGGATTGGGCTTTTTTCTTGTGCGCAATGGCTTTTCTCGCATCTGGTCTGTTGTCCACATTATTGCCGGAAACGCGCGGCAAACCATTGGAATAGGAATTTGAATACAACTTGAAGTTGTGAAGACAAGTCAGCGGGAACGTCCCGCTTCTTTCCAAATATCCAATTGTTGGATCTGGTCCAACGGGATTCTGAGAGCGAACCCGCACTCGCATTCAGAGTCAAAGACAAAAGCCGGTGCACCTTTCGGCGGAGCAGAAGAACGTAGAACGGCCACTCGTCTTTTGCAGACGGGACAAACATAACCAACGCAGGTGACTTGTTCTGGCAGAGGGCCTCCCGGATAAACACAAGATACCCCGTTACGCAGAGCAAATCTATAAGTAAAACGTTTTATTTAAGCTTTTTTACCAGCACAGCAGCTTCTCTGCGACAAAAAGCAGACCACAAACACAGGTAGAACTTTAACCGATTTCGCCAACCTCAATTCGGAGTTGTATTTACAGCGTCCGTCACGTTCGAGGGCGAATCCGAGAACGTTCTTCCGGGCTCGTACGCGAGTTTCTCGTACTTTTTCCCGACCTTTCGAATTGCATCGTGCCAACCATCGTCCCAGGCGATGCGGGCTTCGTCCCCGACTACGGTCCATGTGCCATGGCTGGCTCCCAGAGACTTCGTCGCATTCCCGCGATTATCTAAGGTGATGTAGAACGTGTCGCCACCAGATCCGGTTCCGACCTTCCATTTCCCACGGAAGCGGCCTGGATATTGTTCCGAAGCCGAAGCCGTTGGCGCATCCTTGAATTCGACGCGGGCAAGATCGTCCACCGAAAATGCCTGCTGATGCCCGTCCTTAAACGTGACAACGAGCGACTTCTTGTGCGCGGGTATGGGAACCGTACCTGCCTGTGCCGTGGCAAAAACAGGTATGACAGATAACAATAAACAAACTGCTGCACTTCGCATGGCTTCCCCTCCGAACAGGCTGAATGCGATAAATCCCTCGCATGATAATACGAAGGACCAGCCCGACTTTGTTCCCCCATTTTTGAAGAATCGGCAGTGATAGACAGCGCTATTCAGTGGAATAAGTGATCTCGAACTTTCGTATCCGCATGCAAGCGAACACGATCATGGCCGCCGTTACGCACAGCAAGCCGACTACGGCGACGACCGCTGGAACTGGTGTGGCCACAACCGTGAACAGCGCCAACAGGCCCTCGACTGGCAACTGCACCGGACACAGATTCCGCAGATAGAACGCAACACTCAGTTTCTGTAGAAGGGCCGGCATGATCGGGTTAATGGCTTCCCACGCCATTACCAGCAATCCGGGAATAATCGGATTGCGGAACACCAGGCTAAGTGCAAGAAACACGGCGCCATATCCCACGCACGCCAAAGCGGTCACCAATAGGTAGAGCCCCAGATGGCGCATGCCCGGACCGTCAAAGATGAAGGCCGATCCCAGCGGACCGAAATGTGTGTACATCAGGACAAAACAGCTGAATACCGCGATCTCAAAAAGAACAAACGAGGTGAATGCACCCGACAGGAACTTGCCGATGACCAGCACTTCCCTCCGCACCGGAACCAGAAACTGGTAGTGCAGGCTCTTCTCCGCCACCTCGCCGCGGAAAAGCCACGTGAAGATCCCCATGCAGGCAAAGAATATGCCTAGTCGCATGTAGTAGATCTGAAAGATGCCGGCGAGTACGTTGGTATCCTCCTGCAGATACCCACCCGTACGTTGTGCTGAATCGACGAGCGCGTGCGCACCGATCAGCGCAACCGGCGCGAATGCCAACAGGTATACCCACCATGCTCGACGGGAAAAAAGGCCGCGTCTCAGGTCGATGCGCGCGATTGTCAGGGCCTGGTTGGTCCACATGCGCCAAGGCTGTTCTTTGACCCACGTTTGTGCATTCGCCACTGCGCTCATGCGTTGCTCCCGTCGGATCCGATCAGATACTGGTAAATGGAGTTCACATCGTCGTCAGCGGGTGCTACTGCTTCCACGTCCACCACACCCTGCGACACGACCCGGTTCAGTAGCAGGTAGAACTGCTCCGCGTCGCGTGTGCGCACCAAAAGGCCCTGCCCATCGTTGTTGATCTTCGCTTCGACCACGTGATCGAGCGCGAACACCTGCGAAGCCAGCTTCGACGGATTTGAGCAGCGCACCAGGATCTGCATCGGGTGATCTTTCACCTCACGGCGCACGTCGTGGATCTGGCCCTCGGCGACGACATAGCCATTGCTCATCAGCACCACGCGATCCGAAATCCGATCCACTTCCTCAAGGATGTGGCTGGAAATGATCACATGCATTCCATGCTGGCCAAGCGCCTGGAACAGCGCAATCGTCTCTGCACGTGCCATGGGATCAAGACCATTCAGCGGTTCGTCGAGCACAACGACAGTGGGATGATGACTGATCGCCTGCGCCAGGCGAATCCTCTGACGCATGCCCTTGCTGTAGCCTGCCACTTTGCGTCCGGCGGCACTCATCATGCCGACTCGATCGATCGCCTCTTTTGTCATCTGATCGGCGCGCGTGTGATCCAATCCGTGCAGCCGCAGCGGCCAATAGATGAACTCGTATCCGGTCACTCCACGCGGGAAGGAATCAAACTGCGTGCAATATCCCACGGCACGAAAGAGATGCTCGGGATCGTCCACCGTCATCCCCAGCACGCGAATGCTTCCTCGCGATGGGCGGATCAGACCGGTCATCAGGTTCATCAGCGTAGTCTTTCCGGAACCATTCGGACCTACGAGGCTGGTGATACCCGGATCAAGCGCCAGGTTCACGCGATTGACGCCGAGCACTTCACCGTAGAACTTCGACACATTCTCGAAGACGATCCTGTTATCCGTGGTGTTCATCCGCGCACCACCTCACGTGCTCGCAGGCGCTTGTTCAGCATCTCCAAAGACGCAAAACAGACTCCGATCAACACGACCCAGGCAGCCGCCATTGGTATCGGCTCGTTCGAAAATGGACCGTGTGTCTGCACGGGAACGCCCAGCATGTTGCTGAGCACGACTTCCAACAAATATGGCAGATTCAGTACACGTCCCCACGAGGTACGCATCACGCCGTTGATCGCCTCACCGAATCCCGGTGGAAGCACGAACAAACCGAACGTGACCGCAGTAGCGACGATGCGCCACTTGACCCAGGCCGACGTCGCAAGTGAGATCAGCGTTAGGACAGCGATCCAGATGAAGCTTGCGAGTAGAATCGCGGCGAGGAACGAGATATGCTGCCATCCCCAACTGGCGCCGGCGAGGCTCGTTTGTAAGCCAAACAGCAACAGGCCAGGAATCCAGGTGACGCACGAGAGGATGCCGACCAGTACCGCGGCCTTTCCTGCGACATACTCCGCTCGATTCAACGGTCGGCTCAGATATAAGGGCAGCGCGCCGTTGGACAAGTCCCCAGCAACGAGCAGCGGCCCCGCCCAGCAGGTCAGGAACAGCGCCATCCAGGCTTGGGAGATCAGAACCTTGGAGAAGAACGCACCGTCCACAACCAATAGCGACTGATTGCCCATGCGTAAGGCGAGCTGAGCCGTAACACTGTTGGAGATGTAGATGTATGCTGCCGAGATAAGCACGGGCAGCACAGTGGCCATCATGAACCACGAAAATGCTCGCGACGAAAACAGCTGCGTCAACGAGTAGCGCGTAAGCACCAGGAATCGCCAGCGCTCGTCGGTGATCGGTCCGCTATAAGAGCGGTATGCGCGTTTATAGACCGCCATGAGCCGCTCCTGTCTGTTCCATCGCGTTCAGGAAGATGTCTTCCAGCGAGTCGCGCCGATGATTCATCTTGCGTATCTGTATGCCCTGCTGCTCGGCGATGCGATACACCTCGCGAATTTCGATTTTGTCCGGCATTACAACCTTCATTCGTCCGTTGTTGAACACCGCACATTCACAACCCAACTGCTGCAACGCGGAACTAAATTGTCCGTTCGCGCCGATCGTCTCCAGTTCCAGAAACTTTCGGTTCGCACGGCGTTCTTCTTCCAGGTTGCAAAGCGCCGCCACACGCCCATTCCGAAGGATCAGAACTTCCTCGCAGGTCTCTTCCACATCGCGGAGTAGGTGTGAAGAGATGATCAGGCGCATGTCGCTCGCGTCGCGAATCTCGCGCACGAGTTGAATCATGCGTTGTCGTGCCGGCGGATCGAGTCCATTCGTCGGCTCGTCCATGATCAGCAACTTCGGTCCGTGCGCGATCGCCTGCGCCAGTTTCGCCAATTGCTTCATGCCCAGCGAATACGTTCCCAGCTTGCGATATCGCACTTCCCCAAGCCCGACGTAAAAGAAGGCTTCGTGCGCACGCTCCATCGCTTGTTCCGATGGCAGACCAGATATCTCGGCCATGTAGCGAACGAAATGCAGTCCGGTCATGTCGGAGATGAAAGCATCGCTCTCCGGCATATATCCGACCAGGCCGCGCAACTTGCGGGCTTCCTGGCGGATATCCATCCCCAACACCCGTGCCGTTCCACGAGCAGGTTGATGGAAGCCGAGCAGCGTATTGATCAGCGTGGACTTCCCTGCTCCATTCGGACCCAGCAGACCGATGGCGCGCCCGTTGAGCGCGCCACGCAGTCCGTCGAGAATAGTTCTACCGCCGAGTTGAACCTGCAGATCGTCGAGTTCGATGGTTGCTGTCATCTGTGGTTATGTACGTTCTCAGTTAGCGAGCGGTTCCGTTTCTTCCCATGGCACCCATCAACTGGAAGAGTGCCAAGCTGTTGAAGTCCAGCCCCGGGAAGCGACTGTTACTCGCCACTTCGATCCGATCCTGGTCGCCATAGGCGCAGATCACCGTCGGTTTCGCGCTGGCTGCCAACTGCTGGAACAACTGCAACTGCTGGCTGTTCAGCTGCGATGACAACGGTTGCAGGATCGGGCTCAGGTTCTGGTACATCAGCCCGGAGAAGTTCGCGTGCTCATCCTTTGGCAGCAGTGAACGGAACGTCGCCGAACGTGCCAGCGTGTCGCCATTGGCGTGGGTCTGCAGAGACTGAATCAGCAGAGCCCGCGATGGCGCCACGATGACGAAGCCATCGGCGAACGTGTAGTCCATCTCCTTATTGAGCGTCGCTTCTGCCGACTGCACACGGTAGAACGTGCGGCCGCTGACCGTCTCCTGCTCCATGGTGACTCCGGAATGCCCGTGCTCCGCGGCATGCCGGTTGATCACATTCACCAACTGCTGCAGCGAATTCTGCAGCCGCTGCGCATCGTAGACCTCGGCAACGAACTTCCACGAAGGCGTCGGCAGCACCGGACCGTCCAGCGCAACCGTGATATCGCCGCCCAGCGTCGCTGCGATATCTTCGCGGATCTTCAGATTCAGGTCCGCCTCCGCTTCCGCCAGATGCTGTTGTGCCTGGGGATCGGCGCTTGTCATGCTGATGATGTCGTCGTAAATCCCCGCAGGATCCTTGGAGATGAACGAAACTGCCAATCCAGCATTTGCCGAAATGTAATCCAACGAACGCATGGGCGCTGGTGCCGCGAGCCAGGACGCAACCCCGCGCCTCTGATTAGCAAACTCCAGCACCGCACGATTGTCCGGTTGACCGTTGATCTCGCGATGCTCCAGAACTAGATAACGCATGTCACGCAAGCCGCTGGCTTCGGCCGAAGCATTGTGCCGAGCCGACACGTTATTCACGGTTGCATGTTCCTGTTGCGAGATCATTTGCAAGTCAGCCGCGAGCAGGAATCCGGCTCCGCGGCCATAGGCAGAGACGATTCGCGAACCCAGTTCCGTTCCCGTGAAACCCGAGGCGCCGGCATCGAGCTGCGCGTTCATCTGCTGCAATGCGCTAGCGCTCGTGCTCATCACCAGCATCCCAGGACGAACCACTGCCAACAGTTCGTGCGAACTTCCCGCCTGCGAGAGCTGGCCTGGCTCCAGCACCTGCAAATGCGTCTGACCGTTCTTATCGGTAAGTATCTTGCTGAAATCGCTCTCCAGAAATTCCTTGAGCCCGGAACTCTTTACCGCAGCGAGGACAACGAGGCCCGAGTTTTGACCGAAATCCTGCGGATCTGATGCCACCACGATCTCATCGCCCAGATACTGGCTCAGCGACTGCAGTTCAGCGATGACCTTATCCATCGCTGGACCTTGCTTGCTCTTGTTCTGCTGGGCCCACCACTGCTGCAACACCGGACTCTGCTGCAACTGTTGTTGGAAGATCTGATTCGCTTCCCCAAGAGTCTGCCCAAGGTTCGGAATGCTCAGGAAGAACGTCGTGCCCTTCGGCAGAAGCGGCACAATCTGGCTGTCATAGCGAGGCGCAGGCGCGGGAATCTGATCGAGTTTGTTCTGGAGGTTTGAGAATTCCGCCAGCAGTTGCATATGCTGATCGGCATTCTTGCTCCACGCGATCTCCTGCTGGATCGGCACCTGTGAAATGCTGGCGCTCGTGGTGACTTGGTCTCCCGGGTGCAGCACCGATTCACCGGCCTGCTGCGCTACCAGCACTTGTCCCTCGATCACGGAAACGCGCGAACCTTTGGTGCCGGAGTTCACGGAGAACACCGTCCCGGTCACCGAAACGCGACAATCGGGCGTGAGCACATAGAGATGTCCAGTTTTGCGCTTGGCAGCCTGGACAATGATGTCTCCTTGTCCCAGGTGTACCGTGGTGTTGCGACGGGTTGCATTCACCGCAACTTCGGCGCGCCGATTCATCTCCACTACTGAACCATCCAGCAATCTCAGGAATGCGTGCGATGTCGCCGATGTTCGAACCAGCTGACCCTCTCCGACATGTTCTCCTGGCTTCAACTCGCGCTCGCCATTATCGGAGATGGTATACACCGGCCCTTCGGCTGACATCAGCTGTGCGCGGTCACCAGCTGGCGATCCGTAGTAGCGGTTGTAAGTAAAGTAGCTCGCAAATCCAACCACAAGCACCAAAGCTGCCATGGCGAACTGCGGCAATCCGAAGCTCCATGCGCGGCGAGTTGGTGTGGTTGGTTTCCAGGTAAGAACCGTTTGCTGCGCATCCTGCAGGCCATAGGCATGCTGGCGGCACACCGCGCACTCATGCAGGTGATTCTTCACCACCAGCGCGCGGCTCTCAGGCAGCTTCTTTTCGAAGTAAGCAGGCAGTAAGGCGCGAATATCTTCGCAACCATGAATGGTTTGGATGGCGGGCATTTCAGTTGCCGCGGCATCCTGCAGGCGCAGCCACACGCGGTCGCCAGCCTGCTGAATTTCTTTCTCATCGAGCTGCTGGCCATGCATCTCGGCGATCAACTGATCCAGATCGACTTCCTTGCGATCCGACGGATTCATATTCTCCCCCTCATGAGTGATCGAAGATCTTTCTTCAACCGAGCCCGCGTGCGATGCAGCGTCACTGCCACCACTGCCTGTGACGTCTTCATCAGCTTTGCGATTTCGCGATTGTCGTAGTCCTCGATGTACCGGAGCACAAACATCTCCGCTGTCCGCGGGTGGAGCCTGGCCAGGGCTCTCCGCAGGAGCTCGCGGGTTTCAGATGCCTGTTGCATCCGGTCGGGCGAAAGCGAAGGGTTCTTGGAGTGGAGCTCGCCGGCATCGTCGAGCGTCGAGAACTGCGAATCCCGACGCGCTCGGAGCAGATCGAGCGCCGCGTTGACCGCGGTACGGTGTAGATAAGCGCCCATGTTCTGAACGCCACTCAGGTCAACTTCCCCGCGCGCCAGGCGAAGGAATACCGACTGAGCCACATCCTCGGCATCCGCGAGGCTGCCGGTGATGCGATAGGCGGTACTGATCACCCGGTGATGATGGTCCCGAAACAACGCTTCGAGTTCATCGGTAGCACGTTTGACGATCACTTGAGTTTCCGGTACGGCTGCCAAGCTTCCCTCCTCAGCTCGCCTTCACCTCTATGACGTGCTTAGGGCGAAGTTATTAACAGCTGAGAAGATTTACGAATTCTAGGCCGCGGAAGTTCGCAGAGGAAGGCCTCATCAGCCCTGTTCGTGAGAAAGCACAACCGGTTTCAGATCGGGATGGCATAATACCCTGCCATGCTTGCCCGTCTTCTGTTAATTGCCGCCTGCAGCGTATCCGCAACCCTCTCGTCAGTTGCTCAGGAAACACAAACGTTTCACTACAAGATCCTCGCCGCCGGACGGGCTGCCGGTTCAGAAGTTGACACGTATTCCTCCGGTGGTCGCGTCGATTCGACCTTCGAGTACAACGACCGCGGACGTGGTCCCAAAATCGCCGCTCACTACCTCCTCGGCGAAAACAGCTCTCCACTACGGACGGAAATCACTGGCAATGACTACCTGAAGGCCCCCGTTGACGAACGCTTCGTGCTCGAAAACGGTATCGGCACGTGGAAAAGCACATCCGAAAACGGACACGTCCCGGCTCCCGGCTTCTACATTAGCAACAACGGACCAGCCGCAGAATCTGCCTTCCTGGTAGCCGCTCTGCTCAAAGCGAAAGGGCCAGTGAAGCTCTTGCCTGCGGGCGAAGCTCGTGTCGAAAGAATGACTGACGTCACCCTGGAGAGCAACGGCCAGAAGCTGCACGTGACCGAGTACGCGATCACCGGTCTTTCTTTCGAACCTCAGACTGTGTGGCTCGACGATGATCTTCATTTCTTTGCGGTTCCGGGCAAGTGGTTCGCAATTCTGCGCGAGGGCTGGGAAGGAACTAACGATCAGCTCTATGCGCTCGATCGCGCCGCGGAAGATGCCCGTAGCGCTCGACTAGCTCACGACCTGGCCCAACATCCGGCACAACCAATTGCAATCGAGCACGTTCGTGTCTTTGATTCGGAGCGAGCTGTAACGCGTGAAGATCAAACCGTTGTGATCGACGGCGCGCGCATCACCCAGGTCGGACCATCGGATTCGATCACGGTTCCCGGAACCGCTCAGCGCATCGACGGCAGCGGCAAGACCCTCCTGCCCGGGCTCTTCGACATGCACGTGCACGTGCAACCAGTCGACGGCCTGCTCAACATCGCCAGCGGCGTAACAACCGTCCGCGACATGGGCAATGACATAGATGATCTGAAGCACCTGCAGCAACAGTGGGACAGCGGCGCTGCAATCGGTCCACACCTATTCAAGGCCGGCCTTATCGATGGACGAGACCCGATGCAGGCCCCCACAGGAATTTTTGTTGACACTCCCGAAGAGGCGCTAGCCGCAGTGAATGAATACGCTGATCTGGGATACATACAGATCAAGCTGTACAGTTCGCTGAAGCCAAGCCTCGTTCCCGGAATCGCACGGGCTGCACATGCGCGAGGATTGCGTGTGAGCGGTCACGTCCCCAATGGAATGATCGCCAGCCAGTTCGTCGAGGCCGGTGCGGACGAGATTCAGCACATCAATTTCATCTTCCTGAATTTCCTCGCCTCGCAAGTGAAAGACACACGTACGCCTGAGCGCTTTACCGCCGTCGGCGCGA
>Ga0335083_10007271_pt1 | contig 13689 bp, 10 predicted proteins | sample Lox_Sample_42_FD_206716 | JGI IMG/M metagenome (GOLD analysis project Ga0335083, IMG submission 206716) | Soil microbial communities from Loxahatchee National Wildlife Refuge, Florida, United States - Lox_Sample_4.2 | ecosystem: Environmental > Terrestrial > Soil > Wetlands | place: USA...
TGATGCCACCTTCCGCGCCCGCTACCCGCTCGGGCCACTGATCCCGGACCTGCCCGATGCCCTGCAGCCGGCCAACCTCATGCAGGTGCTCAAGCGCGCCGGCAGCTGGGCGCAGCTCGCCGCGCTCACGGGCCTGCCGGCCGAGCGCCTCACCGCCACCATCACGCGCTTCAACGAGCATGCCCGCGCCGGCACCGACCCCGACTTCCGCCGCGGCGAGAGCGCCTACGACCGCTACTACGGCGATCCACGGGTCAGCCCGAACCCGACATTGCGCGCCCTCGAGACGCCGCCGTTCTACGCACTGCCGGTGTGGCCGGGGGACATCGGCACCAACGGCGGACTTGCCACCAACGAGCTCGCCCAGGTGCTCGATGAGTCAGGCGCTGCGATCGCGGGTCTCTATGCCTGCGGCAACGTGGCGGCGAGCGTGATGGGCCACTCCTACCCGGCCGCGGGTGCGACGCTCGGGCCCGGCATGACCTTCGGCTACATCGCAGCCCGGCACGCGCTTGGGGAGGATGAGGCGCCTAGCGCCAGCTGAGGGCGCCGCCGACGAGCACGTTGAAGGGCGCCGCGGTCTCGAAGTAGCGCCCGTTGGAGTCGTCGACGATCACCGAGCCCACGTAGCGGTGGTTGGCGAGGTTGTTGGCGCGCACGAACAGGTTCCACTCGGCGCGGGCGCTTTTGCCCGCGTAGCCGGCACTGGCGCCAAAGAGGGCGTAGCCGGGGGCGAACACGCTGTTCACGTCGTTGACGGGCACCGCGCTCAGGTACTGGGCACTCGCCGTCGCGAACATCCCGACGTCGGCCCCGTAGCGCAGCACGCCGTACACATTGTTCTTCGGCACCCCCGGCAGGCGGTTGCCGGCGCTCACCAGGACATTCGGCACCGCGCAGGGCGCGGCGCTGCAGGTGTGGTAGGCATCCGTGTAGAGCGCCTCGACGTAGGTGTAGGCGAGCTGCGCATGCCAGGCTTCGGCGAAGCGCCAGTCGAGGGAGGCCTCAGCGCCGCGGCGGCGCGTGCGGCCGCTGTTCTGGTAGGTCGAGCGGCCGCCGAGGTTGGTGTTCACCACGATCTCGTTCTGGGTCAGGGTCTGAAACAGCGTCGCCTCGGCGTAGAGCGCGGGGTGCAGCTCGAGCTTGGCTCCGAGCTCGGTGTTGACGCTGCGCGCGGGCTGCAGGTCGAAGTTCGGGCCCGACTGCCCATCGGCCCGATAAGCGAGCTCGGACCCGAGCGGCGTCTGGAAGCCGCGCCCGTAGGAGGCATACAGGTGCACCCTCGAGCTCGCCTTGTAGACCACGCCCGCCACCGGCGTGCCGGCGCTGTAGGTGATGCTGCCGCTGTCATCGCCGTTGGTCGGCGTGATGTAGTGGTCATCGACGCTGAAACTGACGTCGCTGTGGCGCAGGCCGGCCATCAGCGACCAGCGCGTGGAGACATCCCAGCTCGCCTGCGTGTACTCATCCAGACCGTAGGTGATGTCGTTCTCGTTACGGCGCAGCGTCCCCTGCACGCCGAGCGTGGTGCCGACGTAGTTGTTGTAGCCGCGGCGCAGCTCGTTCTGCCGGTCGTAGCTGAGGCCGATCACCCAGGAGAACGGCTGCCCGCCGAGCTCGCTCTGCCACGACCAGCGTGCATCGCCGCCGCCGAACTCGCGGTCGAGGTCCACCACGCCGCCGGCGCTGGTCGGGGCTGCCTGCGCGGCGATGGGGATGGCGAGGAACTGCAGCACGCTGCGGTGCCCGTAGTAGCCCATGAGCTGCAGTGACTGCGTGGCGGTGAGATCGCAGTTCCAGATGAGCCCGCCCTGCTGCTGCTGCAGGCTCTTGCGGGTGTTGAAGGCGAGCGCTGCGGGTGCCGCCTGGTCCGGGTCCGCGGCAAACTGCGCCGGGGTGAGCCCGAGGGGATCCTGGGCATCCGGGCGCGAGATGAGGTTCAGGACGAGCGCGAGGTGGTTGTGCTCGTTCAGCTGGTAGCCGAGCTTGGCGTTGAAGGAGTCGTTGTCAGCGGCGCTGTGCGGGCGGTAGCCAGCGACCGCGAAATGCGTGTAGGCGGCGTTGTAGGCGAAGTCCCCGCTCGCCCCCTCGGCATCGAGCCCGGCGCGCCATACCCCGAAGCTGCCGTAGGCGGCTGCGGCGCGCACCGCAGGCGGTGCGGTGCCCTCGGCGGTGAAGATCTGGATGACCCCGCCGGAGGAGTTGCCATAGAGCGCCGAGAACGGGCCGCGCAGCACCTCGACGCGCGCGGCGGACTCGAGGTTGAACTGCGACACCTGCCCCTGCCCGTCCGCGCCCGTGCCGGGAATGCCGTCCTGGTAGATGCGCACGCCGCGGATGCCGAAGGTCGAGTTCGCGCCGATGCCGCGGATCGAGACCTGCTGGTCCTGGGCGTAGTTGTTACGGTTGCGTGCCAGCAGCCCCGGCACCGACTGGATGTCATCCGCAAGATTGACGCCGAGCGCCGCATCGCGCAGCTCTGCCGCGGGCACGCTGCTGATCGATGCCGGCACGGCGAAGGAGGCGCTCGCGATGCGGGTCGCGGTGACGGTGATGGTCTCGAGCCCATCGGTTGCGGGCGCGCCCTCGGCGGCGAACGCGGCGGCAGCGATGAGACACAGGAGCAGCGCGGCACTCGCGCGGTTCAATCCTCTCACCGCTTCGACACTTTCAGCACCGTAAATCCTTCAGCGGCTCATCAAGAGGAGTGCATGGTGTCACACCCGCTGCTGCCGCGGCAGCACCTCACACGGTCGCGAGCGGGGTGACCGGGGAGCCGACCGCGCCCGGCAGGTCAAGCGGCGCGGCGGTGAGCAGAAAGCGCGTGCGGCCGTGCGCGGCGAGGTACCCGGCGAGCTCGCGCAGGTACCACAGCTCCGCGAGGTGGATGCCGAGCTTGAACAGGCACAGCTCGTGCAGAGGCAGAAAGGGGGCACGCGCCTCACCCGCACCCAGTGGACCGGTGGCCTCGACCGCACCGTTGTCGGCGCACAGTGCGACCAGGCCGCTGTCGGCGATGAAGCGCTGCAGCTGCGGATCCGCCCCGTCGAGTCCCGCACAGCTGCCGTGCAGCAGCTTCGCATCCGGCCGGCGGTTCATCTCCAGCACGAGGTCCGCAAACCCCGTGTACAGGCACAGGAAATCCCCGCTCTCGACCTCGACGGACTGCGCGTCCATCAGGCGACGCAGCGCCTCGTACCCGACCTTGGCCGGACGGCGCCCGAACTCGCGGTAGAGGTCGAGGAGCACCCCGCGGCCCTGCGCGCCCACGCGCGCGAGGTTCTCGATGCCGAGCCGGCGGGCACAGGGGCTCCCCTCGCCCGCATCCGGCACGATGTCCGCGCCGGCGCGGTAACCGTTGTAGAACACCGCCTCGCTCACCCCATCGCCATCGGCGTCGAACTCCGAGCCGCAGTGCGCGAGCGCATCCCACTGCGTCGAGTACTGCAGCGACAGCGTCACCTCGTCATCGCAGACCACGTCGGTGGCACGCGCGGCATAGGAGGACATGTGGAAGGGATAGGCCGAGCGGCCATCGGCGAAGTGCGTCGCCTTCAGGCGCGGCGGCGAGCGCGTCTCCCACAGGCCCGGACCACCCGGGTAATCCAGGGGCAGGCTCAAGGAAAACACCCGCCCCTCGCGCACCTCGCGCAGCGCGGCGAGGCGGCGCTCCGGGGTGAGGAGGTTCATGCGCCCGAGCTGATCCTCGGGACCGAAGTCGCCCCAGTTCGAGCCCGGCGGGCGCCTGAGCCAGCGTGTCATCGCGGCAATCTCGCACACATCCGCCTCGCGTGTCGCCCGCCTGCGCCTGACTCCCTCATCCGGAGGAGTACGCGGTGAGGCCGGGGAGCCGGTGCATACTAGAGCGATGGTGATGCCAACTAAGATGTGGGCGTGGCAGCTGACGGCCTTCGGCCGCGGCCCGCAGCTGCGCGAGGTGGAGGTGCCACGACCGGGCGCGGGCGAGGTGCTGGTGAAAGTCGCCGGCAACGGCCTGTGCCACTCGGACGTCGGGCTCATGGATCCCAACGCCCCGGCACCGCCCTTCCCCGACTGGCAGCTGCCCTTCACGCTCGGCCACGAGATCGCCGGCTGGATCGAGGAGACCGGCGCCGCGGTGGCGGGCTTCTCGCGTGGCGCACCCGTCATCCTGGTGGCGACTCACTCCGATGGCACCTGCGAGTTCTGTCGCGCCGGGCTCGACAACAACTGCGACGCCGCCACGGCCGGCCGGGGCTACGGACGCGACGGGGGCCTGGCCGCGTATGTGCGCCTGCCGAGCACGCGCCCACTGATCCCGCTCGCCACCCTCGACCCGCGCACCGCCGGACCGCTCGCCGATGCCGGGGCGACCTCCATGCATGCCGTGCGGCAGGTGCTCGGGCGCCTCGGCCAGGGCAGCAGCGCGGTCGTCATCGGCGCGGGGGGACTTGGGAGCTTCGCGGTGCAGCTGTTGCGCCAGCTCTCCCCTGCGCGGGTGATTGCCGTGGACCTCAACCCCGCGCGCCTGGAGTACGCGCGCTCCCTCGGTGCCCATGAGGTAATCGCGGGCGTGAGCGAGCGGACGGCTGAGGACCTGCACTCCCTCACCCGCGGCCGTGGCGCCGAGGCGGTGCTGGACTTCGTCGGGATCGATGCGACCATCTTCGCGGGCCTTGCAGCCGTGCGTCGCACCGGAGCCTACGGGCTCATCGGCGCCGGCATGGGGCGCCTCAATGCGCCGTGGTTCCACCTGTTGCCCAAGGACGGCGAGGTGTTCAACTTCACCGGCAGCACCATCGCCGACCTGCGCGAGGTCGTGGCGCTCGCCGAGGCCGGGCGGCTGGTGAACGACACCGAGCGCTTTGCCTTCGCGGACACCCCGAAGGCCTACGCGCGTCTGGAGGCCGGCACGCTGACCGGCCGCGCGGTCGTCGCCCCGGAGAGCTGAGTGGTCTCGACCGAGGACAAGCTTGCGATCCACGAGCTGCTGGCGCTCTACGGTCACATCATCGACGAGCGCGAGTGGCCGCGCGTGGGCGAGCTCTTCACCGTGCACACCCGCTACGACATGCGCGACTTCGGCCTGCCGGTGGTCGTGGGGGCGCAGGCCATTCGCTCGCTGTGGAGCCGGCCGGACGCCGCGCACCCGCTGGCGCACCATGCCACCAACATCCTCATCAGCGAGTCCGCCGACGGCACGGTGCAGGTGCTCTCGAAGGGACTGGGAGTGGGGCCCAACGGCCGCGTCGGCAGCGTGGTGTACCGCGACGTGCTCGAGCGCACCGCGGCGGGCTGGCGCTTCGCTTCGCGCACGGCTCAGCGGCGCCGCTGACCTCAGCCGCCGAGCCGCTCCTGCACCTGTCGCCAGGCGAGCTCCGCGGTCGGCCTGGCCTGCGCACCCGCGGCGCGTGCGTGACGGCTCGCGGCCGTACCCTCGACGACGCGCTTGAGGATCCCCTGGCGGATGCAGGCGATGCGGAACAGGTTGTAGGCCATGCAGAACTCCCACACCTCGGGTGCCACGCCCTTGCGTCCGGTGCGCTCGCAGTAGGTCGCAAGATACTGCGCCTCGCTCGGGATGCCGAGCGCGGCGAGGTCCGCGCCGGCCAGTCCGCGGCTCTCCCCGCCGGGGATGCGCCAGGCCATGACGTGGTAGGAGAAATCCGCGAGCGGATGCCCGAGAGTCGAGAGCTCCCAGTCGACGACCGCCAGCACCCGCGGCTCACTGGGATGAAAGACCATGTTGTCGAGCCGGTAATCCCCGTGCACCAGCGTGGTCTCGTCCTCGGCGGGGATGTGTGCGGGGAGCCACGCGAGCAGCTGCTCCATGGCCTCGATGCGCTCGGTCTCGGAGGCGCGATACTGCTTGCCCCAGCGGGCGATCTGCCGGGCGAAGTAGTTGCCGAGCTTACCGTAGTCGCCGAGGCCCGCCGCGGCGAAATCGAGGCGATGGAGCCTCACCATCACCTGGTTCATCTCATCGTAGATCGCGGCGCGCTCAGCCGGGGTGAGACCCGGCAGCGTCGCATCCCAGAAATTGCGCCCGGCCGCGTAGCCCATGATGTAGAAGAGCGTGCCGATCACGGCGCGGTCGGCCCCGAAGGCGAGCGGCCGGGGGACCGGAAAGCCCGTCGGGTGCAGCGCGCTGATGACCCGGAACTCGCGGTCGACGGCGTGCGCCGAGGGCAGGAGCGGCCCCTGCGGCTGCTTGCGCATCACGTACTGCGCGCCGGCACCATCGCTCAGGAGAAAGGTGGGGTTCGACTGCCCGCCGCGGAACTGGCGCACGGCCAGCGGCGGGGTGAAGGCCGCCACGTGCGCGGTGCAGAAGCGCTCGAGCGCCGCCTCATCGAAGCGCTGCGCGTCGCTCACCGGCATGGTGCCGGCGTATTCCTCGCCGCTCATCGTCAGGCGTACTTCTCGAGCTCCAGGCGGCCGATCTGGTTGCGGTGCACCTCGTCCGGGCCGTCGGCGATGCGGATGGCGCGCACGTGGCTGTATTCGTTGGCCAGATGAAAGTCCTCGGACAGCCCGGCCGCGCCGTGTGCCTGGATGGCCCAGTCCACTACCTGGCAGGCAGCGTCGGCGGCTGCGACCTTGATCATGGCGATCGCGGCGCGCGCGGCCTTGTTGCCGACCGTGTCCATGAGCCAGGCCGCGTTGTAGGTCAGGAGCCGCGCCTGGTCGATGCGGATGCGCGCCTCGGCGATGCGCTCGAGCGTCACCGACTGCTCGGCGATCGGCTTGCCGAAGGCGGTGCGCTTGAGGACGCGGCGGCACATCTTCTCGAGCGCGCGCTCGGCGACCCCGATCAGCCGCATGCAGTGGTGGATCCGGCCCGGACCCAGGCGCCCCTGCGCGATCTCAAATCCCCGCCCCTCGCCGAGGAGCAGGTTCGCGGCCGGCACGCGCACGTCCTTGAACTCGATCTCCATGTGCCCGTGCGGGGCATCGTCGTAGCCGAACACCGGCAGGTGGCGCAGCACCGTGATGCCGGGGGTCTCGCGCGGCACCAGGATCATCGACTGCTGGGCGTGGCGCGGGGCCTTGGGATCGGTCTTGCCCATGAAAATGAACAGCCGGCAGCGCGAGCTGCCGGCGCCCGAGGTCCACCACTTGCGGCCGTTGATGAGGTAATGGTCGCCGTCGCGCGCGATCGAGCTCTCGATGTTGGTGGCATCGCTGGAAGCCACCCTGGGCTCGGTCATGGCGAAGGCCGAACGCATGGTGCCGGCGAGCAGCGGCTCGAGCCAGGCCTGCTTCTGCGCCGGCGTGCCGTAGCGCTCGAGCGTCTCCATGTTGCCGGTGTCCGGCGCCGAGCAGTTGAAGATCTCGGCGGCGAAGCGCACCCGCCCCATCATCTCGCACAGGGGCGCGTACTCGAGGTTGGAGAGTCCCGCCCCATGGGTGGAGTCGGGCAGGAACAGGTTCCACAGCCCCGCCGCGCGCGCCTTGCTCTTGAGCTCCTCCAGCAGCGGCGGATCGCTCCAGCGCTCACCGTCCTTCAGCTGCTGGTAGAAGCGCTCCTCGTTGGGATAGACGTGCGCGTCCATGAAAGCGCCGAGGCGCTTCAGGTAGTCCTGGCTCTTGGCACTCAGCTGGAAGTCCACCGCTTGGTACTCCTCGTGTAGATGGCGCTCAGCCCTGGGTGGGCTGGTAGAAACCCGCTCCGGCACGCGCCAGGCGCTCAAGGAGCGCCGCGGGCGTGAAAGACTCCTCGCCCACCGTGCGCCGGTAGTGCTCGATGCGCGCGAGCACGGTGGGAAGCCCGACCTCGTCGGCGTAGTACATGGGACCGCCGCGGTAGGCCGGAAAGCCGAGCCCGTTCAGCCAGATGACGTCGATCTCCTGGGCCCGCGGCGCGATACCCGACTCGATCAGGCGCGCCCCTTCATTGATCATGGCATAGAGGCAGCGCTCGAGGATCTCGGTGTCGCTCACCTCGCGGCGGACGATGCCGCGGGCGCGCGCATGGCGCTCGATGAGCCCGGTGACGTCCGGATCCGGGCTCGCGCGCCGCTCGGCATCGTAGCGGTACCAGCCGGCTGAGGATTTCTGGCCGAGGCGGCCGCCCTCTACCAGCTGCTCGATGAGGTCCGCGGCGCGCTCGCGGGGCCCCAACTGCCCGTAGCGGGCGCGGCGCGCGGCCAGCACCACATCCAGCCCCCCGAGGTCGTTGACGGCAAAGGGACCTAAGGGGAAGCCGAACTCGGTGAGCACCCGGTCGATCTGGGAGGGATCGGCGCCCTCCTCGAGCAGGAACAGCGCCTCGCGGGTGCGCCGCGAGAGCATGCGGTTGGCGACAAAGCCCTCGCCCGCGCCGACCACGACCGGCAGCTTCTTCAGCCGCCGCGCGAGCGCGAGTAACGTCGCGGTGACCTCGGGCGCGGTAGCGGCGGTGCGCACCACCTCGAGCAGCCGCATGGCCGGGGCGGGATTGAAGAAGTGCAGGCCCGCGACGTCGGCAGGACGGCCGCTCGCCGCAGCGAGCGCGTTCAGATCGAGGAAGGAAGTGTTGCTGGCCAGGATCGCGCCGGGACGGCTGCCGGCGCCCGCCCTCGAGAACAACTGCGACTTCGCGGTAAGGTCCTCGGCGATCGACTCAATCACGAGGTCTGCGCAGGCGAGCGCCTCATCGGCATCCCCGACCGCGGTGATCAGCCCGAGCCGCCGCTCGGCCTCGGCAGCCGCAAGGCTCCCCTTGCCGACGAGCGCCGCGTAAGTCTTGGCAATGCCGGCGCGTCCACGCGCAGCGGCCTCGGCGCTGCGCCCGATCAGTGTGACCGGGATGCCGGCGTTCGCAAAGCAGGTCGCGATGCCCGCTCCCATGACGCCGGTCCCGAAGATCGCCACCCGCGCAATCTCGCGCACGGGGGTATCGGGCGGGAGCTGAGGTACGCGCGCGATCTCGCGTTCGGCGGCAAAGGCGTGGCGCTGGGCGCGCGACTGCGCGCCGTTCAGAAGCTCCATGCACATCTTGAGCTCGCGCTCGAGACCCTCCGCGAGCGGCAGCTCGTAGGCCATCTTCACGGCCTCCACGGCTGCCCGCGGCGCGAGGAACCCACGCTGCTTGCGGGCAAGGTGGCGGCTCATCTCTTCGAAGAGCTGCGGCTCGGGAGCCTTCGGGGTCAGCTCCCCGGTACGCCGCAGCGCTCGGCCCTCCGCAATGATCCGGCGCGCGAAATCGAGCGCCGCCGCCTCGAGCTCGCCGGACGCCACTTCGTCGATGAGGCCGCAGGCCTGCGCCTCGGTGGCGGTGAGCTCGCGCGCCTCGGCGATGACCGCGAGTGCTTGGCGGGCGCCGACGAGTCGCGGCAGGCGCTGCGTGCCGCCGGCGCCCGGGATGATGCCGAGCTTCACTTCCGGCAGGCCCAGGCGCGCATCGGGGCTCGCGATACGAAAGTGGCAGGCGAGCGCGAGCTCGAGGCCGCCGCCGAGCGCGTTGCCGTGGATGGCGGCGATCACGGGCTTCTCTGCGGACTCGGTGCGCGCGATGACCTCGCCCAGCTGCGGGTCGGCGAAGGGGCGGCCGAACTCGCGCACGTCGGCTCCGGCGGAGAAGCCGCGGCCGTGGCCGAGGATGACGAGCGCCCGCAGCTCCCGATCCGCGGCCGTGGTGTCGAGGGCTGCGATGAGACCTGAGCGCACCGCATGCGAGAGCGCATTCACCGGCGGGTGCTCGATGCCGGCGATGGCAACCGCGCCGTGGCGGGTGAAGGTGACGCGCGCGCTCATCGGCGGCTCCTCATGGCGCGTTCGCCCGTGCTCTCAGCCGAGCTCCAGGGCCACCTTGCCCTGGGCGCGGCGGTTCATCACCACATCGAGTGCCTCGCGGAAGCGCTCGAGGGGATAGCGATGGGAGATGTGCGGCCGCAGCCGCCCGGCCGCGTACCACTCGAAGAGCTGCGCGAAGTTGCGCGCGCTCTTAAGCGGCTGCGCCTTGGTCCAGGCGCCCCAGAACACCCCGACAATGGAGGACTGCTTCAGCAGCAGGAGGTTGAGGGCGATCCTGGGGATCTCGCCGCTGGCAAAACCGATGACCAGGTAGCGCCCGAGGAAGCCCAGGCTCCGCACCGCGGGCTCGGCATAGGCGCCACCCACCGGGTCGTAGACCACGTCCACGCCGCGCCCGCCGGTGAGCTCCTTCACGCGCTCGCGCAGGTCGGAGCTCGCGTAGTTGACGAGCTCGTCCGCGCCGTGCTCGCGGCAGAGCGCAAGCTTCTCATCGCTGGAGGCGGCCGCGATGACCCGCGCCCCGAGGAGCTTGCCGATCTCGACCGCGGTCAGGCCCACGCCGCCGGCCGCCCCCAGCACCAGGAGCGTCTCGCCGGACTTGAGGTTGCCGCGATCGATCAGGGCGTGCTGCGAGGTGCCGTAAGCAATCGGAAAGCAGGCGGCCGTGGCGAAGTCCATGCCCGGCGGCAGGCTCATGACGCCGGCTGCGTCCGTCACCAGCTGCTCGGCGAAGCCGCCGTGCCCCGGGATCGCGAGCACGCGCGTCCCCACCGTCACGCCAGTGACCCCGGAACCTACTTCCGTGATCACGCCGGCCACTTCCGCGCCGGGGGAAAACGGCAGCGGGGGCTTGGTCTGGTACTTGCCCTGCACGATAAGGCCGTCAAGGAAGTTGAGGCCACACGCCCGGACCGAGATCACCACCTGCCCGGGACCGGGATGCCGGTCGGGCACCTCCTCCAGCACCAGCTTGTCGAGCGGCGCGAATTCCTTCGCCAGCACGGCCTTCATCGCGCACCCCGCTGTCGCACCGCCTCGTAGAGGAGCATCCCGGCAGCGACCGAAACGTTCAGGCTCTCGACCGCGCCTCTAAGTGGCAGGCGCACCATGAAATCGCAGTTCTGCTGTGTCAGCTGGCGCAGGCCGGAGCCTTCCGCGCCGAGCACCAGTACCACCCCACCCTTCAGGTCCACCTCGTACGCCTCCTTCGTCGCCGCGGCATCGGCCCCGACGACCCACAGGTTCGCTGCCTTCAGGAGCTTCAGTGTACGCACCAGGTTCGTTACCGCCACCACCGGGGTGGTCTCGGCCGCGCCGGCTGCGACCTTGCGGGCCGCCGGCGTGAGCTGTGCGGCCCGGTCGCGCGGCACGATGACCGCGAGCGCCCCGCAGGCATCGGCGGTGCGCAGACAGGCGCCGAGGTTATGCGGGTCCTGTACGCCATCGAGCGCGAGCAGCAGCGGCGCCGCAGCACTGTCGAGCGCGCCGATGAGGTCATCCTCGCTCCAGGGGGGGAGCGGTGTCACATCGGCCGCGACCCCCTGGTGGGCCACCTCGCCGAGCAGCTGCTTGAGGGCGTGCGCCTCGATGCGTGAGACAGGGCGCTGCTTGCGCCGCGCCAGCTCCTCGAGCGCTCGTGCGCGCGGATCGTTGCGGCGCTCGGCGAGCCGCACCTCGAGCACGCGCTCGGGGTGGCGCTCGAGCATGAGGCGCACGGCGTGCATGCCGTACATGACCTGCGTCCCCCGGCCGTTCACGTTAACCCTCTTCGGCGAGCGCGAGATCGATCAGCCCCTCGATGGGGTTCACCGCCGTGACCATGACGCGCACGTGGGCGCCCGCGCGCAACCGCCGGCCGGTGCGCTTGCCGCGCCAGGCGTGGCCGGAGTCCTCCATGAGGTACTCGTCGTCGCGCAGGTTGTCGATGTGCAGGAGGCCGTCGACCGCCACGCCCAGGATCTGCACGAAGCAGCCGAACTCGACCACCGTCGTGATGAGGCCCTGGAAGGTCTGGCCGATGCGCTCCTTTAGATAGGTGCACTTGAGGTAGTTCGAGACGTAGCGGTCGGCCTCATCCGCCCGCTTCTCCAGGCGCGAGGTGCTCTCCCCGAGCGCACTCAGCTGCGCGGTGTCGTAGCGGACCGCCGCGCCACCCTCCGCCCCGATCAGCGCCTTCAGCGTCCGGTGCACCACCAGGTCCGGGTAGCGGCGGATCGGGGAGGTGAAGTGCGCGTAGTGCGAGAGCGCGAGCCCGAAGTGCCCGATGTTGGTCGGCTGGTAGATCGCCTGCGGCAGCGCGCGCACCACGAGCGACTCCACGAACGCGCGCTCGGAGGGGTCGGAGACGCGGCGCGCGATCCCCTGCAGGTCACGCGTGCTCACGTGCTCGGGGATGCGCGCCTCGATCCCGAGGGCATGCAGCGTGCTCGAGAGTCGCTCGAGCTTCTCGTCCTCCGGCTGGCCGTGCACCCGGTACAGCGTCGGCACGCGGGCCTTCTCGAGCGCCTCGGCGACGGCGACGTTGGCGAGGATCATGCACTCCTCGATCAGGCGGTGGGCGTCGTTGCGCGAGCGCAGCTCGATGCCGCGCACCCGCTCGGCCTCGTCGATGACGAACTCGGCCTCGGGCGCATCGAAATCCAGCGCGCCGCGCCGGGCACGCGCCCGGTGCAGTGCGCGGTAGACGTCCACCAGCACCTCGAGTTTCGGGTAGAGCGGCCCGAGCTGCTCGCGGGCCGCGGGGCGGCCCTCGAAGAGCGCCTGGTGGGCGAGCGTGTAGGTGAGGCGGGCGGCCGAACGCATCACCGCCGGGTAGAAGCGCGCGCCGCGCAATGCGCCGGACTTGCTCACGCTCATGTCGGCGGCGAAGCACAGTCGATCGACGCGCGGGGCGAGTGAGCACAGGTGATCGGAGAGCGCGGTCGGCAGCATCGGCAGGACGCGGGTCGGGAAGTACACCGAGGTCGCCCGCTCGAGCGCGGCCGCATCGAGCGCGGTGCCGGGGCGCACGTAGTGGCTGACGTCGGCGATCGCCACGATCAGCCGGAAGCCGTCCCCGTCACGCTCGGCGTATACCGCATCGTCGAAGTCGCGCGCGTCCTCGCCGTCGATAGTCACGAGCGGCAGACCACGCAGGTCGGTACGCCGGGCCGACTCGCGCGCGTCGACCTGCGCGCCGTAGGCCTGTGCCTCGCGCAGCGCCGCGGACGGAAACTCGCTCGGCAGATCGAAGCGCGCGATCGCGGACTCGGTGGCGAGCTCCACCGGGCGATCGGGATCCAGGCGCTTGACGATCACGGCCTGCGCAGCAGAAGCGGATCCCGCGTGACGCGTGATGCGCGCGATCACCCACTCGCCCTCGCGCGCCCCGGCGAGATCCGCCGGCGCCACGGCGCAGCGCAGCTGCAGCCGCCGGTCAGCGGCATTTACCCACGCCGCGCGGCCCTGCACCTCGAGCGTGCCGAGGAAGGAGGTTACGCCGCGCTCGAGCACCTGCTCGACCGTGCCCGACCAGCGATCGCTCGCGTCGCGCTCGACCTTCACGCGCAGGCGATCGCCGTGCATGACGCCGCGCATCTGCGGCGGCGGCAGGAAGATGCTGTCCTTGAAGCCCTCGACGCGCAGGAAACCGTAGCCGGCGCGGTTGGCGCTCACCGTGCCCTCGACCACCGAGCCCGGGCGCACGCTGCCGCCCGTATGACTGCGGTGGGCGGCCGTCGGGCGCGGCGCACTGCTGCGCCCGGGCGTCCCGGCGGGCTTGCGGGCGCCGTGCGAGCCAGGACGGCTCTTCGGCGCCGGCGCATCGCGCTTGTTGCGGCGCCCGAACTTGCCCCTACGTGCCTTCAATTGACAGCCCCCGACCCCGTGCGTACATTGCGCGGCCTTCCTCACCTGCCCGGGTGGCGGAATTGGTAGACGCACTAGTTTCAGGTACTAGCGGGTAACTCCGTGGAGGTTCGAGTCCTTTCCCGG